>Ga0209890_10001189_pt1 | contig 11794 bp, 11 predicted proteins | sample OrgsoiDNA2013049_FD_185799 | JGI IMG/M metagenome (GOLD analysis project Ga0209890, IMG submission 185799) | Permafrost soil microbial communities from the Arctic, to analyse light accelerated degradation of dissolved organic matter (DOM) -... | ecosystem: Environmental > Terrestrial > Soil >... | reverse complement strand
GGTGAAGCTGCACAAAGAAGTGACCGCGCATCTGAAGGTTGTGATCGAAAAGGACGCGACGGAGTAAGAGCAGTGGTCAGTGGTCAGTGGTTAGTGGCTAGTATTTGAGCCAGCTCCGAAGGAGCGATAGAATGCAACCCAGGGCGTAAGCCCTGGGTTGCGTGCCCCTCCCGGTTTGTCAACTAACATTCTTTCCTCCCGATACAAATCTGTTCCCTTCCACGACGAAACGCAACGGCATCTCCATCGCTTTATTAATCCCGATTCGTTTTGTGACCACAACGCGCGGCGCCGCCGACCCATCGTCCGCGATATAAAGATCCGGCCGCGGATTGGTCAGGTCTTTGCCGTTATCCCGCTCGCGGGTGATTCCGAACGCCGCCGCCAGCCTCCCGGGACCGCTGGTCAACCGCCGCAGATCAGAATCTTTGTCGATTCCGCGCAGCTTAAACATTTCTTCGATTCCCTTAATCGGCTCGACAGCGCGAAACAAAATCCCGCCCGCAACCCCATTTGGCAAACAGGAAACATTCAGGCAAAAATAATTTCCGTAGATGAAATACACATACGCGTGCCCCGGAGGGCCGAAGAGGACGGCGTTGCGCGGCGTGCGTCCGATAAAGGCGTGCGAGGCGGGATCGCCGGCGCCTGGGTACGCTTCGACTTCGACGATGCGTCCGGTGAGCAGTTTGCGGCCCTGGCGGCGGACGAGGATTTTTCCGAGCAAGTCGGGGGCGACGAGGCGGGTGTCGCGGTCGTAGAACCGCCGGGCAAGAACGCGGGGCGTGGATTTCATGGAGCCATCGCGGGAAGTCAGAGCAAATCTATCTGAGGGCTTTGCGAACCCTCCAACGCAGCAACAAAAACATCACTCCGCACCCGCTCAAAACTACAAGGCCGTAATCGGAGACGACAGCATTCCCCTGACCACGGACCACAGAACAAATAAAAAGGCGCCGCATACGATTCCAACTCCTATGGCCTGAACAGTGTTAAGACGCCTCTTGCAGGAGATTATGTTTCGCCAGAACCTTGCATCGTTCGAGACTGTGTCCGGAAACAACATTGCGCTGGCTGGCTGCGACGTCCCGCATCCATTCTTCCTGTTGTTTTCGCCTCATTGGCGTTGCCTAAATCCCTTAAAGATCACCGTATCGTTCGGTTTGCAAGAACCTACGCCGCGCCCTTCTGCGCTTCTTTCAGCCACTCCAGCACTTCCTCCGCGTGGCCCTCGGGCTTCACTTTGCTGAAGATGTGCTTGATCTTCCCATCCGGACCGATGATGAATGTCGTCCTCGCCACGCCCATCACTTTCTTGCCGTACATGTTTTTTTCCTGGATGACGCCATAGGCATTGCAGATTTTCTTGTCGGCGTCGGCGACCAAGGTGAAGGGCAGATCGAATTTGTCCAGGAATTTTTTCTGCGCTGCCGGGGTGTCGGGCGAGGCGCCGAGCACCACCGCACCAATTTTCTCGACTCGTTTGAACGAGTCGCGGAAACTGCAGGCTTCAATGGTGCAGCCCGGCGTGTCGGCCCGGGGATAGAAGTAGAGCACCACCCATTTGCCTTTGAAATCCTTCAGCGCGATCTTATTGCCGTCCTGGTCAAGCGAATTAAACTCCGGGGCTTTATCATTGATACTGATACTGATTTCCATGGCTACCTCTCAGGATTCCTACCGACCACGGTTATACCGCAAATTGGCGCGTGCCGTCACGCTGCTGTGCGTTTGCGCAGTGCTGGCTGGAACGTTGTTTCTCCAACTTGCCAGCGCTCAGTACTCCAACGCCACGTTCTCCAAAAAGCGCAAGCCGGACATCGGGCCGCGCGCCGTGGGCCTGCTGAGAATTGACGCCAAGGGCGGAGCGCAACTGGTCCCGGTCGTGATCATGATCGACGGCAAGTTCTATGACGCGGGAGCCTACAAGGCCGATCCCGTGCCGATGGCGTTGCAGCAGGGCACGGTGTACGAAGCTTTTCAGTCGGGGGTCTCTCAAGGCCTTTTTACCACCTTCGGGGCGGCCCAGCAGGGACAACAAGGCTGGTTCGCCAACGGCAAGTGGCGGACACACGCCCAGATCGAGGCCGCTAAGGCCAAAGGAAAAGCCGAGGCTGAAAAGAAAACGCAGAAAGCCTCCGAAGATCCTATTAACAGCGGCCCTCCAAGACTGAAGCACCCCGGGGATAGTTCGCCGCAAACTTCTTCTCCATCCCAGCCCGCTGCGAAAAGCGCACCATCAGCTTCCTCCCCGAGTGCACCTGCGAGCACGGGTTCGGCGCAGGCTTCCGGCCCGGCTTCATCATCTCCGCCGGTTTTATCACGTTCGTCGGCAAAAGCTTCGCCAGCCGAGGAAGACACCGGTCGGCCGGTGCTTCGCCGCCAGGATCCATCCGAGACTGCGCACGAGCAGACAGAAGTGACGCCCGAAGCTATTCAGGACCCGGTGCTGTGGATCCCCGCGATTTCCGACGCCGGCGGCCCGGAAGCGCGGCCTTACAGCTATCAGATGAAGCCGGAAGAAGAGGCAGTGTTTCTGAAGAAAATGCTGGCCATGGCCGCCGGGGAAGTGAACCAGTGGGCTGCTTCTTTGGGAAAGGACGCAGAACCAAAGCCAAAATCGTCGGGCAAGCCTGCCCTGAGCAAAGCCGAAGGGAGTGTCCGACCCACACGTGCGCCGGAGTTTCAAAACGTTCAAATGCACGTTTTTGATCTCTCGAATAGCAACGAGCCGGTGCTGATCTTGACGGCCACCGCGTCCCTGCCATCGCGCCCGGATTTGGTATTCATGATCGCTCTGGTGGCGCGCGACGATATTTATGGCGAGCTGCACAAAGTCTCGGCGCAGGTCACCGACAACCACCATTTGGACGCGATCCCGAAATACGAATTCATCGACGCCGTGGATGTGGACGGCGATGGCCGGGCGGAGTTGCTGTTTCGCCTGACCTCCGACGCGGGCAACGTTTTTACGGTTTATAGCGTGATCGGCGACAAGCTGTGGCCGCTGTTCGAGGGCAAGCCGGGAACGTGAGCCACATCAAAAGAGCATTCACCGCCGAGTACGCCGAGTCTGCGATCTCGGCGGTGAACGGGTTTGACTATTGACGCCGGGGATTCGCGAGTAGTTAGATGAGAGCGGGTTTTCTTACTCTCGCTGGGCTGGAGTTTGTTATGCAGCCAAAAGCCGCAACGCTAACCGCGATTTTCTTGTTAAACGCTTTGCTGATCGGATGCGGAGGCGGCGGGGGAAACGGTGGAGGAGGGGGCGGAGGCGGTTCTACGCCGGCGGCTGCGCCGACTGTCTCTACCACCGCCGCACAGGGTGGCGCCGTGGTGGTGAGCCTGGCATCGACGACCGCTGGCGCAACCATCTACTACACCGTCGATGGCAGTACACCCACCCCAACTTCTCAAGTGTACGAGGCACCGTTTCTGGTGGCGTCGAACCTTGCCGTCAAGGCCATAGCAACGGCCGCGAACTACTCAGCCAGCAGCGTTACCAGCCACGGCTTCTCTCCCAGCATCCCTTCGGGGACCCTGGTTTGGAGCGACGAGTTCACCAACAACACCGGCTCCGGCTTGCAGCCCGACCCCAACATCTGGACTTACGACACCGGCAACAGTGGGTTTGGCAACAACGAGCTGGAAACCTACTGTGCCTGGGGGTCGAACACTTCTCCGTGCAGCACGGCCAGTCCCAGCGCATTCGTGGGGACTGACGGCTATCTGCACATCGTGGCGCAGCGGCAGCAGCCCTCGGCGGGGGTGTTCACCTACACCTCGGCTCGGCTGAAAACGCAGGGTCTGTTCAGCTTCCAATACGGCCGGATTGAGTTTCGCGCCCAGGTGCCGGAAGCGCAGGGTTTCTGGCCAGCGAATTGGTTGCTGGGGAACAACATCAACACGGTGAATTGGCCTGCCTGCGGCGAGCAGGACGTGCTCGAGCGGGTCAATGCGCCGGGCAATCCGGATTGGAACGCGGGATCCGTTCACGGCCCCGGCTTTACCGGCGGCTCGGGACTAAGCGCGCTCTTCTACTTTTCCGGGGGGCAGACCGCGGGGAGCGCTTTCCACACTTATGACATGGTTTGGACGCCGGGAAGCGTTAAGTATTACATTGACGACCCGACATTTACGCACCCGTACGCTTCCTTTACTCCCGCGAGTTTGAACAGCCTGCCTGGTGCGGTGTGGCCGTTCGACAGCGGGCAAGCCGACTTCATCATCCTGAACCTGGCCATCGGCGGAAATTATCCGGGACCGCCCGACAATACCACTCCGTTCCCGTCCGAGATGCTGATTGACTACGTGCGGATTTATACGAACTGAGAAAACAATCTCACCGCCGAGTACGCCGAGGTCGCCGAGAAAACGAGAAAAAGATATTCTCGGCGATCTCGGCGTCTCGGCGGTAAATTAGTTCTTGTCTGTGACTACCCAAAACCTCAACGCCAGGCTCGAATCTCTGCGCGAAAAGATTCGGCATCACGAGTACAGGTATTACGTCCTCGACGATCCCGAAATCAGCGACGCGGAATTTGATGGTCTGATGAACGAGCTGAAAAAGCTCGAAGCCGAGCACCCCGAGCTGATCACGCCTGATTCTCCTACCCAGCGCATCGGCGGCAGGCCACGCGAGGGATTCGTCAAAGTCGCGCATTCTGTTCAGATGCTTTCGCTCGACAACGCGTACAGCGAAGAAGAGCTGCGCGATTGGGAACGGCGGGTGCATGAACTCAGCGGACGCAATAAGGACGAGATTGAATACGTCTGCGAACTCAAGCTGGACGGCATGTCGCTGGCTCTGCGTTATGAAGGCGGCAAGCTGGTGCGCGGAATCACGCGCGGCGACGGTTCGACCGGAGAAGACGTTACTTCCAACGTTCGCACCGTGCGCTCGGTGCCGCTTGTCGTTTCTCCGGAGAAACTTAAGAAGGCCAGCATCCCTGCTGATTTTGAGGTTCGCGGCGAGATGCTGATGCCGCTCGCGTCGTTCAAGAAGATGAACGAAGACCGGGAGAAACAAGGGCTGGCGGTGTTCGCGAATCCGCGAAACGCGACGGCGGGGACGGTGCGGCAGCTGGAGCCGAGCATCACCGCGCGGCGGCGGCTGGATTATTTCACCTACATGCTGCTCGCTGATGGTCGCACGATTTTCGGCAATCACTGGCAAGCCCTGAACTCTCTTGAAGCTGCAGGGTTCAAGGTGAATCCGCGGCGCGCGCTGGCGGCCAGCTTCGATGAAGTCTGGAGGTTTATCGGCCAGTGGGAGGAAAAGCGCGAGACTCTGCCGTACGAAATCGACGGCGTCGTCATCAAAGTGAACTCGACCGCGATGCAGCGCCAGTTGGGATTCACCGGGAAAGCTCCGCGCTGGGCGATTGCTTACAAGTATGCGGCGCGGTCGGGAATTACCCAGATTGAAAATATCCACGTGCAGGTTGGGCGCACCGGGAAACTCACGCCAGTCGCGGAGTTGAAGCCTGTCCCCATCGGCGGCACCACGGTGAGCCGCGCCACGTTGCACAACATGGACGAGATCGAGCGGCTGGGAGTGAAGATCGGCGACTGGGTAGAAGTTGAGCGCGGCGGCGATGTCATCCCGAAAGTAACGCGGGTTATCGAAGACAAAGCCCATCCGCGCGGGCATAAATCGTTTCACATGCCGGAGAAGTGCCCGGTATGCGGCGGACACGTGGTGCGTGCCGAAGGCGAAGCCGACCATCGCTGCGTCAACCAGAAGTGTCCAGCCAAGCTGCGGGAGACCATCCTGCACTTTGCCTCACGCGGCGTTATGAACATTGACGGCATGGGCGACGCGCTGGTCACCCAACTCACCGACCGCAAGCTGGTGAAAGACATCGCCGATATTTACAAGCTGACGAAGGACGACCTGCTGAAACTGGAGCGCATGGGCGACAAGTCCGCCGAGAACGTCCTGAAAGAAATTGAGAGTTCCAAGAAGCTGCCGCTGGAGCGGGTGATTTACGGCCTCGGCATCCGCATGGTTGGCGAACGCACGGCACAATTCCTAGCGGAACATTTTGGGGCATTGGACGCAATCGAAACCGCCAGTGAAAAAGAATTGCAGCAGGTGGAAGAAGTCGGCCCGCGGATCGCGAAAAGCATTGTCGAATTTTTCGCTGAACCAAAGAACCGCGAACTGGTGGAAGAACTCCGCGCCGCTGGCCTGACGCTGCGCGGCAAGAAAAAAGAACGCGGAACCAAGCTGGTTGGCAAGACGTTTGTGCTGACCGGAACTCTGGCGAACTACTCGCGCGACGAGGCCAAGAAGATGATTGAAGATGCGGGCGGGAAGGTCACGGGTTCGGTGAGCAAGAAAACAGATTATGTGGTGGCGGGCGCGGATGCGGGGTCGAAGCTGGACAAGGCGAAAGAGTTGGGGGTCAACGTGATTGACGAGAAGAAGATGGAAAAGCTTCTAAAGCAATAGTGGGTTTGGCCCGGAGCTCAGCCGCGAACTTAACACGAGGCGTTGATGACGAATAAGAAGACAATCTCGGCGGAAGGAATGAACGCGGTGGCGGCGGCCTTCAGACCATTTTTTACGCCGGGTACAAACTTTATTCCCGGTCTCCGCGAGAACATGTATGGCAAGTTCACAGTGAAATGTCGGCGTATATGTGCCTGAAGTTTTCAAAGTCATGTTTGGGTCTGAGAAGCATTCATTCATTCAGGAGGTGGACTGCTGTGTCCGCCGGAGGATTGGGGGCCTAGGGCCCGATCGTCAGGATGTGTGGTGGCCGTGCGGAGGCAGATGAACAGATTGTCGATGATTTGCACCAAACGGTGTGAACGGGACGTCCTGCCTTTTTTAGTAAGATTCGAGACGCGACATTGAAGGAGCTGATGCCGATTGTCAAGACTTCCGCACCCGCGGTCCGCCAACGATTGTGTGCGCCATCATTCTTGGCAACCGCGGACGGTTAGACGATGCGCGAACGCTGTTGAAAAGCCAGATCCGCGAGGCAGCTAAACCTGAACACACTCAGTACGTCCTAGGTCTCGCAAGTAAGCTTGGATTGGGCGCGCTCGACACCTGATTCTTAAGCCTCTTCGCGGCTGTTACTGATGCGCCCGGGCCCACCCAGGGCTTGCGCCCTGGGCTGCATTCTATCGCCGCTTCGCGGCTCATTTACTTGGAATCCAGAGCACCTTTAATTCTCCTCCACGTCTCGTCCGGCGCCTCCGGCAGCACTCGGCTCTCTCCAGTCACGGTCATGAAATTGGTGTCCCCGACCCAGCGGGGCAATACGTGCATGTGGACGTGGCCGGCGATTCCAGCTCCGGCGGCCCGGCCGATGTTCATGCCCAGGTTGATGCCGTCAGGCGTATAAACCTGGCGCAGGACGCGCTCCATTTTTTGCGATAAAGCCATCATTTCCTGGGCGGCGGCTTCAGGGAGCTTCTGCAGCTCGTCGAGATGCGCAAACGGCACGACCATCACGTGGCCGGAGGTGTAAGGGAAGCTGTTCAGGATGACGAAGCAGTACTGGCCGCGGTGGACGATTTTAGCCTCCTGGTCGAGGAGTTTGGGCAGTTCGCAGAAGACGCAGCTGTCGGCCTGGCCGTCAGTCTTGGCAGCGGTGGTGATGTAGGCGTAGCGCCAGGGGGTCCAGAGGTAGTCCATGTCTGGGAGAGTAGCAAAGAATCGGGTGATCTGGTGATCGGGCGATCTAAGGTCAAGAGCGGCGGACTAGCGCCCGCCCCAAACTGGCAGCACGGGCCCGGGTAACCGTTAATGTCCGGCAGCAGGCAGGTCAATAGATTGTTAAGATTCTGCTTGTTTGATTGACACCCTTTCCGAACGGTTGCTATAGTCAAAGAGTTCCCTTTGGACGCGGGTTCGATCTTTACGACCGCTGGTCACGTCCATCCGCCAGGGTGGGCTCAACCTTAACTAAGACTCACACCAGCCGTTCGCTAGCCAGCCCGCTTCCTCGATCGCCAGCTGAGAGGCAATGACTTTGTTCGAAAACACCGACACCCCTTATTCCGACTTCAACACCACAACCTTAACCGAGCCCCAGCCCTCAACTGAGGCCCCAGCCGAGCCGTCCGCCGCTCACCAGCAGGATCATGCTGAGCAGAGCGCTCAAGAGAGCCACGCCCCGTCCGGCGAAGAGAAGATTGGCGAAGAAAAGGCCGGCGACGAGAAGCACGCCGCCGAGGACTTCGGCTCCGTGCTCGACAGTTTCACGGCCGAGGCCGAGGAAGCCGCCAGCGACGACCACGTGCTCAAGGGCACCGTGCTCAAGCTCACTTCCACCCACGTTGTGGTGGACGTCGGCGCCAAGTCGGAAGGAATGTTGCCGCTCGCCGAGGTGTTGGACCACGAGGGCAAGCCGCGGTTTAAGCCGGGCGACGAAATTGACGTAATGCGCGACAAGGGCCCGGCAGAAGAGGGATACATTAATCTCTCGTTCCTGAAAGCCCAGAGACTGCGCGCCTGGGACGACATTGAAAAGGCTTATGCCGAGAACCAGCCGATTCACGCCGTCGTCGTGGAGCGAACCAAGGGCGGCGTCACCGTGGACATCAATGGCGCGCGCGCCTTCCTGCCCGGCTCGCAGATTGACCTGCGTCCGGTGCACAACCTTGACGGGATGAAGGGGCAGAGTTTCGACGTTGCCATCGTCAAGCTGAACAAGAAGCGCGGCAACATTGTCGTCTCCCGCAAGCAACTTCTAGAGGCTGACCAAAACGAAAAGCGTGCCAAGACCCTCGAGCATCTGCAGGAGGGCACGATTCTCACCGGAGTGGTGAAGAACCTGACCGACTACGGAGCGTTCGTGGACCTCGGAGGCATTGACGGCCTGCTTCATATCACGGACATGTCCTGGGGACGGCTGACACATCCCAAAGACCTGGTGAACGTCGGCGACCAGATTCAGGTAAAGGTTTTGAAGTACGACGGCGACAAGCAGCGTGTCTCTCTGGGATTCAAGCAGCTCACGCCCGATCCCTGGCTGGATGCCGAGCATCGCTATCCGGTCGGCGCGCACGTGCATGGACGCGTGATCAGCGTGACCGATTACGGCGCGTTCGTCGAGCTGGAACAGGGGATCGAAGGCTTGGTCCACGTCAGCGAGATGACCTGGTCGAAGCGCATGAAGCATCCGTCGAAGCTGGTGAACGTCGGCGATCAAGTGGATTGCGTGGTGCTGAACGTGAATCCCGGCGAACGCCGGATTTCGCTCGGCATGCGCCAGTTGGCGGCCAATCCCTGGGATTCACTCATCGATAAGTTCCCTGTGGGCGCTACCGTCGAGGGCCGCGTCCGCAACTTGACCGACTTCGGCGCATTCATCGAAATCGAAGAAGGCATTGACGGCCTGGTGCATGTCAGCAACCTGAGCTGGACCAAGCGCGTGAAGCATCCTTCGGAAGTGCTGAAGAAGGGTGACCGGGTCAAAGCCATAATTCTGGCGATTGATACCGAGAAGCGCCGTCTCTCACTGGGCGTGAAACAACTGCAGCCGGACGTTTGGGAGTCGTTCTTTGCCAACCACCACATTGGCGATATCGTTCACGGAAAGGTTCTACGCGTAGCCACTTTCGGCGCCTTTGTAGAAATCGCCGAAGGGATTGAGGGCCTATGCCACAACTCGGAAGCGGTGGATGCGAACGGGCAGCAGATTACGCTGGAACCCGGGCTGGAACACGACTTCAAGATCATCAAGATGGCCCAGGAAGAGAAGAAAGTCGGACTAAGCATTCGGGCGGTGGGCGAAGAGGCTTCGCGGAAAGAAGTGGAAGCCTATAAGCAGCCCTCGTCGAGCACCGGTTCTACGATCGGGGAATTAGTGTCGTGGAAGCGGGCCGGAAACGAGAACGGGTAGAAAGCACTCAGCATTCAGCCAAAGCAGGAGGTTACACCTTCTGGGACGGTAACTAGATGCGATGGGAAACTGGATCTACAGGCTGAATGCTGACGGCTGAGTGCTGACTGCTTATTTCAAGTCCAACCGCAAGTCGATCTTCACCTGCTTGCGATCATCGAACTGACTCATCTTTTTAGTGTCGCTGCTCTTGCCGTCCAGCTGCGCGTAGATTTCGTAATCCACGTTGGCGGACAGGGCGGGAAACCGGTATGTGCCGTCTGGTCCCACGATATAGGTCTTCACCGCGCGGGTGCGCGCGTCTGTAACATACACCACCGCATTGGCCACGGGGTTATCCTGCTTGTCGAGAACCTTGCCGGTCAGCAAACGACCCGGAGTAGTGTCTTTGTCCTTGGCGAACGAGGGCAGCGCGGCGAGCAGGGTCAGCGCCAGCAAGCCGGTCAGCAGAATTCGAGCAGTTTTCATGTACGAGCCCCCAAGCTCCCCAACCAAGACTACTGCCATTTTAGATGCACTCCGGTGTCAACGCGCTCTTTATCCTCAATTTCGACCGTAACCTCAGGGCCGGGCTGCAGGCGCTTGCCATCGGCCGTCTTGAAGCCCTTGGTGTCCGCCCAGAGGATGTAGGTTTCCTTCCCTGCAGGGACCAGCTGCTCGAACTCACCCAGGTGATTGGAATAAACCTCCCAACGCGCCTTCTTGGCTTTATCCCGGGCTCGGCGAATCTTCACCGTCACGCCATACACCGGGCGGTCGTCCGGGCTCCATACGGTGCCAAAGATCACCGCCGAGTTCTTCGCCGTGAGCTTCTGCCCGGCGTGCGCTATTGCAGGAATAATTAAGAGAACTGCGAAACAGGAATAAACACGTAAACAACGCAGGTTGCGGGTAGAGGAATGCATAGCACTAAGAATCATCGCCGTCTTCGGTCACTTCCTCCTCATCGTCCTCGTACTTCTCTTCTTCTTCGACGGCTTTGAGTTCCACGGGATTAATGGTGACGACTTCGAAATCCAGCCCACACTCCGGGCAGGAGAGGATCTCGCCCTCATCGACTTCATCTTCCTGTACGTCCAGGCTGGTTTCGCACTCAGGACAATAAAGCACTTTGGCCTCCGGTCTAGAATTGCACCCTGCTATTTTTAGTTTCTTTCGGGGATGCAGGTCAAGTGGCCTGCCCTCCTGATTGGGTACCGATGGTGTGAGGGCCTGCTGGGCTGCCCAAATCTTGGCTGCTCAAGCGTACCTCCTAAAGTGCTATTGCTGGGGACTCCGCGCGAGTTAAGATGACAAGATTCGGCTCGCAGTTTAGGATTTGGTAGGTTTATGCCCAGAAACACTTCTTCGACGATGGGGTTTCCGCCGTTTCGAGGCGCCGTCCGCCAGATCATTCTGGCGAGTGGTGGGATTTATGTCATAACGCTTCTACTACTATCATTCGCGCCAGCGCGCGGCAGGGCGCTGGTTGCCCTTGGCACCCTCGATCCCATCGCCATTCACCAAGGTTGGTTGTGGCAGTTCTTAACCTACGCCTTCATCTACGTTGATCCGATCAACTTCCTGCTTTCTTTAATGGGCATTTACTTTCTGGGCTGGGCAGTTGAGGAAAAAATCGGCTCCGCGCGTTTATACGCGCTGTTTTTCGGCAGCACGATTTTGTCCGGCGTAGCCGGATTCGCGTTGTCCTTTTTGGGACCTGTATTGCATTCCGCTTCTTTCGCACAGGGGGGCGCTTTCGGCTGTGGTGCGGCCGCCAACGCGATATTGATGGTTTTCTATCTATTCAACCGCGACGCCCCAATCATGTTGTTCCCGATTCCGATTCAGATTCCTGTGAAATGGATCGTCATCGGAATCGCCGGAATTGAGACTGCGTACTTGCTCCTGCACGGTTTTGATCTGGCGGACTTTGTAGTGCTACTTGG
>Ga0209890_10001187_pt1 | contig 11802 bp, 12 predicted proteins | sample OrgsoiDNA2013049_FD_185799 | JGI IMG/M metagenome (GOLD analysis project Ga0209890, IMG submission 185799) | Permafrost soil microbial communities from the Arctic, to analyse light accelerated degradation of dissolved organic matter (DOM) -... | ecosystem: Environmental > Terrestrial > Soil >... | reverse complement strand
CTGGAAGATGGCCGACAACGAGCTCGCAGCCTCTCTGCTGGCCACGCTCAAATCACAGAGCATCCGCGTCCAGTATCGAACCATCCTCCAGCCCGGCCGGGCCGCCCAGTCGATGCGCGAACACGTTGCCATCCTCGCGGCCCTCACCGCCGCCGACCCGGAGGCCACCGAGGCGGCGATGGCCGAGCACCTCAGTCATGTGGTCAGCACGCTCCGGCGCGCCATCGCCACCCGGCAGGTCAGGCTGCCCTGGGCGGCCGCGTCCGTGGCGCCGGAGGCGCTGCCCTCGCCGGTCGCGGCCGGTGCCAACGTCGCGGGCGCGTAGCCGCCGGCGGCGATCAGCCGGGCGAGATGCCGTCCACGTACTCAACGCCCAGGCTGACGGCGAGGTCGCGCAGGCCCTGTATGTCGGCGCTGAGCTCCCCCGTCGCCAGGCGCACCCGCAGGGCCACCTCGGCGGCGACCCGTTCGGTGACACGTGCCAGCACGGCCGCCGCCGAGGCGGCAGGCACGCAGACCACGCCGTCGTCGTCGGCGACGATCGCATCACCGGGACTGACCGACTGGCCGGCACACACCACCGGGACGTTGACGCTGCCCGCGGCAATCTTCGATGTGCCCTCGGCGGAGACCGCCCGTGACCAGACGGGGAACTCCATCTCCCGCAACGCGGCGACGTCGCGAACCCCGCAGTCGAGGATGGCGGCGACGACGCCGTGGGCACGAAGGGAGGTGGCCAGGAGCTCGCCGAGCAGGCCGTCCTCGCTCTCCGCCGTCATGGCCACCACCAGCACGTCACCGGCGCGGCACCCCTCGACGGCGAGGTGGATCATGAGGTTGTCGCCCGGGCGGCAGAGCACGGTGACCGCGGTGCCGGACACGGTGGCGCCGGGGTAGATCGGCCGCAGCCGGGGCAGGAAAAGGCCGCTCCGCCCCTGCGCCTCGTGCACCGTGGCCACCCCGCCCGCCCCGAGCGCTGCGACAAGCGCCGGGTCGACGCGATCGTGGTTGCCCACCACCACGTGCCTGGCGGTCATGCGCGACCTCCGTTCTCGTGTCCGCAGGCAGGACAGAGACTCATCGCGGCAAATGTACGCTGCTGGCGCGCCGCCAAGGGCGTGGAGGACACTGGCGCGGTGACCGTGCCGCCGCACCATCCTGCTCTGCACGACGCGGCGCCGGCCGTGTTCTGGCTGGACGACCCCGCCGCGCCACCACCCCTGCCCCATCTGGCGGGAAACACCACGTGCGACCTGGCCGTGGTTGGCGCCGGATTCACCGGGCTCTGGTGCGCGTACCTCGCCAAGCAGCGCCAGCCGTCGCTCGACGTGGTCGTGGTGGAGGCGCGGCACACGGCCGCGGCCGCCTCCGGCCGCAACGGTGGTTTCTGTGACGCCAGCCTCACCCACGGCTTCGCGAACGGCCTCAGCCGCTTTCCTGGTGAGCTGACCACTCTCGACCGCCTCGGTCTCGACAACCTCGACGCCATCGAGGCCACGGTGCGCGAGCACGGAATCAGCTGCGACATGGAGCGGACGGGGATGCTCGACGTCGCCGTGGAACCCTGGCAGGCCGAGGAGCTCGTAGAGGCGGCGGCGGCGATGCGGGTGTACGGCTACGACGTGGACGCGCTCGACGCCGGCGCGGTGCGTGCCCAGGTGCGGTCGCCCACGTACGAGGGCGGACTGTGGATTCACGGGCGGACGGCCCTCCTGAACCCGGCCCGGCTGGCGTGGGGGCTGCGCCGACTGTGCCTTGAAGCCGGCGTCCGCATCCACGAGGGAACCGCGGTCACCGGCGTCCAGGACTCGGGCGAGCGGGTGACCCTTCGCAGCGCACACGGCGAGCTGGTGGCGCGGCGGGTGGCGCTCGCCACCAACGCGGATCGGCCCCTGCTGGCGCGACTGCGCCCGTTCATCCTGCCCGTCTACGACTATGTGCTGGTCACCGAGCCGCTCACCGCAGCGCAACTCGTGTCGGTCGGTTGGGCGAACCGGCAGGGGGTCGGCGACAGCGGCAACCAGTTCCATTACTACCGCCTCACCGCCGACTCGCGGATCCTCTGGGGTGGATACGACGCCATCTACCACTACGGCAACCGCGTCCAGAACCGGCTGGAGCAGCGCCCCCAGACCTTCGACAGGCTCGCCGGCCACTTCTTCACCACGTTCCCGCAGTTGGAGGGGGTGCGCTTCACGCACCGCTGGGGCGGCGCGATCGACACCTGCAGCCGCTTCTGCGCCTTCTGGGGGACCAGCCACGGAGGGCGGGTCGCCTACGTCCTGGGCTTCACCGGGCTCGGCGTTGGCGCCTCGCGATTCGGGGCCCTGGTGATGCTGGACCTGCTCGCCGGCACGAGGACGGAGCGAACGGCGCTGCGCATGGTGCGCACCCGGCCGCTGCCGTTCCCTCCGGAGCCGCTCCGCTTCGGAGTCGTGCAGCTGACACGGTGGTCACTGGATCGCGCGGACGGCAGCGGCGGCCGGCGCAATCTCTGGCTGCGCGCCCTCGACCGCGCCGGTCTCGGCTTCGACTCCTGACCTGCCCAGGCGTCAGTCGTCTGACCTCGCCGTGCCGCCATGGCCGGGCATCGGGAAATGGGTGAGGTCGCTGTCCCAGTCCATGAGCGATGACGCCGCCGCGTAGGTGCTGCGGAGGAACTCGATGATGGCCCGGCGTGGATCGGTGGCGGCTCGAGCCACGTCGTAGGGCAGGATGAACTCCCCGGCGGGAGGGATCCACGCCGCTCCTGCCGGTGCAATGGTCACCTGCTCGATGCCCTCCGGCGGCGGGGAGGCATATGCGTAGAAGGCGGGGTAGGGAACGCGCTCGTCGCCGGGCCACCATCCCGCGCAGATCTCCTCGTCGCCGCCACTGAAGCGCGCAATGACGCCCGCTCCGGGCGACGACGGCGCCCGGGCTCCGGAGAAACGGGTCAGGGCGAGGTCGAAGCTGCCCCAGAAGAACTGCACCGGGCTGGTCCGTCCACGGAAGCCGGCTCGATGCTCCCTGAAGACGACGTCGACCATCGAGAGAACGCGGAAGAACGCGGCCGCATGCTCCTGGTCATAGACGTGGTGGGTGCGGTCCTCAGCGAACGGGATGGGATCGTCGACCTCGGCCGGGACGGCGGAGATGGCCACGTCGACGCCCAGTCGCCTCAGCGCGCTCATCACGTCGGCGTAGAAGTCGGCCACGGCGCCGATGAGGGAACGGCGCTCGATGAGACCGTCGCTGCTGCGCAGAACCAGGACGTGGTCGATGAGGTCGAACTCCGCGTCGATGGTGCGCAGGTCGACCGGAATCGGCGAGGTGGTCAGGCCGCGCGCGGTCAGGTAGAGGGGAACGTTTGCCCACTCCGGCTCGAAGGGACTCAGCGCCAGGCGCAACTTCCCGATCACCTGGGTGTACATGTGAAGGGTGTCGCGCGTGTCCCGCCACGGCTCGTAGGGAAGCGCGGGCCACTGGTCCGATGCCACAGGGGGACTGTACGCCGCCCTGATCCTGAGTCAATCGGGCGGGCGACCGGGGAGCGCGCCGTGGGGCGACGATGCCCGGCATTGAAGCAATACGCTCTGCAGGGTTGTGAGCTACCAGGATGATCCCGTGTGGAGCGCACCGGCCCCGCCGCCCCCGCCGTGGTCGCGCCCGGAGTCCGGGTGGGTCCCGATGCCGGCCGGCGGTCTCCCGCCCGGCCCCGGTGGGCCGGCGCCGCTCGCACCGGGAACGGCGCCACCGAGGGGCCGCAATCGGGTTGCCGTGGTTGCGGCGATGATCGTCACCCTGATCGTGGGAGCGGCCATCGGCTACCCGGTCGGGCTGCTCACCCGTGCCGGCCCGGCGAGCCAGTCGAACGCCACCTCGCCCACCTCAAACGCGCTGGGCCCGTCGGCAATCCCCGCCCGGGTCCTGTTCCGGCAGGCGCTCGCGGCAACTCGGGCGGCCGTCGGGTTTCATTACGTGTCGGTCCCGAGAGGTGATCCGGTCAACCAGAGGACCGTGGGGGACGCGGGCGCGAGTGCTGGCGACCAGTTCATCACGCTCGCCTCGAGCTACGGGAGCGAGCGGTTCACCCTGGTGCTGGCGAGCGGGGAGGTGTATTTCCAGGGCAACATTCCGGCTCTCGAGGACCAGCTCGGCGTTGCCGCGGTCAACGCCGCCGGCCTCGCCGCCAAGTGGGTTGCTGTGTCCAGCGCCGACGGGCCGTACACCGTCATCGAGCCGGGGATCACCATCGCCGACCAGGCAACCTGCATCGTGCTCGTTCCCGCGTCCGCCGCGAGGATCACGACCGGCGATGGGAGGGCGGCGAACAGGATCGTCGGAACCGTTCCGGCGCAGCCACCGTGCACTGTCACAGCCACAGGTCACCTTGACGTCGCGACAGGCTCGCACCTGCCCATCTCCTATGTTTGGACGACCGGAGGCGCCAGCGCTGTGACCTATGCCACCACCTTCAGCGGGTGGGGCGCGGCCCCCGTCGCGACCGCTCCCGCAGGGGCCGTCGCGTGGTCCACCCTCGGGGCGAGTCGACCGCCGGGCGGTTACGGGGGCAGTGGCGGCGGCGCCACTCCCTCCCCCACGCTGCCCGCGTAAGCCTGGCCCGTGCACAGACGCAGCAGGGGGTCCACGACGTCGGCTGAGAGCCAACCCTGCCGCCATTGACGAGCCCGTGGCCAGAGCGGGAGAATCGCCGCGGCAGACAACGCGCCTGGAGGGTTCGAGGTGTCTTGGAAGGTAGCTGGGTCCTACTTTGAGGCCTGCAACTGCAACGTCATCTGCCCCTGCACTGCGTCACTGGCGTTCGGCGCCAGCAATGACCGCTGCAACGTCACCCTGGTCTTCCACATCGAGAGCGGCGACGTCGAGGGGACGGACGTGAGTGGACTGACGGTGGCCGCAATCGCGGACACCCCGAAGGTGATGACCGACGGCAACTGGCGACTCGGCGTGTTCATCGATGGGGCAGCCTCTGACGAGCAGGCTGAAAAGCTTGGGGGCGTCTTCTCGGGCGCCCTCGGCGGCCCCATGGCCGGACTGGCCCCGCTGGTGTCGGAGAACCTGGGTGTGCAGCGCGCTCCGATCGAGATCCGCAACGAGGGTCTGCGCCACTCGGTGCGGATCGGCGACGCCGTCGACTTCGAGGTCGAGGACGTGGTGCCCTTCGGGGTGGAGACGGGTCAGCCGGCAAAGCTCACCGGCATCTTTCACCCTGCCGGGACGGAGTTGAACGTGGCGCGGGCCACGCGGTCCGCGATCAACGCGTTCGGCATCGCGTACGACGCCAAGTCGGCGTTCTCGACGTCGAATTTCTCGTGGTCGGCTTAGACACCGCGCCTGCGGCACTCGTCATCGACAACTCCTCGTCCCGTGGGGTGACCTCCAGTGTCCTGACGGCGGCCCGCGCGCGACTTGGGCTGGTTGCCCTTCTCCTGGTGCTGGCCGCGGTCGCGTGGTGGTCGACGGCGAATCAGATGGCCGGGATGAACGCCGGCCCCGGCACCGACCTGGGTGCTCTCGGCTGGTTCGCCGGGGCGTGGGTGGTGATGATGGCCGCGATGATGTTCCCGTCGGTCGCACCGACCGTGGCGCTGTACGCCCGGATGACCCGCCGGCGCGGCATCCTTCGGCCTGCTCTTTTCACATCCTCGTACCTGTTGGTGTGGTCGGCGGTCGGCGTGGTCGCGTACGGTGTGTTCGAGCTGGGCAGGGCGTGGTTCGGCTCCCACCTCGGGTGGGACGGCGGCGGCCGTTGGGTTGCCGCCGGCGTGCTTGCGGTGGCAGCGGCGTACGAGCTCACCCCGCTGAAGAATGTCTGCCTGGCCAAATGCCGCAGCCCTCTCGGGTTCCTCCTGGGCTGCTGGAGAGACGGCCGGGCGGGGGCTCTCGAGATGGGCGCCAGGCACGCGGCGTGGTGTGTGGGCTGTTGCTGGGCATTGATGGCTGCGCTCTTCGCGCTGGGCGTCATGAGCCTGGTGTGGATGGCCGTCGTCGCGGCACTGATCACGGCCGAGAAGACGCTCCCATGGCGGCGCACCGTGGTCTGGGGCACGACGGTGGCGCTGCTGACCGTCGCGGCGTTGGTTGTGGTCGCGCCCCACTCGGTGCCGGGCCTCGTCGTGCCGGGGAGTGCCAACAGCCCGGCCGGCACCATGCAGGTGATGCGCTGAGCCTCAGGCGGCGTAGCCTCGCATGAAGGCGTCCACGACCCGTTCCGCGAAATCGAGGTTCAGGACCCCGCCGAACATCAGCCGGAAGTACACCGGGCCGACGAGCAACTCGGTCGCGACATCGATGTCGGCGTCCGGCCGGAGGTCGCCCCGTGCGATCCCTCTTTCGACCAGGCGAGCGATCTCAGCTCGACGCGCCTGGACAACGGACGCCCGGAACGGGTCGCCGAGGGATGGGTCGGTGGCGATCTGGGAGAGCAGCGCTCGAATGACCGGTCCGAAGTCTGTCTCCGTGACCGCCCTCATGGGATTCACGACAGCGGCCAGCAGTTCCTCGCGTGTGTTGTCCGAGTTCAGGACGGCGATGTGGGGAGACGCCAGCTGGGTCAACAGCTCCTGCGCCAGCTCCTCCTTTGACGCCCAGCGCCGGTAGATCGTCGCCTTGCCGACGCCCGCGCGTGCCGCCACGTGCTCGAGGCGCAGTGCGGCGAACCCCTCGGCCATCAGCAACTCACGCGCGGCGCTGAGGATGGCCTGGTGGGCGGACTCGCTCCGCGGCCGCCCGCCGTGACTGCGCACGGGGTCCAGCGGGGGAGTGGGGTTGCGGGTCGCGCTGCCGAAAGTCATCGCACTGCTATAATACGGAACGGTTCGTATTCTATGGTACTCGGAGATCACACCCCAATGACAATGGACAATAGCCAAGCCGTCGCTCTCATCGAACGCGCCGAGCGTGAGACCCCCTTCTGCGACTGCGGCGAGCCCACCATCCCGGTGGCGCGCAGCCGTCAGGTCTGGCTCGAGTGCGCGTCGCGACAGACGCTGCCCGACAGCACCGTGCGGCGTTTCCTCGCAACTCTCGCCGCCGCAAGCCACACGCGCAGGCTCATCCTCGACCCCGCGTAGGTTCCCAGCCAGGCCCCGCGGCGGCTCTTGTGTGTGCGGTGAGAAAAGTGCAACGCTGAGCACGTGGAGCACCCCGTCGCGGACATCGTTCAGCGGCTGCCCCGGGTCTTCTCCATCGTGCTGGCGGGTGGCGAGGGCAAGCGCCTCTGGCCGCTGACGCAGGATCGCGCCAAGCCGGCGGTGCCCTTCGGCGGCGTGTACCGTCTCGTGGACTTCGCGCTGAGCAACCTCGTCAACGGTGAGTACCGGCGCATCGCGGTGCTGACCCAGTACAAGAGCCACAGCCTCGACCGCCACATCAGCCAGACGTGGCGGCTGTCACCGCAGCTCGGCAACTACGTCACCTCGGTCCCGGCGCAGATGCGTCGCGGCCGCCACTGGTTCTCGGGCTCTGGCGACGCCATCTACCAGAACTTCAACCTGCTGAGCGACGAGCAGCCCGACTACGTGATCGTCTTCGGTGCCGACCACATCTATCACATGGACCCGCGCCAGATGGTGGCCCACCACATCGCCTCGGGCGCCGGCGTGACCGTCGCCGCGATTCGTGCTCCGCGTGCGCAGGCCGAGGAGTTCGGTGTCATCGAGGTTGACGGCGACCGCATCGTCGCCTTCCACGAGAAGTCGAGCGATCCGCCGACACTGGCGGACGACCCGGAGAGCGTGTACGCCTCGATGGGCAACTACGTGTTCACCGCCAAGGTCCTCATCGACACCCTCAGCGCAGACGCCCACGACGACACCAGCGCTCACGACATCGGCGGCGACATCATCCCCACCCTCGTCGGTCGCGGTGAGGCGACGTTCTACGACTTCCAGCGCAACATCGTGCCCGGCGCCGTTGAAGCCGACCGCGGCTACTGGCGCGACGTCGGCACGTTGGACTCCTTCTACGACGCGCACATGGACCTTGTCTCGGTGCGGCCGATGTTCAACTTCTACAACGTCGAGTGGCCGATCTACTCGTTCTACGGCCCGCTGCCACCGGCGAAGTTTGTTTTCGACGACGACGGACGCCGCGGCCAGGCGCTGGATTCCATCGTCAGCCCGGGCGTCATCGTGTCGGGTGGGACGGTGCGCCGCTCCGTGCTCTCGCCGGGGGTGCGCGTCGGCAATGGCGCCCTCGTTGAGGGATGCGTGCTCATGGACGGAGTGGAGGTCGGCGATGGGGCCGTGGTGCGGCACGCCATCATTGACAAGCAGGTCGACATCCCTGCGGGCATGTCGATCGGGACCGATGCTGACTCAGACGCGGCGCGCTACACGGTATCCGCGAACGGCGTCGTGGTCATCGGCAAGCGCGAGCCTCTCGGGGACCGCCTCGGTTCATGAGAGTCGGGATCCTCACCCGCGAGTACCCGCCCGAGGTGTACGGCGGCGCTGGGGTCCACGTCGAGTACCTCACCCGTGAGCTGGCGCGCCACGTCGAGGTCGCCGTGCACTGTTTCGGATCCCCGCGCGACTCGCCTCTGGTGGCGCGGAGCTACCAGCCCTGGGACGAGCTCGGCGACGCGGCGCTGGCGGTGATGTCGGTCGACCTCGCCATGGCCCAGCACCTCGGCGACACCGACCTCGTGCACTCCCACACGTGGTACGCGAACCTGGCCGGACACCTCGCCAAGCTGCTGTGGGGTGTGCCGCACGTGTGCACGACCCACAGCCTGGAGCCGTTGCGTCCGTGGAAGGCAGAGCAGCTGGGAGGTGGCTACGAGCTGTCCAAGTTCTGTGAACGCACCGCCCTCGAAGGAGCAGACGCGGTGATCGCGGTGTCCGAGCAGATGCGCCGCGACGTTCTTCTCTGCTATCCACGCGTGGATCCCGGCCGGGTCGTCGTGATCCACAACGGGATCGACCCGGACGAATACCGCCGCGATCGAGCAACCGATGTGCTGGAGCGGCGCGGCATCGACCCCGCCCGGCCGCTGGTCGTCTTCGTGGGGAGGATCACACGCCAGAAGGGCATCGTCCATCTCCTCGAAGCGGCACCGCAGATCGACCCCGCTGCTCAGCTCGTTCTCCTTGCCGGTGCGCCCGACACGGCGGAGATCGGCGCCGAGGTCCGCGGCCTGTACGACGCCGCACAGGAGCGTCACGGGAACATCGTCTGGATCGATGAGATGCTCCCGCGCCCGGAGGTGATCCAGGTCCTCAGCCATGCGACGGTGTTCGTCTGCCCGTCGATCTACGAGCCGTTCGGCCTGGTCAACCTCGAGGCGATGGCGTGCGAGGTGGCGGTGGTGGCCAGCGCGGTGGGCGGGATCCCCGAGATCGTTGTTGATGGGGAGACCGGCTACCTTGTCCCATGCGACGTGGCCGCGGGAGCCCCGGATGCGGCTGCGGCCGGACGCTTTGCCGAGGGTCTCGCGGAGCGCATCAACGTGCTGCTCGCCGACCCCGACCGCGCCGCTGCGTTCGGCCGCGCCGGTCGTCAGCGTGTGGTCGACCACTTCAGCTGGTCGTCGGTCGCGGCCCGTACCGCGGAGCTGTACCGGGGCCTGGCTTCCGCGTAGCGAGACGCGGCAGCCATCGGCTGTTTCGCGTCTACGCAGCCGCCGCTCGCCGGCCAGGTTTGAGCCTGCGCAGCGCTGAGTACACGACGCCGGCGACCAGGAAACCGGCGTAGAACGAGAGATCGGCGCCGTGAAGTGCATTGGCCACCGGTCCTACGACAAGCCCCGTATTCATGAAGGGCACCATCGCGGCGAATCCAACGAGGAGAGCGGCGAGTGCCGGCCAACCCATCGAAAGGTTCGTGAAGCGCATGAGACGAGCGAGGCCGTCGCGGCTGATGGCGCCGCGGCGGTGGTACCAGTCGATCAGGATGACCGCCAGGAAGGGGGCGATCCAGTAGGCGGTGAAGAGCAGGATGTTCTGGAACTTGCTGGAGAGGTTCCCGGAGTTCAGCCAGAGGATGAGGAGGAACGCGAGGAGCGTTCCCAGGACGGCGCTCCAATGCCGCCTGATCTTGATACCGGCTGCCTGGACAGCCAACGACCCCGAATAGTCGTTGAGCGCGTTGCTGGTGACGGCCCCAAACATGACGGCGATCAGCGCCAACGCCCCCAGGAAACCGCCGCCCACCAGCGATTGCACCCCGCCCGCGGTCTGATCGACGAAGACCTTGGCGCCGGCCAGTCCGAGCGTGTACATCCAGATGAAGGACGCGGCCAGCCCGAGGAGTGTCCAGAGGAAGATCGGCGATGACCGTGTGTCCTTCCGCTGGTAGCGGCTGTAGTCAGCGGCATAGGTTGCCCAACTGAAAGCGCCGCTGAAGGCGATGGTCGTCATCAGGACGAAGGCGCCGACCGCTGCGGCGCCGTGCACCGTGTTGTCGATCGGGATGTTGCCGTGCTGGAGGATCTTCACCGAGAGCACGGCGAAGAGAATCGCCAGGACGCCACTCCCCCACTTCTCGAGTTGATGGATGAACTCGTACCCAAGGAATCCGATGATTCCCTCCACGGCGAGCACGATGAGCACGCCAACGACGAACGGGATGTGGAAGAGCAGTTGCGCGGCCTGCGCACCGAAGAGTCCGACGAGGGCGTCCCAGGCCACCGAGCTCAACCATTGCACCGCCGCAGGGAGGGCGATGGTCTTGCCGAACGGCAGACGGGCCAGCGGCAGCTGACCCATCCCGGTCTTCGGTCCCCACGTGGCCAGCAGCGCGACCGGAAGCGAGCCCAGGATCACGCCGAGCACGATCGCGACGAAGCCGGGCCAGAAGCCCAATCCGATCGTGAATGCGAGCGTGCCCGTGAAGAGTCCGGACAGCTCCAGGTTGGGGGCGAACCAGACGGTGAAGTTTCGCCACGACGCGCCGTAGCGCTGATCCTCCGGGATGGGCGCCATTCCATGGCTCTCGAGGACCATGTGGCCGTCGTGACGAGGTCGCCTGCCATAGAAGGCCGCCGTCCCGTCCGGCTCGCGGGTGATCGTTGTCTTCTCCCGCACCACGTCAGACTGCTCGACCACGCGCTGCACCTCCCTCCGCCGGCATGACCCGGATCAGGTTGACGGTCGGCGGCGCCTGCCGCCCTCTCAGCCCCGCTGGGGCTCCCGCGTGCTCGCACTATAGCGAGGTGCGCTGACCCCGCCACGCGCATCGAGCGCGCCCGGCTCGGTGGCAGCCGCGTCGCGGTCGCTCAGCGCGGTGCGGCATGCTTGCGGCCGTGCCGCCAATCCGTATGCGACAGGACACGCCGCCGGCGCGGGTGGCGTCACTGCTGCCCAGTGCGACGGAGATCCTGTACGCGATCGGTGCGGGTGACGACATCGTCGCCGTCACGCACGAGTGCGATTTCCTCCGGAAGCGGCGTCGCACCCCGCGGTGACTGCAAGCGCCCTCAACCACGATGGCAGCACATGCGCCGTCATCGACCGCCACACCAAGTCTGCGCTGCATGCTGGGTCGAGCGTCTACCGGCTCGACGAGGAGCTGTTGGCCGCATTGGAGCCCAGCCTGATTGTCACGCAGGAGCTGTGCGATGTTTGCGCCGTCAGCTATGACCAGGTCAGCGAGGCCGTGAGGCGAATGTCCGTGGACATCCCGGTTCTGTCGCTGGAGCCGTCCAGCCGGCGGACATTCTCAACAGCATCCTCGCCGTGGGGACTGCGACAGAGCGTCAGAATGCTGCCGCGAATGTGGTGAGGGGCTTGCGCGAGAGAATTGCCGCCGTTGACGCGCAACCGGCGATGAACACAACGCCGCGCGTGGTCTGCATTG
>Ga0209890_10001186_pt1 | contig 11812 bp, 9 predicted proteins | sample OrgsoiDNA2013049_FD_185799 | JGI IMG/M metagenome (GOLD analysis project Ga0209890, IMG submission 185799) | Permafrost soil microbial communities from the Arctic, to analyse light accelerated degradation of dissolved organic matter (DOM) -... | ecosystem: Environmental > Terrestrial > Soil >... | reverse complement strand
AGAACTGCGTCCGACAATCTCGCTCGGCGTGCCGACGATCTGGAACGACGTCCTTCGTGTCACGGAAAATCTTCCCAATGCCGATCTCTCGAGTCTGCGCGGCATCGTCGCCGAGGGCGAAATCAGGTCCCACCGTAAAGCTGCCCGGGTCCGCAGGCGTCGGGCCAGGGGTGTAGAGCGCTGTGTGAGCCGCAGTTCCGCCGGCGGCGGCGCCGGTGGCGAAGACCCTGCCATCGGGCAGCAGCAGGGCCGGGCCAACTTCGCCGGGCGGGAAGTATGTGCCCGCGGGTCCCGGACCGTAGCTCACGCCGCCGACAACCTGAAGCGGCGCTGGGCCATAGGTCAGGCCGCCGGGTGTGCCCGAGGGCGAGGTCAGACCGGTCGGCGTATTTCCGTCGCCGTACCATTGCGCGCCGGCCGGGTCGAAATGTTCGGCGTGAAGTGGATTGCCGACGTCGACGGTAAAGAGTTCGCCACCAGGCAACAGGGTCCAGCCCTCTTCGGCGAAATCGTCCGCCTTGCCGGTGGCCGGAACCGAGGCCCAGGTCAGGGTCACCGGATCGAGGCGCCACATCTGCCTTCCTAATTTGGAACCGAAAATAAAGCTCCCGTCAGGCAAAACGGCCGAAGGCGGATCGCCGATATACGCGACACCAACCGGTGCGGCGATCATCGTCCACCGATCAGTAACGGGGTCATAGACCGCGGACATGTTGGTGAGCCCGCTTGGCGCGAACGGCAAGCTGTATTGGTTCTGGTTATATTCGCCGCCGACGAACAAGACCCGCCCGTCGGCGAGCACCGCCTGCGACCCGGCATAGGGTTCGTAACCGGACGGCGGGCTTGAAAGCAAGCGCCAGGTCCCGTTGATGTAGCCACCGTCGGCGGCCGGCGTCAGACTATAGAATATGCCGGCGTCGTTGATCGATTGCATCATGACGCTGCCGTCGGTTAGCAGCAGGGCCAGGTAGCCAGGTTCCGGCGGCTGATTGATGAGGGTCGTCAATGGCACGGTTTTGCACGCGACGGCCACATTCGTCACGTTCGCGGTACCCACCCTGCCGGAACCGTTGGTGACTACACAATTCTGCGCCGGCGCGGAGGGCTGCGCCGCCACGGTCACTGAATAAGCGGCACCGCTACCGAGCCCACCCATAAAGGTAAATGCACCCGGAGCGGATACCGCAAGACCCGTGCCGGCATTGTTCTGCAACACCAGACCCGAGCCGCTGAGTCCGGTGACCACGCCGCCAACCGTGTATGTGGTCATCGGCGCGGACGAACCGCCGCCACCACAGGCGAAAATCGACATCGCCAGCATCGCAGTGACGGCAGCTTTCGCGAAAAGCCGCGCCATAAGTTGCGTACTGGGATCACACAATTGCATAAACTACCAGCATATCAACTAGCGCCGGACCCAGTGCACACTCGCGATCTATTCGACGTTTCCGCGCCAGATACGAGCCGAGAGCAGCTCGCACCGGGTGCTTGGTTACTCCACGGCTTCGCACTCGATAGAATGACGGGAATCTTGTCGGGTATCGAGTGCGTCAAAGCGGCGGCACCCTTCCGTCATTGGGTGACTCCCGGCGGCTTTCGCATGTCGGTGGCCATGACCAATTGCGGCAAGCTGGGCTGGGTGAGCGATAGCGGGGGATATCGCTACGACTCGTGCGACCCGCTGAGTGGCCACCTTTGGCCACCGATGCCGTCGGTATTTCTCGAACTGGCGCAAGCGGCCGCGCGGGCGGCCGAATTCCCGGAATACATACCCGATGCCTGTCTGCTCAACCGCTACGAACCTGGTGCACGCCTCACGCTGCATCAGGACAAGGACGAGCGCGATTTCGAAGCACCTATTGTGTCGGTGTCGCTCGGCTTACCGGCGGTTTTCTTGTTCGGTGGTGACGCACGGACGGACAAGCATCGACGGGTACCGCTGCAACACGGCGATGTCGTGGTCTGGGGTGGCCCTGCGCGCCTGCACCATCATGGCGTGCTCGCACTCCAAGACGGCCATCACCCGATTTTGGGCTCTCAGCGCCTAAATCTGACCCTCCGCAAAGCCGGCTGACTTTTGGAAGGCGTGCCACTGCCGCTGTCAGCCGGGTGGCTGGCCCGGGATCGGCAGGCACTCCATGATCTCGACCGAGTCGCCGGGAAATATCGTGAAATGCGGGTGATCCTTGAACAACTTTGCGGCGGCTTCGTGAGACTCAGCTTGGAGGGTGACGTACCCCGTCATGTTGTTCTTGGTATCCGAAACTCCCTGCTTGGCCGTGCGTTTGGTTTTTCCGAGAGGTCCTCCCTGATCCGCGATTACGGCCTTATTCGCCGTCATCCAATCTCCCCACGCTTTAATGCCCGATGCCTCCCGCTTTTTACGCGTAGCTTCGTCCATCGCACTCCACTCGGAATTCTGAAAGGCAGACGCCGTACCAATGTAGATGGCTAGAAACTTTTTCATAGATTGCTCCAGACTAGGTTGTTAGAGGCGCATGAAATCGGGCGGTGGCAGAGGCTCGCCATGCTTACAAGACTTAAGACGAAGGAGGAGCCGCAAAATCGACAGTCTAGACATTTTCGCGCTTTCAAAACGGCATAGACCCTGCTCGACTAACCGCTCGCGACGACGGGCGCGGATCCAGGAGTCCCATAGCTGCGTCCACCGGCGGGCCGGCTTGGATCGATTCCGGCAGCTGCAGCGTGGGGCTACTCCCCGGCCAGAACCCGTCAGCCAGGTGATCAAAATGCCGACGCCGAAGCGGCCTTTCGCGGATAGGGGTAGCCTAAGGCGCCAGGACGTAGAACCTGCAGTCGGGCGACCAAGCCACAGTTGCCACCAGAATTGTCGGTGGACTAGGCTAAGGCTCCAGGAAATTCCGACCGGGAGAGCTTGGGATGGTAATTCAAGAGATGACCGAGGACGAATGCGGCACCGCGCTCGGGCAAACAGGTTTTGGCAGATTGGCGTGCGCACGCGGTCATCAACCCTATATCGTTCCAATTTATTTCTCGTATGATGGAAAACATCTTTACGGTGTCACCACGCTAGGGCAAAAGATCGAGTGGATGCGCTCCAATCCGCTCGTCTGTCTGGAGATCGATGAACGGACGAGTCACCATCAATGGATGAGCGTAATTTTGTTTGGGCGCTATGAGGAGTTACCGGAAGCGCCCGAATTCGAAGACGCGCGCACACACGCTCTCGAGGTTCTGCAGAAACGCGAGATGTGGTGGCAGACGGCTTGCGTCGCCACTGAGCACCGGGAACAGCGTTCTCCGATTTTCTACCGCATTCACATCCTGCAGATGACAGGACACCGAGCGACGCCCGATGCGATTGAAGCCGCCACGATGGAAGCACCACACAGCCTCGGCCATAACCTGTCGGTGAAGGATCGATAGTAATCGCCGATAAGCAGTCATTCGGCTCTCGACGTCCCGTAGACCGCCCGAATGACACACGAATATTCCGCGAGCGGTCCTAGGCCAACGGATGCGCGGCGTCGATCGACGTGCGCTGGATCCTCCATCTTGCCCGGTTTTAAGCCGCTACCGTCATTCCCGAATTGCGTACCATAGCGTTGCGGTTTGGCTTGGTGAATCAACACGCGATCGGTCAGCATCGCAACCTCCACCGGATCAAATGCGTGATGCCGAACCCGCGCTGCCAGAATCTTGAGTACTCGCGATTGAAACGCTGGGTCGTCGTCCGCATGTTGAGTCAGCAGCCATGCCGCAGCGACCCCATCATCGCCGACCATCGATCGAGTTGGGAATCCGTCTTGAGCTACGATGTGATTCAGACGCTGAAGGTTTGCCAAGTCAATCTGCACGACGGCGGAATTGGCTGTCGAATTCCCGTCGGCGAGGGCCGCAGCCCTGAGCTCTTGGTCACGATCCATCATCAACAATAGCTCTCGCCGCAAGGCGGGCCGGGTCGGCTCGCCGACAGCCAGCATCCAATTCGCGTTGCCGCGCTGTCGTTGACGCTCCATCGCCCCCGGGCACTTTTCATTGATGAGTCGATCCAAGTGGCCCTCATCTTTCGGATTGCCCGCATCTGAGGTCGCCGACTGTTCGGCGCTAACCGAAACCTGAACAGGAGATTGGGCAGGCACCGGCTGCGACCAAGCGCACGCCGTGGCGAGCATGAGATCCGTCAAGAGACACTTTTCAGCAAAACGCATAACTACTAGCCTAGCGCAAAGCAGACGGTGATCGGAGTCAGCTTGGGGTCTCGACTTGCCGGATGCCGACGCTTCCTGACAATTCGACCGCCAATTGGCGCTGTCGGCCAACTCCGGCCGGTGGGCATGCGAATCAGCGCGCCGAAGGGCTGCCATTCGCACGCGATTCGATCGATTGGAACCGGAAGATTGGCGGCAGACATTTGCGACGTGTAAAGATTGATTTACCGGCGTTGGTAACTCATCCCAAAACGAGTGCCCTTCGTTGCTGACGAAAGCCGGCTTTGCGTCTAGTGAGGCCGAAACAAGGGAGAACGCCATGAAGCGCATCATCGCCTCGTCGGTCAGTTCGACTCGATCCGAAGTCTGCCTTTTCTATATGTCGGGCTGGAGCAAGGGTCCCGTCAGCTATATATATCGCCCATCCGCGTCACGCCGGTCTAGCGATCAAACTGATGTATTCGTCGACAAAGGCAATTCCTTTTGCTTTTTCTATTTCGGCACTCCGCCGGGGCGCCCCAGCGGAGGGCCTGGCCCCTGTAGTGGATATCTTTGATCTCCGAGAACGTCCTTGAGGACTGCATCCGTATCGGCTCCCAGCAGCGGAGCGGCCCGACAAATTCGCCCCGGCGTTTGCGAAAGCTGCACCGGCACACCCATGACGCGAATCGTACCCGCAACTGCATGGTCCACCCACGGGGTCATGTTTCGGGCAGCCGTCTGTTCATCGTCCACGACTTCCTTGAGGTTTCGAACTACTGTGCAGGGGATGCCATGCTTTGAAAGCGCGTTTACCCAGTGGGCTGCCGACTGCGAGCGAAACATCCCTTCGAGGATGGGCTCGAGGGTGTTGCGATTTTTGACTCGTAAGGGGTTCGTGTTGTAGAGCGGATCGTCCATCAGATCGCGCCGTCCGATCGCCTCGCAAAAACCACTCCAGAGCTTGTCGCTGGCGACAGCAATCGTAATCTCGCGGTCCGCGCATGCGTAATTGCGATACGGCACGATTCCATCGTATAGGGTCCCCAACGGGCCCGGGATAGTGCCCGATGCCAGGTAACGCGCGAAACTCGGCAGCATCGTGGACATGACCGTGTCCATCATGGATACATCGACGAACTGGCCGCGGCCCGTACGATGGCGAGCTTCAATGGCCATCATTGCACCGATCAAGGAAAAAATTCCTGCGGTGATATCCGCGATCGAATGCCCGGTTTTGACGGTTTCTCCAGCGGTTGTTCCCGTGATGCTCATGAGGCCCGACGCGGATTGAATGATCAGATCCATAGCGGCCTCGAGTCGCCGCGGGCCCGTCTGGCCGTAACCTGAAATGGACACGTAGATGAGCCGGGGATTGACCGCTGATAACGATGAATAATCCAATCCAAGCCGATTCATCGTCCCCGGACGGAAGTTCTCGATCAGGATGTCGGTCTTGCCGGCCAGCCGGCGGCAGGTCTCGAGTCCCGCGGGCGTTTTCAGATCGATGGCAACGCTTTCTTTACCGCTGTTCAAGCCCACGAAGTAAGCGGCATCTAACCCTTGAAACGGAGGACCCCACGTGCGGCCGATGTCGCCTTCCGGACTTTCGATCTTGATCACCCGCGCGCCGTAGGCCGCCATGAGCATCGTGCAATAAGGGCCTGCGAGCGCATGAGAAAAATCAAGCACGATCATTCCGTCCAAGGGCGGCGCCAAATTTGGCTTTTCAGATCCACTCACAATTCATCTCGCGGCTGTTGACGGGCAGTAATGATAGTCGATCACTTCGCGGAAGACGCAACCAGCCCTATACTAAATCCGCACGATGGGGGTTTTGCGATTGAGAGGCCGTCTGGACGTGAACAATGAGCTGCCTGGAAACGTCGATGCGTATCTTGCGCGCAAGGTGCGCCGCCATCTGTTGCCGCTGCTGTTTCTCCTTTACATCGTCGCCTATCTGGACCGAATCAACGTCGGCTTTGCGTCGCTGACCATGAATCGCGATCTCAACATTTCCAGCGAGCAGTACGGGCTACTGTCGGGGATCTTTTTCTGGGGTTATTTTCTATTCGAGATTCCGAGCAACTTGATACTGCATCGGACGGGCGCACGCACGTGGATCGCCCGAATTCTGGTGACCTGGGGTCTCGTTGCGGTCGCGACCGGCTTTGTTCGGGATGTGACGCAGCTTTATGCCGCGCGCTTCCTGCTCGGTGTCGCCGAAGCTGGTTTCTATCCGGGAATCATTTACTACCTAAGCTGCTGGTTCCGCCAGCGCGAGCAGGCGCAGGCGGTGGGCTTATTTCTGACCGCGCTGCCGGCGGCGAGCATTGTGGGCGGACCGGTGTCGGGCTGGATTCTTGATCATGTGCACGGGTTTGGTCTGAGCAGCTGGCGGTGGCTCTTGATTCTCGAGGCGCTGCCGGCGATCGCTTGTGGTCTCCTGACCTTTCGACTTCTTCCGGACCGGCCGGCCGATGCGGCCTTTCTCACGGCTGAAGAAAAGGTACGTCTCCGTGACACGCTGGCTGCTGAAGCGGCACTCAAGCACGACGGCGGGAAACTCAGCGTGCTCAAGTCGCTCATCCACCCGCGTATTCTGCATCTCGCGGGCATTCATTTTCTTTTTCTTATGGGCCTGTACATCACGGGTTTTTGGATGCCACAGTCCATCAAGGCCGTCGCGCGCGGATATTCGAATACCACCATCGGTATCCTCGTTTTGGTTCCGAATGTTGTTAGCCTGGTAGCGATGGTGATCGTGTCGCGGAGCTCGGACCGGCGCAATGAGCGGCACTTGCATACAGCCGTTTCTCTGCTGGTCGCCGCCGCCGGATTGTACTTCGTCGGGGCGACGCAGTCCCTGGCCGGCTGTGTCGCCCTGTGGTGCGCCGTGGCGTCCGGGCTCGCGAGCTATCTAGGTCCCTTCTGGGCCTGCCCCGGAGAATTCCTGTCGGGCCGCCCGGCCGCCTCTGCGTTTGCGTTCATCAACTCGTTCGGCAGTCTCGGTTCCTACTTTTCTCTGTCGATGATCGGCGCAATCGCGACAAAAACGGGGAGCCTTGAGGGTGGATTCCATGTAGTTGCCACCGCCCTCTTGGTGGCCTCCGTACTCGTGCTCGCCCAGAAGCTTCACAGGCGGCCGGTTGTTGTGCCGTTACCGGTGTAATGGCCCTATTCATCGTGGATCCCCCGCAACCGGCAGGGTTTATTTCAGGCGCATGACAAAATGCTGCGGCGCAGTCAAGCGACTTGCGCTACAGCGCTGTGCGATCGATCGACAGTTGTGCGTATTTATTGGCGTCGGTTGAATATTCGCCTAGCATGCTGCATGCCGAAAAAACCCGAACCCGTTGATGATCTCCTGGACGCTCTGGTCTGGATGCGGCGCAAGGCCAAACGGCATGAAGCGGTCGACGACCTGATCGATGCGCTGATGAAAATGCGGCGCAAGGCGAAGAAGAAGGCGAAGAAGAAGGTGGCTAAAAGAAAGCGCCCCGCGAAAAAGCGAACGAAGTCCAGGCGCTAAGCGCTACGCGCGCGCAGGCATCGATTACTCAAGAATTAATTGTCGCCCAGCGATCACTGACCGTCAGCACACCCAGCACTACCGGACGTTTGCGGCGCGGCGAAGGGGACGTACAGCGCGCTTCGCCGCTTGGCATCGTGGAAAAGTTTGACCGTAACCGGCCGCGAATCTTCAATCGTCTCGTCTGCAACCACGCCCCCGGAGTTGTAGTTTTTTTGATTCTGGATCGAATTGGCGGCGGACAAGACGACTTCGAGACGGCTCCCCTTACGTAGTAGTCGGGAGGCGAACGTGAAGTCATGAAAATCGTAAAGAAGCGGCTCTTGCGTGGTCACAAGCTTTTGGAAACGGCGTGATTCACGATAGCGCGCCCTCATGATGTCGGAGCTCAATGGGGTCACCACACCATTCTGGCCGACTTCGGCAACAGTAACCGCGAAATCAGTGTCCGGTTGATCGATCGAAATCCAGGCAGCGAGGCGGAAGAAGCCGCTGATCTCTTGGTCTTGTTCGAATGGCGCCGACAGGTAGAGTAGCTTTGCAGTATTTGCAAGAAAAACCTCTTGGTCGAGCGCGGAATCTAGGTTGCTTTCCGACTCTATCTTGGCAAGCGACAGGTCTCGTGGGTCGTAGCGATAGTGATCCGGTGCGCCGCGACCGGCAAGGGCCGGAATGAGAATGCCGGCGGAGTACACTTCTCGAGCGCTGTTGCCGGTCGAATCAAGGAAGAAGGGTCGCGATTCATGGGTTACCGATTCGAGGGTATCGGCATACCGCCAGCATTCCGCGCCGCTCACATAGTAGGCAACGGCCTTTGCGAGGAACTTGGGTTTAGGTCCACTCTCCATCGTGTAGCGATACCAGTCGAGGTGCAGCTGCGGAAGATCGACGAGGCTGGCAGGTCCGAAGTTCATGCCCTCGAATTCACGCTTGGGAGTCCGGGTGCCGGGATGATCCCAAGGACCGATCACAAGAAAATGGCGGGCGCGTGCCGCGGCCGACGCCGCAAGCATGTAACGGCTGTAGTGAGCGAGCGCCCCGGGTTGATCATCGTCGTACATCCCCGTGATCGTCAAAATCGGCAACTCCATTTTTGCGTACTGCTCGTTGGTTGGGTTGTACGCATCCCAATATGAATCGACGTCCGGGTGCTGAATCCATTCCTGGAAAATGGGCGACGGATTGCCGAGAAAACTATCGAGTTTGCGGTAGGAGGTACCGGACTCATTCCAGCGGCGGAATTGCTCGGTCCAGAACGCGGCGTCGCCAAAAATTCGGTCCTGACTCGTATGACCGCTTGTGAGCGTCAGCCACTGCATATCGTAGGGGTAGAACACGTTATTTCGTGAGGGAAAATCGACGCCTGCGGCAGGCGACGCCACGGGCACGATAGTCGCCAGGTGCGGTGGAAACTCCTTTGCCGTGGCCCACTGATCATATCCGGCGTAGGAGCCGCCCCACATCGATATCTTGCCGTTACAATAGGGCTGCTTCGCAAGCCACTCGACGACGTCGTAACCGTCTTTCGCTTCCTGAATCAGCGGCCGGAAGGAGCCCTCAGAGTTGCCGCGGCCGCGGACATCGACAGTCAGAAACGGATAACCATGAGCGGCGAAATACATTCCGCGGTCGTGGTAGCTCTGACCGATATAGGGAGTGAGTGTGAACAGACAAGGCCGCTGTCCCTTCAGCCCCGAAGGCTTATAAAGAGTAGCGTTCAGTTGCACGGCGTCGCGAAGCGGAATTTTAACACCCCATTGCCACTCAACCTTGGCAGCGTCCGCCAGCGCTGCCGGTGGGACCGCGTCCGCGATGAAAGGCGTTAGCAGCAGAAGCGCAGCGCCGAGAGCGACATGTAATTTCAACATCGTGTGAGACCCCTGTGCCTCAAGTCATTGGTGGCGCGGCGCCGATTATGGACTCTACAGGCGGCGGCTCCGAAACATCAATCATTCCGGCACGAAACCCAAGAGGCCGGAGGCGTTGGGTTCTAGGCATGGTGGCGGGTGGCAGCGGCGAGTTGCCGGGTAATTCGTCGTAGCGCATCCTACCCCGGGGATTCCATTTCCATTCTAATGAGTGATCAATCATGGATATCGCCTTAGCGCAGTCAACCCGAACAACAGGATTCTTGGGAAGCAGATGGATGCAACTCACCCTTGGGCTGATCTGCATGATGGCCATTTCGAGTCCACAGTATGTATGGACGCTGTTTACGAAGCCGTGGACGGCGCAGCTGGGTGTCTCGCTCACCCAGCTGCAGGTGACCTTCTCCATTTTCATCGTTCTACAAACGTTTCTCTCCCCGCTTCAGGGCTATCTGATCGAGAAATTCGGTCCCCAATTGCTATTGGCCGCCGGCGCGATAATGACCGGTCTAAGCTGGGTTCTGGCCTCTTCAGCCGGCACCTTGATGTCTGTCTATTTAACTTACGGTCTGTTAGGCGGGATCGGTACCGGCATCATCTATGTCGGTATCGTCGGTTTGATGGTCGCGTGGTTTCCCGACAGGCGAGGCATGGCGGCCAGGGTCGTTGCAGCGGGTTACGGCATGGGTGCCGTGCTCTCGACCTTTCCGGTCACCATCAGTATCGCCAAACATGGCTATCAGGCGACGCTCCTGCATTTTGGCCTGATTTTTGGCGCAGTCGCATTTCTTGCCGCACTCGGCATGCGACAACCGCCTAAAGACTGGATGGCCGACTACATCGCCCGCAACAAGAAGACGGAGGGTCTTAGCTCGGGTGAAATGTTGAAAACGCGTGTCTTTTGGCTGATGTTTTTAATGATGACGATGATGTCGACATCAGGTCTCATGGTCATTTCGCAGATGGCATCTTTCTCGAGAGACTTCGGCATCGCCAATGCAACCATTTTGGGAATGAGCGCATTGCCGCTTGCGTTGACGCTGGACAGGATTACCAACGGATTGACGCGGCCGTTCTTTGGCTGGGTGTCGGACCGGATCGGCCGTGAGAAGACCATGTTCATCGCTTTCGGGCTCGAAGGGAACTGACGGCGCTGCTTGCCATTGCCGTACTCAAGCCAATGCGCAGCAGATATCTTCGTGCCAATGCGTCAACCTAGGAAGGAACCAATTGATTCATACTATTCGTTCCACGCAAGGCATGGCGGTTGCACCCCACGCCTTGGCTTCGCAAAGCGCCCTTGCCGTTTTACGCGATGGCGGCAACGCGATAGAAGCCATGGTGGCCGCCGCCGCAACCATCTCGGTCGCTTACCCACACATGAATGGCATCGGAGGCGATGCGTTCTGGCTCATTGCCCCGCAACAGGGCCCGCCCATTGCCATCGACGCCGCCGGTCCGGCTGCAGCAAGGGCCACAATCGCAGCGTATGCCGAGGCTGGTCATGATGTGATTCCAGTCCGCGGCCCGCTCGCCATGAACACTGTGGCCGGCGCAATTGGGAGTTGGGATGCAGCCCTGCGCGTCTCAATGCAGCACGGTGGCCAACTCTCTCTCGACCGCCTGTTACGTGATGCCGACCGATATGCAAACGACGGCATCGCCGTAACCTTAAGTCAAGTTTTATCGACCACCCATAAATTCGACGAGGTTGCGCATCAACCCGGGTTTGCCGAGCGTTTCCTGGTGAACGGCAAGATCCCCGAGGTTGGCGCTCTATTTCGTCAACCCAAGCTCGGGCGTGTTTTTGAACAACTGGCAAGGGATGGCCTGGACAGTTTTTATCGAGGCGCGTTGGCTGAAAAAATCGCTGAAGACTTCAAGTCCGTCGGCGCACTGCTTTCGATCGATGATCTGAACGAATTCCGGCCACGCGTGTGCCGGCCGTTGCAGATTGAACTCGAAGAGGGCACCGTTTACAACATGGTACCGCCTACCCAAGGCGTGATTTCTCTGGCGGTTCTTGGCATTCTCGAACGCAGCGGTATTCGTGCAGTACGTCCCGACAGTGCCGATCATATTCACCTGTGCGTCGAAGCCACCAAACAGGCATTCAAATTGCGCGATGCGTATGTAACCGACCCCGCCTACATGAAGGTTGACGCGGAGTCTTTATTGAGCCCTTCCACGCTCGACGCATTGGCAAAAGAGATTAGCTTACCGACTGCGTTGCCATGGAG
>Ga0209890_10001185_pt1 | contig 11814 bp, 14 predicted proteins | sample OrgsoiDNA2013049_FD_185799 | JGI IMG/M metagenome (GOLD analysis project Ga0209890, IMG submission 185799) | Permafrost soil microbial communities from the Arctic, to analyse light accelerated degradation of dissolved organic matter (DOM) -... | ecosystem: Environmental > Terrestrial > Soil >... | reverse complement strand
TGCAGCATGCAAACATGCAAAAAATTGCCAGCGTAAATCTCATGTGCCCTCGCTTGTATTCTGGCCACTACAATAGATCAGGCTGCCGCGATATGCACCCCCCAAACGGCGCTTCCTGGAGCGATCTCGATCCGTGTTCCGTGATTGACCAAACGCGGAGCGAGCGCTTGGTTGCGGAAATTTCCCCTCACGGTGCAGAACTGGTCCGACTGCAGGAATCGCGACGGCAAGGACTTGCTCTGGAACGGGTGCGAAAAATGGGAGCTAAGCCGGAACCTGGGTGATGACGGAGTGAGATAGGCGGCGTATCAGAGACAGGTGTCGAGGCTGCCAGAACCTCTCAAGGAGAGCGATACGCCATGAATGGGAATAGCAATGTTGTTTGTCACCCCGACGAGATCGATGATCCCCTGACCAATTATATCCCACGATCTGGTGCGCGACAGTTGCTGGCGCAGGCTATCGAGCTGGAAGCCGAGCTTGCCGAGGCGGCCGAGGGAACCGCCAGAGCGGCAAGCCAGCCCGGCGCTTCAAAGACTTCCGCTGCCGGACGCACAAGAGCTGGAGGCGGCAACGTCGCGTCGTCGGCAAGGCCGAGTGGATGATCCCGTCTGTCGCCGAGTGTGAGGGCGCGACAAAGCCCCGCGGCAAGAAAAAGAACAAGAAGTTGATCAAGGTTGCGACATCGACCTGGCCATGATGGAAGGCCCGGCCGATCCGCGCTTCGTCGTCACCTCGCTCGAGGCCGGCCAATATCAGGCCCGCGCGCTCTACGAGAAGCTCTATTACGCCTACGGCGACCGCATCAAGGAATGTCAGCTCGATCTGTTCGCCGACAGAACCTGCACCCTCACCATCCGCGCCAACCAGCTGCGGCTTTGGCTGTCCTCCATGGCCTATGTCCTTATCAGCGCGTTGCGCCGCATCGCCCTGGCCGCGACTCGCTTCACCGACGCCACATGCGGCACCATCCGCGTGAAGCCGTTCAAAATTGGCGCTCAGGATCGCATCAGCGTCCGCAGGATCAAATTCTCGAAGGCATCGGCCTTTCCCTACACCGACGTCTTTCGACAGCCTGGGCCGCGTTCGACAGCGCGGCTTTCTGAACCCTCGGCCTACAGGAGAACATCCGCACCACTTATCGGCAGGAATGGAGACGTCCGTCAAAGCCCCCATAGGTTCCGGATGCTGGGTCGTAGGTCCGATAGTGCCGGCAGCCGGCGTGCCACCGCTCCAGCCGCCTGGGGCGCTCGCGCTCAACGCGCTTTTGGAATGGAGCTGTTTCAACCGGTTTGTTTGCCGGTTTACTGTCCTCTGGCGCCACGCCTTCCGATTGTTTTGCTTCTTGCTTGGCTTCCGGTTGCTTTGCGGAGGGCGTCTCTTCCACTGTAGCGGGTTTCTGTTCCGCGGCCTTTCCTCGCGCTCGTTCTATAAACTCCTTGCATTGAATTGGGAAAACGATTTCTCCAGAAGCGGTCAGCCCGAGCGGCATACAGCCGCCAGGCGGCACGTCTTCGTACACTGAAGGTTGCGCTGGAGCGGGGCTCGGATTGAGCGTGCCAGTAGTCTGAGCGAGAGCTGCGCCGCTCATCGCCGAGAGAAGAAGAGCAAATAGATGCTTCATGCGAATCTCTCAATCAACGTTCTCGGAGTGATCCATCACGCCTACCGAGCAACTCTACCAGACTGCTCACTGTTGACTACCCCTGAACAATCGCGTTCCAAGGAACGGAAAGGCCGCCTTCGGGCGGTCTTTTTGTTTTGCTAAGTACTCTTAATAGGCAAATCGCCAGCAAGCCGGCCGTGCCAAAAATTCGAGGCGTGAATTCGATCATCATCCTTAGCCCGGAAGCACTCATCTGCTTCCGGGCAGCGCGCCTAGCCCGATCAACTATGCTGTCGATTTTTCTAAGATGCTGGTTGGTTTATATCTGTGGAAGCAAGCGGAGGCGATGAGACTTCTTGGCGCGCGCCAAGGCCCCAAAACCTTCGGAAAGGCTATTGCACGGGGCATACCGCCATGTTTTGATCGAATCTGCACTGAGTGTCTAGCGTCTTATCGGCTCTGTGGAGATCCGACGGCCGCCTTTCTTTGGGATGACTGGGACCGAAAACCGGAGCGCCAATGAGTATGCAACAAAGTCATTCACGCGATGTCGCGCTCGCCGCGATCGAGCAAGCTCATAGACAGATTGGGGCAGATGAACAGCTTGTGCAGATTGATGAGACGGTTTTCAAGTTAGAAAAGGAGAAAAAAGTCACGCGCCATCCTTCTGACGAGCAACCGCGCTTTGCTGAGCCCGGCCGGGGGTCATCGCGTGGCAGGGTGGTGTTACGGAGCCTCATGGGTCTGCTAGCGGTAGCGTGCATCGGCGTTGCTGCCTTTGCGTGGCCGTCACCCCACGGCCAAGCGGCACCGGAGCCCATTTCAACTTCATCGGTGTCGATAGAGAAAAAGGAACTACCGGCACAGCCGGCTCCATCTAACGCCGGCGTGGCGGCCAAGACGGATGCAGGACTTCCGCAACGATCAAGTCAGGCGCAGACCACGCTCCAACGCGCGGCTCCAGTAGTTCCGACAGCCGCTCCAATGGCTCCCGATCTGGCGCAGTCGATACAGATGATAACGCGCGAGCTCGCAAACGTGGAGCAAGGGATCGATCAGCTCAAGACGGGTCAGGCACAAATGGTTCGCGACAATGCGGAACTAGCCGAGCGTCTCAAAGCGACGCAGGAAATGGCTCGCAACAACGCCGAACTCGCCGAGCAGCTTAAGGCAAGCCACGAACAAATGGCTAACATCGCTGAACAGCTCAAGCAAAGCCAAGAACAAATCGCCCGGCTGGTAGCTTCCGGGCAGAAGCAGCGGCCCAGAACATTAGCGTCCTCACCACTGCCGATCGCCAACTCGACGCGTAAGCTGGTGCCGACGCGCCCGTCGCCGCGTGTTAGAGTGCAGACGCAGGATCCAACGCAGTTGCAGCCTGAACAACAGTAGGTGGTCATGGCTCGCGGTTAAATGTTGGCCTTAAAGCCTTGCTCGATCGCCAGATCGACGTCGCGCTCCGTGAGGTCGCGCAACGCGCTCTCCGCGAATTCCGCAAAAAAGTTGGCGCTCGCCGGCTCCGACGAGCGCGCGTCTTACTGCCCATCAGGTTATCTCCTTATAAATCAAGCGTTGGCTGGTACGGATTGTGAGACGCCGGACGACGAGATCAGTTTGCCTGCAACCATCGAAACGGCCCATGATAGGGGTGGGGAGACTTTGGCGAAGCACGCGAGCGTGCCGACTGACTGAGCTGAAGCCGAGTGAAATGGACCCCGGACTTGAACCGTAGGTCGCCGAAGTTAAGGTGTGATCGCGCCTGCCTTTGCCCTTCAAATCAAGCAGCTTCGTGCTGCTGCTTTTGCGTCTGCTGTGGGTATGCGGGCAACGCGTTTGCGTGGTCCAAGCGAAGCGGCATTTCCACAGTCCTCGCCGCCTCGTCTGTTGATGGTCTCTCCTGTTCGCGGCGATTATCGCCGTTGTCAGGCAGAAATTCCACTTATCGTCCTGTGCAGATTCCCAGGACCTGCTCTGCGCTTCACACTTTGAGTTTTGTCCTATTCTGGGGTCCAGTTTAATCCAAAAATCGATGGATTGGACCACGTTGTGTGGTAATCTCGTTCACCTTTATCGAACAAATAAGGGGATACGGAAGCCGCGCTTTCATGTTCGGCGAGGAAAGTAAAATGGGCGTCAATGTCGAGGACTCAGTAAAGGAATTCTACGACACGCATGGTTGGAAGGGAGGCGAAGATGCCTTGTTCCGACAATTTAGACCCGCGTACCAGCCTTATCACGCCAAAACCAACGCTCGAACGCTGGAGTGTTTCAAGGGGCGAAGCGGGGCTATTTTAATCGCCGGAGGGGGAGACCTTCCGCAAAGCCATCTTGATATCGCCAACAAATTTTCGAACGTAACGTGCGTGGATATTTCGCAGACTGCATTGGATATAGCGCAACAGCGGCTTCCTTCTGCAGACAAACTTCTCGGCTCGATCTGCGAATTACCGGAGCATTATTCCGATCGATTCGATTGTGCCTTTGCATCTCATGTCATCTATCATATCGATGCAAACCAGCAGTCGAAAGCCGTTCGCGAACTGATCCGGGTCTGCAGGCCCGGGGGCCGGATTGTCATTCTTTATAGCAACCCAGCATCGCCAATTAGATTTGCTGCTGGTGCGGTACACCGTCTGCGAAAAATGATCGTCCCGGAAAAGGCGGTTCAGGAGGCAGGATTATATTTCTCTCCGCACCCGCTCGGCTGGTGGAAGCAGTTCGAAGATGTTTGCGACATCTCCATGAGGCCGTGGGACGTCATCGGTAGCTACGAAGAGCGAACTTTGATTTGGGGCGATCTTATGGCTAGCGGATTCTACCGAAGCGCAAGTATTCTGGAGACAATTTCACCGAACCTCGCCGTGAAGATCTGGCAGTATTCAATAGTCATTCTCGATAAGCGGTGATCGTAAGCGGCAAACCCCACATTCGCGGTCGCTCGATCTTCGTCGGTTCTTCATTCCGGAGTGTTGCATCGATGAGGATCGAATGAGCATGACGTCATCCACCGCGTTCCTCAATCCGGTCGTTGTCACGATTTGCGAGTGCAGCCGGAGCGCCATCTCTAATCGGGGAGTTCAGCAGAAGCGAAAGCATCGGATCAGGGAATCCTTTTGCCGACAGGAGGATGCAGCGGGTGCTTTGAATGCAACGAACTAAGTGTCTGTCCGAAGAGTTCTTGAATGATATGAATCATGCGAACGAAACGGCGGTCGGTCGGGCCCGGGGCCACGCCCCCCGCGATCGTGGCAAGCGCGGCTCGCGCATTGTTTCCGCCGCCCTCGATAACATTGAGCGCATTGGGCGAGGCCACGTTGCCGGTCAACCTGAGATATTGGTTGACCTGCAGGAGCAGATTAGGGTTCGGGCCCGGCGCTCCGGTGGTCGCGCCGCCAAACGCAAAGTCCCGTGCCTAGGCGGGTAGTGTTGGTGGGAAAGTAGGTGTTGCCCGTGATGGCCTGCCCTGGAGCATAGAGGCCCAAGGCGGCGTTGTTGACCATCGAGGTATACGGGCTGGCGCGCAAGGGTCCTGCTGCGCTGCATCCCACGCGGTGACTAGCGGGGAGAGCAGCCTAAGCGAAGGGACGGCCGCGTAGCGCCAGCGCATCGCGATAGCGCTCAACTGACCAGCGCTCTAGCTTTGCATTCGATCCGTGCCCATTTGACCGCTTGGTGAGCCGACAGGAGCGCGGCGCAAATCAATCGTCGCTAAGCAGAAATTCTCGCTGCATGCGTTCAACGACGCCAGCTAGAGCTTCTTTCGCCATCGGTCTATCGGCGTTGCCGAATTTTACTCCCCTAATCGCCCAATTGGGATCGAGATGCGATTTCGGTTTCTTGTGCCGGACGATCACCCCAGCGAAGTCTTCGCAGCCAGGCGCAGCCTTCTTGACGGCTTCCAAGATCGCCAATTCGAGCTCTGGGGTAGCAAGCGAAACCCGGCGTTCCTTACGCCACCGCTTCTTTGGCGGCACGGCAGGTGGCTGCTTGATCTCACTTGGCCCGCTTGGCCCACTTGGCCCACTTGGCTTTGAAGATGAAGAAACAGCTTTGACTGCCGTCGCAACCTTCGCAAGAGGTTTCGATAAGCTTTTTTGCATGACCAAAAAAATGAACGCCTTAAGATTCTTCGCGGCGATCAAAATAACGCTGCCTTCGCTGTCCTCTTTGGTAGCGTCGTGCAAAATCAGCGCAAGCATCGCAAGCCAAGAGCTTAGAATTAAAATCCAAACCAACATCGTGCCATCACCTCGTCGCCTTCCACCCAGACCTCTACAGCAAAAATTTCGGGCAAAACGGCGATACTATTCCGCCGCAAGGCTCTGAAATTGGACGCTGGCAGCAGTACCGCTAACGGGGGATCGGAAGCCCGACACTTTGCACCCGGTCAGAATTGTCAGCAAGCGCGGCGCAATGCCACATAGTTACGGGTCCGCGGTCTTCGGCCGCCCTGAGGGCAAAGCCGCAAAGCCGCACAATCCTCGCGAGGCGAGCAAAGGCCGCAAAGAAAGGAGATGAGAGCATGCCACAACTTTAGACGCTCGCGTTGTTCAAGAAGAGAACGTCAGTGAGTTGCGACGTAAACTTATTAAAACCGCATTGTCTTCATGCGCTAACGGGCGACTACACGGCAATCAGCCATACGGCAACATCGACAAGAAGCCATACCCAACCGACCGTAGCCGTGACGAAGGCGGTTATGAAAGTTATGGATCTCTGCCGCCCAAAGCCCGCTCGGGCGTCACTCTTGGCACGAGGGGCCGACCAGAACCTGAGTCGAGATCCGACGATCAAGATCGATGAGTTAAATCCGTTAGGTCATTCATATTCGGTTGTTTCGCACCCTCCAATATCGCTAAGACAGCACAAACTATGACGGCGTACGCTGATAATGAAGTCGCGAAGAATGAGGGATTAGGTACGTTGGAGCGCGGTGAATTGCGCTCGGAATCGTCCACCGTCGCGCACAGCGGCGACGCCTGGATTCGATGCCGCCAGCAGTCGATCAGCTCGATGAGGACAAGTCTCATCGCGTTTTGATTCCCGCCTGCCATCAACCTTTCTTTAATTTCGACATGCCTTGGACGATGTGCGCCGCAAATCGGTTTTCGACCTCTTCGGGTGGGTTGGTGGGCCGCACGACGGGATCCGAGCTTACCGGTTGTGTTGTTACCGGAATCGGAACCTCAGGTTCCTCTGGCGCTTGTGAAGCGTGACTTGCTTTCTCTTCGCGTCGCTCGACCAAACACCTGGGATGGCCGCCTCGTCTTCATTGATGAGACCCGGAAGACCAACATGTTCTGCGTAAGGCCGCTGAAATAAACGTCGAAACAACGTGGCGGCGCATCGGGGCCTCCTCGAAGCCATTACTCCTCAAGAATGTGCAAACTACTTCGCCAACTCCCGATACGCTTCAACGTGATCCAATCAAGCTCTAGAGCCTGCATTTTCGGGCAGGATCAGAGGTCGTGCAACGACTGTCGACGCTGCGCCCGCCGGCCCGCCGCGCCGCGACCGTATTTGCAGAATGCTGATGAAAAATCCGCTATAAACCAAGTTGAAGGCTAGGGTCACGGCGGTTACCGAGGGAATCACCAGTCGCATTGTGCGATCGGGGTTTAGTTCGCCGAATCCCAGCTTGCCCCAGATTCCCATGGCAAGCACGCCGAGAGCGAGTCCTATCAGCAGCAGGAGGCCGGCAGCGATCAGCATCCACTCAAGCCGCGCCGCACGAAGGATCGCCTGGAAAAAAGGCCTCCCGTCGTCGGGTGGCACAATTCCCTCCCTCGCCCCGTAGAGCTTCGCGAACAGCCAGAACAACATCGACTGTACGCCTACTACGAAGGCGAGCGCAGCATAGAGAAGCGTGTGGATGTCGAGCCGGACACCCGCCACCGTACGTGCTCCTGGTAGCAACCAAACCATGGTGGCCAGCCCAAGGAGCGCCATCACCGCTCCCGGATAGAAGAAGAGTGAACGAGGGCTGAATAGCAGCAAGAAACGAAGGTGTCGCCAGCCGTCATGCCAACTGCGCAGGTGCGGCGAACGCGAGCGCCCGTCCGGCCAGAGCGTCACCGGCACCTCGGTAACGCTTAGCCCGTGTACTGTCGCCTTGACGACCATCTCGCTGGCGAATTCCATTCCCGAAGCCTGAAGATCAAGGCGCAGGATCGCCGCGCGGTTGAAGCCGCGCAAGCCACAATGGAAGTCTCCGCAAGGGCTCTTAAAGAACCACCGGCCCAACGTCGTCAGCACCGGGTTGCCAAGATAGCGGTGCAGCCACGGCATAGCGCCAGGTTTGATGCCGCCCGCAAAGCGGTTACCCATCACCAGGCCGGCGCCGGTGCGCAGCTCCGTAACAAACGGGTCGAGCGCGCTGAAATCATAGCTGTCGTCACTATCGCCCATCACAACAAAATCGCCGCGTGCAGCGTTAATTCCCTCGATGAGCGCTGCGCCGTAGCCGCGAGTCGGAACATCGATTACGCGTGCGCCTAAGGACGCTGCAATCGCCTGTGAACCGTCGGTGCTCCCGTTGTCGGCAATTACAACCTCACCCACTATGCGGCTACGCTTCAAAAAGCCCTGCGCCTTCTCGATGCAGCGCGCCAGCGTTTCCGCTTCATCCAGGCAGGGCATAAGGATAGTCAATTCGCAAGCGGCATCGTTCATTGAGGTCATCCTTGCTGTGGCTCGATAAAGCTTCACTTTAACAGGCGCCATCTATAAACTTAACATCACTAGGTCCTTATTTGGAAGCGTATCAATGAGTTCTTGCTGTTGCCGGTCCCGGCCTTCGTGCTCCGCGTCCTGATGTTCGGCCTGAAGACGTCAGGCATTCGGCCACACGGCGATGCTTACCGCTGGTGGCGGTTGAGCAGCCGATGGTGACACGCCACCTTATCGTAACCGGCGCGAACGGCTATATCGGCGGCCGGCTCGTTACAGCCGCCCGGGCACGCGGGCACACCGTGACGGTGCTCACCCGCCGGACTGGCGCGACGTCGACCGAGGTCCGAGCCTTGCTCTGGACGCTCGGCAATCCGCTACCGCTGGGCGCGCTCGCTGCCGAAGTGCCGATCGAGCGGCACACGCTCATCCATCTGGCGCACGACTGGACCGAGGCAACACCTGGGCCCGGCGAAGGCGCATTGAACGTCGCCGGTACTCGCACGCTGTTAGAGGCCTGCCGTGCGCTCAAACTTGGACGCTTCGTGTTTGTCTCTTCGCAGTCAGCGCGCACCGACGCCACAAACGTGTACGGACGGGTAAAATGGCGGATTGAGCAGATGCTAGCGGGCGATTGCGAAGTCGCCGCCCGCGTCGGACTCGTCTACGGCGGCCCCCGGCAGGGTCTATACGGCCTGCTAAGTAAGCTCACCGCTCGCCTGCCCGTGCTGCCGATGATCGACCCCTCTCGCCCCGTTCAGCCGATCCATGTGGATGAGGTGTGCGAGGGCCTGCTGCAACTGGCTGAGGGTGCCGCCGCGCCCGACGGTTGGGTTGGGCTCGCCGGACCGGAGGGCGTGCCGTTTGGTGACGTGCTGCGGGCCTATGCGCGCGAACTCCATGGCAAGCGCCTGCGCGTCCTGCCGATCCCATTGCGGCTGGCGCTGTTTGCCTGCGACGTTCTTGGCCGTCTCCCGGCGGGCCCGAAGCCGGACCGCGAGCGGGTGCTGGGGCTTGCGGGAACCCGACCAATGCCTTGCGCCGGGCATCTCGCGGCCATCGGGATCACCGTGGCGCCCCTTGCGATGGGACTACGTCGCGAAGCCGCGAGCCGGCGCGCGCTGCTTGCTGAGGGCCGCTTGTTGCTTCGCTACGTGCTGCTTGGCCCGCCCAGTACCGCACTTTTGCGTCGCTACGTTCGCGCGCTGCCAGCGATCGGCGAGGCCGGCGCGCTGTCGCTCAACCGGTTGGCCCGGGTATGGCCTTCCCTGCTTCGGCTGCTCGAGCCGATCGGGCCCGAGCCTTTTCTTGGACGTCGCCTTGCGCTAGCGCTGGCGCTGGTCGAAGCTAGCCCCGAGGGAGAGCAGGCTCTGGCGCATATGGGCCGGGCTGCGCGAATCGCGGGACTTATCGGCGGCCTCACGGTTGACGCGCTGCTGCTGCCCGCTCGTATGCTGCGAGCGCGCTTACGCCGATGACAGCGCCCTCGCGAGTCCTCATTGTTGGCAGCGGCCCGGCCGGCGTCAGCGCCGCGTGGCCCCTGCTCGAAGCGGGGGTCCCGGTGCTTATGATTGATGCGTCGATGCCACCGGCACTGCCTGCGCCGCCAGTTGGCGACATTAGTGGATTCCGCGGCGATGCCGCACGTTGGGAGACTCAGTTCGGCCGGGACTTCCGCGGCTTGGCGGCGGCGGCGGACCGATCACCGAAGCTTGCCACGCCAATGGCACGCGCCGCCCTCGCCGGGTTTGCGGAGGCGAACGGCATCGCGGTGCACAATTTCCTGGCCCTGGGCAGCCTGAGCCGGGGCGGCATGTCGACCATATGGGGCGCCGTCGCTCAGCCATATGACAACCAGGACCTCGCCGGCTTTCCGTTTGGCCGCAGCGCGCTATCGTCGTCGTACGATCGGGTGATGCGCCGCATCGGCGTCAGCGGGCCAGCCGCCGAGCACTTGCCAGGGGTAACGACCGGCCCGCCAGCCGCCCCGCCGATCCTGCACTTGCTCGCTGCCGCCGGCACGCGCGGTTTGCGTCCGGGCGTCACATTGGAGACCGCCAGTAACGCCGTGCTTATGGAGGCGCGAAACGGGCGCGAGGGATGCGCGAGTTGCGGCCTCTGCCTCTGGGGCTGTGCGCGCGGCAGCATCTATGCGAGCGGCGAGGAACTACCGGCATTGCAGCGCTTCCCGCATTTCGAATATCGGTCCGGCACGCGCGCCTTACGCTTACTGACGCTCGGCGGCTTACCTGCGGTTGAGGTTGCGCCCGGTGCGACGGTCGCCGGCAATGTCGGCCAAGGGACCATCGCGGCGGCGCGCATCCTCCTTGCGGCGGGGACCATCGCCACCACCGCGCTTGTCTTACGAAGTCTTGGCAGCGCCTTGAGCTCGGTGCGCTTGCTTACAAACCCTGCAGCCGCCATGGCATTCCTGATGCCGTCGCTGATCGCGAAATCACTGCCGGAACGCAGCTTCTCGCTCGCGCAACTCGCCTACCGGCTGCAACTCGGCAGCGGCGACAACGCGGCTGGCATGCTCTACGCGGCCGATACCCTGCCGTTGGCAGACATTGCGGCTCGCGTGCCGCTGAGCCGGCCCGTCGCGTTGCGGCTCAGCAGGGCGCTGGCGCCGGCCTTGGTCCTTGCGACCTGCTACCTGCCGGGCCTCTACAGTTCTAATACGATGCGCCTGGTCGGGGAGGACTGCCGGCAAGTGGTGATCGAGGGGCAGAGCACAGCCGAGGCGGCTGCAGCGTTGTGCGAGGCGGGCAGACGTCTCGGGCGCACTTTGCGTCGGCTGGGAGCGTGGGCGCTTCGGGGCTCGCTCTCGCACGCACCGCCCGGCGCCGATGCACACTATGCCGGCACATTCCCCATGGGTGCTGAGGGGATGGCTGGCTCTAATATTTTAGGCGAGCTAAACGCCCTGCCAGGAGTCCACGTGGTCGACGGGGCTGCCCTGTCCGATCTGCCGGCACGCCACTGCACCCTGACGATTATGGCAAACGCCGATCGCATTGCCCGGGGAATTATTGCTTCGTCATAGCACCCACGCCCGGTATTAGCGGACATCGGGCGACCTAGTCTTATTCTTAAGTCTAAGTCCAGGCTCTACTCATCCATGAGATCGCGCCAATGGCTTGTCACCGGGCTTGGCCCTTTCACAGCGCGCCCATTGCCAGCACCGCGTCGCTAACCGTCTTCCTCTCCGGGAGATCGAAGGCCACCGGGGAGTCTTCGAGCCCCTGGTGCGCCCACCAAGCTTTTCAATCATTTAGCAAGTCGTCCGTGAAGAATGTCTTTGAGCGTCGGATGATGCAATGCACGGCGGTGGGCGGCCGTGACAGAGGATCGAACAAGACGCAGCAAAAGTTCCTCGAACCAGCGCAGGAGCAGGCTGAAGTTGTAGCCAGCGGCGGCGTCTGGCTGGCGTTGATGCGACCCAACGCGAGATCGAGCAGCGGGCCAAAGCGGTCCTCGAGCGCGGGATCGCCCGCGCCTATCGAAAACTAACCAACAGCCCTCGACTTTACCATAGC
>Ga0209890_10001184_pt1 | contig 11819 bp, 7 predicted proteins | sample OrgsoiDNA2013049_FD_185799 | JGI IMG/M metagenome (GOLD analysis project Ga0209890, IMG submission 185799) | Permafrost soil microbial communities from the Arctic, to analyse light accelerated degradation of dissolved organic matter (DOM) -... | ecosystem: Environmental > Terrestrial > Soil >... | reverse complement strand
GCTGCCGGTAGCGCTCGAGGTGGGGGGCGTCATATAACCATCGTAGGTGGACTGCTGTTGAATGACCGCATGCCCGACCTCGCGCCCGACACCATCGCCCCCGGCACTCTTGCCCGCGTCACAGAGCTCCTGCGCCGGCACCCGCTGATCGACGGGCACAACGACCTCCTCTGGGAGGCTCGACGGCAGTCGGGCTACGACTTCGACCGGCTGGACCTTTCGCTGCGCCTGGGCACCACGCACACGGACCTCCCCCGGCTGCGCGCCGGCGGTGTAGGCGCGCAGTTCTGGTCGGTCTGGGTGCCCTCGTCGCTGCCCGATGGTGAGGCGGTCATCCAGACGCTGGAGCAGATCGACGCAGTCCACCAGATGGTTGCCCGGTATGGCGACCAGCTGGGTTTCGCGCGCACCGCGGACGAGCTCGAGGCCGTTTTCGAGTCGGGGCGCATCGCCTCATTGATGGGGGCCGAGGGCGGGCACTCGATCGGCTGTTCGCTGGCCGTGCTGCGGATGCTGCACGTGCTCGGTGTCCGGTACCTGACGCTGACCCACAACGACAACGTCCCGTGGGCGGACTCGGCCACCGACGAGCCGGTCTGTGGCGGCCTGTCCCCCTTCGGCGTCGAGGTCGTGCGCGAGATGAACCGGATCGGCATGCTCGTCGACCTCTCGCACGTGTCGGCCGACACCATGCGGGACGCCTTGCGGGTCAGTGAGGTGCCGGTGATCTTCTCGCACTCTTCCGCGCGCGTCATCTGCGACATGACGCGCAATGTCCCCGACGATGTGCTCCAGACGCTGGGTCGTCAGCGTGGGGTCTGCATGGTGACGTTCGTCCCCGACTTCGTCTCCCCTGCTGCCGGCCAGTGGCGCAAGGAGGCTTCGCTGGCGGCGCTCGCCGCCGGGGTCAGACCCGCGGACCACATCGCGTTCGACCAGTTCACCGCGACGTACCGCAAGAAGCATGCCAAGCCCACCGCGACGATCGACCAGGTCGTCGACCACATCGAGCACGTGCGTGAGGTTGCCGGCATCAACCACGTCGGTATAGGCGGCGACTACGACGGCACCGGGGATCTCCCGATGGGGCTCGAGGATGTTAGCGGATATCCGCGGCTGTTCGTCGCCCTGGCCGACCGTGGCTGGTCCTACCAGGACCTGACAAAGCTGGCCGGTGGCAACATCCTGCGGGTCATGCGCGATGCCGAGGGCGCAGCCCGCGACCTGCAGGCAACCCGGGGACCCAGCCTGGCGACCTACGAGGCGCTCGACCACCGCTGACCCGGCCCCTCAGAACGGACCCCGCCTGCCAGCGCAGGCGTAAGGGTGTTGAACGATTCGCGTCAAGAACCCGTCAAACGCGTCGACACAGCCTGTCTCGGGACAGAGACTTCCATCGTGGTCGCATTTCCACGCCACCCGATGACTGGAGTGCAGGCAGATGTCCGATCTCATCTTCGTCATCCTCACAGGAGCGTTCTTCGCGCTCGCGGCGCTCATCGTCAAGGGGGTCGAGCGGCTCTGAGCGTCGAGAACGCCGCAGGGCTTGTCGTCTCCGTCCTCCTGCTGGGCTACCTCGTGGCAGCCCTGCTGTTCCCGGAGCGTTTCTGAGATGCCTGACACCACTGCCGGCCTGCTGCAGGTCGCTGCGCTGATTGCTGCTCTCGCCGTCTGCTACAGGCCGTTGGGCGCCTACATGGCGCGGGCGTACACCAGCGAGCACGACACCCGCTTCGAGCGGGTCTGTTACAAGGTGATGGGCGTGGATCCGAGGGCCGACCAGCGCTGGGCGGTGTACGCCCGCTCGCTGCTCGCCTTCTCCGTGGTGAGCGTGGTATTCCTCTACGGGCTGCTGCGCCTGCAGTCGCACCTGCCGTTGAGCCTGGGTTTCCCCGGGGTCCCGTCCGACCAGGCGTTCAACACTGCGGCGTCGTTCGTGACCAACACCAACTGGCAGTCGTACTCCGGCGAGTCGACCATGGGGCACCTGGCGCAGATGGCCGGGCTAGCGGTGCAGAACTTCGCCTCCGCCGCAGTGGGCATGGCGGTCTCCGTGGCGCTGATCCGTGAGAACACCCAGGGGCGCACGCTCGGATTCCTCGGCGAGCCACGCGTCAACGTCCTCAACCTCAATCTGGCGCTGGACCTGGCGGCACGCGGCTGACCAGGATCAGCCAAGACGGCGGGGATGGTGCGTCGTCATGGGCCCGGACGTGGTTGGATGCTGAGGTGGAGACGAAGTGGATGGAGCGCCACCGGTCAGCCATCATCGCTGCTGCGGCAGTTGCGCCGTTGTTGTGCTGCGCCGTGCTCGCCGCCTTCCGGGGAAGTGTCACGACTTCGACAGATGCGTTGGTCCTGGTGCTCATCGTCGTCGCGGTGGCTGCCACGGGTGACAGGCTCGCGGGGATCGTCGCAGCCCTCTCGGCCGGCGCATGGTTCGACGTATTCCTGACCCAGCCATACCTGCGCCTCACCATCCACGATCGCAGTGACGTTGAGGTCACCCTGCTTCTTGTCCTGGTCGGGGTTCTCGTCACGGAGATCGCACTGTGGGGTCGTCGCCAGCAGGCACGTGCCAGCCGCCGGACAGGCTATCTGGAGGGGGTGCTCGGAACCTCGAGCATCATCGCCCTTCGGGATGCATCACCTCAGGTTCTGATTGACCACGTTGCTGCTCAGATCGTCCAGGTCCTCGGCATCGAGGAGTGCAGGTTCGTCCCGGGCCCCGGTCCCGGCCCGCAGGACGTGAGCATCGACCACGATGGCCAGGTGACGCGCCGCGGACACCACGTCAACGTCGAGCGCGACGGTCTACCGACCGATGACCTCATCCACCTCGTCGTCCGACAGGGCAACTTTGTTCACGGTCAGTTCGTCCTGACGTCCGCGACCCGCGTGGTCTACCCATCAGACGTACAGCTCAGGGTGTCGGTTCTCCTTGCCGACCAGGTCGGTGCCGCCCTCACACACGCTGGTTGACCCGCCGGCAGTCTGACGGTGGCCAAGGCACAGGCAGAAAGGCCAGAATCGGACCATGGCACGCGGACGACTGCGGATATACCTCGGCGCCGCACCAGGCGTCGGCAAGACGGTTGCCATGCTCGGCGAGGCCCACCGCCGGTTCGGACGCGGGACCGACGTGGTCGTCGGACTGTGCGAGCCGCACGAACGTCCCTACACAGCGGACCAGATGGAAGGCCTGGAAATCGTCCCCCGCCGGGAGATCGAGTATCGCGGGGCGACGTTCACCGAGCTTGACCTCGACGCAGTGCTGGCTCGCGCACCACAGGTGGCGCTGGTCGACGAGCTGGCGCATACCAACATTCCGGGCTCACGCAACGCCAAGAGGTGGGAGGACATCGACGAGCTGCTCGACGCGGGCATCGACGTCATCTCCACGGTCAACATCCAGCACCTCGAGTCGCTCAACGACGTGGTCGAGTCGATCACCGGCGTGAAGCAGCGCGAGACAGTGCCCGATGACGTGGTGCGCGCAGCGGACCAGATCGAGCTGGTCGACATGACGCCCGAGGCACTGCGGCGGCGGATGGCACACGGGAACATCTACGCCGCGGACAAGGTGGACGCGGCACTGTCCAACTACTTCCGTCCGGGCAACCTGTCGGCATTGCGGGAGATCGCGCTGCTGTGGCTGGCGGACAGGGTGGACGAGGCGCTGGACCGCTATCGCCATGATCAGGGAATCTCGCAGACCTGGCCGACCCGTGAGCGCATTGTGGTGGCGCTGAACGGCCACCCCGAGGGCGAGACCCTGCTGCGCCGGGCGGCCCAGATCGCCTCCCGGGGTGCCGGCGGCGAGCTGCTGGCAACCTACGTCGCCCGGTCCGACGGCCTGGTCGGGGCTGATCCCGCGTCGGTGGCCGCACAACGCAAGCTCACCGACGAGCTTGGCGGCACTTTCCACACCGTCAGCGGCGACGACGTGGCCGACGCGATCCTCAACTTCGCCCGGGGAGTCAACGCGACCCAGATCGTCCTGGGTGTCAGCCGTCGCGGCCGCCTTCAGTCCCTGTTCTCCCCCGGGGTCGGTGAGACGGTCGTAGCGGGCTCGGGTGACATCGACGTTCACCTGGTGACCCACGCCTATGCGGGCAAGGGCCCCGGCAAAGGCGCCACGGGCCCAGGCAAGGGCTTGGGCAAGCGGCGCCGCCCCGGCCACGGCAGGCGGATCGGTTTCGACGCCGGCGCAGGCATCGGCCTCCGGAGGCTGGTCGCCGCCTGGCTGATGGCCACGTTGGGCCTCAGCCTCTCGACCTGGCTGCTGGTTGCCACCCGTCAGAGCCATGACCTGGCTCTGGACATGCTGACGCTGCTGGCACTGACCGTGGCCTGCGCCCTGGTCGGTGGGCTGTGGCCGGCGCTGTTCTGTGCCCTGGCGAGCAGCCTTGCACTGAACTTCTTCTTCACTGCTCCCTTTCACACCCTCACGATCGCGGACTCGCAGAACGCAGTGGTCGTGGCCGTGTTCGTGCTGGTGGCGGTGGCTGTGGCCTCCGTGGTCCATCTCAGCGCACAACGCACCGCTCAGGCCGTCGCCGCGGAGCGGGAGTCGCGCATTCTGGCGCAGCTCGCACACTCCCTGCTGGGCGCGGCCGACCAGCTGCCTGCGCTACTGGAACAGGCGTGCAGCACGTTGGGGATGGAGTCCGGGGCTATCGTCCGGCGGGAGTCGGTCCACGAACCATGGCAGGTGCTGGCCAGCACCGGCCCGTTCGAGGTCGAACAGGTGCGCGACGCGTCAGTACGGGCGCCCGTCGACGACCTGACCGAGCTTGTCCTGATCGGATCGGTCATCGACGCCAATGAGGGGCGGCTGGTCTCAGCTTTCGCATCGCATGCGTCGGCGATCCTTGCCCGGGAAGATCTGGTCCGCCAGGCGCGGGCGGCGAGCAGTCTTGCGAAGGACAGCCGAACCCGGACCGCCTTGCTGGCCGGCGTCTCACACGACCTTCGAACTCCCCTGGCAAGCATCAAGGCCGCAGTCTCCAGCCTCAGACAGGACGACATCACGTGGTCCGCCGACGACGAGGCCGAGCTTCTCGAGTCAATCGAGGAGTCGGCCGACCGGCTCAACGCCATGGTGGGCAACCTGCTCGACATGTCACGGCTGCAGACAGGGTCGGTAGCTGCCCATCTCCAGGACCTGCACCTGCTAGACGTTCTCAAACCGGCGATCTCGGCCCTCGGCGAACAGAGCCGCCGGGTCCGCACCTGGTTCCCTGACGACCTCCCGCTGTTCCGTGCGGATGCCGGACTGCTCGACCGGGTGCTGGCAAACGTTCTGGAGAACGCACTGAAACACTCCCCCGGACGCCAGGAGGTCGTCGTCAACGGCAGTGTTATCGGCCGCCGGCTCCAGATCCGCGTTGTCGACCGGGGGATCGGAGTCCCGGACCCCGCGAAGGAGCAGATGTTCGCCCCGTTCCGGCGAGTCGGGGATACTGAGCGAGGTGACGGGGTGGGCCTGGGACTTGCCGTGGCGCGCGGGCTGACCGAGGCTATGGACGGCACGCTGAGCGCCGAGGACACTCCTGGCGGCGGGCTGACCATCGTCATAGACCTACCGCTGACGGAGACCCTGCAATGACCCGGGCAAGAAGCCATCGCCCGCCGAAGGGAGGGAGCACCTCGTGACGTTCGTCCTGGTCGTCGACGACGAACCGCGCATCGTGCGCACCCTGACCATCAACCTTCGGGCACGTGAGTATGACGTGGAGTCCGCCGGTGACGGTCGCTCCGCCCTTCAGATCATGGAAGAGCGCACACCGGATGTCATCGTGCTGGACCTCGGGCTGCCGGATATGGACGGCGTTGACGTGCTTCGGCGGGTCCGCGAGACGTCCATGGTTCCGGTGATCGTCCTGTCGGCGCGTCAGGAGTCCGACGACAAGGTCGAGGCGCTCGATGCCGGGGCGGATGACTATGTGACCAAGCCCTTTGGCATGGACGAGTTTCTGGCCCGCGTACGAGCAGCCGCACGCCGGGGAACCACCGAGGCCGAGTTACTTCCCACGGTGCATACAACCGACTTTGTCCTCGACTTCGCCAACTATCGCGCCACGCGGGGCGATCAGGAAGTCCGTCTGACCCCTACGGAGTGGCGACTGCTGGCGGCCTTGGCTGCCACGCCGGGTCACCTGGTCACTCATGCGGCGCTCCTGCGTGCCGCCTGGGGGCCGTCATACGGCCGCGAGTCAAACTATCTGCGCGTCTACGCCAACCAGCTTCGGCGCAAGCTCGAACCGGACACCGGCCGTCCGCGCTACCTCATCACAGAGCCGGGCATCGGATACCGCTTCATGGTCTGACCGGGCTCAGCAACCGCCGGGTCCGGTGATCGTGATGTTCGCCGCCGCCCACCGTGCGAGGGCGGTGAGGTTGGGGCCCCGGTCTCGATGCGTGGAGCAGTTCGGTCCATGAATTGGTCCATGAATTCGGCAGAGATAGGCGATTCACCTGGAGTGACAAAACAACTAGGGAATGCCTCAGTCTGAAGAGTTAGGGATGCCTGAGTCAGACCGGTGAAGGGATGACTTCGTCAGAAGTCGTCGCGCCGACCGTTGCGCGTGAGCGACCATGCGTCCTCGCCGTCCTCGCCCTCGAGCTTTTCGTAGCTGTCGGGTGCCGGCCTGCCGGGTGCCAGCGGGTCGCGAGCCGGAGCATCATTGGCCTCGACGGAGACGGGCGCCGTGCCGTTCAGGTCGATATGGTCAGCCGGCGGTGCTGCCCCATCGAAGATCGGCTCAGCGTCCGGGACGTCCTCGCCGCGCATCAGGGCAAGCGTGGTCGGCAGATCGTCAAACCTGACCAGGACGTCGCGGGCCTTGGAACCCTCCGAGGGGCCGACGACGCCACGGGACTCCAGGAGATCCATCAGCCGTCCGGCCTTGGCGAAGCCGACGCGCAACTTACGCTGGAGCATGGAGGTCGAGCCGAACTGCGTGGTGATGACGAGCTCGGTGGCCTGGAGCAGCAGCTGAAGGTCATCGCCGATGTCGTCCTGGACCACCTTCTTTGCCGCGACCGCGGTGACGTCATCGCGATAGTGCGGCTTCAGCTGACCCTTGACGTGCTTGACGACCGCCTGGATCTCGGACTCGGTGACCCAGGCGCCCTGCACCCTCATCGGCTTGGACGTCCCCATGGGCAGGAACAACGCGTCACCCTGCCCGATGAGCTTCTCGGCGCCGGGCTGGTCCAGGACGACCCTGGAGTCGGTGAGCGAGGAGGTCGCGAACGCCATCCGGGACGGGATGTTCGCCTTGATCAGGCCGGTGACCACGTCGACCGACGGACGCTGCGTGGCCAGCACGAGGTGGATGCCGGCCGCCCGCGCCAGCTGTGTGATCCGCACGATCGACTCCTCGACGTCACGCGGCGCGACAATCATCAGGTCGGCGAGCTCATCGACGATGATCAGCAGGTAGGGGTAGGGACGAATGACCCGCTGGGACCCCGGCAAGGGCTTGAGCGTGCCGGCCTTGACCGCTTTGTTGAAGTCGTCGACGTGCTTGAACCCGTACGTCGCGAGGTCGTCGTAGCGGGCATCCATCTCGCGGACCACCCACTGGAGCGCCTCGGCGGCCTTCTTCGGGCTGGTGATGATCGGCGTGATCAGATGCGGAATCCCTTCGTAGCCGGTCAGCTCCACCCGCTTGGGGTCCACCAGGATCATGCGGACCTCGTCCGGGGTCGAACGCATCAGGATCGAGGTGATCATCGAGTTGACGAAGCTGGACTTGCCAGACCCCGTGGCGCCCGCCACGAGCAGGTGCGGCATCTTGGCGAGGTTGGCGATGACGTAGCCACCCTCAACGTCCTTGCCGACGCCTACGACCATCGGGTGCAGGTTGCTGCGCGCCGTCTGGCTGCGCAGCACCTCTCCGAGGCTGACCTTCTCGCGGTCGGCATTCGGGATCTCGATCCCGATCGCGGACTTGCCGGGGATCGGGCTCAGGATGCGAACATCAGCCGAGGCAACGGCATACGCGATGTTCCTGGAGAGCGCGGTGACGCGTTCGACCTTGATACCAGGGCCCAGCTCGACCTCGTAGCGGGTGACCGTGGGCCCCCGGCTGAAACCGGTGACCTGGGCGTCGATATCGAACTGGTCGAGCACCTCCGTGAGCGAGTCGACCACGGCGTCGTTGGCGATGCTGCGAGTCTTGTGCGGGCGGCCGAGCTCGAGCAACGTGTCCACGGGCAGGGTGTAGGCGATGTCTCCGGCGAGCAGGAGCTGTTCGACCCGCCCCGACATGGGGTTGGTCGGCGGGGCCTCGAGAACGGACTTGCCCCCGGGTGATGCTCCCGCCTGAGAAGGGATGCCGGCTGCGCCCGAGGCCCCACCAGCATCGAAGTCCCCGGGGGCGGTTGCTCCGGGTGCGAGGACGCCCGGCGCAGTTGGACGCTTCTCGCCGGGCCGGAACGCCGCGGCAAGCCTGTCTGCCTTTGCTTTCGCAACGATCGCAGCCTGCCGGAAGGCCTCATCACCGTCGAACGGTCCCGTGCCGATGGGTCCCGGACGGCGGCGCAACGTGCGTGTGGCGCCCGAATCCGCCTCGTCGACCTCAGTCTGACCCTCTCGCGGATGGCGCAGCAACCGGTCGCGCAGCTCGCCCAGACGGGAGGGAATCATCCGGACCGGTGTGGCCGTCATGACCAGAATCCCGAAGAACCCGGCGAGCAGGAGGAGAGGGACGGCGCCCACGGGCCTAATGGCGGCGGCAACGGGGCTCGAGGCCAGGAACCCGATCATGCCGCCGGCGTCATTCATCGCCGGCGGGCCATCGGACGGGCTCGGCAGACCTGCAGAGATGTGAACCAGGCCGGCAGCGGCGAAGGTCAACACGGTCGTGCCGATCGTGATGCGGTTCGTCGACGCCTGGTTCTCAGGGGCGCGGAGCATCCTGATGCCGAACAGCAGGAGGGCTAGCGGCACCGCATACGCGACCCTGCCGAAGGTTCCGGCGACCACGGCATGGACGATGTTGCCGGTCGTGCCCCGCAGCCCCCACCACTCGCTCGCGGCGACCAGGACGGCCAGGGCGAACAAGAACAAGCCGATGCCGTCGCGCCTATGCTCCGGCTCGAGCTCGCTGGCACTGTGCCCGATCCGGCGCACAGTTCCCCCGATGACGTGGGCGACACCCATCCAGATGGCGCGGATGGCTCTCACCGGCAGGGATGCACGCTTGACCTTGGCCGGGCCACGTCTGGGTGCCGGCTTGCGACGCGCGGGTTTGCGCGGCGCGGGCTGGCCGTTGCGGCTCTGGCTCCTGGCCGGGGTGGACTGTCTGCCGCGTCCCCCGGACTTCGGACGCGGAACAGGGGTAGTCGTACGAGTCACCACGGTCGTCACGGTACGCGAAAGCAACCCTGGTATCACGCCTCACACGCTGCCCGCAGCCAAACCTAGGCGCGGTGAGTCGAAAGTCGGGCCCACACCGCAGCATGGTCGGTCTTCGGCAGAGGCACCACGCCGGCATCGACGACGCTCAAACCACGAGTCAGCACGTGGTCCAGCTGGATGAACGGACGGATCAGGCGTCGTCCCTGGGGCCAGGTGGGCGCCCAGGCCTCTCCGGCCGCGCGGTGGGCGTCCATCATGGTCTCTGCAATACCGCGAAAGCCCGGATGGCCCCAGGAGGAGTTGAAGTCCCCTGCCAGCACGAGAGGCCGACCCTCGGGCTGCCGTTCGCGCCAGGCCTGGATGCCGGCCAGACCGGATCTCCAGGCAGTCGCTCCCGAAATATCAGGTGGCAGCGAGTGAATGGCACGCAGCACGACATCGCCGGTCGCGCGGTGGATCGACACGACTGGCTCGTCGAACGAGTTGGCGGAGACCGGGCCAAGACCGGTCTGCACCAATGTCATCGGGATCCGGCTCCGGATGATGGTGCCGCCAGCCTCCTGACTCGATCGTCCGACCGACTCGGGCAGGAGGACGTCCAGACCAGCGACCCTGAGCCGCTCGACCGCGGCCGGGGTGATCTCGATCAGGACCAGCACATCCACCCGATGCTGACGTGCCGCCATCACCACGGACTGGGCGTCAGCACCGCCATACTCCAGGTTCGAGCTCATGACCACCAGGTCATCGCGACCGGGGGCCGCCGTATGTCCGAAAAGGGACGGCACCGCGATCGTGGCGCAGACGGCCAGCAATGCACCCGCGGCAACCGTGATGCGCCAGCGTTTGGTGACCGCAGCGATCACTACCAGCACCACCAGCACGACGCCGGCCAGGGGCACGATCGACTGCAGTACCGCCACGCTGCCGACGCTGCTGTCGACCCACCGCACCCCGACCAGCGCCACGGCGGCAACAAGGCCCGCCCAGAGCAGAACCGTCAGCAGCCCTCCCCCCAACTGCTTCACCTTCGTCCTGCCCCCATCTTTCACCGCCCCTAGGTCTGACCGCGCCTTCACCGCACCGTCCCTAGGTTTGACCGTGGTTTCACCGCACCGTCCCTAGGTTTGTCACCTTTGACCGCCACCGTCCCTAGGTTTGTGACCGTTTTGACCGCACCGTACCTAGGTTTGGCGATCAGGCATCGATCACGATCGGGATGATCATGGGGCGGCGACGCAACCGGCCGCCGAGCCATGAGCCAACGGTCCGGCGAATGATCTGCTGAAGCTGGTAGGAGTCGGTGACGCCGTTGTTGGCCGCGTTGGCCAACGCCTCCTCGAGCATGGGGAGCACCTGGTCGAAGACGTCCTGGTCCTCGGCGAAGCCACGCGTCTGGATCTCAGGACCGGCTGCGACCTTTCCCGTCGCTGCGTCGCGCACCACGATGATCGTGACAAAGCCCTCGTCGCGCAGGATGCGGCGGTCCTTCAGCAGGGCCTCGGTGGTCTCGCCCACAGACGACCCGTCGACGTAGACGTATCCGCACGGCACGGCACCGACGATGCCGGCCACGCCATTCCTCAGGTCCACGACCACGCCGTCCTCAGCCAGGACGACGTGGCTGCGCGGGACCCCGGTCTGGACCGCCAGAGCCGCGTTGGCGACCAGGTGACGCCACTCACCGTGCACCGGCATGACGTTGCGCGGCTGGACGATGTTGTAGCAGTAGAGCAGCTCCCCGGCGCTGGCGTGACCTGAGACGTGGACCTGGGCGTTGCCCTTGTGAACCACGTCTGCGCCGAGGCGCATGAGGCCGTTGATGATCCGGTAGACGGCGTTCTCGTTCCCGGGGATCGAACTGGTCGAGATCCATTGCGATCGCGCAAATCAGGCAAGCCGGGGCGTGCCGCGCAGGCTGGGGTTCAACGTAGTCGGCCAGCAGATGAAACCCGTCCAGGCACCGGACGAAACCGGGCTAGAGGAGGTCTCGCGGATAACCCGCGGGGATTGGATGGCGGACGCCTAGGCGTCTGGCTACATTCGCGAATGCTGCCATTCGCCGGAATCCTGCACCGTGAGTGGGATCGCCCGGCCTCGCATCCCACGTCCGCGCGCCTTCCACGGAAACCCGGATGGGCAGCAAGCAGAACACCATCCGCGTCGACGCGCCCTCGGTCGGCTTCGACTCAGGGAGGCCCCGCGACTCCTAGCCGCCGACGGTAGCATCGGGGCCTCGGATCCAGGAGCGACGAGTCTGCGAGGGCGGGATCGCCAACAACCGCCCGCGCTCGACCCGGGTGAGCTGCCAGAGGCGCCGGCTGGCAGCAACTTGCTGCTCCGGGCGGGTCGGTCATCAAGAGGTTGTGCTAACCGCGCCGATGATCTTCAGGGCTCGATCAGTGAGTCCACGATCGTCAGGCCGGGGAGGCCGGGATTCTCTATA
>Ga0209890_10001183_pt1 | contig 11833 bp, 15 predicted proteins | sample OrgsoiDNA2013049_FD_185799 | JGI IMG/M metagenome (GOLD analysis project Ga0209890, IMG submission 185799) | Permafrost soil microbial communities from the Arctic, to analyse light accelerated degradation of dissolved organic matter (DOM) -... | ecosystem: Environmental > Terrestrial > Soil >... | reverse complement strand
GGCCATCCCCACGGCGACCATCGTCACCACGACAACAACCTTCGCGCGGCCTACATCCACGTGCTGGCCGACGCCGCCACCTCGGTTCTCGCGGTCGCCGCGCTTGTGATCGCGATGTATTCGCAATGGGTCTGGACCGATCCGGCGGTCGGGATCATCGGCAGCCTTGTCATCGCCAGTTGGGCGTTCGGGCTGATCCGCGATGCCGGCGCCGTGCTGCTCGATGTCAGCGTCGACAAGAACCTCGAAACCGTGATCCGCGACCGGCTGGAGACCAGGGGCGACCGGGTCACCGACCTGCATCTGTGGCAGGTCGGTCCCGGCCATCGCGCCGCGGTGATCTCGGTCGTCTCCGACAACCCGTTGCCGCCGGCGACTTACAAGCGCCGGCTCGGAGGCCTGCGCGGTCTCAGTCATGTGACGATCGAGGTCGAGCTTTGCCCGCAGCCGCAGCCGGCGGCTGCGCACGCAAGTTAAGCCCTATCGTCGCGCCAGCGATGAATTATGATGGCGCGAGAAGGGGCTTCGCGATGCATACATTCGCCGCGGCGGGGGCCGGCTTCCTGCTTGCCGTGTTGTGGTTCGATCTGATGTTCGACGTGCAGACGCGCAAGCACGCCGGCGATCTTCTGCCACCTGAAGTGCTGGCCTCGATTTCGGGATACTACCGGCGCGTCACCACCGACGCCTATCCGATGAACAGGCTGGTCGCCCTGGTGATGGTGCTGACGCTGGCCGCGATCTGCGCGGAGATCGTTCAGGGCGAAAACCCCTGGTGGATCGGCTGGGTTTCGCTGGCGCTGGCCGGCATCGGCTTTGTATTGACCATCCTTCGCACCGTCCCGAACGCGGTCCGGCTCGGACGCGCCAAGGATACGGCGGAGCAGCAGTCGACGCTGGCGCGCGCAATCCTTCGCGATCATCTCTCAAGTTTCGCGCGCATGCTCGCGGTTCTCGGCCTGCAATTGATGGCGCGATAGCAGCCGCTTGCCGCAAGCTCGACGCCACGCGTCGTCTGGATCGGACATCTGCCATGAAGTAGTATCCGGCCTGTCGGCCCGGAATCCCGGGTCTGTCGGCGAAGGAGAGATAGCGTGTACCGAACATGGTGTGTGGCTGCGGCGTTTTTGGCAGTGGCGTTGTCGGTTAGTTCCGGCCATGCGCAATCCGGCAAGCCCGGCGTCGAAAAACTTTACATCCTCAATTGCGGTGAAGGCGTCGCCGGCGATATTTCGCGCTGGTCTCCCGGTGTCAACGAAGGCAAGTCCATGGACTTCGTCGACACCTGCTATCTGATCAAGCACGCGCAAGGCTGGTTCCTGTGGGACACCGGACTATCGGATGCGGTCGCTGCGATGCCGAACGGCCTCGCGCCGGCCGATCCGAAGGCGGTCTACTGGCACCGCCCGAAGACGTTGGCGGCCCAGCTTGACCAGCTTGGTGTCAAGCCCACCGACATCAAGGCGATGGCCATCTCGCACACCCATCCCGATCATATCGGCAATGTCGAGATGTTTCCGACCACCATGCTCTACGTCCAGAAAGCCGAATATGAATGGCCCGGCGCCAATAACGAGCCCCGGTTCAAGCCTGCGCATCCCGTGACAAAACTGGAAGGCGACCATGACGTATTTGGCGACGGCAGCATCACCATCCTCTCGACCCCCGGACATACGCCGGGTCATCAATCGCTGCTGGTGAAGCTGCCCCATACCGGCGCGCTAGTTCTGTCCGGCGATGCCGTCCATTTCAAAAGCAATTGGGACAATCGCGGGGTTCCGTCCAACAACTTCAGCAAGGAGCAGACGCTGGCCTCGATGCAAAAGATATCCGACACGCTTGCAAAGGAAAAGGCGCAGCTCTGGATCAACCACGACAAGGCGCAACGCGACGGCCTGAAAATGTCGCCTGAGTTTTACGACTAGAGAAAGCCGATCGTTGCAGGGCGCAAAAAGCGCCGGTCAAGTTCCACCTGCTGGTGCAGGTTGCCGCCGCTGACGATCCGGTCACGGATGCCACGAAGGTCTGGCCGGACAGCCGCCCGACGGTGGAACTCGGCGAAATCACGGTCGTCAAGGCGTTGGACACAAAGAAGGTCGAGGGCGAATTGCTGTTCTCGCCAACCAATCTGACGAGCGGCACTGAGGCCTCGGATGACCCGATCCTCAACACGCGCACCGAGGCCTGCGCCGAATCGTTCGGCCGCTGTACCAAATAGATCACCCGAGAATCGCCGGATCGATGCCCCAGACAGGTTAAGTCATCGGCGCACGGTCGGACAACGCGATTGACCAATTCGGCGATCGGGACTCACCAAACAGCGCAATATCGCGATGCAACTGTGGGTGTAACTGGTTCTGATCGCAACGCGACTCAGGCCGGCTCGAGCCAGGCGTTGTTGCAATAATGTTGATGTGCGCTGCAAAACTGATCCGTAGTACTACCATCAGCGATATTGCTGCTTCCCTTTCATCCGTGGGCTCGTATATTCCCGGCGTTTTCAAACGGGGTCTGACAGCAAGGCGGAATTTCATGAGCGGGAATGATTCAAAGCAGCCCTGTAATTTGATCACGGCTGCCTATCAGGGCGACGTCAAGACGGCGATGACCCAGCTTGATGAGGGAGCCGATGTGAATGTGCGCGACTGCGACGGCGACACGGCACTTATGCTTGCCTCCGCACGAGGCCACATCGAGCTGTTGAAGGTGCTTCTCAAGCACGGAGCTGATGTCAACGCCCGGAACCTCAACCGCGAGACCGCGTTGATGCGAGCGGCGGAGAACGACCGGGCGGCAGCGGTCAAAATCCTGCTTGCCCATCACGCCGACCGCAACGCAGGGGACGTCATCAACTGTACGCCTCTGATGCGGGCCGCGTATCGCGGTCACGTCGATGTTGTGAAAGAGCTGCTTGCCTGTGGAGTCGACACGACGGCGCGCAATGCATTTGGCAACACGGCCGCGATCCTCGCCGCGCGCAACGGTCACAGCAACGTCGAGAGCGTGCTGGGGGAGGCCGACGACGCCGCTTTCGTTGACTCGGTCAAGCCCAAACTCCGCGCTGCGCGCCGCTAGGCCCTCACCGAGGAGCATCGCCTAGGCGATGCGTCTCAGGGGACGAGGGCCCGGTCGTGGCCTCATGATTCTCTATGATTCTTTCGGCGAAGCCGGCGGGTCGCGCGAATGCGCGCCCGATGACAAGCGCCGCCGGCGAATAGCCTTTGCCCTCCGGCCACGAACCTGCTGCAATGTCCGGGTTCGCTTAGCACGGAGGAGCTGCCCCGATGACTATTATCGATTCCCAGGTCCACGCCTATGAGGCGAACACTCCGAAGCGGCCTTGGCACAGTGTGCCGAACTGGCCCGATCACGTCACGGGTGACGAGATGGTGGCGGCGATGGACAAGGTCGGCGTCGACGGCGCGATCTTCATCTCGGCCTTTTCCATGTACCGCTACGACGCCAGCTATGCCGTGGAAGTGCAACGGGCCCATCCCGGTCGGATCGCCATCGTCAAGCCGGTGGACCCGGACGATCCTGACGTAGCCGATGTCGTCGCCGACTGGAAGAATACGCCGGGCACGGTCGGCATCCGCATCATGCTGACGAAGGAGGCCAAGCGCGACCCGAACGATCCGGGCCTCGACCGGATCCTGCGCGCGGCCGTTCGCCACGAATTTCCGGTCAACATGTTGTGCTGGGGCAATTTGGATGCCGGCACCGCAATCGTCGATCGCCATCCCGACACGCGATTCATCATCGACCATCTGGGCATCATGCAGCCGCGCGTGCCGCCCGCGTCGCCGCAGCCCTGGACCGACCTCCCGAAGGTGCTGGAACTCGCCAGGCGCCCGAACGCGGTGATCAAGGTCAGCGGCGCCTGCACGCTGTCCCGCGAGCCGTATCCTTTTCCGGACATTTGGGATCCGCTTGCCCGCGTGTTCGATGCGTGGGGTTTCGATCGTTGCCTGTGGGGCACGGACTGGACGCGCGCGTTCGCAGTGGTCAACTACCAGCAGGCCGTCGAGCCCTTCCTTGCGACCGACCGCCTGAGCGACACCGAGCGGGCAATGCTGATGGGCGGCGCCTGCGCCAAGGCCTATGGCTGGTCACCGAAGAAAGCTTAGCATCGGCTAGTACCTATGAGAGATAGGTGAGTCGCTTGTTGCCCATGCTTCGAGACGCTCGCGTGGCTCGCTCCTCCAGCGATAACGGCGACGCCGTTACGCGGGCATGAGGTTTTTGTGTTTCAACAAGTTAGACCTCATCCTGAGGAGGCCGCGAAGTGGCCGTCTCGAAGGATGGGCCGCAATGCAGGTTTGTGATTCCGGGTACTAGGTCGCCTTCGCTGTGCCGGCTTGCGGTGGCGCGGATTGGCTGTCTGCACGCCATCCGCGCAAGATGCCGGCGGTCGCGTCATCCATCGGAAAAAAACATTCGACGCGCAGTTCCTGCAGCGTGACGTCCTGCGGGGTTCCCAGCGTCGCGATGGTCGTGAACAAGCGCAAGCTCGTGTTGCCCTTGCGGAAGTGCATGGGAAGCACCGGCGTCATCGCCAGTTCGGTGGGCACGGCGTTGATGGCTGCCCGCACCCCTTGATAGCTCAGCAGTCTTTGGTAAAGCGCCGCCGTCTCGGGCGTGCCGTCGGCGGCGGCGTCGGCTTCGACGCTGCGGACGAAGTAGCGAACCACGTCCGCCCAGTTCAACAGATAAGGCCGCAGCACGTCCGGTGCGACCAGGGCATCGGCCAGATTGACCGGCGTGCCGGGAGCCAGTGGCCCGACCAGGAATTCGACCAGGCGTACCGCGCCCGGATTGCTCTGCAGCAAATTCCAGTGCCGGTCGACCGCGACGGCGGGAAACGGCTCTTGCTGGGCCAGCATGTAGTCGAGCGCCGTTCGAATTTCGCGAAGTTCGGGCGCGGCAAGGTCGGTCTGCCGCCAGACCGGGGCAAAACCGGCGGATATCATCAGCGCATTGTGCTGGCGCAGCGGCACGTCGAGCGCGGCGGCCAGCCGCATCACCATGTCGCGGCTGGGCGATGCGCGGCCCAATTCCATGAAGCTGAGATGCCGCTGCGAGATGTCCGTGCGCCCGGCAAGGTCGAGCTGCGACAGGCCGCGGTGCCGGCGCCAGCGGCGGAGGCTGTCCGCAAAGCCCTTATGCCGCGACATGAGTACCTGCCAAGAGTACCTGCCAAGAGTACCTGCCAGGTAGTTGCTGAAACGATCCCGTTCGGCAACATGCCACAAACAAGCGCGGCGCGACACGGGGGGACGGGCGGTGAGCGAATGGATCGGGGTGACCATCGCATTGGTCTCGAGCTGCCTCGGCGGCACCGCGGCGGCGATTACCCGCTATCTGGTCGGCAATGCCGATCCGATCACGCTGGCCATTCTGCGCTGGGGCATCGGGTTTGCGTGTTTGCTGCCGACCGCGCTGCTGCTGCGGGTGCGCTGGCCGCCGCGCCGCGACTGGCTTGCGGTGGCCACCCTTGGACTATGTTTCTTCGGACTGTTTTTCGTGCTCTATAACATCGCGATCGGCTTTACGACCGCGGCCCGCGCCAGTCTGGCTCTGGCGACGCTGCCGCTGCACACCATGGTGATCGCGGCGCTGCTCGGGATCGAGCCGCTGACTTGGCGGAAATCCGCCGGCGTTGGCGTCGCCATCCTCGGCGTCATGGCCGCGCTCGCATACGGTCTTTCCGCGGCGCCGCCAGGTGCGTGGCGCGGCGAACTCATCATGACCGGCGCGGTGCTGTGCATGGCGTTCTATAACGTCTGGTCGCAGCCGTTCATCCAGCGATCGAGCGCGCTCGGTTTCCTGACCGTCGGCATGGGAGCGGGCGCCGCGGCACTGATCCTGGTGGGAGCGCTGACCGGCAGCATCGCGGTGTTGCGCGGCTTTGGTACCCCGCAATGGATTGCCGGCGTCTATCTCGGTGTCGGCGGCGGCGCGCTCGCCTTTATCCTGTGGGTGATGGCGCTGGAGCGGGCGACGCCCACCCGGGTCGCCAGCACCATGACGGTCAATCCGATCGCGGCGGGCTTGCTCGCCACCCAACTGGTCGGCGAGCCGATCACGGCCAATCTTGTCGTCGGCCTCGGCGCCGTCTTTGCCGGGATCTGGATTGCGACGACGGAGGTCAAAAAGGCGTAAGCCCGGCTTCTCGCCGGCGGTCTTTCAGGCCGCGTTCAGGGCGGAAAAATCCGTCAAGCTGTTCACTTTTCGCGACAGGCTCCATCTGTCGTCTTCCATCGCGACCATTCGCCCAATGAGCCAGTTTGACTTCCGGAGAGTCGGTGGTGTTGCAGTCTTCGAGGTCAAAGGCGACTTCCTGGACAGCCTTCATCTGGAATTTCGCGGCCTGTGCCAGCCAGTACCATTTTCTTCCGGGTTCGCTTAGCGCGCGCTGACGGCACTCGGCTTCCAATTGGCGCAAGCGGGCGGCTTCCTTCATGGCAAACTCCACGGCTTGGAAATTCATCCATACCTCGCCAGGCCCCACCGGCAAATTGGTTTTCGGCGATCTTTTCCTCACGACAAAAACTGTGCTTAGCGGCGAACTATGGAGGTGCGACGCAATTTATTGAAATATGGCATTGATCAATTCGACAATTTGCGAAACGCCCATCCCCTTCGCGTGTCATTGGGCGTCGGCAGCGTTCAGTTGCGCGGTGCGGAGATCGGCGGCGGACCGAGGCCCATCGGCTTCTTGGGTCGCAGGCTCCCGATGTAGAACGACGATCCGGCGACCAGGAACAGAGCGACGAGATAAACCACGTAGGACTGCGGCGGCGTGATCGCCCACCGCATGACGCCTCTGATGACCGCCGCTGGCCCCGTTTCGTTTTCCATGCCGTGCTTTTGCTCGAAATGGTGCGGGATGGGAAGGGCAAATGCGTTCGGTCGCGCACGGCGTCAGGGCGCCCCCGCCGGTCCCTTGCGCAGCAGACACAGTGCCAGCAGCGCCGACAGACTGAGCGCAGAGGAGACGACCAGGACGCGGCTGCCCATCGTGTCGATGAGAAGGCCGAACGCCAATGGCGCCGCGGCCTGCGCCATCCGCGCCGGTGCGCCGATCAGGCCCAGCCGGTAGCCATAATTTTGCGGGCCGAAGATCGCCAGCGGCAGCGTGCCGCGCGCAATGGTGAGGATGCCGTTGCCGGCGCCGTGAAAGATCGCGAACGCGCCGGCTGCGCCGCCGCCCGCCAGCGCGAGGATGGCGGCGCCGATCGGGTGGGTGAGGCAGGCGAGCCGGGTCGACAGCAGCGGATGATAGCGGCTGAGCAGGCTCGCCTCGACGATACGGGCGAACACCTGCGCCGGGCCGATCAGCGCGCCGGCCGTTACCGCCTGCAGGGTGGTTGCTCCCGCCGCCTCGAGAATGCGCGGCAGATGCGCCGCCATCGCGCCGGTAACGCTCCAGGCGGCCGCAAAGGCGAACGCCAGCAGCACCATGGTCCGATCGATCGGGATGTGAGGTTTTGTCGATGCCTCGACCGCCGCCTTGCCCGCCGCTTTGGCGCCCTTCACCGCGGGCAGCATGAAAAAATTCAAGGGCAGGCCGATCAGGATATGCGCCGCCGCCCACGCAAAACAGGTGTCGCGCCAGCCGATGCTGTGCAATCCGAAAGCCGTCAGCGGCCATCCGACCGTAGAGGCAAAACCCGCCATCAGGGTGATGCCTGTGATCGAGCGGCGCGCCGCATCGCCATAGATGCGCCCCAGCGCGCCGAAGGCGGCATCGTAGAGGCCGGATCCCATGCCGATTCCGAGCAGCAGCCACGCCACCACCATGACGGGGATCGAATAGCTGAGGCCGAGCAGCGCCAGTCCCGCGGCCAGCGTCAAATTGGAGATCGACAGCACCGACCTGCCGCCGACGAGATCGATCTGCCGCCCGACGCGGGGGCCGAGCATCGCCGATATCACCAGCGAGCCCGAGAAGGCGGCAAAAATCCAGTTCGAGGACACGCCGAGGTCGCGCGCGATCGGATCGGCCAAAATCGCCGGCAGATAGTAGCTGGACGCCCACGCCAGCGTCTGGGTGGTGCCGAGCGCCAGGATAATGGGAAGCTGGCGCCTGGTCATGCCTCAGGCGCCATTACAATCTCCTCGGCAGCGTCATCCGCATCCGGGTTTTCCCTCTTGTTTCCAGTGGCATCGAATAGGTGGGATTCGGCCGTGGAGCAATTTGCCTGCAAATTGCTTGACAGTATTCCATATATCTATAATTCTGGATATATGGAATCAGAGCAAGCCATTCTCGCACTCGCGGCACTGGCCCAGTCCACGCGGCTCGGCGTGTTCAGGCTGTTGGTGAGGCACGAACCTGACGGGCTCGCGGCGGGCGATATCGCCAAGGCGCTTGCGGTTCCGCAAAACACCATGTCGGCCCACCTTGCGATTCTTGCACGCGCGGGGTTGGCGATGGGCGACCGGAAAAGCCGCTCGATCATCTACCGGGCAAATTTGGCGACGTTCCAGGGCCTGACGTCATTCATGGTTGAAGATTGTTGCGGCGGCCGGGCCGACCTGTGCGCGCCGATTGCTGCATGCAAGCCGGCGCGCGGCAGGCGCGCAAGGGTTACCGCCTAAGGAGCAATCGATATGAAGCGCCTTCACGTTCACGTCGCGGTGCAAAATCTACCGCACTCGATCGGTTTTTATTCGGCGTTGTTCGCGGCGCAACCCGCGGTGGTCAAGACGGACTACGCCAAGTGGATGCTCGACGATCCTCGGGTGAATTTCGCCATCTCGACGCGGGGCCGGCAGCCCGGCCTCGATCACCTCGGCATTCAGGTCGAGAGCGCCGACGAGCTTCAGGAAGTTTACGCGCGGCTTGGCAATGCAGGCGGCAATGTCATCGAGCAGGGTCAAACCGCCTGCTGCTATGCCAAGTCGGAGAAGTCCTGGATTGACGATCCGGCGGGCATCGCGTGGGAAACATTTCTCACCACGGGCGAGAGCACCATTTATGGCGATGGCACCGGCGAACGCGATGCACGCGTGGCGCATGAAAAACAGGGCGCCTGCTGCGCTCCGCAGGCCACGCCGAATGCTCCCACTCCGGTCCATGCAAAACTTTGATTTGCCGCGCCGGCTGGCGGCGGAGGCGCTCGGAACCGCGTTGCTGGTTGCGACCGTGGTCGGCTCCGGCATCATGGCCGAAAGCCTCACCAAGGATGTTGCGCTGGCACTGCTCGGCAACGCGCTTGCCACCGGTGCGATCCTGGTGGTTCTGATCACCATCCTCGCCCCGATTTCGGGCGCGCATTTCAATCCCGCCGTTTCGCTGATCTTTGCGCTGCGGCGCGATCTCGCGCCGCGCGATGCGTTGTTGTACATGGCAGCGCAAATCGCCGGCGGCGTTGTTGGAACCATGTTGGCGCATGCGATGTTTGCGCTGCCGCTGCTGGATGCGTCGATGAAAGCCCGCACCGGCGGCGCGCAATGGCTTGCGGAGGGCGTGGCGGCGTTCGGCCTGATCGCCACCATTCTCGCCGGGCTTCGATTCGAGCGCGCTTCCGTGCCATGGATGGTCGGCCTCTACATCACGGCGGCCTATTGGTTTACGTCGTCGACGTCATTTGCCAATCCCGCCGTCGCCATCGCGCGATCGATGACCAACAGTTTTTCCGGAATTCGCCCCACCGACCTTCCGGGCTTCATCGCGGCCGAACTTTGCGGCGCGCTCGCCGCGCTGATGTTGATGAGTTGGCTGCTGCGGGCAGCAGGCGAGGGGGCCCCGATGACGAAGGAGGCTCGGTTATGAGCGTCACGATCTATCACAATCCGGCTTGCGGCACCTCGCGCAACACGCTGGCGATGATCCGGCAAAGCGGCGAAGAACCGCAAGTGATCGAATATCTGAAGAACCCGCCGAGCCGCGAGCGGCTGATCGAGCTGATCCGGGCGATGGGAATTGCCGTCCGCGCGCTGTTGCGGGAAAAGGGCACGCCGTACGCGGAACTGGGGCTTGCCGATGCCAAATGGAGCGACGACCAATTGCTCGATTTCATGCTGGCGCATCCGATCCTGATCAACCGGCCGATCGTGGTGACGGCAAAGGGCGCACGGCTGTGCCGGCCGTCGGAAGCCGTCCTCGATCTGCTCGACCACCCCGCCGATGCCTACGTGAAGGAAGACGGCGAGATCGTCACGCGAGCAAAATAGCAGGGCGCCCGCGCGTCGCCGTCGATCCCAGCGAATCGCCGTACGAGATTTCCCTATGCTTGGCGTTTCAACGAGTCGTCCCTGCGAACGCAGGGACCCATACGGCGCGGACTCTCGTTTCGGTACTGGAGCAGACGCCTTTTTTATTTTTGAGGCTAGGGGTGATGGGTCCCTGCGTTCGCAGCGACACCCGCTGAGAGCTTGTGCGAGGCCGTGACCGCATCAACGCGCGGGTCAGTCCCGTCACACGCGTTAGCCCCGCCGTCGATCCCTGAACCTTCTCCGCCTTTCGTCACGGATGATTACGCGGCATAATATCCCTCATGGACCTCACATGCCGTCTGAACCTGATGAACTGGCTGGTCCGCCAGGGCCTGACCGGGTTGCCCGAGCCCGACCTGATCCGCGGCTTCTGCGAGCGCTGCCGGGCCAGCGGTCTTGATATTTCCCGCGCCAGCGTTTTCATCGATACCCTGCATCCGATTTTCGAGGGGCGTGGATTTCGCTGGAACGATACCGAGACCAGCGAAAGCGACATGTTCGAATACGGCTCGACCAACGAAGGCGAAGCCGCACAGAACTGGCGCCGCTCCACCTTCCATCACATGCTCGAACACGGTCATGACGAATTGCAGATCGATCTCGCCGATTGCGCTTTGCTCGATTTCTCGATGATCGATGATCTCGCCGCCGAGGGGCACACGCATTTCGTGGCCTTCGTGCATCGGTTCGGCGAAGCCGGAACCCTCGGCCAGATGGACTGTGTCTATTCCTACTGGGTGACCCGGCGGCTTGACGGTTTTGGCGAACCGGGTCTGGCGGCAATGCGCGACCTGGTGCCGGTGCTGGGGCTCGCAGTCAAATCGGGCGCGCAGGTCGAGATCGCGCGGACGCTGGGCCGGGTCTATCTCGGCCGCGACGCCTCCGAGCAGGTGCTGCGCGGGCGGATATCGCGCGGCGTGACCGAGCGCATCAACGCCGTGCTGTGGTTTTCCGATCTGCGCGGCTCGACCGCGATCAGCGAAAACCTCACGCCCGATGAAATCATTCCGTTTCTCAACGATTACGCGCAGGCCGCCATCGATGCCATCCATGATGAAGGCGGCGATGTGCTGAAACTGATCGGCGACGGCGTGCTGGCGATGTTCACAGGCGAAGACATGGCGCTCGCCAAGCGGGCCGCCCTGCGGGCCGAGCATCGCTTCAGGCACAACATGATTTCGCTCAACCAGCGCCGCTCCGCCGATGGCCGGCCGACGACATCGGCCTATGTCGGCCTGCATGTCGGCGAAGTGTTTTATGGCAACATCGGCAGCGAGGACCGGCTCGATTTCACCGTGGTGGGGCCGGCGGTCAATGAGGTCAGCCGGATCGCCTCGATGTGCGGTTCGGTGGATCGCGAACTTTTGGTGTCGTCGAACTTTCGCAGCGGTCTCGATGCAGGCGGCCGGGGCTATCTGGTTTCCACCGGCCGGTTTGCGCTACGCGGCATCGGTCACGCGCAGGACCTGTATACGCTCGATCCCGACATTGCCTCCGACGAGGCCGTTGCCGGGAGCTACGAGCGCTACCTTGCCAGCTAGCGGGGCTTTGGTCCGCATGGTGTAGAGCCCGAGCGCCAGCAGCGAGGCCACCGTCAGCACAATGCCGA
>Ga0209890_10001182_pt1 | contig 11839 bp, 12 predicted proteins | sample OrgsoiDNA2013049_FD_185799 | JGI IMG/M metagenome (GOLD analysis project Ga0209890, IMG submission 185799) | Permafrost soil microbial communities from the Arctic, to analyse light accelerated degradation of dissolved organic matter (DOM) -... | ecosystem: Environmental > Terrestrial > Soil >... | reverse complement strand
TCGCAGCCTCGAAGCCGTCGAAGCCATGATGGATTCTATTTGGAGCGAGGGACCCCTCGACATTCTCGTCAACAACGCCGCCGGGAATTTCATCGCCCGCACCGAAGAACTTTCTCCCGGCGCATGGAACTCCGTCATCGGCATCGTCCTGATGGGAACCCTCAACTGCACGATGGCCTGCGGGCGCCGCTGGCTCAAATCCGCGCATCCGGGCACGGTCCTCAGCATCTCCGCCACCTACGCGCCAGTAGGCTCGGCCTACGTCGTCCCCTCTGCCGTCTCCAAAGCCGGAGTCGAAGCCCTCACTCGCAGCCTGGCAGTCGAATGGGGTAACCGCGGCATCCGCATGAACGCCATCGCTCCCGGCCCGATCCCCACGCAAGGTGCCTTCTCCCGCGTCCTTCCCCATCCCGGACTCGAAACCCTCGCCCTCGACCGCAACCCGCAACACCGCTTCGGCACGGTCGAAGAACTCGCCAACCTCGCGGCTTTCCTAGTGAGTGACGGATCCGCCTACATCAACGGCGAAGTAATCCGCATGGACGGCGGAGAGTTCCTGCAAGGCGCCGGCGAATTCAGCAATCTCGGAAGGGTCCTCACCGAAGAAGATTGGCAGGCGATCAAGCCCAAGAAGTCAGGACCGACCTCGAAGAACTAAACAGAGGACACTGAGCCCGCATTCCTCCGTGCGCTCCGTGTTCTCAGTGATTCAAGCCGTTCAGATACTAGTCTCTACCGATGGTCCTTCGACGGCATCACGATCGCCTTCAGCAGAAGGTTGACCAGGCTGAGCACAATCGCTCCCACAAACGCCGCGAAGAAGCCGCGCACCTGAAATCCCGGCACCACCGCCGAAGCCAGCTCGAGCATCAGCGCATTGATCACAAACCAGAACAGCCCCAGCGTCAGCAGCGTTAGAGGAAAGGTGAGAATCTTCAGCAGCGCCCCGATCGTCGCGTTGATGAATCCAATCGCCAGCGCGGCAATGAGCGCCGCAACTGCTCCGTTCACATGTATGCCCGGCACTAGCTGGGCCACAATCCACACCGCAACCGCACTCAGCACCCAATTCAGAAGCAGCCGCATCGCAGCCTCCCAGCGTAGAACACACTATAGGCCCGAATTCCAGTTCTTGTCATTCCGAGGGCAGCCGGAGCGAACGCGACGGCAACCGAGGAATCTGCTGTCTATCTGTCCCCCGGTCACACAGCATGAAAATTTCACATCTCGTTCTCCGGCTCGCTCCCGACATACAGTACACTCATCAATTCGACTCCAAGGAGGATTTCCCATGCCCGATCCCGCACTCAGCGGATCCGAATTCAAGAAGCAACTCCGCGCCGGAACGCCCAAGATGGGCCTGTTCCTCAACGCCCATAGCCCCACCGTCGCCGAGCAACTCGCGCACAGCGGATACGACTGGCTGCTGGTCGACACCCAGCACGGCCCCATGGGATACGAGAAACTCTCCGCCATGCTCAGCGGAATCTCCAACGGAGGCGCAAAATCGCTCGTCCGCGTCGGCGGATACGCCGACCGTCCCGGAATCCAGCAGGCTCTCGACATGGGCGCTGACGGCGTCCTCATCCCCTACATCAATACCGCCGCCGAAGCCCGCGAGGCCATCAGTTGCGCCAAGTATCCCACGGTCGGCACGCGCTCGGTCTACTTCCCGCAGCGCAGCATGAACAAAGGTGGATTGCTCGGTTATGCCGGTAACTGGAACAACGAAGGCATCGTCGCCCTGCAAGTCGAAACTGCCTCCTGCATCGAGAACATCGCCGAAATCGCCGCTGTCCCCGGCGTCGACATTCTCTTCCTCGGCCAGAACGATCTCTGCATGTCGATGGGCCTCTACAACAAATATGAGTTCCCTCACATGTACACCTCGCCCGAGCTCGATGCCGCCACCAAGAAGCTCATCGAACACGCCCGCAAGAACAACGTCATCCTGGGACTTTTCCTGTTCGGTACGTCCCGCGTGGGCGAGTTCCTCGAAAAGGGATTCACCTTCATCAGCATCGGCAACGATCTGCACCACGTCCTGACCCAAGCCGGAGCCTACGTCGCCGACATGGAAAACATCGCCAAAGAAAAAGGCAAGTCCTGGAAGCGCCGCTCCACAGCGTTGTTTTAGACAAACCGCGGGTGCCCCATTTCTCGCGCGTTTTGTGCGCGAGAAGTGGGGATTCTGACTTTGCTTCCTCTGTGTCCTCCGTGTCCTCTGTGGTTACGCTCTTTCTTTCGATTCTCACTCCACTCGAGTCAGTTGGATTAAAATCACAACTCTGGACAACATCGTGCTCCTCACCGAAATCGAAACCCGTGTCCTCGGCGCCTTGATCGAAAAAGACATCACCACGCCCGACTACTACCCGCTCTCCCTCAACGCCCTGGTCAATGCCTGCAATCAGAAGAACAATCGCGACCCCGTGATGACGCTCGACGAAGCCGCCGTCCGCGACGCCCTCGCCAGCCTGCAGGAAAAGCGAATGGCTGGTCCCGCCAGCGGTGCCGACAGCCGCGTCACAAAATACGAACACCGACTCCAGGAAGTCTTCAACTTCGACCGCCGCGAAATCGCCGTCGTCTGCGTCCTCCTCCTCCGCGGACCGCAAACGCCCGGCGAACTCCGCAGCCGCGCCGACCGCATGTACCACTTCGAAGCTCTCGAAGACATCGTCTCTACTCTCGATCGCCTCGCCCAGCGCGAACCGCCCCTGGCCCGAGTTCTCCCGCGCCAACCGGGCACCAAAGAATCCCGCTATACGCACCTGTTCTCCGGCGAACCACCCATGTCCGACGTAGTAGAGAGCCAAGATGTGCCCCGGACCTCTCCTGAGCGACAGTCGAAGGGGCCCTCGCCAGCGACTGCCGCCGTGAACTCGACCGCCGATCGTCTAAGCGCACTAGAAGAAGAAGTATCCGGCCTTCGCCAGGAACTCTCCGATATCCGGCAGCAACTCGCCACCTTCCGCAAGCAGTTCGAATAATATGGGATCTTCCCCTCGGATGGACGGAACATTTCCCCCGCCCGGCACGTACAATTATCCAGAGAGAAGGAGGTCTCTTCATGTTCGCATTCCTGCTCTGGTGCATCCTCTTCGTCCTATGCTGGCCCCTCGCCCTGCTAGCTCTCGTTGCGTACCCGTTCATCTGGTTGCTCTTGCTCCCGTTCCGCATCATTGGCGTTGCTGTCCATGGCGTGCTGGAGATCATCTTCCTCGCCATCACGCTTCCTTTCCGCCTGCTGGCGGCCCCGTTTCGCATCTGAGGAGATGGATATTCGAAATTGAGATTTAGAGCGGCGGCGACCACAGCCTTCCCAGCACCAGCCTCCCGGGTGTAGCCTCTTAACGAAGCGCCCGATTGACTAGGAGGATCTTATGCGTCGTCGCGAATTCCTCATTCGCTCCGCCTCAGGCCTTGGAGCGGCTTGGCTCAGTTCCAAATCCATCCTCAACGCCATCGCGGATCAGGCACTTTCCGCGAAGTTCTCCGCATCCGACACCATCACTCTCGGCAGCACCGGCATCAAGACCAGTCGCCTCGCCATGGGCACCGGCACGGTCGGCTCCGGACACCACTCGCATCAAACCGCGCTCGGCGTCAAAGGCCTCTCCGATCTCCTGCTCAACGGATACGATCATGGCCTGCGTTTCTTCGACGCCGCCGACACCTACGGAAGCCATCCTCACGTGGCCGAAGCGCTCAAGCACGTACAACGCGATAAGGTTACGGTTCTGACCAAAACGTTCTCCCGCGATCCCGCCAGCGCCCGCGCCGATCTCGACCGCTTCCGACGCGAACTTGGCACCGACTACCTCGACGTCTGCCTGATGCACTGCGTCACCGAAGCCGACTGGACCGACCGTTACAAAGGCGTCATGGACGTCCTCTCCGAGGCGAAACAGAAGGGAATCATCCGCACCCACGGCTGCTCCTGCCACACCATCGAAGCCCTGCGCGCCGCAGCGAAGTCTCCCTGGGTCGAGATCGATCTAGCCCGCATCAATCCCATCGGCGCAGAAATGGACGCCGATCCCGCAACGGTAGTGGGTGTGCTGAAAGAAATGAAAGCAGCAGGGAAGGCGGTTGTAGGAATGAAAATCCTAGGTCAAGGCGCACTGCGCAATCGTCAGGACGAAGCCATCAAGTACGCCCTGTCTTTAGGTGTCCTCGACGCCTTCACCATCGGCGCCGAAAGCAAGACAGAACAGGAAGACCTGATCCGCCGCATCGCCGCCGCATAAGCAAAACGAAACTCATGGTCACTCACCCTTGCCTCCCGCTTCTTGAAGACAAGGGTGGCCACTGACCTGCCTGAAATGTTTGGGCTTCGGTCCGAGCTCGCGCGGCCGCTTCTTCCCGTTCGGCAATTTTCCGCTCTCTGCGAGGATTTCGTGCATGTTCAGGTTGCAAGAGCCGACCTGGACAACCCGGTATTTCGTCGACGAATGATACGAAATGCCGTGGCGCTGCACTATTCGATCGTGAGCGTGGACAAGGCGGGCGAGTTCGCTCGATGAATTCCCGTCCGCAAGCACCGCGTGCCAAAGCCTTGTCCCCTACAGGAGAGTTAAGACAATGTCCCGTTTCTCAGTGCCCTCGAGATTTCTCAAGTCGATCGCCATCATCATGCTTCTTGCTGGCCTAACCACAGCCCAAGCTCTAACCTCCGCTGGACCAAAGCGCCCAGCAACCGTTCCAGCAAATTATGTCATCACGCCATTCGGATACTTCGATCCCAGCTGCGTCTCGCACTTGGCGAAGGGAGATGTTCTGCGGCAAGATGAAAAACTCATTCAGCGCGCGAATGGAAACTCCGAAAGCATCCATGTATGCGCCTATCCGCATTACAGAGCCGACGGAGAAAAGGTAATCGGGGATGAGCGGGCAGTTCGAGAGCCCAACATCAGCCATGCCTGGGTTGAATATGCGAGCATCACTACGGGTGCCGCTTTTGGCCAAATCTATTCGGAATGGGACGTGCCCCCGGCGCCGACCAACAACGATGGCCAGACCGTCTACCTCTTCAACGGCCTCGAGGATATCAATGACGTTGTCACCATCATTCAGCCTGTGTTGGGATGGAACTCCGACTACGCCTCAGCGTGGGGCATTGCCAGTTGGAATTGCTGCGAGAACGGCACTGTCGTTGAAGCCACCCCGGCGCCAGTCAACCCGGGAGATCATCTTGAAGGCTATGTCTTCGACACCTGCGCTTCAGGAACCAAGACCTGCCCCACATGGGACATCGTTATCGTGGATGTATCCAATGGAAAGTTCTCTGAACTGCTGAACACCTCAAATTTTGGGCAGACCTTCAATTGGGCCTTTGGCGGCGTCCTCGAGGTCTATAACATCGTCCAGTGCGGCGATTATCCCCCTCCCGACTACGCTGGCGGAATCGGATTCTTTAACCAGTCCGTCCTAAACGACAAGTTTGTCTCGATAACCCCGTCGTGGAAGGTAACCAACCTATCCTCTGGATTGACTCCACAATGCAACTATGGTGGATCAACGCCGAAGCAGATCGTTCTCACTTATTGAGGTGACGCTCCAGCCCAATCGTGGGGTATTCCGGAATCCAAACGCCCCGGGTACCCCACCGCATTTCTGCAGCAGGACGTCTGCGACTCCCAACTAGCTCTCCATCAGCTTCAAATTTGGGCTCACGATCAACCGCGCCTCGGTGGCCCGCTGCACATCCTCCGCCGTCAACCCCGGCGCGATTTCCTCCAGCACCAACCCATCCTTCGTCACGCGAATGTACGCCATCTCTGTCGCAATCGTATCCACGACACGAACGCCCGTCAGCGGCAGCGTGCACTTCTTCAAAATCTTCGCCGCCCCTTCGCGCGTCGTATGCTCCATCGCCACCACGACACGCCGAGCACCCGCCACCAGATCCATCGCCCCGCCCATCCCCTTCACCATCTTCCCCGGGATCATCCAGTTCGCGATGCTGCCCGTCTCATCGACTTCCATCGCACCCAGCACGCTCAAATCAATATGTCCGCCGCGAATCATCGCAAACGAATCGGCACTCGAAAAATACGAAGTCCCCGGCATCTCGCTGACCGTTTCCTTCCCCGCATTGATCAGATCGGCATCCTCGGTTCCCTCGATCGGATACGGCCCAATCCCCAACATGCCATTCTCGGACTGCAAAGTAACTTCCATCCCCACCGGAACGTAATTCGCAATCAGCGTCGGCATGCCAATGCCCAGGTTCACATAGAACCCATCGCGCAACTCGCGCGCAATCCGCTTCACAATCCGCTCGCGCTTATCGACGTCTTTTCCAGGCTTGTTCATGATTTCGAGCCACCCTAATCACATGTCATCCTGAGCGAAGCGAAGGACCTATGCACTTCTCTCGCGTCCAGCAAAGTACATAGGTTCTTCGCTTCGCTCAGAATGACAGGCAGGAGGTTCTTTGAACTACTCGAGCTACTGAGATGCTACCTTCCGCACGGTTCTCCGTTCAATCCGCCGCTCGTACAACTCGCCTAGGAAGATGCGTGTCACATAAATCGAAGGCGTATGAATCGCGTCCCCATCCAACTCCCCCACCTCGACCAGATGCTCCACCTCGGCAATCGTGATCTTGGCCGCCGTCGCCATCATGGGATTAAAATTCCGCGCCGTCTTTCGGTAAATCAAATTCCCCTCGCGGTCACCCTTCCACGCCTTCACGAACGCAAAGTCCGCTTTCAGCCCACGCTCCATCACGTACGTGCGCCCATCAAACTCGCGCGTCTCTTTGCCGTCAGCAACTACAGTCCCCACTCCAGTGGGAGTGTAGAACGCCGGAATCCCCGCGCCACCCGCGCGAATCCGCTCCGAGAACGTCCCCTGCGGCACCAGATCCAGCTTGATCGTCCCGTTCAATACCATCTCTTCCAGCAACCGGTTCTCGCCGACATACGTTCCAATGTGATGCACGATCTGCCCCGCCGCCAGCAGCAGCCCATTCCCCACACCGTCGACTCCAACGTTGTTGCTGATGGTCCGCAGATTCTTCGTGCCCTTGCGCGCCAGCGCGCGGATCAGGTTCTCCGGCATCCCGCACAAGCCGAATCCGCCGATCATGATGGTCGCCCCATCAAACACGTCGCGGATCGCCTCATCCGCATTGGCCACAACTTTATTCATAGCGCCAGAATTCTAAATGAAATCTCTGATTGATGATTTTTGATTGTTGATTAACATCTCATCGTGCGAGGTTTTCAATCAGCAATCAACAATTGCTTTTCTTCCCCGGAATCTTCCTCAACGCGTGCGCCTGCTCGAACTCCTCCGCCAGTTGCCGCGTCGCAAGATTCTCCCGGATATGCGCCAGCTTCTGCTCCACCTTCCACAGCGCCTTTTCCAGATTCGCTTTGTTGCTGATCGCAATATCCCGCCACATCGAATACGGACTCGCCGAAATCCGCGTCATCTCCTGCAGGGCGCGCCCACCCGCTGGAAGCAGCGGGGCCTCATCGCCAAACTCCTCCACCAGCGCCGCCGCCAGTGCCGTCGAAATCATCTGCGGAACGTGGCTGATCCACGCGCACAGCCGGTCATGCTCCTCCGCCGGCAGCATCGCAATCCGCGACCCAATCGCATCAATCCACCCCGCAAACTCCGCGAACAGCCCTTCATTTAGGTTCTGTCCCGGCAGCGGCGACAAAAACCATACCGCCTTCTGAAACAAATCCGCATCCGCGTAATCGACTCCACTCATCTCTTTCCCGGCCATCGGATGCCCCGCCAGAAACCGCTTCCCCGCACTCTTCCCAAATACCTTCAGCGCGCGCTCGACCACCGCAGTCTTCGTGCTTCCCACATCGGTGAGTAAAGCCTTCGCCGAAAGGGAAGGCCCCACGCGTTCAATCAGATCCACAATCGCCAACACCGGAGTCGCCAGCACCACCACCTGGCTCCCCCGCACTGCGTCCCCCGGATTCGCCGTCCCATCATCGATCGCCCCGCGCATCCGCGCACGTTCGAGCGTGCCCTCGCGGTCGCACCCCACAATCCGCCCCGCAAACTTCTTCTTCCGCAGCGCAAGCCCCAGCGACCCTCCGATGAGCCCCGTCCCAATGATCGTGATTTGTCGAATCGCCATAGAAAGAATTGAGTAATTGTGTGATTTTGTGATTGGGTGATTGAAGAGCAAGCACTTCAGCGAATTTCAATGGCGAAATCACCCAATCACCCAATGCTTCGTCCCACCGCCGGCGCAATCATCCGCAACTCATCCATCAACTTCGCGAATTGCTCCGGAAACAGCGACTGTGCCCCATCCGACCACGCCTGGTTGGGATCGCAATGCACTTCAATTAGCAGCGCATCCGCCCCCGCCGCCACCGACGCCCGTGCCATCGGTGCCACCTTGTCCCGCCGCCCCGTCCCGTGCGACGGATCCGCCGTCATCGGCAGATGCGACAGCTTGTGAATGATCGGAATCGCCGAAATATCCATCGTGTTCCGCGTGTAGGTTTCGAAGGTCCGAATCCCGCGCTCACACAGAATCACATCGTAGTTTCCGCCCGCCATGATGTATTCCGCCGACAGCAGCAGTTCTTCCAGCGTTGCCGCGATTCCCCGCTTCAGGAGCACCGGCTTGCGCACCTTCCCCAACTCGCGCAGCAAATTGAAGTTCTGCATATTGCGCGCCCCAACCTGTAGGACGTCGACATAAGGAAGCATCATCGGAATCTGCGAAATCTCCATCACCTCGCTGATGACCAGCAGGTTGAACTTCGCTCCTGCCTCCTGCAGCAACTTCAGCGCATCTTCCCCATGCCCCTGAAACGAATACGGAGAACTCCGCGGCTTAAACGCCCCGCCCCGCAGCACTTTCGCCCCAGCCTTAGAAATCGCCTCCGCCGTAGAAAAAATCTGTTCCCGAGTCTCGACCGAGCAAGGTCCCGCCATCACCACAATTTCGTTCCCGCCAATGTCGATCCCGTTCGCCAGCTTGACGATCGTCCCCTCCGGACGAAAACTCCGCCCCGCCAGCTTGTACGGCGAACTGATTCGATGGACCTCCTGCACCCCCGGCAGCAACTCCAGGATGCGGATATCAAAATCAATCCCCGAACCGACCGCGCCGAGCACGGTCATCCGCGCTCCCGTCGAGCGGTGCACTTCAAACCCCATCTTCACCAGGTGCTCAATCACCTGCTGAATCAACCCCTCGTCCGCGCCTTCCTGCATCGCCACAATCATAGGAATCTCTCACTTCTGGCTTCTAGCTCTTAGCTTTGAACTCTCAGGGGAGTCTGTCCCCCATAAAACGTTCTTGTCATTCCGAGCGAAGTCGAGGAACCTGCTTTCCCCGTCCACGAGCAAGTCACTCAAACCCTCATGCGACCTCAATCATTCACTTCCGAATCCAACTCCGTCCCCGCCTCGGCCGACTCTGTCTTCGGCGCGATCTCTTCCTTCTGCACGTTCCGCATCACATCGATAATGCGCTCATAAATGCGCACCAGATCCCGCCCCGCCAGCGGCCCCCGATTCGCCTCCTGCACATTCTCAAAAACAATCCGCTCCCGGTCCGGCTCATAAATCGGCATCGAAGTATCCCGCTTGAGCTTCCCAATCGCAACCGCAGCCCGAGCCCGCTCGCTGATCAGTTCCACCAGCTTCTGATCGAGCTCATCGATTTTCCTACGCCAATCCTCAATATCCATAGAGCCCTAGACTTATCCATGCACCGGGTGCCCCATCCTAGCCGCGCCTTTTGCGGCTAGGGTGGGGATTTTGACTTCGCATGGATCTTAGCGTGACGTAGACGAAAGCTGAGGGCTACCAGCAGATAGCTTCCTCACAAACTCCCCCACGGCCGCCGCCTCCCGCCCCCGATTCCGCTCAATTGTCTCCACAATCGCGCTGCCCACCACCACCGCATCCGCAAACCCACCCACTTCCGCAAACTGTTCCGCTGTCGAAATCCCGAATCCCAACGCCACCGGCAGCTTGGTCACGCGCCGCAACCTCCGCACCAGTTTCCGAGCATCGTCCGCCAACTGCTGCCGCGCCCCCGTTACTCCGGTCCGCGACACCGCATACACAAATCCACGCGAAGCGCCCGCAATCGATTTCAGCCGCTCATCCGGACTCGTCGGCGCCGCCAGAAACACCGGCGACAAATCGTATGCCCGCATCGCCCGCAAATACTCCCCCGCCTCTTCCACCGGCAAATCAGTAACCAAAGCACCATCCACGCCCGCAGCCCGCGCCACCTTGCAAAACTTCTCCATCCCCATCCGCAAAATCGGATTCAGATAGGAAAAAATGATGATCCCCGTAGACTGCGCATGCTGCCTGATCTCCGCCGCCAGCGTCAGCACCTGCGCCAGCGACGTCCCATGCTTCAGCGCCCGCTCGCTGGCCCGCTGAATGACAGGCCCGTCCGCCACCGGATCGCTAAACGGCACGCCGAGTTCAATCACATCCGCCCCAGCCTCAATGGCCGCGAGAACAATCTCCCGCGTAGTCGCGAGGTCCGGATCCCCGCAAGTCACATACGCCACCAGCGCCGGCTTCTTATGAAAAGTCAAAGGCATGAAAGCTTTGTTTTCCTTCGTGTACCTTAGTGTCCTTTGTGGTAAATGATTTTCGATATCTCAATCGAGCGAGAGGTTCTCCCGCATAATCCCAATATCCTTATCCCCGCGCCCCGAAACATTCACAATCACGATCTCAGATTTCTTCATGCGAGGCGCGCGCTTCACCACCTCGGCTACCGCATGCGCTGACTCCAGCGCCGGAATGATCCCCTCCGTCCGCGCCAGCAAAGTCGTCGCCGCCAGGGCCTCCGCATCCGAAGCCGGCACATACTCCGCCCGCCCCGAATCGCGCAACGCCGCATGCTCCGGCCCGATCGACGGATAATCCAGCCCCGCCGACACCGAATGTGTCAACGCAATCTGTCCCCCCGAATCCTGCAGCACATAAGAATAAGTTCCCTGCAGCACTCCCGGAGATCCACCCCGAAACCGTGCCGCATGATCACCGAGTTTCTCTCCGCGTCCTCCGGCCTCCACGCCAATCAGCCGGACTTTCTTGTCATTGAGAAAATCGTAAAAGATCCCAATCGAATTCGATCCCCCACCCACGCACGCAATAATCGCTGCCGGCAACTTTCCCTCAGCCTTCAGAATCTGCGCCCGGGCCTCGCGCCCAATCACCCGATGAAAATCCCGCACCATCGTCGGATACGGATGCGCCCCCAACACACTCCCCAACAAATAATGCGTGGTTCGCACGTTTGTGACCCAGTCACGCATCGCCTCATTGATCGCGTCCTTCAGGGTGCACGATCCCGACGAAACCCCGCGCACTTCCGCCCCCAGCAGCCGCATGCGGAACACATTCAACTCCTGCCGCCGCATGTCCTCGGTCCCCATGTACACGACGCACTCAAACCCCAGCAGCGCACACACAGTCGCGGTCGCAACTCCATGCTGTCCCGCCCCAGTCTCGGCGATCACGCGATGCTTCCCCATCCGCTCCACGAGCAACCCCTGCCCCAGGCAGTTGTTAATCTTGTGCGCCCCGGTGTGGAGCAGATCCTCGCGCTTCAAATAAATCTTCGCCCCGCCCAATTTCTGCGTAAGCCGCCGCGCAAAAAACAGGGGCGTGGGCCGCCCCGCATACGTTCGCAGCAACTCCTCCAGCCGCGCCTTGAATTTCGGGTCGCGCTTCGCCTTCTCATACTCGCGCTCCAATTCCTCCAGCGCAGCCACGAGCGTCTCCGGCACATACCGCCCGCCATAAACCCCAAACCGCCCCGGCTCATTCGCTGAACCGGAACGTGATGAGACAGGAGAAACGC
>Ga0209890_10001181_pt1 | contig 11846 bp, 15 predicted proteins | sample OrgsoiDNA2013049_FD_185799 | JGI IMG/M metagenome (GOLD analysis project Ga0209890, IMG submission 185799) | Permafrost soil microbial communities from the Arctic, to analyse light accelerated degradation of dissolved organic matter (DOM) -... | ecosystem: Environmental > Terrestrial > Soil >... | reverse complement strand
CGCGCTCGCCGGCTGAGTTACGTTGTTGGCATATAGCGTCGTTCGCTGCATTGCAGCGCCTACGGTAGCTATTGGGGGCAAAGCGGACGTGCCGAATGAATTTTAGCAAACCTAAAAAGTTGAAAGTTTGAGAAGATTGTTCCGCTCGGGATCGTGCGGCCCAGGGCGTCACGGATAAACCGTTGACCTGTGTCAATGCATTACTGCCCCATTTGCGGCAGGAAAATAATATTCGTCATGAAGGGAGATACCGTCATGCTGAAAAGACTTTCAGCCCTTCCGATCTTGATCTTCATCGTTCTCATCGCGCCGCTACAGGCATTCGCTCAGCAACCGCCGCAACCGGCCGTTCCACCCCAAGGGTATTATGGGCCCGGGCCTTGGCATCATATGTGGAGCGATGGTTACGGCTGGCACTTTTGGTGGATGTTCCCACTGATGATGCTATGCATGATTGTCATTTTCGCCGTCATCTTTTTTCTCGCCCGTTGTTTTTGCGGCCATGGGTGTCATCATTGGGGGCCGCGGTCGCGGATGTGGGGTGACCCGAGCCACTCGGCGCTGCAGATACTCAACGAGCGCTTTGCGCGCGGCGAAATTCAGAAGGACGAGTACGCAGAGAAAAAGGCTGCGATCCTATCCGGTGGATAGCATTAGGCTTATCAATCCGCCTCATAGCGGCGAGTCCAGCCGGGTTCAACGATAGGGTCAGCCACAGTCGCGCGCCGTTTCGCGCCACTGGGGGATAATTCAATTGCCGAATGAGTTTTAGCGAAGGTGCGAACCTAAAAGGTGAAACGCCTGAGACGGTCGTTCCGCTCGGGTCGTGCGGCCCGGCGCGTCCGCCGAGAGCCAGCGGGCTCGCTTTTGATGTCAAGTGGCAACTAGCCGCCACGCTAAACGGAGCGGCGCGCCAACAAATCACGAATTTCGCCGAGCAGCTTAACGTCAGCAGGAATTTCGGCGGCGGGCTTTTCCTCTTCCTTCTTTTTCAACTTGTTGATCCCGCGTATCGCCATGAACAGAACGAAAGCGATGATCATGAAGTTTATAGCTGCAGTCAGAAATTGACCGTAGCCAAGTACTGCGCCCTGCTTTTTCGCGTCCGCATAGGAGAGGCCCGACTGCACCTTTGCCGACAGCGGCACGAAGTAATTTGAAAAATCTAGTCCACCGGTGATGGCGCCAACGACCGGCATAATGATGTCGCCCACAAGCGAGGTTACGATTGCGCCGAAAGCTGCGCCGATGATCACGCCGACCGCAAGATCGACCACGTTGCCCCTTAGAGCAAATTTCTTGAATTCTTCAAGCATCTGTTTCTCCCCAATTTTAGGTTGTAATGGCCAGCTGTGCCGTGAACCCCAAACTAGAAACCACGTCCACCACGCACAGGCGGCATTATCAGTGTTTCGGTTCGACATGAACGCTGGGCGCCGCGCGAGCACTCGCGGAACTTCAAATCTCGGCCAAAGCAGATGCGCACCTCCCGCAGCCTTGTACGGTCGCAGTCGATTGTGATGTCTGTCGGCGTTAACCCTTCATTGGCGCTGATAAAGGCGCCGATGACTTGATTCGGAGTAACATTTAAAGGCATCGTGGGATTGGCGTACTGCTGTGGAATTTTAACGCTGGCACGAGCCTTGCGAACAACATCAAAGTACTCGCGCGGTTGAAGACCTGAACAGGTGCCGTGCTGATCCCATTCGTGAAAGATAAGCCCCGGCGCAGGCATCAAGTCGAGCATGCTCGACATAATTCTGCGATCAAGTCGCGGTGGTGGCACCTGGCAGGATTCAGGAAAGCCCCGTTCATATTGAGGCCATAAGCCGTGCACCACAAATGAATAGGGGCGCGGCCCGCATTGCTGACGGCGAGCGTTGCCGGTAGCGGTCTCACAGAATGACGGCGACCAAGACAAAGACAAGACGTAATAGTCGAATTGCCCCGGCATATTTTGTCGGCGATCTTGTGCGTCAGCGAAGCCGAACATCAGTCCGAGCGTCGCGATGGAAAAGAGGATCCTCATTCCGAAGAAGCGGATCATCTGACCGGCATCTGTTGAATCGATATTTGGCAAGTCTTGAGTTTTGTGAGGGCAGACAACGTCGAACTAACTCCGAGGACCTGCGCCGGGATCGGAAATAACCTGATGGGCGACAAGTCTATGCCAAATAAATAGGACGATTAACGCGCCGACCGTCGCAGCGATGAACCCCGCTCCTTGGTCAGGACGATACCAGCCGATCGCCTGACCAATGAACGTAGCGAGAAATGATCCCACAATCCCAAGGACCACCGTGAGAATAAATCCCGATGGATTGTTAGGGCCTGGTGCAAGTAAGCGCGCAATGATTCCGGCAACACCGCCGATCAGAATGATCCACAAGATGCCCATGCCAAAGCCCCCAATGATAGTTGGTTGTAATCCACGTATCTTGTCAGATTAAGCGTGATGCTTCTTGTTCGGTCGGAAGCCGCCCGTTCGGCGTCAGCTGGTTGATTAGCTCTGGCAGCTGTTGGCTGAGACCCGCGATCAATTCATCGCGCGACATTCCGCTGTGTGCCATAAGCGTCTTGATTCGATCTTCTCCAAGCGCCTTTGACAAATCGTTCGGAGAAATCTCTTTGTTTGGCCCTGTGCCGACCCAAGATTGAGCGACGTCGCCCTGACCGCTCTGCTGAAATTGCTTGAGCAAATCACTCAGCCCGCCACTCAAAACGCCTCCGGCAGCTCCACCGGCAAGCAGGCCACCCAGCGGGCCTTGCAGCAAACCACCAAGGCCGCCCGAAAGCAGACCGCCAAGTCCGCCACCGGCTGTCCCGGCAGGGGTTGTAACATTCGGACCGGTTGTCCCGGTATTGGACTGACCTGGGCTTAGTTGTTTGATCGCCTTGTAAGCCAGCAGGCCCATTAGGGCCATAGTAATTGGCGACATTCCCCCGCTGCCAGCGGGTGCCGATGTTGATTGGCCACGCGGCCCATTCTGCATACCGTTGAGAATGTCGAGAAGTCCCATGACTGCCTCCTAAATGTCTGTCGCCTGAATGTATGCCACCTAGACTGACATTCCTAGGATGGCTACTGATTTACCTGGATCGGTATCATTTTTGGCCCGGTCACCACTAGATCGCGCCCGGGCCAAATGTCGCATGTCATGAACGTTGTTAGCTCCCGACAGCGTCACTGACGCATTTTTTGGTGAAGCTCGTCTTCGCCGCACCGGCTAATTTTTTCTCAGCCGCCGCCTTATCGCAGGCTGCCGTTGCATCAGTTTCGCACTTTTTCATAAAGCTAGTCATCGCAGCGCCGGCGAGCTTCTTGCTACCCGCTTCTACCTTGCATGAATCCGCATAGGCAGTGCTGGAGGCCAGCAAGAGTGCCGCCGTCAGAATAATTCCTTTCATCACATTTCTCCTTGGGTTGATACTTCGTCCTTCGCAACACCCGATGTTGAATCTCGTGTCACAGCACGGACTCACATCCCCATAGCCTTCTTGCGCTTGTCGCACTCACTCCAATATTGCGGCCATTTCATTCCCGCGGGTACTTTGCCGGCCGCCTTGTCAGCCTTCCAATCCTGGCCACAGGCGCGTTCGCGCGCATACTCGGCTTGGCGACCGTCCTTCGGCTTGCTTGCTGTTGCTGGCTTGGCCATCGTCGTCGCGGGTGCTGCTGCTGGTGATGTAGTTGGGGCAGAGGTGGACGCCTTGGGGGCCGGCGCAGCAGCAGGAGCCGATGTCGGCTGCGCGGTGCCGCCTGCGGCTCGACATTTTGCCACGTAGGCTTTTTCCGTTATCTTATTGGCTTGATTGGCCGCCTTATTCGCCTGCCATTCTTCTTGACACGCCTTTACCGTTTTCTGTTGAGCCAACGCAGGCGCTGCAGAAAGTGCCACGATCGATAAAATCGCGGCAGAGCACATGATAAACATTGACCGTCCGTACATTTTTCAGCTCCAATTCGTTGTAGTGGATTGATGTTTTCTTCTTGCCTCACACCGGAGGCATGCACAGCGCTGTATAGCAATTGAACTATACAATAAATGAATGCGCTGCGTAACGGGCGTTCATGTGAATGGGCGCGGTATCAATCACCTTTTGACTTTTCGTCCCTAGCAACGAAATCTCGTTGTGTGCCAACTTACACTATCACCAAACCTAGTAGCTCAGCGCGCTAAGTCGCTGGATAGATGAGGTATCTTACGCGCGTGCTCGCCACGCAGCCGCTGATCGACGAAAGCCACGCGGAAGACATCGAGATTACAGAAACTCCCGAATTGCTAGTCGAAGATATCTCGTTCGCCTATCCGTCGACAGGCATTCCTGTCATCTCCGGCTGCTCGCTCATCATTCGGCCTGGCGAGAAGGTTGCCTTGGTGGGACGCAATGGTAGTGGCAAAACAACGCTTCAGCGGCTAATAGCCAAAATCTATGTGCCAACCAACGGGTCTATTTGGATCGACGGCCACGAGATTCGTAGCGTCCGTCAACAGTCATGGCTCAACTATGTGGTCGTGGCGACCCAAGAGCTCAAACTTCCGAGCATGGAAATCGCGCGAGCACTAACGGGGCATGTCGCAACGGAAATAGATAAGAACCGAATGGGCGCGGCGCTCGTATTCTCAGGTGCTGACGATGTGGTTACCGAACTGCCCGATGGAATAAATACTTGGATCGGTGAAGATTGGCCGACCGGTCGTGGATTCTCGACTGGACAGATGCAGCGGCTGGCGCTTGCGGGCGCGTTCTATCGTTTTTTGGACCCTAAGATTTTTGTCGGTATCTTTGATGAGCCGATGGCAAACTGTGACGTTGAGACACGGGCGCGTTTCTATCAGTCCGTCAGTAAAGCTCCCGAGTTCCGTCGCAAAACCGTCATCATGAGCTTGCACGACCCGCTTTATCTGCAGCACTTTGATCGCGTTCTACTGCTTCAAGATGGCAAGGTCGCCAAGGATCTGCGTGGCCATGACGAAATCGTCAGCTATCGCGAACGAATTGCAATGACCCTTGCGGGCGATCTGTAGGTCAGTTTTTGAGGCGGGATGAAGAATGATGAGTAGCCACGCACACTTTCACGGCGCGTACCCATTCCCGATATTCACGCGGCTTTTGACTGCTCCGCGGCGGGCGGTGAAGTGCTCACCGCCCGCGGGGGTAACGGAGTGGCGCATCCTCGGCCAGCACGATGATCTTGCCAATAGGCCAGAGCGCTACGCTGGCAAGCTTTAGATGTGCCCAAGCGAAGGGGATGCCCACAATGGTAACGGCGAGGAGAATTGCGGTGATGAGATGTCCTAGCGCCAGCCACCAGCCGGCGAGCACCAGCCATATGATGTTGCCGAGAACTCCCAGGGGTCCGGTTCCTGCATCATCAGTGCCATAATATTGGGCGCGCGACACCGCCTTCTGGCCGAAAGGGAGCAGTGTGTAGGAAGCGATGTTGAATGCTGCCCGTGTCCAGGGCAAGCCGATAATGGTGACCGCCATGAGAATGGCTGCGATAACCCAGCCGACTGCCATCCATAGGCCGCCGAAAACGATCCACAATATGTTGAGTAAGAGGGAAAAGACGGACATAAGCTTCTTTCGCGGGTTGAGAACGATACCTACTCATTGGCACTGCCATGACGCTTGGGGCGTGGGCTATATTTAGATACTGAAGCGTCCGCCTGCCAGCTATCGCGCCGGCGCGCGAAAGGAATATTTCGGTATGTCAATGTTCGACCGTGCCGAAAAGGGTATTTCGGAATGGCTCTCGGGCGTGTTCGATTTCGCCGAGCTTGTCAAAGGCTCGACCGTCAGTCTCGCGGTCACCGGTTTAAGCCGCGCCGGCAAGACCGTGTTTATCACCAGCCTTGTGCACAATCTGCTCAGTGCACTGCATCAACCTCACCGCATGCCCCTCTTGAAGGTGGTCGGAGACGGCCGGCTGGCTGTAGCCAGGCTCGCTAGCGGCAAGACTGATCGGCTGCCGCGCTTTCCCTACGAGCAAAATATCGAGCACATGGCGGCCAGCCCCGCCGACTGGCCTGCCCGTACCACCAACATCAGCGAAATCGAGATTGACATCCGCTTCGTTCCGGCCGGCGCGCTCGGTTTCTTGCTCGGTCGGATCGGTAGCGGCGTCGCAACATTGAAACTCAGAATCATTGATTATCCCGGCGAATGGCTCCTTGATCTGCCGCTGCTTACACAAGGCTTCGCCGATTGGTCGCGCGCTACATTGCAGCTTTGTCGCCGCGGGATGCGCGCCGACACTGCGCGCGATTTCATCGCCTTTCTGTCCGATCATCTTCATGACGCAGCGGCGAGCGAGGACGATGCCAAGCGGGCGCACGACCTTTATCGGGAGCACCTGCGGGCGGCACGCGACCAACATGGACTTAGCTTTCTGCAACCAGGCCGCTTCCTCGATCCCGGTTCGCTCTCGCAGAATTCCTATATGTGGTTCGCCCCGCTCGATATACCCGACGGTGTCGAACGCGCGGCTGACGGGACGCTCGCCGCCCTGATGGAGCGACGCTTTGAAGCCTATAAGACGGAAGTCGTCATGCCATTTTATGACCAGTACTTCCGCAACTATTCCCGGCAAGTCGTGCTCGTGGATGTTCTTGGCGCGCTCTTGGCCGGCCGCGAAGTGTTTGAGGATACGCGGCGCGCCATCGACGCGATCCTGGAAAGCTTCCGCTATGGACATAGCGGCATCATTACGCGGTTGTTGCGGAGCGTGCGCATCGAGAAGGTGCTGTTCGCCGCTACCAAGGCCGATCACGTTCCCGAAGTGCAGCGCGACCACCTTGCTGCGCTATTGCGTAACATGGTGGCGCTGCCGTGGCTCGATGTCACCAGCAGTAATGCCACGATCGATATCGCGACGCTGGCGTCGGTCATTTCGACCGATGAGGACACGCAGGAGATTGATGGGCATCGGGTTCAGGTCGTTGTTGGCAAACCAGTCGGCTCTGACACGAGGGCAAAATTTTTCGTCGGCAATGTGCCGGCCCGTCCGCCCCGACCCGAGGCCTGGGGCAAACCGTTTCTCAACATCCCAGTGTTCGAGCCACCGGTCATCGACGCGTCACCGATCGACGGAATCGCGCACATCAATCTCGATCTTGCGCTCGAATACCTCATCGGAGATCAATTGCGATGAGCACCCAAAACAACAGCAACGAATCTGGCGACATGCTGCGTCCGCAGGTCGTTGTGATGGAGACGCAACAAACTTCAGACGCGGGCGTTGCCAAACCATTGGCGCCGCGCCTAATCACGACCGCGCAAACCGGGCGTATCGTCCCGGCACCGCCAGTCGAGCCGCCCCCGGCAGCTGCCGTACCGGGCGGGCGGCGGCGCTACAGCCTGACGATGAAACTCGGATTGGCGGGCTTGATCGCCGCCTTCTGCGGTTGGCTTGGCGTCGATCTCTATCTCTGGGTCGCGTCGGCATTCAATTTCAGCACAGGGCTCGGCTGGGCGGCGACTGCAGCGGCGGTGGCTGGCTTTGCCGCTGCGGGCGCGATGATTGCGCACGAGATGAGGGGCTACCTTGCCCTTAAGAATGTGGAGGCCAACCAGCAGCGCCTAGCCGTGCAATGGGAGAATATGCGGCCTTTCGATATGCAGGAAGCGATCCGGGGCGTGATTGCGGGAATCCCCAGGGATCGCGAGGGCAGGGCCGCGATTGAGGCGTTTCAGCGCAAAGTGCAGCGTCATCATTCGCCAGCACAGCAAATCGATCTGTTCTTGCAGACAGTCATGACCGCGCTCGATCGACGTGCCGAGGCGATCGTGCGCCGGGCCGGCGCCCGCGCCTTCGGTATCACCGCCATCAGCCCGACCGCGATCACAGATGCGCTGTTTTTCATCGCGTGCAGCGTTCGCATGGTGCGCCAGATTGCCGCCTGCTACGGCCACCGGCCAACCGCGTTCGCCACAGCCCATCTGTTACGGCGACTCGTGGTCGAAGCCGGAAAACTCGGGGCGGTCGACTTTGCGGGGGCAACGCTCACCCAGCACATAGGAGGCGCCGTTGCCGAGCGCGTGGCGACAAGTGCTGCTGAGTCCATGTATGCTGCGCAACGGATGGCGCGGCTCGGCCTTGTGACAATGGGTCTGTGCCGTCCAATCCCGTTCCGGCGGAACGAACTCCCGGGCATCTTATCATCGTTGATCGGCAACTTGTTCGCGCGGCCCGCAGAAACCCGCAAAGATGAACACGGGGCGACTTAGGCGCAAAATTAGCGTCGGCGGCCGGTCAGCACTTTTTTCAATTGAACTGATGTCTGCTGTGGGAGATCTCACTTTATTTTGCCGTCGCTTACCATGCCGTTGCATGACGCCGCTCAATGGTCAGCCTTAAGCAAGGCGTCCATTAGTTTCGGAAGGCGAGCTCGTCTTAGATTGTTTCTCCTGTGACACTTTGCCGATCCGCATCACGAACCAAATCGGGATCACGATCACGGCACCGAGCAGGAAATAGCGCCATAGCCAGCGCAATGCATCGAACCCCATTTCCCAGACTGAGCGGATCAGCCGCTCGATACTGCGCACAATGTCGAAGGGGTCAAGCCCAAGCACCGATAGAACCACTCCGACCAAGATCGATGTCAGGATCAAGCGTCCCACCACTGCTAGCGGAGAGCCGCCGAAAATCTGGACCACAGTGTCGTTGCTCATTGTCATTTAGCTTTCCCATCGGTGGTTGGCATGATTCAACACGCTGCCGTGAGTTTATATAATGCCGCAAATTGTTTCCGCTATGGCAGATAACGCGGTTCTACAACTCAAGCCTTGGCGACATCAGATCGATATTCCGCTAGCCGATAGGTGGTCCTTTCAAGGACCTGCTAAAAGGCTTTTCAGCTCAGACAATAGCTGCAACGAAATGTCGTTGCTTATCGCCCACGATCGCTACCACCCCTAGTCAATGTTTGTTTTCGAACGCGGATGAATGGAGCTCGGGCAAGTCATAAGCAACAAGCCGCCAAGATCACGAGGGGCACCAGCCTTTCGTTATTGCAAGACAAAACCAAAAAGGGCGACCGAGAGGCCGCCTTTTTATATCTTACTAGCTTGACCTCTACGCCGGACATCACCACGTCACGGAACAATAGCCCGCGGCACGAATTGTCATCGCGGTACCGAATACGGAGGCTGAAATGAAGGCACTGATCGGGTGTGTAGCTGTCATCTTTGCTTTGGCAACCGTTACATCAGCTGACGCAAAGGGCTGCATTAAGGGCGCGGTCGTCGGTGGCGTCGCGGGCCATTATGCTGGCCACCATGGATTTTTGGGAGCCGCGGGTGGCTGCATTGTTGGGCGGCACGAAGCGAAAAAACGCGCCCAAATGCAAAAGCACGATAACAACCAAACCAATCCTGAGGCTCGCAAAGATGAGGAGCACCTCTAGCGCCGCCGCTGCAAAGCAAAGAATAAAAAGAGCCCCTGGAGGGGCTCTTTCCGCCTATCGATGCTTCGGATGTGCAATCGAGGAAAACGGATTGGCTCATTTATGACGCGCCGAACAATTCTAAAAACGATCTTCAGGTCCTTAGTAATCGGCGCAGTGGCCATCTATTTTGTCATCGATGCGCTGTTCTTAGCGCTCCTAAGACCTCTAGCTAGGCAAATTACCAGCTTAAAACTCTTTCAATCTATCGCCCCGTGGATCGCTTCGCTCGGCCCCTATCCCACGCTGGGATTGTTTGTGATCCCTCTCGTTTTGCTAGAACCTATCAAGCCGTTCAGCGCTTATCTCATTGCCTCGGGGCACTTCATATTCGGCTTGCTGTTCCTTGCCCTTGGCGAAGTCCTCAAGATTACGATTGTAGAACGCATATTCCATATTGGACGAGACAAGCTCATGACGATTAATGCGTTCGCATTGATTTACAATTTTGTATCGGGGTGGCTGACCTGGGTCCAAGCATTGCCACCCTGGCGGGCTGTCAAACGTAGCTTTGATGATTTTATTCGCTGGGCGAACAAACTGCATGGTGGTCGGGCTCGAGGCTTTCCGTAATACTCCAACTTCCGCTCACCCTGACGCACACCGGTTCGGTCACCCAAAGTGTGAGTCGGTCTGTGGCTAAGCCGAAACGCCAAGGATCCGCGAAACTCCTTGAATTGGACGCAGCAGGCGGTTTAGGCAATGATCCAGCCGCGATATTGGGAAGGACTGGCACATGCGTTGGGATGACTTCCGCCGCAGCGACAATGTGGAGGATGACCGCAGCGGTGGCGGCGGCAGCGGCGGCGGATTTGGTATCCCGGTAGGTAGCGGCGGACTCGGCATTGGCACAGTGATCGTGCTCGGCCTGATCGGCTGGGCGCTCGGCATCGATCCGAGCATTCTCATTGGCGGTGCTGAGATCGTCAGCGGCGGCGGCTCGTCCTACCAGCAGCCCCGCCAACCCAGCGGCCAGCGCACCGGCCTGCCGAAGGATCAGTTAGGCGATTTCGTTGCCGCAGTCCTTGGCAATACAGAGGACACCTGGACGACCATTTTTCAGAACGCCAGCAAGCAGTATAGCGCGCCCCGCTTGCGGCTGTTCTCAGGTTCAGAGCAAGGCGGCTGCGGTTTCGCGCAAGCCGCGATGGGTCCGTTCTATTGTCCGACTGACCGGCGCATTTATCTCGACACCTCGTTCTTCAACGATATGCGCGTGCGTTTCAAAGGCTGCAGTGGCAAGGCCTGTGAATTCGCCGACGCCTACGTGATCGCGCACGAGGTAGGTCACCATGTGCAAAACCTTCTCGGCATCTTGCCAAAGGCGCAAGCCGAGCAGCGCGCCGCCGGCAGCAAGGTAGAGGCCAACCGGATCCAAGTGCGGGTCGAGTTACAAGCGGATTGTCTTGCCGGCGTATGGGCGCATCATTCGAACCAGCGCTGGAATTCGATCGAGCCGGGCGATGTGGAAGCGGCGCTGCAGACGGCGTCGGCGATCGGCGACGATCGCCTGCAGCAGCAGTCGCGCGGCTATGTTGTGCCTGATGCCTTTACTCATGGCTCCTCGGCACAGCGGCAGCGCTGGTTCACCGCCGGGCTGAAAGAGGGCAATGTCTCTGCTTGCAATACTTTCGCATCATCATCGCTCTGAAGCGACACGCAATATAACTGCAATCGACGCAAGCTAGAAAGTTGTGCCGCGCTAAGGCGCACCTCAACCGTATCTTGCAGCTAGGCCACCTGCGTAGTTTTGCAACACATTCAGGGGAAGCGGACTCAGCGAGAGCATCGCTTAACTGTGGCGACTGTCTCCTCTGAGACAAGGCCCACATCTTGCCTTTGGTGTTCGTTGACGGCACGCGACCATTCAGACTGGCGCCTTGGATGGTCGCTATTAGTCTAGATTAATATATCGGTTTAGAATTCTCTAAATTCAGCCGATGGTGATTAGGCCTTTCTGGGCTTGCTTACCTTCGGAGGAGCCTCGGCCTTTGAATAGGCCGGGGCTCCTCCTATTTCGGCCTCAGTTTGCGACGTCTTTTATTTTAAGCCGACCGAATGATGTCGCTTATCGCCTTGGTGTCTCGCGCTCGCAAAGATTCCATAATTCAGATTACGCGAAGGGCGCTGCACATCGGGGTTTTGCTGGCGGTCTTAGTTTGTCAGCGCGCTTCCGGCCAATCGTTGGAGACGTGAGACAACATGGCTCCTAATCCTCATCACTGCATTTCACGGCCGAAGCGACCGCGACACTAAAAAAGACTTAAGAAGGACTTTTTGGGTCCTAGAGAATTCCGGCTCACCTGTCCTTTCCGAAAATGTCATCCGGCGTAGATTCGCGTCGTGAGGCAGAATCATCGCATCATTCTGATCAATGTTTGCGATCCTGTA
>Ga0209890_10001180_pt1 | contig 11864 bp, 12 predicted proteins | sample OrgsoiDNA2013049_FD_185799 | JGI IMG/M metagenome (GOLD analysis project Ga0209890, IMG submission 185799) | Permafrost soil microbial communities from the Arctic, to analyse light accelerated degradation of dissolved organic matter (DOM) -... | ecosystem: Environmental > Terrestrial > Soil >... | reverse complement strand
TTGAACAACGTGGACTTGCCCACATTCGGTAACCCGACGATTCCGCATCGAATGGGCACTAAGCTTTTCCCGCCCGGCTGTGCAACCGGGTCATGGCGCGCTCCGCGCCCTGTTCAAGCAACAGGGGCACGCAATCCGCCGCGGTGCCGACCGCTTCGAGGATGAGATCCTCTTCGGCGCGCGGCGCGCGCGTCAATACATAGTCGATGACTTCGGTCCTGTTGCCGGGATGGCCAATCCCTAATCGCAGCCGCCAAAAAGTCTCGCCGATATGCGCGATGGTGTCGCGCAGGCCGTTGTGACCGCCGTGGCCCCCGCCCTGCTTCAAGCGCACGCTGCCCACCGGCAGATCCAGTTCGTCGTGCGCAACCATGATGTGCTCGGGCGCAATCTTGTAGAACTCGCTGAGCTGTCGCACCGACAAACCGCTGCGATTCATGTACGTCGTTGGCTTCAGCAGAATGATGTCCTGCTCGATCAAACTGATGCGCGCCGTTTCTCCCGAGTACTTGCGATAGTCGCGAAACTCGCCGCCATGCCGGCGCGCGAGCAAGTCCACGAACCAGAAACCCGCGTTGTGGCGAGTCACCAGATGTTCGGGGCCCGGATTGCCCAGGCCGACGATAATACGCAACGGTAAACCAGACATGACGCGCTCATTGCACTGTGAATAGAAAGAGTAAGGGCCGCCCTGCCGACGGCCCCACGTTTCCAAAACTCCAAAAAAAGCCTATTTCTTGGCGTCTTTCTTTGCCGGTTCCTTCTTGGCTTCCTCTTTCTTCGCAGGTTCGGCTTTCTTCGCCGCATCCGCACCGGCCGCACCGGGCGCACCAGCCGCCGCTGCCGCAGGCGCCGCTGCCGCACCCTCCGCCGCCGGCGCACCGGCCGCCGCTGCCACCGTCGGTTCAGGCTCTTCCGCACGCGGGCTATGAATGGCCACGACCGCCGCGTCGTCCTTCGCCAGATCCGTCAGCGTCACGCCCTCCGGGACCTTGAGCTGCGAGAGATGGATGCTCTCGTTGAGCGACAATCCGGAAATGTCGACTTCGATGAACTCCGGCAAATCCTTTGGCAGGCACGAGACTTCCGTCTCGGTGCGCATATGCGACACGATTCCGCCCTGGGATTTGACGCCCGGAGAAACGGCCGCGCCCGTGAAATGCAGCGGAATGCTGATGCGAATCTTCTCGTTTTCCTCGACGCGCTGAAAATCGACGTGCACGATCGCATTCTTGAACGGGTGCCGCTGCACGTCCTTCAAGATGGCGGCTTGCGTCTGATCGCCCACCTTCAAATTGAGTATGGTCGAATAGAAGCGCTCGTTGTCGAGCATGATCGAGAGTTTCTGATGGCTCAATGTCAGGGTGCGCGCGTCAGCGTGCCCACCATACAGAATTGCCGGCACTTTTCCTTCGTGACGCAGGCGGCGGCTCGCACCTTTGCCTTGCGTCTCGCGGAACTCGGCGACGAGTTCGAAAGAGGTTTTCATAATCTTCTCCAGTTACATCACGAACACGGCGCCCGCGCATCGCGACCAATTGCGGGGGCACCGACCAATCAATCAATGTACGGCTCAATCTATGTACAGCGAACTCACCGATTCTTCGTCATTGATCCGGCGCACCGTCTCGGCCAGCAATCCAGCGACACTGAGCTGGCGTATCCGACTGCAGGCCTTCCCGGCCTCCGACAGGGGTATGGTGTCTGTCACCACCAATTCGTCCATCACCGACTTCGAAATGCGCTCAATCGCGGCGCCGGACAGCACGGGGTGCGTGATATAGGCGACCACCTTGAGCGCGCCCTCGTCCTTGAGAGCCTGGGCCGCCTGGCACAAAGTGCCGGCGGTATCGACCATGTCATCGATCAGAACGCAGGTCCGTCCCTCGACCTCGCCGATGATGTTCATGACCTTCGATTCGTTCGGCCGCGGCCGGCGTTTGTCGATGATGGCCAACTCGGCGTCATCCAGGCGTTTAGCGAGCGCGCGTGCGCGCACCACGCCGCCTACATCCGGCGAGACCACGACCATGTTCTGATACTTCTGCTTCCAGGCATCGCCCAGCAGCACCGGGGACGCGTACACGTTATCGACCGGAATATCGAAAAAGCCCTGAATCTGATCCGCATGCAAATCGACGGTCAGCAATCGATCGACCCCGGCGCTCGCAATCATGTTCGCGACCAGCTTGGCCGTGATGGCCACGCGCGTCGCGCGCGGCCGGCGATCCTGACGCCCATAGCCGAAGTACGGCACCACCGCGGTGATGCGCTTCGCCGAGGCCCGCCGGCAGGCGTCCGTCATCATCAACAACTCCATCAAATTCTCCGCCGGAGGATTCGTCGATTGCACGATGAACACGTCGCGTCCCCGCACGTTTTCCATCAACTCGACGCTCACTTCGCCGTCGCTGAAGCGACCCACATCGGCCCGGCCCAATTGCACGTGCAAGTGCCGCGTAATCTCGTGCGCGAGCGTCGGATTCGCCTTGCCGGTGAACACGGCAATCGTCAATGCATCGAACTCTTTACTCTGCGACATGGCTTAAGCTCTAAATTGGCTGGGGTGGAAGGATTCGAACCTCCGTATGGCGGGATCAAAACCCGCTGCCTTACCGCTTGGCGACACCCCAACTTGGAATCAACGATCAGCGCAACAAGCGGGGCTGAAACTTAAGCCGTAGCTAATCTTTCAAGCAAGGGCGAGTCGTTCAGTCCGCGAGCCAAAAAAGCATCTAACCCTGGCGGTAACTTCCCCAAGATCTCGCGCCCGCGAGCCATCGTCTCACAGGCCAAAAAAACACAGGCCCCGGTGCCCGTCAGGCGAGCGGGCCCAAAGCCCGATAGCCAATCGAGCGCGCGCGCGACCTCTGGATATCGGCGCCGCACGACACCCAAGCAGTCGTTCCGTCCACCAGACGCCAGGAAACCGTGAATTGTGATGGGCGCAGAATTCCTTGTCAATTCAGCGTCCCGAAATACCTCGGCCGTACTCACGCTAATATTCGGCTTTAAAATCAGATAGTTAGTCTCCAAGGGCGCCGACGGGGGATACAACGGCGTCAGGCGCTCGCCGATTCCCTCCGCCCACGCCGCCCGGCCATGGACGAACACGGGCACATCCGCCCCCAACTTGAGCCCGAGCGCCGCCAGATCGTGGATGGGCCAGTGCAGTTGCCACAGACTATTGAAGGCAACCAAGCAGGTCGCCGCATCGGAACTTCCGCCACCAAGACCGCCTCCCATGGGTATTCGCTTGAGCACACTAATGTCTGCGCCGAGTGCGCAACCGGCGGCGCTCTGCAGCGCACGCGCCGCGCGCACGCAAAGATCGGCGTCCTCGGCCACATCGGCGATGTCGACGACGCGACGAATCCTGCCATCCGCGCGTACTTCGATCGTGATCTCATCGCACAGATCGACGAACTGAAAACAGGTTTGCAGCTCGTGATACCCGTCAGGTCGTCTTCCCAAGATATGCAAAAAAAGATTGAGCTTGGCCGGCGCCGGCCAAGGCAGCGAACGCGGGGTACTCATCGCGATACCCATCGATCGACCGCGATGCGCACCCGCACGCCCTCGCGGTTCATCACCAGGTGGCTGGGAAGCACATCCCCATCGACCGGCATATAGCGATCGTAGTCGATGGTCCAATCGCCTTGAGTCAGGCGCAAAGCACGGTCCTGATCGTTGCGCTTGAGTTCGAAGGCGGCGCTCGGATCGGGCACTCCAAGCAGCCAGAACCTTAAGCGATCGACCGGCAGCTCGAACCCAAGGCGGTCTTGCAGCTGCGCCAGCACCGCGGCGCTCGGCGGTGCGTCGTTCAAGGAAAGCCCGCTGGGTGTGCGCTTGAGCACCATCGCACCGACACCGAGCGGTCCCGACAAATGAACTTCCGCGGCATCGCCGCGCTGCCGCCAGTTAAGGCTGGCTTGCCACCCCTGCGCGCCGACGGCGACGGCCGCGCGGCCGTCAAGTTGCCAGGAATCGAGCTTTTGCAATTCGGTGACCCGTTGCTCCCATCCCTTGATGAGGGGGGCAGGCGCGCGCCGGGTCGTCACGCAAGCACCGAGCACGGTGCAAATCAAAAGCAACGACAACGCGCGGTGCATCGTCCTTAGTTCACTGTGGGGGAGGATGGCCGCGTCGCCGGCGCGGCAGGTGCCGGCGGCGCGGCGCGGAATCGTTGACGCGTCGCCTTGAGCAAGCGATTGTCGACGTCCGCGATACTGGCTTCGGACCATATGTGTTCCGCATCGGCTGTCTGGCCGTGCTGCCACAACACCTCTCCCAAATGCGCCGCGATGTCGCCGCCGCGGTCATCCGCGTAGGCAGCCCGCAAATAGGCCTCGGCTTCGGCCCCGTGCCCCTGGCGGAACCGCACCCAACCCAGACTGTCGAGAATCGCCGCATTTTTTGGCGCTGCGGCGTGGGCAGTTTCAATGAGCCGGCGAGCCCGCGTGAGTTCTCGCGAGTGGTCGGCCAAGGTGTACCCCAGCGCATTCAAGGCCGCCGGGTCGTCCGGCCGTGCGTTCACGAGTTTCTCCAATTCGCGCAAAGCGTCGGCCGTTCGCCCCTGTTCCTCATAGATCGACGCCTCCGCATACCGCAAGTCGACACTGTCCGGGTACACCGTGACGCCTTGTTCAAGTACGGCGACCGCTTTCGGTAAATCGCCTGAATCAGCGTAAATGCGCGCGCGGGCGGCCAAGATTTCCGGTGCGCGCTGCGGTTCATCCTCGATGAGCCGGTCGAGCAATTCTTCGGCAGCCGCCGCGGCACCGTGCGTCTGCAATATTGCGGTCGCCCGCAGCAGCGCCGGCACCGTATTCTCGCCGCTCTGCACCTGTGCGTATAACCGCAGAGCGTGCTCCGCATCACCGTGACGGTCGGCGATCACTCCCAGATAATAGAAGGCATCGTCGAGATATTTTTCCGCCCGCACGAGCTCTGCGAATCTTGCCGTGGCGGCATCGAGACGCCCATCTTGAAACTCGATGAGGCCCATCAAGCGCACCGCCACCGGGGTGTATTCGGAGTTTCGAGCGAGAATCTCCAATTGCTGTGTCGCTGCGGATTCGCGCCGTGCCGTCATCAGAGACAAGGCGTAGTCGAGGCGATTGGCCGGCGTATCTTCGTGCTCGACTTTCTCCCGTGCTTGCGCCAACGGTCTCTCGGCATCACCCGCCATGATCTCTGCGCGCGCCAGCGTTTGCTGCAACTCGCGGCGCGCCGCCTCGTCGTCCCGCCCGCTTAAGCTTGGGATCGCCAACGCCGCCGTAAAGCTGCGTACGGCGGCGGCAGGATCGTCCGCACGCAGGGCGGAGAATCCCTGCACTCGCAAAGCTGCCGCGGAAGACGGATACGACGAAGCCAAACGATCCGCGAGCTGACGCGAGCCGAATATGTTGTCATTGCCCGCGAGGTAGGTCTCCAGCGCTACGAATTCCGCATCCATGCCGATCGGCGAGTTCACCAGCACGAAGCCGTAGTGAGCGGCGGCTAGATCGATCTGCTGCAGCGACAACGCGGCTCGCCCTGCCGCGCGTTGCGCTTCCACGGACTTGGGATCGACGCTAATCCAGTGCGCAGCAACCTTCCCGGCCAACGACGGTTGCAAGGACTCGGTTGCGACTTGCGTCGCCCGCGCCAGCAACTCACTGTCGGTTTCCTGCGACGCGGCGGCTGCATACTGAAGCGCTGCGACGCGCGGCTGGTGCCGCGCGAGGGCTATCTCGGCCGTGACGGTATAAAATGCCTGCGGGACCGGGGCGTCTTCGGGCCTCTTGCCCGTGCTGGCGCAGGCGGCGCAGGCAACAAGCCCAAGTCCCACTGAAGCCCTTGCAAAGATTGAAATCGAGAACACGGCCTCACTATAGCGAAATGACTACTCTGGTGCGGCGGATTCTAAGCTTGATATAGCGATGCCTCTTCCGCGAGAATCATAGGGTTACGGCTCAAAAGCGCTTCAATGCCATTCAACGTCCTCGGCCTCAATCACAAGACTGCACCGGTCGCCCTGCGCGAAAAGGTGGCGTTCAGCGAGGAGCGATTGCTTACCGCTTTGCGTACGCTGCGGCAGGAACCGGGGGTCGCTGAGGTGGTGATCTTGTCCACCTGCAATCGCACCGAAGTGTACTGGGCGGGCTCCGCGAGCGGTGCGGAACTGTCGAATTGGCTCGAACGGCATCATGGCAACAATCTCAACCTCGCGCCCAGCCTGTACGTTCACCAGGAACAGCGCGCCGTGGAACACGCCTTCAGCGTCGCCTCTGGACTCGATTCCATGGTGCTCGGCGAGGCGCAGATCCTAGGTCAGCTGAAAGACGCGTACCGCGCAGCGCAGGAAGCCGGCAGTACCGGACCCTCGCTCAATAAGCTGTTCCAAGCGGCCTTTTCCGCGGCCAAACGCGTGCGGTCGGAGACTCGTATAGGAGAGAACGCGGTGTCTATCGCTTCCGCCACGGTCAGTCTGGCGCGGCGCATGTATTCGGACTTGAGCGCCCACACCGCCCTCATGGTGGGCGCCGGCGACATGAATGCCCTTACAGCACGGCATTTCATGAGCGCAGGGGTCAAACGCCTGGTCATCGCCAACCGCACATTGGGCAGGGCGCAGGCTCTCGCGGCGGAACTCAAGGCCCACGCCGTCGGACTCAAGGACCTCGACAAGGAACTGGCCCAGGCAGATATCGTCATCACTTGCACGGCAAGCGCCGTGCCGCTCATTACCCGGAGCGGGGCCGAGGCGGCAATTCGCGCGCGGCGCCGGCGGCCGATTTTCATGGTGGATTTGGCGGTGCCGCGCGACATCGATCCGGCCGTGGCCGATCTGGAAGATGTCTACCTGTTCTCGATCGACGATCTGCAGCAGTTGATCGACGAAAACCGGCAGCAGCGCGCCGTGGCGGCAGGCGGAGCGCGCCTGGTCATCGATGAAGAAGTCGCGAGATTTCTCACCGAATCACGTGCCCAGGACGCGGGCCCCGCCATCCGGGCGCTGCGTCAGCAGGCCGATGGGATCCGATCGCATACCGTCGAGCAGGCGCGGCGCCTGCTGGCGGCGGGCAAATCCGCTGACGAGGTCATCGACTACCTCGCCAATACCTTGACGAATCGGCTGTTGCACACGCCGACGCAAGCCCTGCGCCAGGCAGCCGAACTTGAGGATACGGCCCTGGCCGAGGCGGTTACCCGGTTATTGATCGAAGATCGCGACCGGCATTGAGTGCTTTCGCCGCTATAATTCGCGGCCATGAAAGACTCCATCCGGCGCAAGCTCGAAAAATTGGACGAGCGGTTCGAGGAAATCAGCCGCCTTCTGTCGGACGCGGGCGTCATTGCGCGCCAAAACCAATTCCGTGAACTGTCGATGGAGTACTCGCGGCTGGGGCCGCTCGTCGAGCGCTATCGGCGCTTCATTGCACTCGAGGGCGATTTGGGCGTCGCCCGCGCACTTGCGTCGGACAAGGACGCAGCGACTGCCGCCATGGGCGAAGAGGAGCTCGCCGATCTTGCGCCGCGCTTAGGCCGAGAGGAAGTCGAGCTGCAGCGCCTGCTGGTGCCGAAGGATCCGCATGACGACAGCAACATCTTCCTGGAAGTGCGCGCCGGCACCGGCGGCGACGAAGCGGCCATCTTCGCCGGCGACTTGTTTCGCATGTACACGCGCTATGCCGAATCCAAGGGATGGAGCGTCGAAACCTTGAGCGAAAGCCCTGGCGAGCATGGCGGCTACAAGGAGATCATCAGTCGCATCATCGGACGCGGCGCCTATTCACTGCTCAAATTCGAATCGGGAACCCACCGCGTGCAGCGGGTGCCCGCCACCGAGGCGCAGGGACGCATTCACACCTCGGCCTGCACAGTGGCAATCCTGCCTGAGTTGGACGAGGTCGAAGCCGTCGACTTGAACCCCGCCGATCTGCGCATCGATACCTTTCGCGCCTCGGGCGCCGGCGGCCAGCACGTCAATAAAACCGACTCGGCGATTCGCATCACGCACATACCTTCAGGGTTGGTCGTCGAATGCCAAGACGAGCGCTCGCAGCACAAGAACCGCTCTCGAGCCATGTCCCTATTGAAAGCCAGGCTGCTGGCCGCCGAGCGCGAGAAGCAGCAGAGTCAGCAAGCTCAATCGCGCAAATTGCAGGTCGGCTCCGGCGATCGCTCCGAACGAATTCGCACCTATAATTTCCCGCAGGGGCGGGTCACCGACCATCGCATCAATCTCACGCTCTACAAGCTCGACGATGTCATGAACGGCAATCTGGACGAACTGATTCGCGCATTGAATCAGGAACACCAGGCCGAAGAGCTCGCGCAGCAGGTCGAATGACACCCACACATCGAATCAAGCCAGGCGAGGCGCAGGCGCACACAGTCGCCGAAGCCCTGCAGAATGCGGCACGCTCTCTACAAGGCCACAGCGACTCGCCGCGGCTCGACGCGGAATTGCTGCTGGGAAAAATCCTCGGACTGTCGCGATCGGGATTGATCGCGCGCGGCAGCGAGCTCTGCGCGGGCGACCGCCAACAGAGCTACGACCGCCTGGTCGAACAACGCCGCCTTGGGGCGCCCGTTGCCTATCTGACGGGCAACCGCGAATTTTGGTCGCTCAACCTCCGCGTGACACCCGCCGTGCTCGTGCCTCGGCCGGAAACCGAGATCCTGGTCGAACTGGCCCTGCAGCTGTTGCCGCGGGATCAATCGGCTTCGGTTCTCGATCTCGGCACCGGCAGCGGAGCGGTCGCTCTCGCCATCGCTTCCGAAAGGCCCAGGGCTATGGTCACCGGCGTCGATATCTCGCCGCCGGCGCTCGAGGTCGCGATGCAGAATTCGCGCGATCTTAAACTCTCGCACATCGACTGGCGGTTGGGGGATTGGTTTACGCCGGTGTCCGGCGAACGATTCGACATGATCGTTGCCAATCCGCCCTATGTGGCCGCCGCCGATCCGGCGCTCGAGCAGCTGATGGCGGAGCCCAAGATTGCCCTCTGCAACGGGCCTACGGGCCTCGAGGCCCTGGCCGCGATCGCCGCCGGCGCTGCGGCGCACTTGCATGATCGCGGCTGGCTGATCTTGGAGCACGGCAGCAATCAAGCGCTCAGCGTCGCGCAACTGCTGGAGCGTCACGGCTTCACGTGCATCCGCTCCCATGTCGATCTCTCAAGCAAGCCCCGCGTTACGCTGGGAACCATTCACTCATAAAATAGGAAACGTCATGATCCGCTTCGAAACCACGCTGGGCGATTTCACCATTGAGCTTCTCGAGAAGGACGCCCCTCTATCCGTCGCCAATTTCTCACGCTATATCGACGACGGATTCTTCGACGGCACGATCTTCCACCGGATCGTTCCCGGGTTCGTCATCCAAGGCGGCGGCTTCACCGATGACATGACGCAGAAGCGAACGCAGCCGCCGGTCAAGAACGAGGCGGACAACGGCCTGAAGAACAAGCGCGGCACGCTCTCCATGGCGCGCACCAACGACATCAACAGCGCCACCTCGCAATTCTTCGTCAATTTGAAAGACAACGATTTTCTCGATCACTCGCGCGGCAACTTCGGCTACGCCGTATTCGCGCGCGTCACCGAAGGCATGGACGTCATCGACAAGATCGCCGCGGTCGAGACCGGCCGGCGGCGCGGCTTCGACGACGTCCCGGTTGATCCCGTCATCATGAAGAGCGTTAAGCGAATACCCGCTTAAAGCCTGCGTGGCGCGCAACAGGTCAACCTTAAGTCGGCTGCTGCGGGGGATTGTGTGGCTCGTCGTGATCTGCATTGCGGCGAGCGTCCTCCCGGTGCTGGCGCTGCGTTGGATCAATCCGCCCTTCAGCGCATTCATGGCAGACGCGCAGGTTGCAGCGTGGATCGACCGCGACTCCAAATATGTGTTCCGCCATAGTTGGGTCGATTTGGATCGGATCTCGCCCAACCTTCCGCTCGCAGTCGTCGCCGCGGAAGATCAGAAGTTTCCCGAGCACTGGGGCTTCGATGTCGAAGCCATCGAAAAGGCCTACGCGCTCAACCAGCATAGTCATAAGGTGCGCGGCGCGAGCACCATCAGTCAGCAGGTCGCCAAGAATCTTTTCCTGTGGTCGGGACGAAGCTATTTTCGCAAGGCGCTCGAGGCTTACTTTACGCTCTTGATCGAAAGCCTGTGGCCGAAGCGGCGCATATTGGAGGTGTATCTGAACATCGCCGAATTTGGGCTAGGTACGTATGGCGCCGAAGCCGCCGCGCAAAGATTCTTCCACAAGCCGGCGACCCGGCTCACGCGCGGCGATGCCGCCGCGCTCGCCGCAGTGCTGCCGAGCCCGGAGCGCTATTCGGTGTCGGCGCCGTCCAGGTTCGTTCAGCAGCGGCGCGAATGGATACTGGATCAGATGCAGACGCTGGGCGGGCCGGAAATGCTGGATGAAATCGACGCCTATCCGCGGCTAAATCGCTGAGACGCAGAATTTGCTCGAGGATGGCCGGTATCTCGAATATCGCGCGATTCTGGACGCGGCCGACTTGGGCTCGGTACTCATCCAGCCGGCTCGTCACTAGGGATACGCCGCTGCCGATGGCGTTGAACGAGTCCAGCACGACGCCGGCGCCGTGCTCTTGCACCCATTGCGCGTTGTATCGCTCCTGCGGCATGGTCCATGCGTTGCGCACGACGATGACGGGCAGGCGCTGCTGCAAGGCTTCGCTGATGCTGCCGGGGCCCGGTTTGCCGATGAAGAAGTCGCACAACCGCATGAAATAGCCTATCTGCGCCGAAAATCCGATGACCGCCCGCGGCGCTCCCGAGCGCATCGCCCGCAATTCATCTGCCAGCGCGGAATTGTGGCCGCAGACCAAAATGAGCTGTGTATCGTCGAGGCGCTTCGCAATGCGGCGCATCACCTGCGATCCATGGCCGCCGAACATGACGATGCCCGTCGGTCGATCCGGGTCCAGCTGCAATTTGCGCCGCTCCGCCCGCAGGTCAATGCTTACGGGCCGGTAGAAATCCGGGCGAATGATCATCCCGGTGGTCGCGTGAATGCTCGCGTCGTCGTAGCCTGCGGCTCGCGCCTGCGCGACCGCTTTGACGGTCCCGCAAATCAAGTGCTGCGCCTGATTCGGCTCGATCCAAAAATGCGGAGGCGAATCGGCGAAGTCCGTCAGGATTGTCACATAGGGTACGTTCGGCCGCGCCGCCTTCAGCGCCTGATACATGGCGCGGTTAAAATTCGGTACCAGCGATACCACCAAGTCCGGCTGGGTATTCTGCCAGTGGCGCTGCAGCTGCGCGGTCAAGGATTTGTGGCTCAGGCGAATGAGTGCCTGCAGTACCTTCAACTCCTGCCCCAATCCCAAGGTCCAGCCGCGGGCCAGACGCGCGTTGTAGTATTGTTCGGGCTTCATCCCCGTGGTCTTGCCGAACACGTCCTTGGGATCGAGTACTTCGAAGAGATTGACGAGCCTCACAGTCCACGGCAGAGCCAATTCCCGGATCACCGCATCGAGCGCCAAGGCCGCGGAGCGATGTCCGCCGCCCGCGTTGAAATACACTAGATCGATGGACTTCATTTTCGCCGTTATTCTGCGTATCCCATATGACCAAACGATGAATTTGTCATCCCGGTAGCGTGTTTCGTGACCTAAGGTGTCATTTGACATCCTCCCCGCCCTAACGGGCGGGGATTCCCTCAGCAGGCGTTCGATGTCCCGAACGGAAGAGGATATTGCGAGCCGAGTTGATATCACGATAAGGGAGCTAGGCAAGACCTCAAAATTGGCTGAAACGTCGACTTTCACCGCGCCAATGCTCAAGAATGCACAGTCATGGGCGAGAAGTAGCGAAACTTACCTTAAGGAGCGGCACT
>Ga0209890_10001179_pt1 | contig 11868 bp, 12 predicted proteins | sample OrgsoiDNA2013049_FD_185799 | JGI IMG/M metagenome (GOLD analysis project Ga0209890, IMG submission 185799) | Permafrost soil microbial communities from the Arctic, to analyse light accelerated degradation of dissolved organic matter (DOM) -... | ecosystem: Environmental > Terrestrial > Soil >... | reverse complement strand
TTGCCGGAAGGCGTGAAAACGACGAGTGGATCCCGAGCCGCCATGCGAACCCCCTTGGTCTTACGCCGGCCGCCGCCGATGACCGCCCTCGCGGCGTCCGCGCGGCGCATCCGCGGCCGCGGCCGTACCGGCCGGCGGCGCCGGCGGCGGCGCATCGCGGAAACGGCGAATCCAACGCGCGCAATCGGGGTCGTGGCCGAGCATCACGTCCGCGCCCATGCAGGCCCTGATGACCTCGACGTGCAGCGGATTGGTGATCGCGGAGGTGAGTCCCGCCGCCATCGCCATGGTGAGAAACGCGCTGTTGATGCCGTCTCGATTCGGCAGGCCGAAGCTCACGTTGGAGGCGCCGCAGGAGGTGTTGACCTTGAGTTCGGTGCGCAGACGGTGCACCAGGCGCATGACCTGCACGCCCGCCTGATTGATCGCGCCGATCGGCATCACCAGGGGATCGACCACCACGTCGCTCGCCGGAATGCCGTGGTCCATCGCGCGCTCGACGATCTTCTTCGCAACCGCATAACGCACGTCCGGATCCTCCGATATGCCGGTCTCGTCGTTCGAAATGGCGATCACGGCGGCGCCGTATTTCTTCACGAGCGGCAGCACCGATTCCAGGCGTTCATCTTCGCCCGTCACCGAATTCACCAGCGCCTTGCCCTTGTACACGGCGAGTCCGGCCTCGAGCGCGGCCACGATCGACGAATCGATCGACAGCGGCACGTTGGTGATCGACTGCACCAGCTGCACCGCACGCGCCAGAATCGCCGGCTCATCGGCCAGAGGAATCCCCGCATTGACGTCCAGCATGTGAGCGCCCGCTTCAACTTGCGCGCGGGCATCCGCTTCGACGCGGCTGAAGTCCCCGGCCATCATCTCGGCGGCGAGAATCTTGCGCCCGGTCGGATTGATGCGTTCGCCGATGATGACGAAGGGCCGGTCGAAGCCGATCACGACTTCCTTGGTGGCAGAACTGATAACGGTATCGGTCATGATGCTGTCCTATGGGAAACATTCCGGGTGTCGCGCTCGGGATACCATGGAGAGCGTCCTTGCAGAACGCCGGAGCGGTCGACGATTTCGGCGACCGACTCTTCCTGGCGGTAGGCCATGATGTGCACGCCGCTGATGCCGTGGATTTCGCGGATCGACTCGATCAGCTCGACGCAGATGTTGCGCCCTTCGCGGGCCTGATCCTGGGCGCCGGCGAGGCGCGTGATCAGGGCGTCCGGAACGTGCATGCCGGGAACGTTCTTGCGCATCCATTCGGCGGTCTTCGCCGAGCGCAGCGGGCCGACTCCGACCAGGATGAATACCTTGCCGGTCAACCCGAGGGTCTCGACCTGGTCCATGAAGGCGCGCAGCAAGCCCAAGTCGTAGCAGTACTGCGTCTGGATGAATTGCGCGCCCGCCGCGACCTTCTTCGCCAGACGCTGTGCGCGCCAGGCGTGCGGCAGCGCGGAAGGATTCTCAGCCGCGCCGAAGAAAACGCGCGGCGCGAAACTGATTTTGCGGCCGCTCTGAAAGCGGTGCTGATCGCGCAGATCGCGCCCGATTTCGAGGAGCGACACGCAGTCGAGATCGAACACCGGCTTCGCCTGCGGGTGATCGCCCGCCTGCACGCCGTCGCCGGTGAGGCACAGCATGTTGCAGACGCCCATCGCGGCGCCGCCCAGAATGTCGCCTTGCATCGCGATCCGATTCTTGTCGCGGCAGGATATCTGCATGATCGGCGCATAACCCACCCGCGTCAGCAGCGCGCACACCGCGATGCTCGACATGTGGCAGTTCGCGCCGCTGCCGTCGGTGGCGTTGATCGCATCGACGTAGCCGTCGAACACCCGCGCCCGCTTGTACACATCCTCCGGGTCGGCGGAATCCGGCGGCGCGAGCTCGGTGGTGACCGCAAAGCCGCCGGCGCGCAGCACGCGCTCGAAGCGCCCCGGTGAGGTGTGTCCGGCCAGGATCGGCAGCGGATAGCCAGGAACCGGTTCGTCCTCGAATCTCATTGGGCGCCGCTCTTCGCGGGCGGAGCCGGCATCGGCTCGGCGTTGAGCTCGCGCACGACGCGCAGCCACGAGGAGCGGCCCTGCTGGCGCTGATCCAGCGCGAATTGTATTTTGCGCATCGACTCAATCCCGCCCGGGATCGCCTGGCTGCCGCGATACGCTTCCACCCAGACGCAGCGCATCTGCGGCTTAACCTCGCAATTGCCGTCGGCGCGCACGCCGCCGCATGGCCCGTTGCGCAAGGTCTTCGGGCAATTCATCGGACAGGACATGCCGGTCGAGCTCAGCAGGCATTGACCGCACATCCGGCAATCGAACAACGCGCCCTTGACCGCTTTTTCGACGGCCGCCACCGGCCGCTCCAAGCGCTCGTAGCCGATCGCGAGGAACAGTCCGTGCAGCCGCTTCAGCGTCCCTTCGAATGCGCGATAGAAGGAATTCAAGCCGCGCGCGTGGCGCACCGACCATAGCCTGACCGAATACATCAGGAGGACTCGCCGGCGGGGGCGGCATCGGCCGCACCGCGATTCTCGTCGGCGCGGTTCGCATCCACGCCCTTCGCGCGTATCAAGCGCTCCAGATCCTCATCGGAATACAAGTTCTCGAGACGCGCGGCTTCCTCGGACGCCACGGCCTGAAGATCCTCGCCGCAGGCCCGCGGCGCGCTGCGCTGCCAGTCGGCGAGATACGCATCCGAGCTGCCCTTGCCGGCGCGCATCGCCGCCCGGTCGACCGCCTCTTGAAAGCGCTGCGACAGCTGCACTTTGGCCACTTCGCGCCCTCGCTTGACGATGACCTGCGCCGGGATGTCGCGCCACGAAATGATGATCAACGATGCCATGTCAGAACCTCTTCATTGCGCCCGGTCTGCTTCACCGCGGACTCGAGACTCTTCGCCAGATCGCCATAGCCGGTCTCGACATACTCGAATTGCAAGCCCATCTGGGCCGCGATGGCGCGCGCCTGGTCGAGCGAGTCGGGCTTCGGCGCCTGACCCAGATAAACCAGCCGCCGGTAATTGCCGAAATAGGCCGGAAACAGTTCCGGGTGGCGGTCGAGCCCGAGTCCTTGCAGCACCAGCCGGTCGAAGTGCCGCAGCAGAAAATCCGTGAGATAGAACGTTCCCGGCTCGGTCTCGGCCAACTTTTCAAAGACCGGTCCGGTCGCGAAGAATTCATAGCAATGCGCGCCCGGGATGCGCTCGACGCCCTCCTCGCGCAGCACCGCGTCGAGCAGCCCGCCGGTACCGCAATCCGCGTAGGCGACGAAGATCGACCGGTAGTGGCAGCGCGAAGCCCGGATCAGCGCGCGAACGGCGGCCGGAATGCGCTCCGGCCGGTTGTGCAGCTCGGCCGGCAGACAGCGTACTTCCAGGTGATCCCAGCGATTCGCGCGTTGCAGCGCGGTAATCTCATGCGCCAAGGCGCCGCATGCGATGATCAACAGCCCCGCGCCGTCCGGTGAGCCCTCCTGCGCCATTGCGCTCACTGAGCCACCGGAGCGCTCAGTGCGCCGCCGCGCCGGCCCGCCGTGCCGCCAACAGACTCTTGGCTGTCTCAACCGCCACCGCGGCGTCGCGGCAATAGGCGTCCGCGCCGACCGCCTTGCCGAACTCTTCGTTGAGCGGTGCGCCGCCGACCAGCACGATGTAATCGTTGCGGATGCCGCGCTCTTTCAGCGTATCGATGACCACCTTCATGTACGGCATGGTGGTTGTCAACAACGCCGACATGCCGAGAAAATCCGGCTTGTGCTTCTCGAGCGCATCCAGGTATTTCTCCACCGGGTTGTTGATGCCGAGATCGATGACCTCGAACCCCGCGCCCTCGAGCATCATCCCGACCAGGTTCTTGCCGATGTCGTGAATGTCGCCCTTGACGGTGCCGATGACGATCTTGCCGATCGGCTCCACGCCGGTTTCCGCCAACAGCGGACGCAGGATCTCCATCCCGCCCTTCATGGAATTCGCGGCCAGCAGCACTTCGGGCACGAACAGGATGCCGTCGCGGAAATCGATGCCGACGATGCGCATGCCTTCCACCAGCGCTTCGTTGAGCACGCGCTCGGGGGACCAGCCGCGCTTGAGGAATATATGAGTCGCCTCTTCGACCTCGGCCTTGAGGCCGTTATAAAGGTCGTCGTGAACCTGTTCGGTAAGTTCCTCGTCGTTCAACGAGGCCAGGTCGAATTCAGCTTCCGGCTCCGACATTTATTCCTCCAGCAATTTAATTTACGAGCCGCGACCGTGCCTTAGGCGGTACTCCCAGCATGGCATGTTAAGTCTCCACCAGCCCCGAGACTTGTGATATCGCGACAGCGGCGTACTCAGATGCGACATGATCAAGTGACGGGCGGCGCACCGCCCTCTTCCATTCGCCGCGCGACATACGCGTCGAGCGCCTCGACCACGGCGGGGTCGCGCGCCGGCGCGGTATAGCGTTCGAGCGTGCCGCGCCACAGACCGCTTGCACGATCGGTCGCCGATTTGGCGCCGTCGTCGGCCCAACTGCCTGAATTGCGCCAATCGGAGACCAACGGCGCGTAGAACGCGCTTCGATACCGCTCCATCGTGTGCGCACAGCCGAAGAAGTGGCCGCCGGCGCCGACCTCGGCCACCGCCTCGAGCGCGAGATCCGATGGCGTGGCGCCGACCGGCTGAAACACCTCGGCGAACATTTGCAGCATCTCGATGTCGAGAATGAATTTCTCATACGAGGTGGTGAGTCCGCTCTCGAGCCAACCGGCCGCGTGCAGCACGAAATTACAGCCGCCGAGCAAGGCGCCCCACAGGCTCATCTGGGACTCGTAAACCGATTGAGCGTCGGGGATGTTCGAGGCGGTCGCGTTCGACGAGCGCCACGGCAGGCCGATGAAGCGCGCCAGCTGGCCGGCGCCGAAGGCCGCCTTGACGTATTCCGGCGTGCCGAACGCCGGCGATCCGGATTTCATGTCCACGTTCGAGGTGAAGCTCCCATACACGATCGGTGCACCCGGCCGCACGATCTGCGCAAGCGTCAACCCCGCCAGCGCCTCGGCGTGCGCGAGCGTGAGCGCGCCCGCGATCGTGACCGGCGCCATCGCTCCGGCGAGCGTGAACGGCGTGATGATCAGCACCTGTCCCGCGGCCGCGAAGTCGATGATGCCATCGGCCATCGGCACGTCGAGCTGCAGCGGCGAATTGGTGTTGATGATCGTGTAGGTGTACGGACGCGAACGGAATTCCTCCGGGGAAATGCCGTGCGCGAGGCGGATGAGCTCGAAGTTGTCGGCGACTTGGCGGTGGCCGCGGGAAAATATGAACGGAACCTTGTCGCACAGCATCAGCTGAGCCCGGGTCACCTCCAGATGGCGGATATGGACCGGAATGTCCTGCGGTTCGGTTGCGCCGCCGAGCACGTGGATGACCTCGAAGCTCTGGCACAGTTTGACCAGATTGCAAAAGTCCTCGAACGTCCCGGCGCGCCGGCCGCGCGCCGTGTCCATGATGTTCGGCGGACCCGAGGTCGGCGCGAATGCAACACAGCCGTTCGACAACGGAACGTGGCGCCCCGGGTCGAGGGCATGCAGCGTCACGTCGCGCGGCGCGCTCGCAAGTGACTCCAAGACCAGGTCGCGGCCGAGGCGCACGATCAAGGTCGCCTCGTCGACCTCGGCGCCGGCGTTGCGATATCGAACGCGCGCATCGGCCGACAGCACCTTCATACCCTGCGTCTCGAGCATCGTGAGCGCGGCCTCGTGAATGGCGGCGACCTGATCGTCGGAAAACACCTTCAGCGGCTCGAACGGATTGCGCAGATGCCGATACGGCGCGGTGCGGTCGAACACGGCGTGACTGACATCGGCGGTTCCGGGCCGGCGCCGGCTGCGTCGACCGAGCGTTTCATCGGGTGGTTTCATGCGGCTGCTGCTCTATTGGGTGGGCAAAAGAAGATTCGCGCCGATTATAGGGAAAACGCCCACGACTCGCGCCGGCGTGCGCCGCGATTTGCAGGCCGCGGCGATAGATTTTTTAGATACGCCCATGCGATATCGTCGATCGCAGCGCCGTTCCCCTTCAGCCGCGCGCCTCACCGGTGTGGCCCGCGAAGGGGCGCCCGGTGGCGGTCGACCGCGCCACCGCCTCCGCCAGGTAATCCGCCCCCGCGCCGACGTGCGCCATCTTTTCGCTCACGCTCGTGTCGACGTGCGGATCGGCCGCTCCGGCACGGCGCGCCGCCGCGAGCGCAAGTACGCGTGATACCCGCTGCGCATGCTCGAGAGCGGGCTCGGGGTCCGAATAATCCTGGCTTCCCGCCGGGTCGTGGACTCGAAATACCTTGAACGTCGGCTGATTGACCAGAATTTCGACGGTCTGCGACACCACGCCCGCCACCGCGCCCACGGCGTTGCAAACCGCCGCGTGTTCCGGAATCGACAGCTGCGCGCCGAGCCTTTGCGCGACTTGCGGATAATAGGCGCCGACCGGAGCGCCGATTGCGACCAGCGGCTTCGCCAGAGCGAGCGTCGCCTGCATCAGGCCCGAGAAGCGGCGCCCGGCCACGGTATCCTCGATCAGTCGATCGCCGAGCACGCCGAAGCTATGACCCCTGACCTCGATCCCCGGGTCGTTGGCGAGCGCCGCGGCCAGCAGCACGCGCCCGGTTTCGCGCACCACATGCTCGTAAGTGCGCTCGCAGATCGCCTGCGGCGAAGGCGCCGCCGGCAATGCCCGGCCATTGCGTTCCTCGATCGCGAGAATGCGCGCGCCGCACTCGGCTCCCTCGCGGCACCAGCCCTGCTGCCGGCCGAGCACGTGCATCGCATCGCTCGGCGTAAACGCCGCGAGCGTCACGAGGCCCGCATCCGCGAGCCGGCGCAATGCGTCGAGCCCGGAGGCGCTGCGCACCACGGTCGAGACATGTCTCGGCGCAAGATCCAGCGCATCCCACACCCGGCGCTCGAGCGCCGACAGATGCGCGGGCGCCTCACGATCGGGATTGCGAACGGCGAATTGCGTGGCATGGTCCGGAAGCCGCTCGAGTTCGGCGATCGACCGCAGCTGCGTCAGGGCGGCGGGAAATTTCTGCGCCAGCAGACTCAAGGGCATGGCCTTTCTCGGGCCGACGCGAAGGCGCATTTGCCGGTCGAAATGCACCTCGCTGTCCCCTCCGAGACCGCTGGTGCGCACGTCGACCGCCTCGACCATCGTGCGCCAAGCGCCGACCAACGCGCCCTCGGCGCGTATCACCGGCCTGCCGCCCGACACCACCGCAATATCGGTGGTCGTGCCGCCCATGTCGGAGACCATGAAATCCTCCAGCCCGGTGAGAAAGCCCGCTCCGACGACGCTCGCCGCCGGCCCCGACAGAATGGTCTCGACCGGATACTCGAGCGCGACCTCGGCTCGCATCAGCGAACCGTCTCCCTTGACGATCATCAGCGGCGCGTCGATCGATTCCTCGGCGAGCACCCGCGACAGCGCCTCGATGAGATGCTGAATCTGCGGTGTGAGGCGCGCGTTCAAGGCGGCCGTCAGCGCGCGGCGCGGCGCGTCCAGCTTGGAACTCAGCTCATGGGCGCAAGTCACCGGCTTCGGCGACAGCGCGCGGATCAGCTGACGCGCGCGCAATTCATGAGCGGGATTGCGAACCGAAAAATTGGCCGCCACGGCGAACGCCTCGACCCGGGAACCGTGCTCGCTCACCGCGCTTCGCACCGCCGATTCGTCCAGCGGCGCCGACTCCTCGCCGGTGGCGCTGTGACCGCCTTGGATGCGAACCACCGCACCGCCGCCGTGGCGCTTGAGGCCCGATCGCTCCACCATCGCGTCGTCGAAACCGATGACCAGCGTGCAGACCGGGCTGAAGCGATTTTCGACCACCGCGTTGGTCGCGAGCGTGGTCGACACCGACACGAGACTGACATCGTCGCGGCTCGCGCCGGCCGGACCGTCGAGCACAGCGCGTATCGCATTGCCGATGCCGATCGCCAGATTCCACGGCGTGGTGAGCGCCTTGGCGCTCGCGATGACGCGGCGGCCCTCGGCGAGCAGCACCGCGTCGGTAAAGGTTCCGCCGGTATCGATTCCCAACGAGAGGCCCACGGCCGATGCCGCCGTCTTGCCGGCTCGCGGTTCGCTCACGCGGATGAATTCAAATGCATGCCGGCATTCTACACGGCCGACGCGCCGCGCCTAAATGCCGGCGCAGCCGCCGTCGCAGGGTCTGCTAACGCAGCGTCTCATTCAACAGGTATGCCAATCGCACCCCCGCCTTGGAGAGCTGCTCGGCCGTGACCGCGGTCGCATCGATCACGTAGGCGGCCGTGAGTTCGTAGTGGTTCGGCCGGTCGGGGGCCGGCAGCGGCGCGTAGGCGTACGCCTTTGCCATGGCGAACGACTCCCTGGCCCAGTCGCCGGGCGTGCCGGCCGACCAGCGCCGGCGCTGCGAAGGGCCGATATCGGCGATCAGCCGCTGCGCGATTCCCTCCTCGTCCGCCCCCAGGCGCGCGACGAATTCCGTGTCCCAGTCGTGATGAAGATTGTGCGCACGAATTCCGGGGGCCCTCGCGATCTTGCGGTTCCCGCCCCGGTCGTGGTCGTCCGCGGCGTGCAGTGGCTGATGCACGTCGCCGACGAAATGCAGGAGGTATTGCAGCGCCAGGCGCCGCTCCGTCGCATCGGTGCGCGGATTGCGAAGTTCCGCCATGAATTCCTCGATCTTGTCGATCACGCAGTCGCGCGGCGGCCCGTCGGAGGCCGGCGTCCCGGGCGGCAGCTGCGGATGGCCGAAGCAGGCGCTGTCCTCATCGGCCGCCTCGAGCTCGAGATCCACGAAATGCCAGTTGTGCGTCCGCTCATAACGCTCCTTGGTCGCATGCCGGTCGGAGTCGCGGTATTTGTCCGCCCAGGTGGCTTCATGCGCGATGTCGCGGGCCACAAGATCCGTATCGTCGCCGGCGAGAATCGCCTGTACCCGCTCACGCACCCGCGGCTCGAGGAAGTGATCCGCAATCAGCGCAACTACCTCGTGGCCTTCGTCGCCCCACGCCAATGCGTCAAGCGAACTCAAGCACAGCGCGCCCGCGGCGGCCATGCCGCAAAGCACGTTCGACAGTCGCAGCACGCGCTGCGGCGCGTTGCGGCGGCTGCTCACGAAGGCGGGGTCGCGGCGACGCCGAAGTGTCGCGCAAGTTCCGCGCGCGCCAGGCGTCCCGCCTCAAGGTCCCGCGCGTTCACGATCGCGAGCCGAAAGCCGCTCGGCGGCATGGCGTGGGCCGATGCCGGCCTGTCCTGGTGAAATGTGATTTGCACGCTGCTGATGCCCCGGCGCTCGGCGATCTGCTCGACAAACGACTGCTCTGGATATCGATACTCGCGCAAATGCGGTCCGAAGAGCACGACGCTGAAGCCGATTTCGCGCGACTCCTGCGGATAGTGCCAGATGCCCCTCGCGTACAGATTCACCACCGCATCGAGCCAATGTCGCCCGTACAGATCCGGCCATTGATCCGCAAACCTCAGGTGCACCTCGATGATCCGGTCATCGATCGACTCGATGTTCAGCATGCCGGTATAGCCGGCCATGAACGACTCGATCCAGCGCGCGCAGTACGCCTCAAGGATCGGCCGGTGCCGCTCTTCGATCGTCCAGTAATCGAAAGTGCCGCCGGCCTTCGCGAGACCGTGCACGTTGCGGATCCAGCGCATTTTCCCGTCAACCACCGCCGCATCGCTGCTCACGTGCTCGCCTTCCAACAGCCTCATCCACATGTGGCCTGGCTGGCGCGCGACGGCATAATCCTCGGCGCTCGACAAACGCCGGCTCCCCACGCCCATGCCGTCGAGATTGAATATCGGTTTGCTGAATACCGGGTAATGCGGCGGATCCACGCCGTGCGGCGCGCATTCGAGTCCCTGCGATTCGGCGATGGTGAGCTTGTTGTACACCCAGCGGTGCGCCGGATTCCAAAGGTAGCCGTCGGCATCGTCCGTCGCTATGAATACATCGCCGGGACACTCGACATCGGTGAAATATTGCAGACGCCACGGGTCGCGCTCGCGGATTGGCATTAAAAAATCATAGCGCAGAAGCCGCGTAGCGGACACCGCGGCCCGGCTTACTCGCGCAAGCCGCGGCAGCCGTGCAGAAAAAGACCAACGACCCTGTCGGCCCAGAACTCGAGTTCATCGGGCATCATCGGCGTACCGAAGCCCATCGCACGGCGCTGCGGCAGCGTGACCACCATATATATGAATTGCTGGGCGGCAAAGTCGCGGTCCTCGGCGCTGAGCTTCGAGCGGCGCAGCTTGCGGGCGAGAAGTTCGCTGATGAGCGCGATCCCTTCGCGCGTACTGCCGTCGCTCGCCACCGCACGCACCAGTTCGGGAAAGCGTGCCGACTCGGCATTGACCAGACGGTGCAAGGCGATCGCCTGCGGCGAAAGCGCTGCGTGCAGCATGAAGCCGGCGAGGCGGCGCAGGATCGCGGGCAGGGCCGCTCCCTCGATCAAGGGTACCTCAGGGGGCGGGCGGATCTCGTCGATGATCCGGTGAACCACCGCGGCGAACAGATCCGCCTTGTCGTCGAAGCGGTCGTAGAACGTGCGTTTCGAAACTCCCGCGCGGGCCGCCACCGCTTCGATGGACGTCGAACCGTAGCCCTCGGCGAGAAAAAGATCGGTGGCGGCGAGCAGTATTCGCTCTCGCAATCGCAGCGCGTCGGCACGAGAAGGCCGGCCGCCGCGTGCGGCCCGTTTGCCAGCCCTTCGCGCCATGTTTACCTATCGATTGGGATATGCGTAACCGCCGCCGCCGTAAACGCCGCGGCCGGCATAGGCGCCATAGTATACCGGGCGCGGCGCATAGTAGGGGCGCGGGGCCGGGTAGTAGGCGGGAGCACGCGGATAATAGGCCGGTGGCGGAGCATAGTAAGCCGGCGGCGGCGCGTAAGCGACCGGAGGTGCATAGTAAGTTGGTGGTGGAGCATAGGCGGGTTGCGGCGGTGCATAGGCCGGCTGCGCTGGGTAGGCCGGCTCCTGCGCCGCGGCCGCCACGGCCGACACCGCGGCGGAAACGAGGACGATCGGCAATGTCACCACTGCCGCGACAGCGCCGAATAGTCCATACCCGAATCCCCATCCGTGGCCATGCCCGTAGTAACCGTGCCCCCCCGCCGCAGCGGGCGCAATCGGAGCGGATGCGAGCGCCGCCGCGGCGAGCGCAGCAAATACAGCCTTATTCAGCTTGGGCATGACGTGCTCCTTTTATCGATATTAAAGGACCAGAGGCAGAGCATAGCGCCGCCACTAATGAAACGCAACGGTACCGTTCCGTTACGGCGTCGAGGGCGCTGGGACCGCTCGTCCGGCCGCGGGAGTGCGCCGCACAAGATCAATGCGACTGGTACAACAACCGGTACGCGGCGCGCAGCGCACTCTTCTTCACCTTGCCAAGGGCAGTGCGCGGCAGTTCCTCGACGAACACGACCCGCTTCGGGATCTTGTAGGCGGCGAGCCGTGCCCGCACGGCATCGATGAGCTCGACATCCGTGACCTCGGCTCCCGGTTTGAGCACCACTGCCGCACTGACTCCCTCGCCGAAATCCGGATGCGGCACCCCGAAAACGGCGCTTTCCAGCACGCCGGGCACGGCGTCCAGCTCCGCCTCGACCTCCTTCGGGTACACGTTGTAGCCGCCGCTGATCACCAGGTCCTTCGCACGGCCGACGATGTGCACATAGCCTGCCGGATCGATGCGGCCGAGATCTCCCGTCTTGAACCATCCGTCGGAGGTGAATTCGCCGCGCGTCTTCTCGGCATCCCGCCAATATCCGGCGAACACGTTCGGCCCTTTGACCTCGAGTGCGCCGATGACGTCCGT
>Ga0209890_10001178_pt1 | contig 11887 bp, 8 predicted proteins | sample OrgsoiDNA2013049_FD_185799 | JGI IMG/M metagenome (GOLD analysis project Ga0209890, IMG submission 185799) | Permafrost soil microbial communities from the Arctic, to analyse light accelerated degradation of dissolved organic matter (DOM) -... | ecosystem: Environmental > Terrestrial > Soil >... | reverse complement strand
CGGAAACATCGCGCCGCATTCGCCACGAGGTGTGGGCCAAATTGTGGGGCAACATGAACATGAATCCGTTGAGCGCCCTGACCCGCAGCGGCACGGCCCGGATTCTCGCCGATGCGGACGTGCGCGAATTGTGCGTGCGCATGATGGAGGAGATGCAGGTGTGCGCGCGCCGGCTCGATTTGCAGATGAGCATGGCGCCGGCCGAGCGGATCGCGGTGACGCAGCGTCTCGGCGACTTCAAGACCTCGATGCTGGCCGATCTCGAGGCAGGGCGTCCCCTCGAACTCGCTCCGCAGCTCGGCGCGGTTGCCGAGATCGCGCAGCGCCTCGATGTTTCCGCGCCCTTCTTGCGCGCGATTCTCGGCTTGACGCGGCTGCTCGGCGCGTAGGACGCAGCCTACGATCCGTGACGTCGGCCGCCGATTTGCGCGTGCGGCCCGTCCGTGGCAGATTGGTGCGCCGTATCGGGATCCACGAATTCCAGGTGATAGACGCGATGTTGATACGACTTGGCTATGAATTGGCCTACGAGTTAGCGCAAGCCACGCCGATGATCTTGAATCTGAACGTGCACTACAGCCGCACATCGGACTGGGTTCGCGCCGATACCATCGTCACCGAACCGCACGTGTCGTTGCGCATGTATCGGGACGCGTTCGGCAACTGGTGCACGCGCTTGATTGCGCCGGCGGGAGCGTTCCGAATCACCAGCGACGCCATCATCAGGGACAGCGGGCTCGCCGAACCGAGTTTTCCGCAGGCGATCGAGCACACGGTCGAATCGTTGCCCGATGAGACCTTGGAGTTTTTGCTGCCGAGCCGCTACTGCGAGACCGAGCTCTTGTCGCAGACGGCCTGGAGCCTGTTCGGCGGCATGATGCCCGGTTGGAGCCGGGTACAGGCGGTTTGCGATTTCGTACACCAGCACATCGCATTCGACTACCAATGCGCGCGACCCACCAAGACTGCGTGGGAGACTTATAACGAACGGCGCGGCGTGTGCCGCGATTACGCGCATCTCGCGATCACTCTGTGCCGCTGTTTGAATATCCCAGCCCGCTATTGCACCGGCTATCTCGGCGACATCGGGGTTCCGCCCGTGGACGCACCCATGGACTTCGCCGGTTGGTTCGAGGCCTATCTCGGAGGCACCTGGTGCGTCTTCGACCCCCGCAACAATGAACGGCGCATCGGCCGGGTGCTGATAGCGCGCGGACGCGATGCCTCCGACGTAGCCATTTGCATGACCTTCGGTCCGAACGTCTTGCAGGGCTTCAGGGTATGGACCGATGAAGTGCAGGCCCACTAGAATCGGGCGTTCCGGCCCAACGCCGGCTACCCTTAAGGTGTCGGACCTATGAGTGACAGAGCCGAATTTTCCTTATCCTTGTCCAAGCGGCTGGCCACCGCGCTCGCAGGCGCAGCGATGCTGGGCTCGCTCGCAGGCGCGGCCCCCGCTGCCGCGGCGCCGGCCGAAGTGGCGGGCTTCACCTACGTCAAGTCCGCGGGAGGAATAGAGGAGTATCGCCTCGATGCCAATGGCCTCACCGCGTTGCTGATACCCGACCATTCGGCGCCCGTCGTGACTTTTCAAGTGACCTATCAAGTCGGTTCACGCAACGAGGTGACGGGCACCACCGGGGCGACTCACATTCTCGAGCACATGATGTTCAAGGGCAGCGACGGTTTCAACGACCCGAAGGGCAACAGCGTCAAGCAGTTTCTCGAGCGGGTCGGCGGTCAGTTCAATGCCAGCACGTCGTTCGACCGCACCAATTACTTCGCGACCGTCGGCCGCGAAAGCCTGGAAGGCTATATCGCCATCGAAGCCGACCGCATGCGCCATCTGTGGTTGCGTGAGGCCGATCGGCAGTCGGAAATGACGGTGGTGCGCAACGAGTACGAACGCGGCAAGAACGACCCGGACAGCGTGCTCATGGAGGAGGTGACGGCGGCCGCTTACGTTGCGCTGCCGTACCATCATCCGACGATCGGCTGGAAGAGCGACATCGAGCATGTGCCCATCGCAAAATTGCGCGAGTTCTACGACACTTTCTATTGGCCCAACAACGCGACGGTGACGGTGATCGGCGATTTCGAACCGGCGGCGACATTGAGCCTCATCAAGAAATACTATGGCGTGTATGCCCATTCGCCGGCGCCCATTCCCGCGATTTACACGGAGGAGCCGCCGCAAAGCGGCGAACGCCGCGTCACCGTCAAGCGCCCGGGCGAACTCGGGACCGTGATCATTGCCCACAAGGTTCCGAATGGCCGGGACGCCGACCAGCCGGCGCTCGAGATGCTCGATGCCATCTTGAGTTCCGGCAAAAATGCGCGGCTGTATCGCGCCCTCGTCGACCAGGGCCTCGCGTTGAACGCCGGCGCCGGAACGGATCTGCATCACGACCTGTCGCTGCACACCGTGTACGCCGTGCTCGCGCCGGGCGCCACGCACGCCCAAGCCGAGAAGGCGCTGGCCGCGGAAATCGCCAAGATCAAGACCGACGGGGTGACCGCAGCGGAGGTGGCGCGAGTGAAGCAACAATTCATTGCCGCCGACGCTTACAAGCGCGACGGCACGGCCGCGATTGCCGGGGAGATCAACGAGTGGATCGGCGTGGGCGATTGGACCCTGTATGTGACCTTTCCCCAGAAGGTGCAGCTCGTGACCCCCGCGGACGTGCAGCGCGTCGCCCGGGAGTATCTCAAGGAGGATGAGAGTACGACGGGCTGGTTCATTCCCGTGCCCCCGGCAGCGGAGAAACGCTCGTGATGCCGCGCCGTGTATTGACCGCCTTGCTCTGGGTGAGCGGGACCGCCGCGTGGCTCTGCGGGACCGCCGCGGCCAATGTGGCTGAACACAGCCAGCGCGCGCCGGTTGCCGGAATCGATCTGGTCACCCACCACACCGATGTGAAGGATGTGGTCGTGATCGTGGGGTCGCTGCCGGCGGGCGATGCAATGGCAGGGCCGGGCAACATCGCGGTTCCCACGCTCGCCGGCATGATGCTCGACCGCGGCACGAAGTCTCTCGACAAGTTTGCCATCGCCGGCCAGCTCGACAACGTCGGCGCGGAAATTTCATTCAGCGTGGGCACGCAATCGCTGGAGATTCGCGCCAAATGCCTCAAGAAGGATCTGCCCCTGGTGATCGGTCTGATCGGCGCGGAGCTGCGCACGCCGGCCCTGCAGCTGCAGGAGTTCAACAAGGCGAAACAGCAGTTCGTCGGCGCCTTGGAAGCGTCGGCGCAGAATACCGAAGAGCGCGCGCGCGAAGCGTTTGCCCGCGCGGCATTCCCGCCGGGCCATCCGAACCGCCCGCACTCGGTCACGGAATACGAGGACGCGGCGAAATCCGCAACCCTCGATGAGGTCAAGGCCTTCCACGCGAAATATTATGGCCCGGCTCAGATGACGCTCGCGGTGGTCGGCGACGTGGACGCGCCGGCAGCGCAGGCCGCTATCGGCACGGCGTTTTCCGGATGGAGCGGCGGCCAGGATTACGTGCGCCCGGCGGCCCCCGCCGTGCTGAAAAAGGCACGCGAACTGACGGTGCCGCTCGCGGACAAGCCCAGCGTGTCGGTGATCATCGGGCAGCCGACGGGGCTACGCTACAAGGATCCCGATGCATTGGCTTTGCGCGTCGGCACGGCGATTCTCGGCAGCGGCTTTACCGGCCGGTTGATGGGCGTCGTGCGCGACAAGGAAGGCCTGACTTACAATATTTCGGCCGCGGTGTCCGAAGACAGCATCGTCGACGGCGTTTGGGACATTTCCGCGAGCTTCGCACCCGCTCTGCTCGACAAGGGCATCGCGTCGACCCGGCGCGAACTCGACAAGTGGTGGAAGGAGGGCGTCACCGAGGAGGAATTGACGGCACGCAAGCAAGGCTTGGTGGGCGGTTACCTGGTAAGTTTGTCGACCACCGCGGGTCTCGCGCAGGCGATTTTGACCGATATACAGCGCGGCTACGACGTGACCCGGCTGGATGAGTTCCCTGCGGCGGTCAAGGCGCTGACGCGGGATCAGGTCAACAGCGCCATCAAGAACCACTTGAATCCGGGCGCGATGGTGCTGGTCGAGGCCGGGAGCGTCCCTCAAGCCCTCCCCAAATAATCCAGCTTCCCGATCTCGAGTCCCGACTGCCGGAGAATGTCGTAGGCGGTCGTGACGTGAAAAAACACGTTCGGCAGCACGTGATGGAACAGGTAGGGCGTGCCCTGCATGCTCTTCGTGGACGTGCGCGTCTGCCAGGTGACGGTCCTGTCCTCTGACCCCTCGAACTGCGCCGGCTTCAGAGATTCGAGATAGGCGACGGTTGCGCGCGACGACGCGATCCATTCGGCGAAGCTGCGCTCCTTCGCTTCGAAGGTGGGAACTTGCGCGCCGGCGAGCCGTGCCGCACCGCCTTGCGCAATGTCATTGGCGATCTGGATCTGCGTCGCGAGCGGCAACATGTCGGGGAACAGGCGGGTTTTCAGCAATACAGCAGGATCGATCTTGCGAGCCTCCGCGTGCGCAGCCGCTTTCTCGAGGATGGAGGCGAGGTTGTTCAATGCGCGAACACAGGTCGGCACCGTGGCCGTATACATCGTTAGAGACATGTTTCAGGCCGCCTTGCTGGATGCGGCGAGTTGCCGCAGTACGTAGTGCAGAATCCCGCCGTGCTGGTAGTAGTCGAGTTCTTTCGGGGTATCGATGCGCAGGCGCGCCTCGAACTCCGTGGTCAGCGTCCGCGTGCCGTCATCCGCTTTGGCAATGACTTTGACGGACTTCGCCGCGCCGCGGTTGAGTCCGGCGATTTCAAAAGTCTCCCTGCCGGTCAATCCCAGGCTCTGCGCGTTCTGACCGTGCATGTACTGCAGCGGCAGCACTCCCATGCCGACCAAGTTGGAGCGGTGGATGCGTTCGAAGCTCTCGGCGATCACGGCCTTGACGCCCAATAGCATGGTGCCCTTGGCCGCCCAGTCGCGCGAGCTGCCGGTGCCGTACTCCTTGCCGGCGAGGATCACGAGCGCAGTGCCCGCGGCCTTGTATCTCAAGGAAGCGTCGAAGATGGACATCTCAACGCCGCTCGGCATGTACAGTGTTACGCCGCCTTCCGTGCCCGGCACCAGCAAGTTGCGCAGGCGGATGTTGGCAAACGTGCCGCGCATCATCACTTCGTGGTTGCCGCGGCGCGCGCCGTAGGAATTGAAATCCACCGCTTGCACGCCCTGCGCCATCAGGTATTTCGCGGCGGGACTGGACTTCGCGATATTGCCGGCGGGGGAGATGTGATCCGTGGTCACCGAATCGCCGAGCACCGCCAGCACGCGCGCGCCCTTGATATCGGCCAACGGCGCCGGCGTCATGGTAATGCCGTCGAAGTAGGGCGGGTTCTTGACGTAGGTGGAGTTGCCGTCCCACGCATAGATCTTGCCCGCCGGCGTCTTGATGGCGTTCCAGTTCGCGTCGCCCAAGAACACGTTGGCGTAGCCTTTCTTGAACATCGCCGAGTCCACCGAAGCGGCCACGGCGGCTGCCACATCCTTGGCGCTCGGCCAGACGTCCTTGAGGTACACCGGCTTTCCATCCTTGCCCATTCCCAAGGCTTCGGTGGTGATATCTACGCCTAAGCTGCCCGCCAGGGCATACGCGACGACCAGCGGCGGCGAGGCCAGAAAATTCATCTTGATTTCCGGGTGCACGCGGCCCTCGAAATTGCGGTTGCCCGACAGCACCGAGCAGGCGACGACATCGGCCGCTTTGACCGCCTCGGAAATCTCCGGCTTCAAGGGTCCGGAGTTGCCGATGCAAGTGGTGCAGCCATAGCCCACGGTATAAAACCCCAGGGACTCCAAATCCTTCAGCAGTCCCGCTTTCTGCAGATAATCGGTGACGACGCGCGAGCCCGGCGCGAGCGAGGTCTTTACCCAGGGTTTGGACGTGAGGCCGCGTGCAAGCGCATTGCGCGCGAGCAATCCGGCAGCGACCAGTACGGCGGGATTCGACGTATTCGTGCAGCTGGTGATGGCCGCGATCAACACCGCGCCGTCGCGCACCTCGAAGGTCTTGCCGCCCACGCGCGCCTCGGCGACTCCGGTGGCCCGTGGATTCTTCTGCGCGCGCTCCTCGGCCATCTTCTTCACGCTGCTCTGGTACACGCTCTTGGCTTTATGCAGCGGCACGCGGTCCTGCGGGCGCTTCGGTCCGGCGAGAGAGGGTTCGACCGTCGACAGGTCGAGCTCGACCACATCGGTGTAGTCGGCCGCCGGTGCGCCGTTGACCCGCCACAGTCCCTGCGCCTTGGCATAGGCCTCGACCAGCGCGATTTGTTCCGGCGTCCGGCCCGTGAGCTCGAGATAGCGAAGGGTCTCCTCATCGATGGGGAAGATCGCGCAGGTCGAGCCGAACTCCGGCGACATGTTGGCGATGGTCGCGCGATCGGCAAGCGGCAGTCCCTTGAGGCCGTCGCCGAAGAACTCCACGAATTTATCCACCACGCCTTTCTTGCGAAGTACTTCGGTGACCGTCAGCACGAGGTCGGTGGCCGTGGTGCCCGGCGGCAGGGTGCCCGTCAGCCTGACGCCGATCACTTGCGGGATCAGCATCGTCACCGGCTGTCCCAGCATGGCGGCTTCCGCCTCGATCCCGCCCACGCCCCAACCGAGCACCCCGAGGCCATTGACCATGGTCGTGTGCGAATCGGTGCCGACCAGGGTGTCGGGGTAGGCCAGTTGCCGGATGCCGGTGCTGTCGGCGAAAATCACGCGCGCCAGGCGCTCGATGTTGACCTGGTGGACGATGCCGGTGTTGGGCGGCACGACCTTGAAATTGCTGAACGCCGTCTGCCCCCAACGCAGGAACATGTAGCGCTCGCCGTTGCGGTTGAACTCGATTTCGTTGTTGTGCTTGAGCGAGTCCGCCGTGCCGTATTCGTCGACTTGCACCGAGTGATCGATGACCAATTCCGCGGGGGCCAGAGGATTGACTCGTTGCGGATCGCCGCCGAGCCGAACGATGGCCTCGCGCATGGCGGCGAGGTCCACGATGCAGGGAACGCCCGTGAAGTCCTGCATGATCACCCGCGCCGGCGTAAAGGCTATCTCATGACTGGGCTGTGCTTTGGGGTCCCAATTGAGCAGGGCGTCGATATCGTCCTTGGTGACATTGACGCCGTCTTCGAAGCGCAAGAGATTTTCCAGCAGGATCTTCAAGGAAAACGGCAGGCGGCCGACGTTGAAAGATTTCAGCGCATTGAGACTCAGGATCTCGTATTGCACGTCGCCCACTTTGAGCGCCGTTCTTGCCTTGAAGCTGTCCGTCATGATCCCTCCACCGAAAGTTGACAAGTATAGGTGATTCCGCGGGCGGTGACCGGCAGCCGGGAGTTGTAGCGTTGCGCGATGACGCCGCCGCCGAGACACTGTGCGCCGCGGTAAAACACCGCGTACTGTCCAGGCGTCACGGCGCGCGCAGGTTCGCTCAAAGTCACGCGCCGGATCCCATCGCCGCCGCCGGCGCCGGCAATCTGCACCGTGCAGGGCAGATCGTTCTGCCGATAGCGTGTCTTGACCGCGCATTCGAAGGTTTTGTCGGCGGCGCCGACGGCACTCAACCAGTGCAACTCTTGCACGTCGAAGGCATCGGACACGAGCCACGGATGGTCTTGGTCCTGCACGACGATGAGCGCATTGCGTTGTGCGTCCTTGCCGGCCACGTACCAGGGCGCGGCGGCACTGCCGGCCCGTCCGCCCACCCCAAGGCCGGATCGCTGGCCCAGGGTGTACAGCGCGAGGCCCCGGTGCTCGCCCAGCACCGCACCGGCGTCGTTCTCGATCGGCCCGGGCTCGGTGCGAAGATGCCGGCTCAGGAACTCCTGAAACGGCCGCTCGCCGATAAAACAGATGCCCGTGCTGTCGGGCTTGTCGAACACCGGCAGGCCCGCCGCATGCGCGAGCTTGCGCACTTCCGGCTTGTGCAGTTCGCCGATCGGAAACAAGGTCGCCGACAGTGCCGACGGGGAGACGGCGTGCAGAAAATAACTCTGATCCTTGGCCGCGTCCGCCGCTTTCAGAAGTTGCGGCCCGGCGGGGGTGTGTTGCAGGCGCGCATAGTGGCCGGTGGCGATATAAGAACCGCCCAGACGCTGCATGTAGTCGAGACACACGCCGAACTTGATTTCGCGATTACAGAGGACATCCGGGTTCGGGGTCCGGCCCGCGGCGTATTCGCGCAAGAAATGCCCGAAGACCCGCTCGCGGTACTGCGCAGCAAAACTCACCCGATGGAGTGCAATGCCCAATGTCTCGCAGACAGCGCGCGCATCTTGGAAATCGGTCGAGGTGGTGCAGTAGGCGTCGTCATCGTCCTCCCAATTGGACATGAACAAGCCCTGCACCGCGTAGCCCAAGTCGCGCAACAGCAGCGCCGCGACGGCGGAGTCGACGCCGCCCGACATGCCGACGATGACGGTGCCCGCAAAGCGGGGATCGGGAAGGGGAACCTGCATCGGCCGTATTATACGGCCGCGCGCTACTACATGAGCATTTGTCGCATTTGCGACTCTTGCATGCTCGTCTGCCAAACCTCATCGAAGAAATTCAAGTAGCGGCGCACGACGGCGGGATCGTTCATGTCGGAGATGCCGTCAAAGCGGTCCGCCTGTAATCGATACACCAGCGCCTTGTCGTCCGCGATGATGAAGGCTCCGGCGCTCGCCGGATACTCGGGACTCATGGCGCGCAAATCGATGCAGCTGGTCAAGCGGCGCGCCAAGGCCAGAAATCGGTTGTTGTCGACCATGGCCCGCGACGGGTCGGCAAGCAGCACACGCACCTTGGCGTAGGAACGCGCCAATACCAAGCGCTTGATGGCCTCGAGAAACGGCTCCTCACCGTAAATCAAGGGTTCCAAATCTTGCGTGAAAATCGACAGCAGCCGCTGCGCCGACTTGGCCACCTTGAGACTGGCCTCGCGAACCTCCGGCATGGTGGTGAGAATGGCACGGGTACCGGAACCCCCGGAAATGCCTGCGCCCGCCGCAGCAACTCCGTCCAAGACCGGTTTTGTCCGTTCTTCCGTATTACCCGCCATATCTGACCGCCTCAATTGGAGGTTTATCGGAATATTGCCCGACCTCGCGTAGTTTGGGGGATAGTACCTTTTGGCTCGGAAAGGCTCGTGCCAACTGCGTCACGTTTCTAGGAGCCGCGTCCGCGCCTCGCCAGTACCGGGGCCAAACCCACGTAATCCTTGGGTTCCAGGCACAGCAACCGCTCCTTCTCAGCCGGCGGCAGCTCCGAGGCCGCGATGAACTCGCGCATTGCGTGCTTGTCGATGGCCCGACCACGAGTAAAGGCCTTCAAGCGGTCGTAGGCGTCCGGAATCCCGTGGGCCCGCATCACCGTTTGCACGGCTTCGCCCAGCACCTCCCAGGCACGGTCCAGGTCCTGCGCCACACGCACCGGGTCGAGTTCGATTTTTTCGAGGCCCGCGGCCAATGACCCGTAGCTCAACACACAATGCCCGACCGCCACCCCCAGATTGCGCAGCACCGTCGAGTCCGTGAGGTCGCGCTGCAGCCGCGACAGCGGCAGCTTGCCGGCGAAATGTCCCAGCAGCGCATTGGCCAATCCGAGGTTACCCTCGGCGTTTTCGAAATCGATGGGATTCACCTTGTGCGGCATGGTTGACGAGCCGACCTCGCCTGCGACAACGCGCTGCTTGAAGTAGCCGAACGAGATGTAACTCCAGATGTCGCGCGCGAGGTCAAGAAGCACGGTGTTGGCGCGCATGAGCGCGTGGCAGTACTCCGCGATCCAGTCGTGCGGCTCGATCTGCGTGGTATGAGCGTTCGAGGACAACCCCAAGGATTCGACGAAGGTCCGGCTGAAGCCGAGCCAATCGACCTGCGGCAAAGCCGCGACATGCGCATTGAAGTTACCCACGGCGCCGTTCATCTTGCCGAGGACGGCGACGCGCTCGATACCGGCGCGCTGCGTCTCAAGCCGCGCGGCGGCATTGGCGAGTTCCTTGCCCACGGTGGTGGGGGAGGCGGTCTGGCCGTGAGTTCGCGCCAACATCGGCGCCGCGGCGTGAAGATGAGCCAGGGAGTCGAGCAAGCCGCCGATGGTGTCGAGCATGGGCAGCAGCAGCGTCGTGCGGGCGCTCTTCAGCATGAGCGCGTAGGCGAGGTTGTTGATATCTTCCGAGGTGCAGCCGAAATGCAGCCATTCGGTTTCGGCCGCGGCCGCGCCTTGCGCCTTGAGTTCGCTGCGCAGCCATATTTCAACCGCCTTCACATCGTGATTGGTGCGCGCTTCGATGTGCTTGATGGCCGCCACATCGGTACCGGAGGGATCTTTCGACAACGCCGCCAGCAAGTCCAAAGCCGGCCGCGGCAGCTTGGCCAAAGCGGGCGCGGCCGGCCCTCGGGCGAGCGCGAGGAACCAGGCGCACTCCACCCGCACGCGCTCGCGCATGAGGCCCGCCTCGCTGAATAGGTAGCGGACCCCCGCGAGCTTGCCGGCGTATCGGCCATCCAGGGGTGAGAGCGCGTCAATCGAAGAAATGGGCATCGGGGGATCGGCCGCTTTAAAGTGTAGAATCCTCAATATTACCGTAACCAGCGGAGGTGAGGGCGCGATGACAGCCGACACCCGCATCGAGCATGACAGCATGGGCGCGCTGCATGTGCCGGCGAGCGCTTTGTGGGGCGCCCAAACCCAGCGCGCCATCCAAAACTTTCCCAGCACGGGGCTGCGAATGCCTCGTTCCTTCATCCGCGCGCTGGGGCTCATCAAGCAGGCCGCGGCCGCCGCGAACGCGGAGATCGGCGATCTGCCGCGGCCTTTGAGCGAGGCGATCCAAACGGCCGCGCTCGAGGTTGCCGCGGGCCGCCATGACGATCAATTCCCGGTCGATGTCTTTCAAACGGGATCCGGCACCAGCAGCAACATGAATGCCAACGAGGTGATCGCCACGCTGGCGTCGCGTGCCGGAGGCCAAGCGGTGCACCCGAACGATCACGTGAACATGGGCCAGAGCAGCAACGACGTGGTGCCCACCGCGATTCACCTCGCCGCGGCGCTGCTCCTGCACGAGCATCTGCTGCCCGCGCTCGAGCACCTGCGTGCGGTCTTGGGCGAAAGGGCCGCTGAATTCACCGGGGTGGTCAAGACGGGCCGTACGCATTTGATGGATGCCCTGCCCATCACCCTGGCGCAGGAGTTGGGCGGTTGGCAGGCGCAGATCGGCAATGGCGTAGCCCGGCTGTGCTCGGTGACACCGCGCTTATACCAGCTTGCGCAAGGCGGCACGGCGGTGGGCACCGGCATCAATGCGCGGCCGGAGTTCGGGTTGGTGTTTGCGCGCTGCCTCGCGGCGCGGACCGGAGTTAACTTCCGGCCGAGCGACAACTATTTCGAAGCGCTGTCGAGTCAAGACACGGCGGTGGAACTGTCGGGCCAGCTCAAGGTCTTGAGTGTAAGCCTGATGAAAATTTCGAATGACTTGCGTTGGATGAACAGCGGACCGCTGGCGGGATTGAGCGAAATCGCGCTTCCGGCGCTGCAGCCGGGCAGCAGCATCATGCCGGGCAAAGTGAACCCCGTGGTCCCCGAATCCGTGACCATGATCGCGGCGCAAGTCATGGGCAACGACGCGACCATCACCGTCGCCGCGGCGTCGGGAAATTTTCAGCTGAACGTCATGCTGCCCGTGATCGCCTACAATCTGCTGCAAAGCTTGGAACTGCTCGGAATCGGCAGCCGCAACTTGGCCGACAACGCGCTCGCCGGCTTCACGGTGAACCGCGACCGCCTGGAAGACGCGCTGGCGCGCAACCCCATCCTCGTCACGGCGCTCAATCCCGTCATCGGCTACGAGAACGGCGCGGCCC
>Ga0209890_10001177_pt1 | contig 11890 bp, 12 predicted proteins | sample OrgsoiDNA2013049_FD_185799 | JGI IMG/M metagenome (GOLD analysis project Ga0209890, IMG submission 185799) | Permafrost soil microbial communities from the Arctic, to analyse light accelerated degradation of dissolved organic matter (DOM) -... | ecosystem: Environmental > Terrestrial > Soil >... | reverse complement strand
TGCGCGCCATGGTCACAGGGAAATAGCGATGCGCCAGCGCAAAATCATTCCCGGCGTCGATCCCAAGCTCCTGATCAAGGATGCCGCCAAGTTGATGCCCGATCCGGCGCGGCGCGGCTTCCTGCGCGGCGCGGCGAGCCTGGGCGCGCTCGCCTTCCTCACCGGCTGCGACATCATCGACGGCGACACCGCGGAAGCCGTGCTGCGCAAGATTTCTTCGTTCAACGACGGCGCGCAGGCCGCGCTGTTCAGCCGCACCAAACTGGCGCCGACTTATCCCGAGAGCGACATCAAGCGGCCGTTTCCGTTCAATGCCTATTACGACGAGGACGAGGCACCGCAGGTGGACGGCAACGCCTACAAACTGGAAATCGCCGGCCTGGTCGATAACAAGAAACCGTGGACGCTCGACGAATTGCACGCGCTGCCCGAGGTCTCGCAGATCACGCGCCATGTCTGCGTGGAAGGCTGGAGCGCCATCGGCTCCTGGCAGGGCGCCGTGTTGTCCGACTTCCTCAAGCGCATCGGCGCCGACACCAGCGCCAAATACATCTGGTTCAAATGCGCCGAGGGTTACACCAACACCATCGACATGCCGACTGCGCTGCATCCGCAGACGCAGATGTCGTTCAAGTTCGATCACAAGATATTGCCGCGCGCCTACGGTTTCCCGATGAAGATCCGCATTCCCACCAAGCTCGGCTTTAAGAACCCGAAATACGTGGTGGCGATGGAGGTCACCAACACTGACCGCGGCGGTTATTGGGAAAACCAGGGCTACAACTGGTTCTCGGGCCTGTAACGCTACTTGTTAGGTGCCATCTGGGATGCTGCCACGAACGGCGTCGCTGTGGCCGGTCCTTCGCCGACGATCAGAAGAACCGCGTCGACATCCTTGGCTCCGTCCCAGTGCACCTGTTTGCCGAAATGGGTGACGAACGAGCCGGCCGGCATCGGCACGCTGGTGTTGGCTGGATCGAAATTGGGCCCGCTGCCGACCCACCACGTTCCCGAGATCACGGTGATGAAGCGGTCGTTGGGATGGAAATGCGGCTTGCTGAAATGGTTGCCGGCCGTCCATTTGGTGAGCACGCCATACAGACCCGATTTTGTCGGATCGCCAAACAGCACGGCCTGCTGATTTCCGGCCGGCGTGACCGGACCCCACTTGATCTGATCCGGCAGACTGTAGATGACCGCCTTCGCATCGAGTTCGGCGGCAAAAGACGCGGTTGCCGGCAGCAACAGAGCTGCGGCTGACAGAACGGCCCCCAGCATTTTCACCATAGCACGTGTCATTTTAGCCTCCCTGATTGGCGCTTGGCGCGCTTGTCTTGGGCGTAGTCTCACGCGATTGAACGATCCCGTCCAGGGCCTGCCGCGCCTTGCCATTCCGCGCGCGGCACTCTAGCAAAGCGCGCAGTTCCGCATGGCGAGGCGTAAAAAATGGCAACCCATAATCTCCTTCTGCTCCCCGGCGACGGCATCGGCCCCGAAGTGATGGCGCAAGTGAAGCGCGTCATCGAGTTCTTCAACAAGAAGGGCCCCGACAAGTTCAAGACCGAGGAAGCCCTGGTTGGCGGCTGCTGCTACGACGCCCACGGGGTCGCCATCACCGACGCCGCCATGGACAAGGCCAAGGCGGCCGACGCCGTGATCTTCGGCGCAGTGGGCGGGCCGAAATGGGACGCTGTGCCCTATGACGTACGCCCGGAGGCGGGCCTGCTGCGCCTGCGCAAGGATCTCGACCTCTACGCCAACCTGCGTCCGGCGGTGACCTACCCGGCGCTCGCCGATGCGTCTTCACTCAAGCGCGAGCTGGTCGAGGGTCTCGACATCATGATTCTGCGCGAGCTGACCGGCGGTGTGTATTTCGGCGAGCCAAAGACCATCACCGATCTCGGCAATGGCCAGAAGCGCGCCATCGATACTCAGGTCTACGACACCTACGAGATCGAGCGCATCGGGCGCGTGGCCTTTGAGCTGGCGCGCAAGCGGCGCAACAAGGTCACCTCGATGGAAAAGCGCAACGTCATGATATCGGGCGTGCTCTGGAACGAGGTGATGACGGCGCTGCACGCGCGCGAATACAAGGACGTGCAGCTCGAGCACATGCTGGCCGATGCCGGCGGCATGCAGCTGGTGCGCAATCCGAAGCAGTTCGACGTCATCGTCACCGACAACCTGTTCGGCGACATGCTGTCGGACGTGGCCTCGATGCTCACCGGCTCGCTCGGCATGCTGGCCTCCGCCTCGCTCGGCGAGGTTGATGCCAAGACCAAGCGGCGCAAGGCGTTGTATGAGCCGGTGCACGGCTCGGCACCCGACATCGCAGGCCTAGGCATCGCCAATCCGATCGCCATGATCGCCTCTTTCGGCATGGCGCTGCGCTACTCGTTCAACCTGATCAAGCAGGCCGACATGATCGACCAGGCGATCGCCGCCACGCTCGCCAAGGGCCTGCGCACCGCCGACATCAAGTCGGAGGACAGCAAGATCATCTCAACGGCGGAAATGGGCTCGGCGATCTTGGAAGCGCTGGAGGCACTCGCTCAAAAATAAGAAACGCGGCCAATCGGCCGCGTTTTCGTTTCGGGACCTGCGATCCAGCCTAGTACTGCACGAAGGGATTGTTCTTGCCCGGCAGCGTCCACAGGTTCGGCAGCGCCGACTGGTTGCCGCCGAACGGCGTGTTGTCGAGCACGCTGGTGGCGTGCTGATTGGGGAATTGGGCATAGTTGTTGCCGGTGTTCTCGCCCGGGAATGTTTCGGTGCCGGGGTCGAGATAGGACCGCTTCTGGATGATGATCTTGGTGCGGGTGCGGCCGTCTTCGTCACGGCTCACGAATACCGTGTGGCCACGGGCATCGACCACGGGCTTCTTTTTCGGCGCCGCATCGGCCGGCGCGGCCAGCAGGGCCATGGCCGCGATAACGGCAAACGCGGTGGCAAAAAATTTCAATCGCATGAGGTCCTCGCCGGTGGCTCGATGTTGCAACGCAGTCTAGCGGGCTTCGGTTCGCAGCAATAGTGCGAATCGCACGCAATTGTTCCGCCAAATCATTAAGAAAATGGCCCCGCCGCAGCGGCGGGGCCGAATTTTCGTAGTTCAGGGTAGTTTGCCGGTCTTCAGGTGCCGTAGTTCTTCGCCAGGTATTCGGCAATCGCCTTGGCGTCGCCGTCGTCGATCGGCGCGCCGAACGCCTTGATCATCTTAGTGACCATTGCGCTCCAGCCCGCCGCGTTGAGGAACGGCGAGTTCATCGGGATGTAGGCGAGGGTGTGGCAGGCTTGGCAATTGGCCTCCACCTTGTCGAGGCCGGGCCCCTTTTTCAATTGCACGTCGGCCGCCGCCGCGGGAAGCGCGATCAGTGCGGCGATGAATGCAATGACAAATGTCCGCATGGTCTCCTCCCTCAGGCTATCAGCGTGATGTTTTGCATGACGTTGTTGTGGTAGCCGGCCGGGTTGAAGATCAACTCGGCGGTCTGGCTTTGGCCGATCTTGTTGGTGGCGTTGACCATCACCGTGTTCGTACCCTTCTTGGCAGAGAGATCGAAGCTCCACGGCCGGAACGCGTAGGGGCCGAGATCCTGGCCCAAGGCCGCGCTGGCCCACGTCTTACCGCCGTCGGTCGACACCTGCACCGAACGGATGCCGTAACCGCCGTCCCAGGCCATGCCGCTGACCGCGACCGTGCTGGCTTTTATCTTGGCGCCGTCGCGATGACTGGTGATCAGCGAATTGACCACCATCTCGGTGATCGGCGTATTCGGCGCGTATTCCTGCGTGGTGAAGCGGTCCCTGAGCGGGAACTTGCCGATCGGAACGCGGTAGGCGGGGTTCATCCAGAACCCGCCCTGCGGCTTGGTGAGCGCGGTGATGCTGATGACGTGCTTCATCCAATAGGTGCCGGTCCAGCCGGGCACGACGATGCGGGCCGGGAAGCCGTTGAAATGCGGCAGTGGCGCCCCGTTCATCTCGTAGGCGATGATCGTTGACTCATCCATCGCCTTCCAGACCGGAATGCTCTTGATGAAGTCCGGCGTCTTGTCGATCGCCGGGCCGTCGGCGCCGTTGAAGGAAATCTCGATCGCCTCCTTCTTCAGTCCGACCTTGTCGAGCACGTCCTTGAGCTTTGCGCCCTTCCAGCGCGCGCATCCCATGGCGCCGTAACCCCATTCCACGCCTTGCACGTGTGGGTTCGACAGCCCGCGCCGGTTGCCCGAGCATTGATTGACCGCGACCACTTCGACCGCCGGCATTTTCTTCAGGTCGTCGAGCGTGATCTCGGCGGTACCGTTGGCGCCGTCGCCGCCGACCGAAATCTTGTAGCCCTCGGCTTTGACTTCGGGGATGTCGGCCAGGTGATAGCGCACGTAGAACTGGTCGTTCGGCGTGATCGGCGTGCGCAGATATTCAATCGGTGCTTCGTAGTTCGGCGGCCGGTCGGAAAGCTGGATCAGCGGCTTTTTGCCGGGCAGCGTACCCATGGTCACGTAGCTGCTGATGCCCTGCGGCACGCCGGGCGTCAGGTCGACACCGGCAGCTTCGGCAGCCATGAATTTCGGCAGGCTCAGTGCGGACACGGCCAGCGCTGCGCCCGCGCCGGCGGTCTCAAGCAAGTGACGTCGTGTGATCATCGTTTGCTCTCCCCAGAGTTCTTTTTTTATCCAGCCGTCCCGGCCATCGCCGCGGCTTCAGATATTCTTATTTGAATATGATCATATGAAATAATCCGCCGGTCAATTGAAATGGCGGCCGGCGCGCGAGAAATCGTTGCCGCGCTGCAACGTGGACAAAATTATCGGGTGAGATCGCTCAACGGCCGATGCGCCGCGGCTCCGGGCGGGTCGCCAGCGCCTTCCACAACAGCTTGTACTTGGGCGTCGACGCCAGAATCGGGTCGCGCTGGCCGCAGTAGCTGCGATTGAGCTCGGCTTGCGCGAACAGCGCGCCCACTTTCGGCTCGCTGCCGGCCGAGAGCAGCGTCAGCCGGTCGAGCGCGCAGGCGAGCGTTGAGCGCTCGATTGATAAGGCGCCGCCCTGGCAGAACCAGCCGGACAATTGCAGCCGTGGATCGTCGTAGGCGCGCACGAAACCGAGGCAGTGGCGCGGCGTACCTTGCGAGGTCTCGAAGGCAACGATCGACAGCTGACCGAATTTGCTCACCAGCGGCTCCTCCGCGTTGCGCAGCGCGACCGGCCCGAGCGCGGCCGCCGTCGCGGCGATCTCGGCCTGCGCGCCGGCGAAGCGGCCGATCTCGCTTCCGGGCCGGTAGATCTCGACCACGAGATAGGGCGAAGCGCTATCCGGCTCGCCTAGGCTTAGGATGTCCTTGCGTCCACCGCCGTCGCTGTGACGCTGGATAGCGTAACCGGACGGCACATCGGCCGCTTCGGGGATCGACAGCGCGAAAGCCGGGAACGGCCGCTCGATCTCGCTCCATTCCGATTGATGCGTCGGTGTGATGACCTTGATCGTTTTTGGCGATTGGAAGACCCAGGCGCAAAAGACCGACAGCACAGCCAGCCCGCACAGGACCGCGAGCCCCCGCACGAATGCATCCGGCAGTTCGTCGCGCCAAGAATGCAAGGCCGGGTGCACGGCCATTTCTCCATCATGTCGCCGTTGTCTTCCCCTCAGTTCTCGCTTAGAAGCGCTGCCATCCGGTTCCGTCTCGCCTAGGCACGCCGGTGATTTTTTTCGGAGAGTTAACAATGGGTTACAAGGTCGCCGTGGTGGGTGCCACCGGCAATGTCGGGCGTGAGATGCTCGCCATTCTGGCCGAGCGGGCTTTTCCCGCCGACGAGGTGGTGGCGCTCGCCTCGCGCAAGAGCATGGGCCAGGAGTGCTCGTTCGGCGACAAGACGCTGAAGGTGAAGGCGCTCGACCATTACGATTTTTCCGACGTCGATATCTGCCTGATGTCGGCCGGCGGCGCGGTGTCGAAGGAATGGTCGCCCAAGATCGCCGCGGCGGGCGCGGTGGTGATCGACAATTCCTCGGCCTGGCGCATGGACCCGGACGTGCCGTTGATCGTGCCGGAGGTGAACGCCGACGCGGTCGCCGGCTTCACCAAGAAGAACATCATCGCCAATCCGAATTGCTCGACCGCCCAGCTCGTGGTCGCTCTCAAGCCGCTGCACGACAAGGCCACGATCAAGCGCGTGGTGGTGGCGACCTATCAATCGGTGTCGGGCGCCGGCAAGGAGGCGATGGACGAACTGTTCTCGCAGACCAAGGCGGTGTTCACGCTGGGCGAGGTCACGACCAAGAAGTTTCCCAAGCGCATCGCGTTCAATCTGATTCCACAGATCGATGTGTTCATGGAAGACGGCTACACCAAGGAAGAGTGGAAGATGATGATGGAGACCAAGAAGATTCTTGATCCCAAAATCAAGCTCACCGCCACCTGCGTGCGCGTGCCGGTGTTCGTCGGCCATTCCGAGGCGGTGAACGTCGAGTTCGAAAATCCGATCAGTGTCGAGGAAGCGCGCACCATTCTGCGCAACGCGCCCGGCTGCCTGGTGATCGACAAACACGAGCCCGGTGGCTACGTCACGCCGTACGAATGCGTCGGCGAGGACGCCACTTATATCAGCCGCATCCGCACCGACCCGACCGTCGATAACGGCCTGGTGCTGTGGGTGGTCTCTGACAATCTGCGCAAGGGCGCCGCGCTCAACGCGATTCAAATCGCCGAGTGCCTGATCAACCGCAAGCTGATCCAGGCCAAGCGCAAGGCGGCGTAACGCGTTCCGCTCGTTTCCGCTTGCGCTGGAAGAGCGGTTTACAGGCTCAAAACCTCGGCGCACAGCAAGGCAAAGCCGCGATTTTCACGTCGGCAGGCTCTTGTTTTGTGACATTCCGTCACCGGAACCGCGGCATGTTCATTGCTTGTTCAGGTGCAATCGACGACTGATGTGATGAAAATCAAACCGCACATGCTGCAGCCGAACAAGCCCGCCATTTCAAATCCGCCAGCGTCGCGCTTGCGCGGGCATGGCTTCACGGCGCCGCAAGTCGCCGTGCTGTTCGCGGCGCTCACATTGCTGATTTCCATTCCGATCTGGACGCATCCGCTGCCGCCATTGTCAGACTACGTCAATCACCTCGCCCGCATGCATGTGATTGCGACGTTGTCGAAGAACCCGCAGCTCGCCCAATACTACGAGATCGACTGGCAGGTGATTCCCAACCTGACCATGGACCTGATCGTGCCGCTGCTAGCGCGCGTCATGAACGTCTACCTGGCAGGCCAGGTATTCATCGTCGGAATGTTCGCGCTCATTATTTCGGGAGTCTTGGCGCTGAACCGGGCGTTGATCGGCCGCTGGTCGGTGTTCCCGCTGTTCGCCTTTCCGCTGCTCTACAATTACGTCTTCCTGGTCGGAGTGATGAACTACATTTTCGGCATCGGCGTCGCGCTGTGGGCACTAGCCGGCTGGGTCGCTCTGCGCGAGCGCGCCTGGCCCGCGCGATTAGCGCTGTCGACGGCTTGCGTCGTCGCGTTGTTCTTCTGCCATCTCTCGGCGCTCGGCATTTACGGCATCGGCGTGCTCGCGTTCGAGATATTGCGGCTGTGGGAACGGCGGCTCGAACCCTGGCCGGGCCGCATCGTCGATTTCGTCGCCGGCGGCCTGCCGTTCCTCGCCGCGGTGCCGCTGCTCAATGCCAGCCCGACCATGAATCTTGTCGGCGCCACCTATTGGGACCAGCGCGGCAAGATCGACGGGCTGATGTATGTCATCAGCGATTATTCCGACATCACCGCCTTCGCGCTCATTACCGTCATGGTCGTCAGCATCGTGTGGGCGGTCCGCCATCAAGTCCTGCGCTTTCATCCGCTGGTCTTCTCGCTGCTCGTGGTCGGAGCGGCGGTGTATCTCACGTTGCCGCGCATCATGTTCGACACCTACCTGACCGACCAGCGCGTTCCGTTGGGCGTCGCCTTCATGCTGTTCGCATGCGGCGATCTGGAGCTGCGCCGCCGCCTGGTGCGGCGGGCTTTCCTGATCGTGCTGATCGTCTTGATCACCGCGCGGCTGATCGAGATCGATTTAAACTGGTCACAATTGTCGGATTCGACCAGCGAGTTCCGCTCCTCGGTGCGCCGCATCGCGCCGGGCTCGAAGGTCTTCGTCGCGTATGCCGACCGCTCGCTCGGCGAGGATGTGCGCGACCTCGGTCTCGTGCATGCCGCCTGCATCGCCACCATCGAGCGCTCCGCGCTAGTCACCACGTTGTTCACCGTGCAGGGCAAGCAGGTCGTGCACGTGCGTCCCGAATATCGCGACTATGCCGATCTCAAGGACGGCACGCCGCCCTCGGTCGCGCAGCTCGTCGTCGCCGCCGACCGCCCGCTGCCCTGGATGCCGGCGTTCTGGCTGAATTGGACAAAGTTCGATTATCTCTACGTTCTGTTCACCGAGGACGAGGCGGCCAATCCCGACCCCTCGCGCCTGAAGCTGGTCGACGACGGCGACCGTTTTCAGCTTTACCGCATCCTCAAGCCGCAAGCCGCTGCCACGAAGTAATCGGCGCGGATCGGTCTTTGGGCCGCCGCACGGCTTGATAGTTTCCCGACGGCCGATAGAGTTGGCGGCATGACCATCCGCCCGCGCCGCAGTCTGCTCTACATGCCGGGCTCCAATGCCCGCGCCTTGGAGAAGGCGAAAACGCTGCCCGCCGACGGCGTCATCCTCGACCTCGAGGATTCGGTGGCGCCCGACTCCAAGGAAGCCGCGCGGGCGCAGGTCGCCGACGCGGTCAAGGCCGGCGGCTTTGGCACGCGCGAGGTGTTCATCCGGGTCAACGGCGTCGACACGCCCTGGCATGCCGACGACCTGGCCGCCGCCGCCCATGCCGCGCCCGACGCCATCCTGGTGCCGAAAATATCGAATCCGGAAATGCTCGAGATGATCGGCCGCCGCCTGCTCGACATGGGCACCGATCACAAGACGCGGGTGTGGGCGATGATCGAGACGCCGCTCGCCATCTTCAACATTCTGGCGATCGCGGCCGAGGCGAAGGATTCCGAATCGCGGCTGTCCGGTTTCGTCATGGGCACCAACGATCTCGCCAAGGACACCCGCGCGCGCCTGGTGAGCGGCCGCGCGCCGATGCTGAGCTGGCTTTCCACCTGCGTGGCGGCGGCGCGCATCTACGGCATCGATATTCTCGACGGCGTCTATAACGATATCGGCAATGCCGAAGGTTTCGCGATGGAATGCGGGCAGGGCGTCGAGCTCGGCTTCGACGGCAAGACGCTGATCCATCCCAACCAGATCGCACCCTGCAACACGGCGTTCTCGCCGTCGCCGGAAGAGGTCGCGCTGGCGCGTAAAGTTATCGCCGCCTTCGATCTGCCGGAGAACAAGTCCAAGGGCGTGGTCTCGATCGACGGCCGCATGGTCGAGCGCCTGCATGCCGACATGGCGCGCCGCACCGTGGCGATCGCGGAGGCAATTGCCGCGAAATAATCAGGGGAGGAGGCGATGCGGCGACGCGATGTCTTGACGCTGCTCGGCGGTGCGGCCGTGACCTGGCCGCTGGCGGCGCGCGCGCAGGCGACCGACTATCCCAACCACCCGATCACGCTCATCGTTCCCTATGCGCCCGGCGGCGGCAACGACGTGTTGGCGCGCGGGGTCGCCGAACCCATGAGCAAGGCGCTCGGCCAGCCGATCGTGATCGAGAACCACGGCGGCGCCGGCGGCTCAATCGGGACACGTCAGGTCGCCAAGTCCGCGCCCGACGGCTACACACTCGGGCTCGGCGGCACCGGAACGCTCGCCATCGATCCCACGCTTTATCCGAATGCCGGCTACGACCCGCGCAAGGACTTCGCGCCGGTCGGGCTGATCGCCACCGGCCCGCTTATCGTTCTGGTGAACCCGTCGCTGCCCGCGCACAACGTGCAGGAGCTGATCGCGCTCGCCAAGGCGCAGCCGGGCAAGCTCAATTACGCCTCGGCCGGCAAAGGCAGCGGCATCCATCTCGGCACGGTGCTATTTGCCGACACCGCCGGCATCGAGCTTATCCATGTTCCCTACCGCGGCTCCGGGCCGGCGCTCACCGATCTGCTCGGCGGGCATGTCTCGATCTATTTCTCGTCGCTGCCGTCCGCCGTCGGCTTGGTCAAGGACGGCAAGCTGCGCGCGCTCGGCGTCACCGGATTGAAACGCTCGCCGATATTTCCCGACGTGCCGACGGTGGCGGAGCAGGGGATGCCCGGCTTTGAGGCGGTGCTGCATTACGGCATCGTGGCGCCGGCCGGCACGCCACAGCCCATCGTCGATAAGCTCAACGCCGCGCTGCGCGCGGCGCTCAATTCCGACGAGGTACACCGCCGCATCGCCACCGAAGGCGCCGAGCCGCTGCCGACCACGCCGGACGAATACGCCGCCGACATCGACCGCGAGGAAACCAAATGGTCGGCGCTGGTGAAAAAGGCCGGCGCAAAGGCGGAGTGACGGTTCGATCTGTTATCGACCGCCGCGCTTAAGCTCCCCGAAAATCTCGTCGTTGTGCTGGCCGAGCGTTGGCGGCGGCGTATCGATTTGCGGTCCGCCATGGGCAAACGTGAAGGCCGCCAGCGGCACGCCGAAGCCGCCCTCGATGCCGGCGCCGCCGGCGTGGCGGTGGATGATGCCGCGGGTCGCGAGCTGCGGATCGGCGAGCGCCTCGCCCATGCTGCGCACGCGCGCGGCCGGCACGTGGCGCGCCTGCAGGAACTCCTCCCATTCATCGGCGCTGCGCGTGAGCATGATCTCCTCCAGCACTGCGATCTCGCGGGCGCGATCGGCGTCGCGCTCGTCATTAGTCTTCTTGACCATGTCGGGGCGCCCTAACAGCTTCCAAAGCCGGGCCTGCTGGCGCAGGTTGCTAGCGCCCAACATGAGCAATCCGTCCTTGGTGGCGAAAGCGCCGTTGGTGGCATGCGAATGGCGGTTGCCGGTAGGTTTTGGTTGCACGCCGTTGCGCAGATAGCCGGTGAGGTGCGAGCTCATCAGGATCATCGCCACATCGAGCATCGCCATGTCGATGCGCTGGCCCTTGCCGGTGCGCGCGCGCTGGAACAGCGCCGCGGCCAACGCGAAGGCGCCGGTCATGCCGGTGGCGTAGTCGACCGCCGGCGAGCCGAACTTGATCGGATTGACCTCCTTGGTCCCGGTCATCGCCATGATGCCGGAGGTGGCCTGGATCACGTGGTCGTAGGCGGTCTGCGGGCCGCGCGGCCCATTCTGGCCGAACGCCGAAAATGAAGCATAGATCAGCCGCGGATTGATCGCGGCCAACGCCTCGTAGCCCAGCCCCAAGGCCTCGAACGCGCCGGGTCGGTAGTTCTCCACGAACACGTCGGCGGTGGCCACCAGCTTTTTTAATTTATCGCGATCTTTTTCCTGTTTCAGGTCGAGCGTGATCGAGCGCTTGTTGGACGCCTGCGTGAGGAACGCCGTGCCCATGTTGCGGCGGTTGAGTTCCTTGTCGGTGCCGGCGCCGCGGCTCTGATCGGGGTCGTCGGGATGCTCAACCTTGATCACGTCGGCGCCCAGGACCGCCAACTGATAGGCGGCGAATGGCCCCGCCAGCACGTGGGTGACGTCGATCACCCGGATCCCCTCGAACGGTCGCGTCATCGCGCACTCCTCCGGCAGCCGCCAGTCTGTGCAGCATACACCGCTAGTCGGCGTGCCGGTGAATGGCTATTGAGTGACGGGCTCAAGCCCCGCGACTTTGAACAGCGCAATGGCCTCCGGCGTCGTCAACGTGGCGATGAAGGCCTGGGCGGCGTCGCGATGCTTGCTCGCGGTCGCGACACCGGCGGCAAACTCGGAGTAGAGCTGCAGTTCCGGCGGAAACGGGCCGGCATATTGTGCGCCCG
>Ga0209890_10001176_pt1 | contig 11890 bp, 5 predicted proteins | sample OrgsoiDNA2013049_FD_185799 | JGI IMG/M metagenome (GOLD analysis project Ga0209890, IMG submission 185799) | Permafrost soil microbial communities from the Arctic, to analyse light accelerated degradation of dissolved organic matter (DOM) -... | ecosystem: Environmental > Terrestrial > Soil >... | reverse complement strand
GGTGACCACCTTCGTCGTCCAATCCGTGCTGTTGAAAATCGTGCTAAAGCTGCGATACGGGTTATAGACGTACCCGCTCTGTCCGTTTACGGACGTGTAGGCCTTCCACGAGACCCCGGCCGAATCTGCCAATTCTCCTAACGTTGTCGCGCTGAAACATGGAAACACGCTCGACAAAACGAAATTGCTATCCATGGCTGGAACGTTTGTGCCGACCACCGCGTCACACCCCCATTGCGCCTGGATCGAACTGCGCGGGTTGTCAATCGTGGTCTGGCTGCTGCCCGACACCAACATCAGGTGGGCCGGATACGATCCCGATTCAACGCTGGCGAAAGTCTCATCTGCCAGAGCGTAGTTCTGCGCATACGCCCAATAGTTCGGGATGTCCGATTGATACATCTGGGTCAGGCACAGGTTGTCTCCATTGACCGAGCACATCGTCTCCAAGTCCCATCGGTCCATGCGGCCACCGTCAATGTTGCTGTGGCTGTCGGTCCATTCGTGGCCCATATCATGCTTCGGTTTATCGGGAGTATGTCCGAGCGTGATAACCTGCCCCGTGCTCAGCGTGGCTGTGGTCGCGCCATTCGCCCCCGGAAACGTCCCAAAATACTGGTCGAAGCTGCGGTTCTCTTTCACGATAAAAACAACGTGCTCAATTTTGCCAAAGGAAGCGGTGCTCGGCGGGACGCTGATGAACGGCGTGAACTGGTTCCACACCGTTCCGTAGCCGGGGCTGTTCTTGTACGTGGCGATGACGAGAGCCGACCCCGTGCCTTTCATGGTCACCAACCCCGTCTTCGACACAGTCGCTATTGAAGGTTCGACGCTGGTCCACACTGCGGTCTTCGTTACCGACTTTGCGGCGCCGCTCTGCAGGTATTGATACGCTTGCATTTGCACTGTCTGCCCCGTCGACAAGACCACCTGCGGCGGAGTGACGACGATCAATTGTGCCGCCGATGTTCCGGCGAGTGGCCAGATGCAAATCAACAACCAAGCGCGCAAATATCTCATGACGTTTCCTCCACGGAACGATACCGTGATGATCGGCGATCGAGCCTAGTCCTCTAAGTCGTCCGGGTCGAATGCTGGTGTGCCTTCGGGCGCCGCCGGGCACGTCCTCTGGTTCAACACCAGCGGCGGCAGCGGCGTCTGCGAATAATTGAACGCATCCTGCATGTCATTGGCGAACTTGTCCGCTCCCCCCAGGCTGGGCAATCCGAATGTTTCCTCCATGAACCGCAGCACGCTCGCAAACTCGATCTCCGAGTGATAAACCCCTTGCACTGACCATGGGCTGATGATGAGCCACGGCACCCGAATGCCGAGTCCGTATTGATCCCGATACGGAGGCGCAGCGTGGTCGTACAGGCCACCAAAATCGTCCCACGTCAGAACGATGACCGTGTTGTTCCATTGCGCCGCCGGGCCCTGCATCACCGCGTTGATCATTTGCACCGTCCAGTTTTCCCCGATGCAGGCGCTGTCCGGAGGATGATCCGTGTCGATGCTGGGCGGCGTCACAAAACTGAGAGCGGGCAGATTTCCCGCCAGCGCGTCGGTGATGAAGTTGGACTGGTCCACGACTTTCGTATTCCAATCGCTGCCGTTGAAAATCGTACTGAAGCTGCGGAACGGATTGTAGATATAACCGCTTCCTCCCACCAGAATCGTGTACGCCTTCCATGACACCCCCGCCGTATCCGCCAGGTCCGCGATCGTGGTGGCGCCAAAGCAAGGAAATTCGCTCGATACCACTTCATTCGCTTCCATGTACGGCACGTTGGTGCCGGCGATTGCGTCACATCCCCATTGCGTTGGGAGCGAACTGCGCGGATTGTCCAGCACGCTCTGTTCGCTGCCCGACACCATCGCCAGGTGTGCCGGATACGATCCCGACGACACGCTGCTGAAGGCCGCATCCGCCAACGTATAGTTTTGCGCGTAGGACCAGTAATTCGGGATGTCCGATTGATACAACTGCATCATGCACTGCATATCTCCATTCACCGAGCAGGTAAGCCCCAGGTCGAAGCGATCCATGCGGCCACCATCGATGTCGTCGTGACTGTCCGTCCACTCGTGCCCCATATCGTGCTTCGGCGGATCGGGAAGATGCCCCAGCGTAATGACCTGACCCGTGCTGAGGGTGGCCGCGGTCGCGCCGTTTGCTCCCGGAAATGTTCCAAAATACGAATCGAAGCTGCGGTTTTCCTTCATGATGAAGACGATGTGCTCGATTTTCCCTGAGGATGCGGTGCTCGGCCGAACCTTGATGAATGGGGTGAACTTGTTCCAAACGGTCCCGTACCCCTTGTAGCCCGTATAGGATGCCTTGATCAGAGCCGATCCGGCACTCTTCATCGTCACCAACCCCGTCTTCGATACAGTTGCGATCGTCGACTCGATGCTCGACCACGTCACTTGACCCGTCAGGTCTTGCACACTCCCATCCGAATAGTAGCCATACGCGTGCATCTGCTGGGTCTTCCCCGGCGACAACACGACCTCCGGCGGCGTAACGATAATGATCTCAATCCGCGTTTGCACGGCAAATACGTTGGCAGAAAACAACAGCAGCACAAAAAACCATCTCATCGCGTTTCCTTCCCAACTCTGTGATCGAGGCCCAGGCATTGACAAGCGCTGGGATCCGGGCGGCGCACCGCTTCATCTTCGCAGCTGTCAAACCGGAAACTGCAAGGGGGAATCGTTATCACGCCGAACTGAAACTCGCGAAAGTCTGAGCGCACCCAGCCTCATTGTCAAGGCGAAAAGCCTCGCTGGACAACAGCTTTGCGCTTTTGCTGAAAATCTTCAAGCCATGTTGCAAGAACCTGCATAGTTGCCGCACTGTTTTCGTCAGCATGAGTGCAAGCAACTCTTGACGCCGAGCAGCGCCGCATTTGGAAATGACTTTCCGGTTTACACACTGGTGCTCGATGTCGTAAGCTCAACGAGCTTTTGCGCTGGTTTCCCCCCGACCAGCGCGCACCAAATTCCCCCTCGAACCACAGCTCAAAGGACGTCAATCCATGCCATTTCGTGCCGAGGATTTCTCCGCCCGCATCATCACCGCGCTCTCGACCATGGTATTTTTCACAGCGTCTTTGGCCCCTGCTCAGACGGCCATCACGACGTATCATGTCGACAACAACCGCACCGGTTGGAACTCCCACGAGACCGTTCTTACTCCGGCCAACGTCGCCAGTTCGTCGTTCGGACTGTTAAAGACCGTCGCGCTCGACGATCAGGTCGACGGTCAGACCCTGTTCGTTCCCGCCGTGAATATCACCGCCGGAAACAGTAAGGGCAAACATGATGTGGTCTACGTGGCCACGGAAGGCAACACGATTTACGCGATCGACGCCGAGGCCGGCACCGTGCTCCTCAGCCCGAACTTCGGAAAGCCGGTCGGCTATCCCCTGGGCTGCACCAACAACGGACCCAACGTCGGCATCAACTCCACCCCGGTCATCGATTTGACCAGCAACACTCTGTATGTCCTGATCTACACGCAGGATTCCACTGGCCCCGCCTACCGCATTCATGCCCTCGATCTCGGCAGCCTCACCGACAAAGTAACGCCGCAACTGGTAGTGGCCTCGCACACCCTGATCGACGGGACCACGTTCAATTTCAACGCCGCCTACCAGCGCCAGCGTCCCGGCCTGCTCCTGGCCAACGGCAACATCTATGCCGGATTCGGCAGCTTCTGCGACTTCGCCGCCAATGTTTCCCGCGGCTGGCTGCTGGGCTGGTCCACCGGTTCGCTGACCGCTCTCCCTGCCAACCAGATCTTCGACATGCAGGCGACGTCCCCCAGCAGTTTCTTCCTCTCTTCGATCTGGATGTCCGGCTACGGACTTGCCGCCGATGACTCCGGCAACATTCTGTTCGTCACTGGAAACTCCGATTACTCTGGCACAACCTATGACGGCGTCAGCAACATTCAGGAGAGCGTTGTAAAAGTGTCGTCGAACCTTTCGACCGTGCTCGACCTCTTCACACCCAAGAACCAGGCCACGCTCGATCAAGCCGACGCCGACTTCGGGTCCGGCGGCGCGCTCGTCCTGCCCGACCAGCCTGGTTCGACGCCACATATGGCTGTCGCCGTCGGCAAGGTCGGCACCTTGTTTCTCATGAACGAAGACCACCTCGGCGGCTACTCGACCAAAACCAACAATGTTCTCGGAGCGTACGCCGTTGGCAACTGCTGGTGCGGTCCCTCGTATTTTGTCGACCCCTCCGACGGAATCGGCCGCGTCGTCACCAGCGGCGGACACACCGTGCAGGTCTACAAGATCCAGACATCACCCAAGGCCGCCTTAACCAAGGTGTCCACATCGCCTTACGTTGGCGGCACGCAAAATCCGGGATTCTTCACCAGCATCTCGTCCAACGGAACCGCCAGTCCCATCATCTGGGCGCTATCGCACCCCACTGTCAATGCCGGAAGTCCGATTTATCTCTACGCCTTCAATCCCGAATCGCTAACCGGCACTTCCATGAAGCAAATCTTCAAAACCCAGGCCGGCACCTGGCCCAACACCGGAGGAAATTCGAATCTGGTTCCGGTCGTCGCCAACGGCGAGGTCTTCGTGGCCAGCTACGCCCAACTCAAAATATTCGGGATCAAGGCTTCCCGCAAGAAGTGAGCTGAATTCTCTGCGGTGGTCGGTATTCGCAAGCGTAGGGAGAGAAAAGGGAGCGTAGGGAATTCTCAGTCAACGACGCAACCTAGGGGCGGATTTCGATCGGCGTCCCATCCGGCACGGCCAGCCATATCTCATCGATCTCTTGATTGGTGACCGCGACGCAGCCATCCGTCCAATCCCTCACCCGGTGCGCGGCTCCCACCCACCCATAACCGTTCGGCAGTCCATGCACGAACACATCCCCGCCAGGCGAGACGCCCTCTTGCCGCGCTGTCGCGCGGTCGCGCGCGCTGGGATACGAAATATGGATCGACTTGTAATACTGGCTGTGCGCGTTTCGCGAATCGAGAACGTAGTTTCCCTCGGGAGTCTTGTGATCCCCTTGTCGCGTCTTCGCTCCAACGGGATCACCGCCCAATGCGACCCTGTAGGTCTTGATCACTTTCCCCTGGCTGAGCAGTTGCAGCGTGTGCTCTTTCTTGAGAACCACAACCCGATCCACGTGCATCGACTTGGCCCCTGCCTGCCCCAAGACCAGCCCACATAGGAGCCAAATTCCCAAGCCAGTGAGAATCCGGATGCGCATCCCCGGGATTATAGCGGCGCAATTCCGCGCAGTGCTACGCTGATACAGTGACGTTCGAGAAACCATCCCGACTCATGTGGAGACAGCCGCCTCGGCTATCCCGACAGGGCGAAGCCCGGCGGAACGAGCGATCCACCCTCCAGTTGATCGCAATCGCAGTCTTCCTATCTGCAATACTTCCGGCTTCGGCCGCCACTTGGACCGTCCACGCCCAACCCACGCGCCTGGTCAACGGCGCCCCCGTCCTGTTTCAGGTGAAGCCTCCCGCCAAACTCGACTCCCTCGTTGGCACATGGCTCGGCCACACCGTCGCCTTCAGCTATGACGCCACGACGAAAACATGGTTCGCCCTGGCAGGCGTCACCTTCGAAACCGCCCCAGGCAAGTACTCACTCGATCTAACCGCCCAACCCGCGTCCAGCAAAACTCCGCTGACCTTCATGCACACGTTCGCCGTAGCCCGCGCCCAGTATCCTCAGATTAGAGTGGAACTCACGGTCGAAAAGAAGTTCACCGAGCCGAGCCCCGAGCAGCAAGAGCAAATCGCAGAAGGCGTAAAGATTAAGCAGGACTATCTAAGCCGTGTGACCCCCGCCCGCGAGTGGGACGGCAAATTCGCCGTCCCCGCCGATGCCGCCATCTCCGACGTCTTCGGTTCGCAACGAATCTTCAACGGCAAAGCGCAGCGCCCGCACTTCGGCCTCGATTTTCGCGTCCCCACCGGAACTCCCGTCGCGGCCATGAACTCAGGCACCGTGCTGCTGGCGCGCTTTCTGTATTTCGAAGGCAACTGCGTCGTCATCGACCACGGCCAGGGACTCCTCACCCTCTACTTCCATCTCTCCGAATTCAAAGTGAAAGAAGGCGACTCCGTGAAACGCGGCCAGGAAATCGGACTGAGCGGCGGCACTGGACGCGCCACCGGCCCTCACCTCCACGTCGCCGTCCGCTGGCAAGGCACCTACCTCGACCCCGCCCGCCTCCTCCAATTGCCCCTCCCATGAATCGCAAGCAAGTTTCGGCCTCTGCTCGGATCATGTAAGTCTGAGTGATTTGATTTCGGGCACAAGGGGCAGGCGTCACGGTGGAGGAGCGGCCCTTTCAGGGCCGCGTAAGCCTTCCGTAATTCGAACAGCGCTTTAGCCCCGCGGTCGTGTTCCAACAGCCATCATCTATACAGCTCGCCTACGCCGAAAACTTGTTCCGCCCCCGCAACACTTCCTGCAGAGCCTCTTTCACGCCCAGATTCCGGATCAGTCGGTGCAGATAATTCGGATGCACCCCCAGAATTCCCGCCGCCTCTACATAATTTCCCCGCGTCTGCTCTACCGCGTCGAAAATCAATTGCTTCTTCAATTCCTTCACGCTCGCGTGATATTTGCCCTCGTGCAACTCCGCCGCAGACTCCTGCTCCATCAACGACTCCGGCAAGTCCTCCAGCAGCACCGAGTCCGACGATCCCATCACCAGCGCCCGCTCGATGGCATTCTCCAGTTCGCGCACGTTCCCCGGCCACTCGTAATTCACCAGAGCCGCCATCGCTTCGCGCGATACCGGTTTCGGCTTCACCTTGCTCCGCTTGGCATACTTCTGCACAAAATGCCGCGTCAGCATGGGAATGTCTTCCCGGCGCTCTCGCAGCGGCGGCATCGTCAACCGCACCACCGCCAGCCTGTAGTACAGATCCTGCCGGAACTGCCCGTTGCGCACGGCTTCGTTCAAGTCGCGATTGGTGGCAGCAATCAACCGGATGTCGACCTTGATGGTATGCGTTCCACCCACGCGTTCGAACTCGCGCTCCTGCAACACGCGCAGAAGCTTCACCTGCAACGCCGGCGCCAGCTCCCCGATCTCGTCGAGAAACACGACACCCCCATCGGCAACTTCCAGCCGCCCTTTCTTCAGCACGGCCGCATCCGTGAACGCACCACGCTCGTGCCCAAACAGATCGCTTTCCAGCAAAGACTCGGGAATCGCGGCGCAGTTGATCGCCACAAACTGTTTGCTCCCGCGATGGCTGTTGCGATGCAGCGCGCGCGCCGCCAGTTCCTTCCCCGTTCCGCTCTCGCCCTCAATCAGCACGGTCGATTCCGTCGGCGCGACCCGCGCCAGAAACTGAAAAATCTCCTTCATCCGCGCGCCTTCACCCACCAGGCTCTGCTCCTGTCGAACTTCAGTAATGAGGCGCTGGTTTTCCTGCTCCAGCCACTGCACCCGCCGGGCGTTGTCCAGCGCGACTGCGGAAATCCCGGCAATCGCCGCCATTAGTTGCAGGTGATCTTCCTGAAACCGGCTTGCGGAATTGGTGCTGTCGAGGTAGATGCATCCAATCACCCGCTGAAATACGGTCAAGGGCACGCACAGCAGCGACCGCACCTCCGACGCCACCAGGCTCTCCACGTCCCGCAACGCGCCACTCGCAGCCACGTCCACTCCCAGAATCGCGACGTTCTCTTTCATCACTTGGCGTGCAATCGTACGGCTCACGCGCACCAGTTGCGGATGTCCCGCATGCCGTGTGCGCGCATACAAACAATTGAACTCCTGCCCCGCACCCTCTGCCAAAAGAATCGCGCCCCGTCCCGCCGGAATCACTTCGAATATCAGATCCAGCAACTGCGCCTGCAACTCCTCCAGGCCGCGGGTCGCATGCACCACGCGGCTGATCTTCAGCAGTGCGTTCAGATTGCGTGCCACCTGCGACGTCGCCGGCAACTCCCGCAGCAACCGCTCCGGCTGCAGGTACACAACTTCTCTGGGATGAATGACCTTGGTTTCAGCCGTGGGATGGCTGTCATCGAACTCTACGCAACTGATGGGAACCGCCTGGTCCTCTTCTTCCAGCAGAAACAAGAACACCGAATCGCCCGTCGCAATCTCGTCTCCGTGGCGCAGCCACTGTTCCTTCACTGCCACTCCGTTCACCAGAGTTCCGTTGCGGCTGTCCAGGTCCTTGATCTGAAAGCGCCCGTCTTCTTCCTGCCGCAGCAGGCAGTGTTTTCGCGAAACCGACGCATCGGCCAAAGACACCGCGCTGTTCGGATCGCGACCTACCGTGGCGTCTCCGTCAGGTAACGGAATGGTTGAGTCTTTTGAGGGTCCGGCAAGTACCAAGAGTCTAGGGCGCAATCAGGGTCTCCCACTCCGTGCAGAACTTCTTATCACAGTGCGGACCGAAATGCATACCCGGAGTGAACCTTTTCCAATATCCGAACGGCTAGACTGACTATCTGATCGGATAGCGTTTTTGCCTTCCCGGCCGGCCTCGCCGAAGCATGCTCCGATCGACCCGAAGCAGATCTAACCAGCGATGAATCCGATACTTACGCTGTATCCTAGGGAGCGCACCGCCCTTCACACAAAGACTGGACTTCCGCATGCAAGCTGGAAGATTGCGGATGTCGGCAAAAGCGATGGGGGAAGCGCTTTTTGAGTAGTTCTCGCCGAGATCGCCAGTCAGAAGCTCGGGGGACCCCCTCATCGAGCTTCTGACTTTTTTCTTTTTCCACGATTCCCCGCTGAGAATAGGAACTGGGAGTTCGGTCGGTACGGCCTTCGGGATCGTCATTGTCCGAACGCAAAGACCCCGCATGGGCGTTGCAAGAACGGGAAGGGCACGGCTTCAGCCGTGCCGTTGAGACTTCTTAAAGAGCCTCGGCTTTAGCCGCTGAGGTTCCGTGCTCGGGTTCGAACTCCCCTAGCTCGCCGCTGCCTCGCTCGTCCCATCTTGATCCAACGCAACCGCTCCGGACACCGCCACACCATCCCGGAAGCTAACCGTCCTACCAGAAATCGCCGGCACTCTTTCGCCCGGCACCAGAATCCCCACCAGGTTCAGTGGATCGGCCGCCGACAGCGTCATCGTCTCGCCGCTTAGCAGGAGCCCCCGCATCCCGCGCACCGATTCCACCGCGACCGGCAGCGCAAACTGTTCGCCCAGGAATCCATCCACAAACCGCCCGCCGCGAATCTCCCCGCGATCCTCAAGCCGCCGGAACGCCATCAGCAATTCGCGCCACGGCGGCAAGTTCGACTCCCGCGCCAGCAGATCGCGAATCACGATTCCATAACGCCTCAGCAGCATCCAGCAGGAGGCCTCGACCGCCCGGTTGCGTTCCGCAGCCACATCCGCATGCAGCAGCGCCCACCGTCCTGAACTGTGCCGCGGACGCGTGCTGCGCCCGCTCCCTTGCCCCGCGCGCCGCTTCGGATCAATCAGTGCCCGCAGGTTGTCGAAGCCATCCGCCGTCACCAGCCCCGCCGCAACTAACTCCCACAGTCCAGTCTCGATCTCCGCCTTGAGCTTGCCCGTCCCGCGCACAATGTCCGCAAAGAAGGAAGCGCCACGCTGCCGCAGAAACTCAAGAACCAGTTGCGCCCCATGGCTCAGTCCGCGCGCCTCGGCCTCATCGCCCGCAGCGTGCCGCGGGATCATCCAGTCCGCCTCTTCGCGCACAAAAAACGTAATCGGAGCAACGCTGGTGGGAATCACCCGCCGCTGTCGCGGCGCCGGGGCATCTCCTCTGGCGTTCGTCGTCCCTCCCGAATCAATCGTCGCCGGATGTGGCGACAGCCTTCCCCACCCGACCGCTCCCGTTAGACAAAGTTGATCCAGCCATGCGGGATCGTAGTCCACAATCCGCCGCGCCAGCACCTGCCGTTCCCACGCATTCGCCGGAATCTCAAATCCCTGCAACTGCTGCACGACTTCCAGTGTCCCGCGCTCCCCCGCAGCCTGTGTCCCCGGAGCCACATGCTGCCAGCGTAACAGCCACCGCATAAACGCCGCCGCGGTGACGGGTTCAATCTGCTTCCGCAACATCCCCACGGTCAGCCGGTGAATCCGCGCCAGCAACCGCCGCTCGCACCACTCGGTCTCGCGTGTTTGTGTGGGCACAGCTTCTGTGGGGACAGCCGCCCCCGGCTGTCCGGTCGAGCGAAGCTCGACAGTCCCGCGTAGCGCGGGCACTCCTGCCCGCGAGGCAGCGCCGCTGAAGCTTCCCCGCAGAACAGTCCCGCTAGCCTCCATCCGCAACAACGCCTTCTCAATATCGGAGCCAGCCAGCCCCAGCACTTCCCCAAGCCCCGAAGCCGTAGCCGGCCCTACATGCGACATCCACCCCGTCACCAGCGTAAGCAAAGCATCATCCCGGGAACCCTGCCCAGTCTCGACATCCGCCAAACTTTGCTCAAACGTGGCTGCGGGAAACAGCGCCAAGAAACTCCGCGCCCGCTCCGCCGCCACCCAGTAGCGCCGCCCTTCAACCGATGCGATCCCGGCCCGTCCTTCGTTTAACAGCCTCTCGAAGTGCGCGCTCCATGCGGCATCAGGACTCGGGTGCCCCATCCTAATCTCGCCGCTCTTTGGCGAGATTAGGGTGGGGATTTCCCCGCTATCCTCACCACTCCATTCCTCCGGCAGCGCGACCAGCGTATGCAGCACATCATGCAACTCATCCGCGTCCCGCACATCCGGCCAAGCCTCTTCCCGCACCTGCGCAATCGCCCCCGGATCCAGTCCACCCACTTCCTCCAGCACCGACTCCGGCAGCACCCTCCGCATGTTGACCGCACGCGCCCGCCGCTCCTCCAGCGGCGCGTCGTCCAGATACGCATATGGATTCGCATTCAGAATCTCGTGCGAAAACTGCGACGGCACCGGCGTATCCACCGCGATCACGCGAATCGCGCCCGAAGCCATCCCCCGCAGCAGCGACTTCAACCCCTCCACATCCATCGCCTCGGTGAGCACGTCCTTCATCACTTCGCCCACCAGCGGATGATCTGGAATCTGCCGCTCCCCCTCAATGTTTTCGAAACAAGCCGCCGCGTCCGGAAACACCGACGCCAGCAGATCATCCGACCGCATGCGCTGAATCTGCGCCGGAACTTTCTTACCATTCTGAAATCTCAGCAGCGCCAGCGCCCGGTTCGCATCCCACCGCCAGCGCGTGGCAAAGATCGGAGAATCCAGCGCCGCCTGCTCCAGAATCGGCTGCACCGTGTCGGCCTGCAAGAAATGAAACACATCGCCCAGCGGGAAACTATGCTGCTCGGCCAGCGCAATGTTCAACCCGTTATCGGTAGCTGCCGCTTGCAACTCAAAATTAAATCCGCGGCAAAACCGCTTCCGCAGCGAAAGCCCCCACGCCTTGTTGATCCGCCCACCAAACGGCGCGTGAATCACCAACTGCATCCCGCCACCTTCATCAAAAAATCGCTCAGCGATGACGGTCGTCTGCGTCGGCACCGCCCCCAGCACTGCCCGCCCCTGCAACACATATTCAATCGCTTGTTCCGCGCCTGAATCATCCAGCCCACATTCTTCTTTGAGCCACGAAACAGTCGCAGCCACATCCGGCTGCATCGCCGAAAATCCCACCGGCGAAGTGCGTGGCAAACTCTCGCTGATTTTCTCCCGCAGCTCGCCCACATGCGCCGATAATTCCTGCGTCCGCGCCGGAGCTTCCCCGCGCCAGAACGGCACACTGGGCGGCGCCCCGTGGGCATCCTGCACCAGCATCCGCCCCGCATTGGTCTCAATGCGATGGATCATCCACGACGTATTCCCCAGCAGCATGATGTCGCCGCGATTGCTCTCCACCGCAAAATCTTCATCCACCGTCCCCACAACCACGCC
>Ga0209890_10001175_pt1 | contig 11897 bp, 9 predicted proteins | sample OrgsoiDNA2013049_FD_185799 | JGI IMG/M metagenome (GOLD analysis project Ga0209890, IMG submission 185799) | Permafrost soil microbial communities from the Arctic, to analyse light accelerated degradation of dissolved organic matter (DOM) -... | ecosystem: Environmental > Terrestrial > Soil >... | reverse complement strand
GCGGCAGCTCGGGCTTGTGTCACTTGCGTATGCATCGGTATTTACTCTGGAGGGAGTTGGGCTTTGGCGCGAGCGGCGCTGGGCGGAGTATCTGACGATCGTCACGTCATCCTTGCTGCTTCCGTTTGAGTGTATCGCTGTGCTGCATCACGCGACTCTGGTGCGCGCGGGCGTCTTGATCGCGAACGCTGCAATCGTTGCCTATCTCATTGTCTGGACACGACGCCACCGAACGCCGTGAGCGCGCAGCGTCATCCGCCCGGTCCGCGCCGCATGCACCGTTCCGCGTGCGGCTTGCTGATGCGCCATGCCCCCATGCAATTTCTGACAAAGATTGCGGTGCGCTACGGCGGCATCGCCCGCATCCCGCTCGGACGAGGATTTCTGTACCTCGTGTCGACACCGGATCTGATCAAGACCTTGTTGGTTGATCATCGCGCGTGCTTCATGAAGAACACACGCTATGCCGTCATGCAACGAGTACTCGGGCAGGGGCTGCTACTGAGTGAGGGCGACGTTTGGCGTCGTCAGCGTGTGGCGGCACAGCGTTCTTTCAAACCCGGCGCGCTCGAGCGCAACGTTCCCTGGATGAGCAGCATGGTCGCCGACCATCTGGACCGCTGGGCTGAGCGTGCGGCGCGCCGCGCAAGCATTGACCTATCGTCTGAATTGTCGCGCCTCGCCCAGTCCTTGAGCGGTCATCTGTTGTTCGGCTCGGTATTTTCCCGGCATGCCGATAGCGTGTTTGATCTGATCGAGTCTTTGGAGAAATCCTGGCCGAAAGTGCCGCGCTTTTTGCGTCCGGCGTCGCGCAAGCGTCAGGCCGAGAAAGCCGCGCGGCTTGCACAAACCATGGACGCATTCGATGCGAAATTCCTGGCCATGATTGATGAGTCGCAGGGGAGCGAAGCGGCCTGCATGCTGACGACGCTGCGCGCGGACCGGGCACCGGGATGCGAACCTTATACGGATTCTCAGCTTTGCGATCAGATGAAGACGCTGTTCTTCGCAGGCTACGAGACGACCGAGACTTCGATGATCTGGACGCAGTATCTTCTGGCACGTCACGCTGCGGTGAGCGCACGGATGACGGAGGAGGTCGATCGTCTGCCCCCCGGTCGCACCCTGTCGGCCGATGACCTTAGCGCACTGCCCTACATCGACCAGGTGTTCAAAGAGTCACTGCGTCTTTATTCCCCGATCCATTCGCTGTCACGCGTCGCTTTGGAGGAGTGCGAGCTCGGTGGCTACAGCATTCCGAAAGGCGCGACCGTCATGGTCTCACTGTACGCGTCGCATCGATTGCCCCAGTACTGGCCTGCGCCGGAGCGCTTTGACCCGGAGCGGTTTTCCGCCGCGCACTGTGCCACACGGCATCGATTTGCGTACCTGCCATTCGCGGCGGGTCATCGCAACTGTATCGGCGCGCTGCTTGCCGTCATTGAGGCGAAACTCATCATCGCGCAGATCGCGCGACGCTTTAAGCTGCGCTTGGTGACGCGTGCGCCGGTGAAGCCGCGCGCTGGCACGACGATGCATCCGTCACGCGAAATTCACATGTGGATCGAGTCGCGGACCTAAGGCTAGGCCGACCCGGAAAGCATGGACGCCGTTGCGGGCGCTGCAGGCGGCGAAGGCCAGCATGGGTTCGTAAAGAATTCGGGCGTGCTATCGCGGGTGAGCGCGCCCTCGGCATTGAAGAGCTCGGCGGCGCCGCCGATATAAGCCTCAGGCTGCGGCATCACCGGCACGTTCAGAGACACCATGGACTGGCGCACATGATGATTCGCTGCAAAAGCGCCGGGAAAGGGGCGGGCGAGACGCTCACGATCGCACCCGGCTTGCCGCGCGAGGTGCTCTGCCCATACGGGCGCGAGCCTACATCGAGCGCGTTCTTTTGGACGGCCGGGACCGAGCGATTGTAATCCGGGGCGGCGAATAGCAGCGCGTCGTGTGCTTTCACGCGCTCGCGAAATGCGCGCCAATTCTGCGGCGCATGCCGCAAGATCCTCGTTGAAAAAAGCGAAAGCGCCGATCTGCACTACGCTCTTGAGCGAGGCAGGCGCGACCTCGGACAGCGCCGTGGCGGTCTTTCTCGTGAAGGATCCCGTGCGCAGGCTGCCGACCAAGACGGCGACGTCATAGACTTGGTTCATCGCTCTATGGTCGCGCGAACTTTGCTGCACATCGCGGCGCGCACCACTGCAGTCGTTGCTGCCGTCGCTGCTTTGCGTGCGCGGCACTTTCAAACATGCAGCGCCAACTGAGCGGGCGTTTGACCGTCCGTCAGCCGTGTTGTACGATCGTTCAGTAAGCATGATTCATCATCGAGGCACGTCATGCGTGAGGCCGTGAGATTAAGTTCGGTAAGTTCATCGGTGGTAACCGGTGCGGATCCTGCAGAGCTGAGTCTGCCGGGATGGATTTACCATGATCGCGAGTTCTTCGAGCTCGAGAAGGAAGCGATTTTTCGCAGCAGCTGGCAGCTCGTCTGTCACCTAAGCGACGTGCCGCGCGCGGGCGACTATCACAGCTTCGATTTCCTGGGCGAGTCGGTCATCGTGGTGCGCGGCGAAGACGGTGCGGTGCGCGGCTTTCATAACGTCTGCCGTCACCGCGCGTCGCGGCTCCTCGAAGGTCCAAAGGGCCATTGTGGCAAACGTATCACCTGTGGCTATCACGCCTGGACATACGCGCTCGACGGCCGCCTCATCGGTGTGCCGCAGCGCGACGCATTTCGCGGCCTCGACGTAGGCAAGCACGGCCTGGCAGCGCTCGATCTCGAAGTCTTCATGGGATTTATTTTCGTGCGCTTTGCTCCGGGGCTTCCGAGCGTGCGCGAGATGGCGGCGCCTTATATGGATGAACTCGCCGCCTACGAGATGGAGAAACTCGTGCCGCAGGGCCGCGTCACACTGCGCACTCGCGCCGTGAATTGGAAGAACGTTGCCGACAATTACTCCGATGGGCTGCACATCAACGTGGCTCATCCGGGACTGACGCGTCTCTTCGGCCAGAGCTATGGTATCGAGGCGCAGCCCTGGATCGACAAGATGTGGGGATGCTTGCGCGATGTCCCATCGAGCAACTGGTCTGAAGGGCTCTACCAGAGACTTCTGCCCAAGATCGATTACTTGCCGCCTGCACGGCAGCGTCTGTGGACGTATTTCAAATTGTGGCCGAATCTTGCGTTCGACATCTATCCCGACCAGATCGACTTCATGCAGTTCCTGCCGGTATCGCCGACCGAGACGCTGGTGCGCGAGATTGCCTATGTGCGCCCGGATGAGCGGCGCGAAATGCGCGCGGCGCGCTATTTGAACTGGCGCATCAATCGCCGCGTGAGCCTCGAGGACAAGATCCTGATTGAGCGCGTACAGGCGGGTATGACTTCGAGCAGTTACACCGTGGGCCCGCTGAGCGAGAACGAAGTGTGCCTACGCAGCTTCGCGCGCCGCATGCGCAGCCTCATTCCCGAGAGCCGCTTGTGCCGCAAAACATCGACGCCCTAATCATCGGCGGCGGCCACAATGGCCTCGTCTGCGCCGCCTATCTGGCGGCCGGGGGCTTGAAGGTGACGGTGCTCGAGCAGCGCGACGTCGTCGGCGGCGCGGCGGTCACCGAGGAATTCCATCCGGGCTTTCGCAATTCGGTGGCGGCCTACACGGTATCGCTGCTGAATCCCAAAGTGATCCGCGACCTGGAACTCGCCCGCTTCGGCCTGCGCGTGGTGGAGCGCAGGCTTGCCAATTTTCTGCCCACCGATGATGGCCGCTACCTGAAGGTCGGCGCCGGTTGCACGCACGAAGAGGTGGCGAAGTTTTCAGCCGCGGATGCGCAGCGCCTCGATGCCTATGCGCACAAGCTTGACGCGGTAGCCGATGTGCTGCGCGATCTGGTGCTGGAGACGCCGCCCAATGTGGTGGCGGGAACCTGGCGCACCGCTCTGCCGGAATTGCTGGCGGCCGCGCGCTTGGGCGGCAAGCTGCGCAAGCTCACCATGTCGATGCGTCGTGAGCTCCTGGGCTTGTTCGCAAATTCCGCGGGCGATTACCTCGACGGCTGGTTCGAGAGCGCGCCCGTGAAGGCGGTCTACGGCTTTGACGGCATCGTCGGCAATTACGCAAGCCCGTATACCCCCGGCTCAGCCTATGTGCTGCTGCATCATGTATTTGGTGAAGTGAATGGCAAGAAGGGCGCTTGGGGCCATGCCGTGGGCGGCATGGGCGCAATTACCCAGGCGATGGCGAAGTCGGCAGCGTCGCGCGGCGTGGATATCCGCATCGGCACGCCGGTGCGCGAGGTGATCGTCGAGCGCGGCCGCGCCGTGGGTGTCGTCACGGCTGCCGGCGAGAGCCTGCGTGCGGCGGCCGTCATCTCCAATCTGAATCCAAAGCTTCTGTACACGAAGCTCATTGATCCGGCGCATCTGGGCGGCGAGTTCAAAGAGCGCATCGCCCAATGGCGCTGCGGTTCGGGGACTTTTCGCATGAACGTGGCGCTCGCCGAGCTGCCCGACTTCACCTGCCTGCCCGGCAAGCAGCTTGCGGACCATCACACCGCCGGCATCATTCTCGCGCCGACGCTGGCTTACATGGAGCGCGCCTATTTCGATGCGCGCCTGCATGGCTGGTCGAAGGAGCCGATTGTGGAGATGGTCATTCCTTCAACAATTGATGACAGCCTCGCCCCGGTGGGGCGCCACGTTGCAAGTCTCTTCTGCCAGCACGTCGCGCCGGTGTTGCCCGACGGCGCGTCGTGGGATCTGCACCGCGAGAGCGTCGCCGATCTCATGATCGATACGGTCAATAGCTACGCACCGAACTTTAAGGCGGCGGTACTCGGCCGGCAGATCATGAGTCCGCTCGATCTTGAGCGCACCTTCGGGCTTGTGGGCGGCGACATCTTTCACGGCGCCCTGACGCTTGATCAGATGTTCTCTGCCCGGCCCATGCTTGGCCATGCCAACTATCGCGGGCCTTTGAAGGGCTTGTACATGTGCGGCGCCGGCACGCATCCCGGAGGCGGAGTGACGGGCGCGCCGGGCCACAATGCGGCGCGCGAGATTCTCGCCGACTTCAAACGCCGGCGGCTGCGGCGCGCAGCCTGAGCGAGGCGGATCCCACAGTGAGCTCGCGCAAGCCCCGCTTTGAGCGCCAACTGCCGCGGGAGCGCCGCCAGGCTCTGGTGGTAGCGACGATTCAGAGCCTCAAGCGGCACGGGCACGAGGGCCTCTCCGTGCGCCGCATCAGTGCCGAAGCCGGCGTATCGATCGGCCTCATCAATCATCATTTTCCGAAGAAGGACATGTTGATCGCGCAGGCGTACCGGCATTTCAACAGCGAACTCGTCGGCGGAATGCGGGCTGCGGCTCTGCAGGCTCCGGCCTCAGCGCGGGCGCGCTTGCGCGCATTCTTTAAAGCGACGTTCTCACCGCCGAACCTCGACCACGACGTACTGACTGTCTGGGTGGTGTTCTGGGGTCTGTATCGTCATTCGCCGGAGATTCAGAAGGTGCACGGCGAAACCTATCGAGAACATATCGACTTGGTGCGCGCAATGCTCGCTGATTGGGCTGCGGAAACGGGCAAGCTGCGCTTCTCGCTGCGCCTCGCTGCGACGGGGCTTACGGCGATGATCGACGGTCTATGGCTTGAGTGGTGTTTGGATCCTGCCAACTTTCGCCCGGCGGAGGCGATCGCCCTATGCGAGTCGTGGATCGATAGCTTGGCAGCGGGAGTCGTGCCGGCGATGACCGTCATTGACGCGCTGCCGGCGTCCCGCTAGCGTGACTGCAGAGCACTCAGTCATCATGAATTCACTCGTACGGCATGACAGGCGAATTACGGCGCCGGCTTTCTTGCAAAGCCGGAAGTCGGTCGCGTTCGCTTCGTCACTGTCCAACATAAGAGTAAATATTCATGATTTCCGATTCGGTTCAACTCCTGCGCCTGCGGGTGCTCGCCGAGGCTGATCCCGCGGCGCTGCAGCGCGTGCTCGAGCGCTTTTTGAATCTCAATGTCCTGCCGCGCCGTGTCGTCGCCGAATTCGGCACGGGCAACAGCCTGCATATTCAGGTCGACATCGCTGGTGTCAGCGAACGGCGCCTGTCGCTCATTGCGGCGAAGATCGAGCAGGTGCCGTGCGTACTGCGGCCTTCTGGAGTCGCGGCTGATGAGGCAGGCGCCGCGCTCAATGAAAATCCCGCGATTGCGTGGCAAGTCCGCCGAGCCAACGGCTGTAGTCCCTGATTTTCTGCGCGATCACATGGATGACGTTGGATGCGCTCTGCAGCTCGCCCTCCACGATGATGAGGCGCGCTCCAAATATGGCCTCGCGCTGGGCGGTCTGGATTTTGGGCCAGACGATGAGGTTGCTGATGCCCGTCTCATCTTCCAATGACATGAAAATCACTCCCGAAGCGGTTTCCGGGCGCTGCCGGTGAGTGACGATGCCGGCCACCCGCACGCGCCGGCCGCTTTTGAGATGCGCCAGGTCCGTCGCGCGGTATACCTGCAGGCGATCGAAACGGGAACGCAGTAGGGCGAGCGGATGTCGGCCGAGGGTTAAGCCAAGGCCTGCATAGTCCGCGGCGATCTCCTGGCCTTCCGTGGCTGGCGGCAGCATGAGGGCGGGTTCTTTGGCCGAAGCACCGGCGAGCGCCCCCGGCAGACGCTCGACGCCGAGAGCCTGCCAGTGAGCGGCGCGACGATGTCCGGCCAAGGTATTCAAAGCGCCGGCGCGCGCCAGAACGTCGAGCGAACGGCGAGTGAGGCTCGCGCGATGTGCAAGATCATCGATGCTGGCGAAGCGCCCATGGCTCCTGTTGCTCACGATGCCGCGCCCTTGCTCTTCTGCAAGACCCGAGATCATGCAGAGCCCGAGCCGCACGACGGGATGACCCTCTGCATTGGGTTCCAAAGTGCAGTACCAATCACTTCTTTGAACATCGACGGGATGAAACGTGACGCCATGGCGGCGCGCATCGTTCACCAGCTGCGCGGGTGCATAAAATCCCATCGGCCAGCTGTTGAGAAGGCCTGCGACGAAGGCCGCGGGCTCATGACAGCGCAGCCACGAGGAGGTGTAGGCAAGGAGAGCAAAGGAGGCGGCGTGGGACTCGGGGAAACCATAGCTGCCGAAACCTAAGATCTGCTGATAAATTTGGGCTGCGAACTGCGGCGTGTAGCCGCGCTCGTGCATGCCTTGAAGGAGCTTGTCGCGGAACTGCTCAAGGCCGCCGCGACGCTGCCACGCCGCCATCGAGCGGCGCACCAGGTCCGCCTCACCCGGGGTGAAGCCGGCGGCGACGATGGCAATCTCCATCACCTGTTCCTGAAAGAGCGGCACGCCACAGGTGCGCTTCAACACTTTCTCAAGCGCAGCACTCGGATACTCGACCTCTTCCTCTCCCTGCCGGCGGCGCAGGTACGGATGCACCATGCCGCCTTGAATCGGTCCGGGGCGAATGATGGCGACCTGAATCACGAGATCGTAGTAGCAGCGCGGCTTCAGGCGCGGCAGCATCGTCATCTGTGCGCGTGATTCGACCTGAAAAACACCGATGGATTCGCCGCGGCAGAGCATGTCATAGGTCGCGGCATCGCCGTCGGGGATATCCTCCATCCTGAAGGGCCGGCCGCGAAACAGGCTGACGAGATCAAGTGCTCGACGCACGGCGGTGAGCATGCCGAGCGCAAGACAATCCACTTTCAAAAGGCCCAGGGATTCAAGATCGTTCTTGTCCCATTGAATGACGGTCCGATCGACCATCGCGGCGTTCTCAATGGGCACGAGCGTCGACAAGGGATGCTGTGAGATCACAAAGCCGCCCACGTGCTGCGAAAGATGACGCGGAAAGCCGATGAGTTGGTTGACGAGCACGACGAGCTGGCGCGCCACGCGCACCTGCGGATCAAATCCCAGCTTCACGAGCTGCTCTGGCAGCTGCGATGCACCGTCGAACCATTGCAGGGATTGCGACAGTGCATTCACCACCTTGAGCGACAGGCCGAGTGCCTTGCCAACATCGCGCACCGCCATGCGGCGGCGGTAGCAGATGACGGTCGCAGCGAGCGCCGTGCGGTGGCGGCCGTACCTGTTATAGACGTACTGAATGACCTCCTCGCGACGCTCATGCTCGAAGTCAATGTCGATGTCCGGCGGCTCGGCGCGCTCCTTGGAGACGAAGCGTTCGAAGAGCATGCTGACGCGCGCCGGGTCGACCGCAGTGACGCCCAGGCAATAGCAGACGGCGGAATTCGCGGCGCTGCCGCGGCCCTGGCAGAGAATGTTCTGGGAGCGCGCGAAGCGCACCATGTCCTCGACGGTAAGGAAATAGTGCTCGTAGCGCAGCACGGCAATGAGTGCGAGCTCTTTGTCGATCTGCGCTCGAACCTCACAGGGCGTGCCCGCGGGCCAGCGACGCGCGGCGCCTTCCAGGGTCAATTTGCGCAGGTGCTCAAGGGCGCTCACTCCTTTGGGCACGAGCTCTTCGGGATATTCGTAGTGCAGAGCATCGAGCGAGAAGGAACACGCGCTTGCGATGTCGAGCGTCGCCGCGAGGAGCTCGCAAGGGTAGAGCTTGCGCAGCGTCGCAAGCGGCCGCAGGTGCCGCTCGCCGTTCGCGAATGCCGCACGACCGATCTGATCGACCGTGGTTCCAAGGCGTACCGCCGTCAAGACATCGTGCAAAGGCCGCCGTTCGCGCAGGTGATAGTGCACGTCCCCTACTGCAACGAGTGGCAGACCGTTCTCGGCGCCGAGTTTGCGCAGCGTCTTGAGGCGCCGCTCGCTGTCCTGCGCAAGTCCATGCGTGAAGGCAAGGTAGCGCCCGGAGAGGGCAAGCTGTGCGAACCAGCGAACGACATCCTCATCGACGCCGGCGGCCGGCATGCAAAGACCGATGCAGTGCCCGAGGCCGTCTTCAAAGGCTTCGCGGGAGATGGCATAAGTGCCCTTTTTCGAGCGGCACCGCGCCTGCGTGATGAATTCGCACAGCTGGGTGTAGGCCTCATGATTGGGCGCGAGCAGGACGACGCGCTCTTCTTGGGGGAAGCGAAACTGGCTGCCAATAATTAATTTGATGCCGGCGTCTTTTGCCGCGTCGTGCGCGCGTACGATGCCGGCGAGCGAGCACTCATCGGTGATCGCAAGCGCCGCATAACCGAGCTGCTGCGCACGCCCGACGAGCTCATACGGATGCGAAGCGCCGCGCTGAAAGCTGAAATGGCTCGCGCACAGAAGCTCGGCGTAGCTCATGCCCAGATGCCCTGCAGGAACCAGCGCGAGGTTGCCGCTTCCCGGTACAGCCACCAGCGACTGCCTTCCGCGGTTTGTGCGATGTAGTAGTCGCGGCTCGAATCCTCTCCCGTCCACCAGCCCGCTTCGATCCGCTCGGGTTTCCCGAGAAGCTTGGGTAGCCGCTGAATCGGCCGCGGCGAAAGCAGCCACAAGGGCCGATCGGGAAAGGCCGGCGGAAGATCGGAAGTTGCTGCTCCATCCTCCACACACCAGGCTTTCTCGGGGCGATGATCATCGCGCAAGCCAAGGCGCCGCACGGCCTGATCACCGAGGCGTGCGCGCAGTTTATCGAGAAGGTCGGACCAACCGGCATCATTGCGCTGTCCTTCATCCCACAGGTGCAGCTGCGTATCGCGCAAGGCGACGAAGCGCTCGACGGCGAGCCTGATCTCCATCACGGCGCCGGGCAGCTGCGTGCGCTCCAGCTTTTCGCGCACCAGGGCAAAGAGCCGCAGCGCATCGCGCTGCGGATCGGTGGTGCGCAATATCAGCACGGTATCCGCATGATCATGATGGCGGAAGGCCACGTTGAGCGTCTGCAGCGCGGCATCCCGCCCGCGCAGATAACCCTGCAATTCGTACAGGATGCGCCGCAGCGGAAAGAGCAATCCTTCGACCGTCTTCACCGCTTCTGCGAAATCGAATCTGCGATGATAGGTCTGCGGGGCGCGGTAAGGTTTGCGCGGATCCGGGCGCTCGCCGAGCAGTCGTTGCAGATAGTCCGTGAGCTGCATGCCCCAGCGCCGCGCCAGTGCAGCGCGCGGCAGAGCGAGCAGCTCTCCTACGGTCGTCACTCCGCTTGCCTGCAAGCCGCCGATGACTGCGGGAAACAGGGCAAGTTCATTGAGCGGCAGCGATGCAATCGCCTGCTGCAGCTGATTGAGCTTGAGGACGGGCAGCACCTGCGGTTGTCGGGTGAGGAGTGCCGCGGCTTCCGGGGTGGGCGCTACGCCCGTGGTGGCGGTAAGCCCGAGCGCAGTTAAGCCCGCCGCCACTTTCTCGAGAAGCACAGCAAGACCGCTGAAATAGCGCAGGCTCGAGCCGATCTCGAGCCACAAGAGCCAGCGCTCAGTGTCGAAACAGACGCAACTACTGAATTGTCCCGCCCAGCTGGCGAGCGCTTTCAGGGCGTGTTTGTCCTGAACGGGAGAGGAAATGCACAGCCACAGCACGACAGTGTCTCATCAAACACTGGTGTCAACAGGAAGGAACACGAAACCGGCGCGCCCACCGCGGGCCTTCAACACTTCCACACCCAGCGCACTAGGCGCCGGCCGCAACACGATGCGCAGCGCTGCGGGCGAGGAATTATTGAGTGTTACGGCGGGCCGATAGATAAAGGCGAGGGACTGTCCTGCTTCGGCTGCGAGTTGCAGACGACGCAAAGGCCGGTCAGCAATCGCGGAGCTCCACAAGAGCACAGCTCCCGCTGCTCCCTCGCGCAGGGTCTGTTCCGCTGCCCAGCGCGCATCCTCATCCTGGGCCGCATCGATCCACAGCACCCGCGGCAGCGGCAAACCCGCGCGCAACAAAGCCGGGGCGTACGGAATGTACGGCGGGCGCACGAAAACAATATGCCGCTTCTCATCGCACAGCCGTTTGAGGGTTGTGCGCAGCACATCGACTTCACCGATGCCTTCTATTAAAGGAACGAGCTCTGTCAGAGCTCCGATCGGCCAGCCGCCGCCGGGCAGTAAGGCATCGAGCGCCGCATGGCCAGTGGAGCGGGCTTTGACGGCTGCAAGCTCATGCCCACGCCAGACTCCCGGGATCTGCTCCAGGGGAAGGCGGGAAAGAGGGCTCGGTAGAGGCATGGACTACAGAGCCTATATAAATATACAGTACTAGACAAATACACAGTAATAATAATATTATAAATCATCATGTTACAAGAATAGCAGGCGGCTCTGTTGATCGGCTTTCTTGCTTCGATAAGGCAGTCGCGGCTTATATAATGAATCGCCTCACGAAACAGGGGGTTAGCATGACTGTCAAACAAGAATCGCTACGCAGACTGCCGTGACATGGGCCTGACCCTGGCGCTCATCCGCGAAGCCCACGCGCGCATCAAGGACAAGATCAAGCGCACCCCCGTGCTGACGAGCGCAACGCTTGACGCGCAGGCGCGCGCGCGACTTTTCTTCAAGTGCGAGAACTTCCAGAAAGTCGGCGCATTCAAGGCGCGTGGGGCGACTAACGCCGTCTTCTTGCTTTCCGATGAGGAAGCCCGACGCGGAGTCGCTACGCATTCGTCCGGCAACCATGCTGCGGCGCTCGCGCGCGCGGCGGCCTTGCGCGGCATTCCCGCTCATATCGTCATGCCCAATAATGCATCGCGGGCGAAGCAGGCTGCGGTCGCGCGCTATGGCGGGCGCATTGTCTTGTGTGAGCCCACGCTCGCAGCGCGCGAAAGCACTTGCGCGCGCCTGGTCGCCGACACCGGGGCTGCACTCATTCATCCCTATGATGATGTGCGCGTGATGGCGGGGCAGGGCACGACGGCGGTGGAGCTGCTCGAGAGTATTCCCGAGCTCGATCTACTCCTGTGTCCGGTCGGCGGCGGCGGCCACTTAAGCGGTGTTGCAGTCGCGGGC
>Ga0209890_10001173_pt1 | contig 11903 bp, 6 predicted proteins | sample OrgsoiDNA2013049_FD_185799 | JGI IMG/M metagenome (GOLD analysis project Ga0209890, IMG submission 185799) | Permafrost soil microbial communities from the Arctic, to analyse light accelerated degradation of dissolved organic matter (DOM) -... | ecosystem: Environmental > Terrestrial > Soil >... | reverse complement strand
GATGCCGTCGCCCTCGAACACCGCGCGCACGTGTTTTGCGCTGGGAAGGCACAGAAACACCAAATCGCTTTGCTTGACGACATCCGCCACCGACGCCGCAACACCGGCGCCGTCAGCGGATAGCCGCGCCAGCGCGTGCTGCGACAGGTCGAACGCGACCACGGCGGCGCCGCTTTTCTTCACGAGATTGCGGCAGATCGGCTCGCCCATCACGCCGAGGCCGACGAAGCCTATGGTCTTGAATTGTGACATCTTTTGGCGCTGGCGGTTACTTTTTGAACGAGCGGGATGGTTGCAGGTGCAACGAATAGGCATCGACCTGGTCGCTGGCGCGCGGATAGATTTCCGCAACGATCGGATCGTGCCCGGGGATGATGCGGTCGGGATGGCCGGCCAGCCGCGCCACGATATCCCATCCCTCATACATATCGCCGAGATTGTAGAGGATCGGAAACGGACTGCGGCGGTGCATATTGGCGTAGTAATGCGAGGCGTCCGAGGCCAGCACCACCGGACCGCGCGCGGTCTCGACCCGCACCACCTGCAGCCCGTCGGAATGACCGCCGACGCGATGCAAGGTCACGCCCGGCGCAACCTCGCCATCGCCGGAATGAAAGGTGACGCGCTCGCTGAAGACATGGCGGACCATCAGCGTGACGTGCTCCACCGAGAACGGATGCCGCAGCATCCCGTGGCACATGCAGCGCCCGGTGGCGTAGCTCATCTCGCGGTCCTGCAGATGGAAACGGGCGCTGGGAAAGCGGTCGAGATTGCCGGCGTGATCGTAATGCAGATGCGTGACCACGACGTCCCCAATGTCATTGGCATTGACGCCAAACCGCGCCAGCGCTTCGACCGGATTGAGCGTGAGCTTGCGGCCGCGCAGTTGAGCTTCCTTGGCGTTGAAACCGGTATCGACCAGAATGTCGCGGCCGCCGCCCCGGATCAGCCAGACGAAATAGTCGAGGTCCTGCACCGTGGTCTCGTGCGGATCCGGCAGCAGAAAATTCAGGTGGGGCGTGCGCGGCGACATCGTGGCATAGCGGAGAGCGTAGATTTCGTAGGTGTTTCCCATTGGTTTTTTACTTGTTCTTGGTTGCGCGATGGCCACACCAAGCCACCGTCATTCGAAAAGGTCAAACCGGCGCGGCGCACGCCAGCGTCATGACGACGCGGCGCGTGCAATGTGAGGCTAATCACATTACCCTATCGGGGGAACCTGTATCATCGCCCTGAAATTCAGTGCCGAGAGAGCATCCCGAACGCGGTTTATTCCTCGGCCTCCGGCGATGTTATCGCGGTTAATTGTCGCAAATTGCTGCGGCGTCGCAAGCGGTTGACGCTTCGGGCGCCCGGTTTGATAATGAGGTTTGCGTAGAGTATGGTCGCCGAGGCGCAAGCTGGTATCGGCGCCCTGTTGGCTGGACTGCCGTCGTATGAAAATCCGCTTCGCTTGGCTTGTGGCCCTGGTTTTATCGGTCACGCCGCTTGTCCCGTCGGTTGCCGCGGACAATCGCGGCGACCGGTTTGCGCTTGTCATCGGCAACGCCAAATATCCCGACGCCGATGCCCCGCTCAAGGAGCCGATCAACGACGCCCGCGACGTCGCCGACGAACTCAAGCGCGACGGCTTCAATGTCGAGGTCGGCGAGAACCTGACCGGCGAGGCGATGCGCCGCGCTTTCGACAAACTCTACGCACGCATCAAGCCGGGTTCGGTGGCGCTGATTTTCTATAGCGGGTTCGGCGTCCAGTCCGGCCGCCAGAGCTATATGATACCGATCGACGCCCAAATCTGGACCGAGCCGGACGTCCGCCGCGACGGCTTCAGCCTAGAATCGGTGCTGGGCGAAATCAACGGCCGCGGCGCGGGCGTCAAGATCGCCCTGATCGACGCCAGCAGGCGCAATCCGTTCGAGCGCCGGTTCCGCAGTTTCTCGGCCGGCCTGGCGCCGGTGATCGCGCCGAACGGAACGCTGGTGATGTATTCGGCGGCACTGTCCTCGGTCATCTCGGACAATGGCGGCGATCACAGCCTGTTCGTGCAGGAGTTGCTCAAGGAAATCCGCGTTCCCGACCTGATGGCCGAAGAGACGCTCAACCGGACCCGGGTCGGCGTCACCCGCGCATCTCGCACCGAGCAGGTGCCATGGATTTCGTCTTCTTTGGCCGAGGATTTTTCGTTTATCCCGGGTGGCAACCCGAAACCACCCGGCCCGGTGGCATCCCTGCCCAAACCGGCTGCCGAACCGCCGCCGCTGCCGCGCATCGACCCGCCATCGGCGCGCATCGAGCAGCCGTCGCCGCGCGTCGAGCCGGTGCCGCCGCCGGCGCCAAAGCCGGTCGAAGTCTCGATTCCTCCGCCTGACAAGCCTGTGGGCGAAAAGCCGCAGGAAAAAATCGACGGAAATACGCCGGTGCTTGCCGACGATCCGACCATCAAGAGCCTGACCGCAAAACTCGTCGACAATCCCGACGACGCCGGCGCGCTGTACCGGCGCGGACAGGTCTATGCCAGCAAGGGCGCCTACACCCTTGCCATCAAGGATTTCGACAGCTCGCTGCGATTGAACCCCAAGGACGTCGAGGCCTACAACAACCGCTGCTGGACCCGCAGCGTGGTCGGCGACCTGCAGGCGGCATTGAAGGACTGCAACGAGGCGCTGCGGCTGCGCCCGAACTTTGTCGATGCCCTCGACAGCCGCGGGCTGGTCAATCTGAAGAGCGGGCAGACCAAGAACGCGATTGCCGATTTCGACGCCGCCCTCAGGATCAATCCGAGATTGACCTCCTCGCTGTACGGACGCGGCCTTGCCAAGCAGCGCAACGGCGCGATGTCGGAAGGCGCGCTGGACATATCCAACGCCAAGGCGATGGATCCGAATATTGTCAAGGAATTTGCCGATTACGGGGTGCGTTGACCGAAATTTAGGTCGATGGACGCGACGCGTCCCCTGAACCCCGGAGCGGGCGGCGGAGACAAAGCAGCAGGGAAGTATTGCCCCGCGACCGATGGGTCCGGCGGCCGATTTGCAGAATGATTTGGAACCGCGCGGGTAGCGCAGGAGGACTGACAATGTCGAAAATATCGGGAAGGAAGGGTCTCGTTTCCGGAAGGAAGAGTTTTGGCGCGCTTCTCTCGATGCTGGCGATGGGCGCAGCACTGTCATTTGGCATCGGAAAGGCCGTCGCCGCCGACGACGTCACCGAGGATCAGATCGTCCGGGCGCTGGCGCCGGTCGCCAAGCAGCCGCTGACCCGGGGCCTGTCGGCCGGTCCGCAGGCCGATCCGGCGGCCACCGCCGCCGAGGGCCACCTGCTGCAGACCATCCGCGGCCGCGCCACGCGTTCGCTCTCGGTCAGCGAGCGCGAGGAAATCGCCTCCATCGCCAAGGACAAGCCGAATATCGACCTGGAAATCACCTTCGACTACAACTCAGCCGATATCAGCAAGAAATCGCTGTCCTCGGTCCAGGCGCTCGGCAAGGCCCTGACTAATCCCGATTTGAAGGGCTCGACCTTCATCGTCGCCGGTCACACCGACGCCGCCGGCGGCGAGAGCTACAATCAGGATCTGTCCGAGCGGCGCGCGGATTCGATCAAGCGCTATCTCACCGGCAAATTCTCGATCGCCCCCGCCGACCTCGTGACCGTCGGCTACGGCAAGAGCAAGCTCAAGGACCGGGCCAACCCGCTGGCCGAAATGAACCGCCGCGTGCAGGTCGTCAACATGACCAACAAAAACACCGCGGCGAAGTAAGTTTCATCCCCGCGCCCGGCTTCGCCGTGAAGCCCGTCATGCCCGGCCAGAAGCGCGTCTTCGCGCTGGGTGTGCCGGGCATCCACGTCTTCACGGCGCAGAAACAACAAAGACGTGGATGGCCCGGACGAGCCTGGCCATGACGAAATAACGAACGGTTATTCCCGTCATTGCGAGGAGCGAAGCGACGAAGCAATCCAGACTCCGTCATTCCGGGATGGTGCGTTAGCACCAGACCCGGAATCTCGAAATTCCGGGTTCGATGCTTCGCATCGCCCCGGAATGACCGAGCCTGGATTGGAATGACGGAGTCTGGATTGCTTCGCTACGCTCGCAATGACGGTTATACTGTGGTGATTGTACCCCCGCGACCATAGCTCTGGACCGATCCCGTAATGACGCTCTCCGCATTCCTCAAGCCGGCGCTAGCCGTGATCGCCGTCGCCGCTCTCGGCAGCGGCTGGTACTGGTTCGAGCACCGCACCCACCCCGAGGAGAAGGAAACGCCGGGCACCGCGCTGGTCATCGTGACGAAATCCACCAATGCCTGTTTCTCGGACCTGGTGCGGGTTACCGGATTTATCGTGCCGCGCCGCGAAGCGGTGGTCGGCGTCGACCAGGAGGGCTCCAAGGTTTCCGATGTGCTGGTGCGCGAAGGCGAGACCGTCACCGACAATCAGGAACTGGCCCGGCTGACGCCGCCGCCGGCGCAACCGCAGCAGCCCAGCAGCGGCGGGCGACCGGCGCCGACGTCGTTGCGCGCGCCGGCCGCGGGCCTCGTCACCGAGGTGAAAACTATTGTCGGCGCCCCGGCCTCGCCGCAGTCCGGGCCGATGTTCCGGATTTCCGTCAACAACGAAATCGAACTCGATGCCGAAGTGCCGGCTATCCACGTCATGAAACTCAATCCGGGTGCGACGGTGCGCATCAGCCGCGACGATGCGCTGGACCTGGTCGGACGGGTGCGGCTGGTGTCGCCGCAGATCGACCGCACCACCCAGCTTGGCCATGTCCGGATCTCCCTGACCAACAACCCGTCGCTTAAAGTGGGCATGTTCGCCCGCGCCAGCATCGACGCCAAGCGCAGCTGCGGCGTCGCCGTGCCCCGCACCGCCATTGACCATCTGACCGTTCAGGTGGTCAAAGGGAATATTGTGGAGACGCGAAGGGTGCGGGTCGGGCTCACCAACGACAACTCCACGGAAATTCTCGAGGGCCTCGACGAGGGCGAAATCGTCGTGGCCGACGCTGGCTCCTCGCTGCATGACGGCGACCAGATCAAGACCATGTTCGCCGAGGACCTCGATCGAACGCGGGTACGCTGATGGCTTTGAATATCTCGGCATGGTCGATCCGAAACCCGCTTCCTTCCATCGTGTTTTCGATCATCCTGTTGGTGCTCGGCTGGGTCAGTTTTACCAAGCTCGCGGTGACGCGGCTGCCCTCCGCCGACATCCCCGTGATCTCGGTGGCGGTGGCGCAATTCGGCGCGGCGCCCGCGGAACTGGAATCGCAGGTCACCAAGACCATCGAAGACGGCGTCTCCGGCGTCGAGGGCGTGCGGCATATTTCATCGTCGATCACCGACGGGCTGTCGCTGACCACGATCCAGTTCGCGCTGGAGACCAACACCGACCGGGCGTTGAACGACGTCAAGGACGCCGTCACCCGGGTCCGCTCCAACCTGCCGCAAAACGTCAACGAGCCGCTGATCCAGCGCGTCGACGTCATCGGCCTGCCGATCGTCACCTATGCCGCGATCTCGCCCGGCAAGACGCCGGAGCAACTGTCCTATTTCGTCGACGACGTCGTCAAGCGCGCGCTGCAGGGCGTGCGCAACGTCGCCCAGGTCGAGCGTATCGGCGGTGTCGAGCGCGAGATCCTGGTGTCGCTCGATCCCGACCGGCTGCAGGCCGCGGGCCTCACGGCGGTCAATGTCAGCCAGAGCCTGCGCGGCACCAATGTCGATCTGGCCGGCGGCCGCGCCGAGATCGGCAAGAACGATCAGGCGATTCGCACACTGGCCGGCGCCAAGACGCTGAACGAACTGGCCGGCACCATGATCCCGCTGTTCGGCGGCGGCGAAGTGCGGCTCGACGATCTCGGCACCGTCACCGACACCATCGCCGACCGCAGGACGTTCGCGCGCTTCAACGGCGAGCCGGTGGTGGCGCTCGGCATCAAGCGCTCCAAGGGCGCCAGCGACGTGGTGGTCGCCGCCGCCGTGCAGAAGCGCATCGATGCGCTGAAAATCGCCTATCCCGACGTCGATTTGAAACTGATCGACACCTCGGTGGAATTTACCAAAGGCAATTACGAAGCCGCGATCTCGACCTTGTTCGAGGGCGCCATTCTCGCCGTCATCATCGTGCTGTTGTTCCTGCGCGATATCCGCGCCACGATTATTGCCGCGATTTCGCTGCCGCTGTCGATCTTCCCGGCGTTCTGGGCGATGGACATTCTGGGGTTTTCACTCAACCTGGTCAGCTTCCTCGCCATCACGCTGTCGACCGGCATTCTGGTCGACGACGCCATCGTCGAGATCGAGAACATCGTGCGCCACATGCGGATGGGCAAGTCGCCCTACCGGGCCGCGCTCGAGGCCGCCGACGAAATCGGCCTCGCCGTGATCGCGATCTCACTCACCATCATCGCGATCTTCGCGCCGGCGAGCTTCATGTCGGGGATCGCCGGACAGTTCTTCAAGCAGTTCGGCATCACAGTATCGGTGCAGGTGTTCTTCTCGCTGCTGGCGGCGCGGTTCGTCACCCCGGTGCTAGCGGCGTATTTCCTCAAGGATCACGCGCATGACGACCCGCCGCCGGGACCGGTGCTGCGAGGCTACACCGCGCTGGTGACGTGGTCGGTGAAACACTATTTCATCACCGTGCTGATCGGCTTTGGCATCTTCGCCCTCTCGATCTGGAGCATCACGCTGCTGCCGCAGGGATTTCTGCCGGCGCAGGACACCGCGCGCTCACTGCTGGCGATGGAGCTGCCGCCGGGTACGCAGCTTTCCTTCACCGAGAAGACCACGGAAGAAATCGTCGCGCGGTTGCGCAAGCGGCCCGAGGTCAAGAGCGTGTTCGTCGACGGCGGCAGGGTGCCGCCCGGGACTTTCGAGGTAAGGCGCGCGGCGCTGATCATCAACTACACGCCGAAGACCGAACGCACGATCACGCAGCGCCAGCTCGAGCTCGAGATCAGCAATGAGCTCGAAAGCGTGCCCGATATCCGCTACTGGTTCCTCGACGAAAACGGCCTGCGGGCGATATCGCTGGTCGTGACCGGCGTCGACAGCAATATCGTCGGCAACGTCGCCAGCGAACTCGCGACCCAGATGAAGCGGATTCCGCTGATCGCCAATGTGATCTCGGAAACCTCGCTCGACCGGCCCGAACTGCGGATCCAGCCTCGCGCCGATCTCGCCGCGCGGCTTGGCGTTTCCACCGAAAGCCTGTCGCAGACCATTCGCGTGGCGACGATCGGCGACGTCGGCCCGGCCTTGGCAAAATTCGACGCCGGCGACCGCCAGGTGCCGATCCGGGTCCAGCTCGAGGACGGCGCCCGCGGCGACCTGCAATTGCTGGAGCAGTTGCGGGTGCCGCTCGGCCAGCACGGCGAACGCGGCGGCGTGCCGCTCTCGGTCGTCGCCGACATCAAGCTCGACCAGGGCCCGACCAGCATCAACCGCTACGACCGCGAACGTCAGGCCACCGTGGCCGCCGACCTCGTCGGCTCGTCGGCGCTCGGCGACGCCACCAAGAAGATCTACGATCTGCCCGTGATGAAGACGCTGCCGAAGGGCGTCAAGGTGAGCCCCTCGGGCGACGCGGAAAGCCTGAACGAATTGTCGGAAGGTTTTGCCACCGCGATCACCGCCGGGTTGATGATGGTCTATGCGGTGCTGGTGCTGTTGTTCGGCACCTTCCTGCAGCCGATCACCATCCTGTTCTCGCTGCCGCTGTCAATCGGCGGCGCCATCGTGGCGCTGCTCTTGACCGGCAAGCAGCTGACGACGCCGGTGTGGATCGGCATTCTGATGCTGATGGGCATCGTCACCAAGAACGCCATCATGCTGGTGGAATTCGCGGTGGAATCGATCCGCGAAGGCAAGCGGCGCGACGCGGCGATCATCGACGCCGGCATGAAGCGCGCCCGCCCGATCGTCATGACTACCATCGCGATGGCCGCCGGCATGATGCCGTCAGCGCTGGCGTTCGGCGCCGGCGGCGAATTCCGCTCGCCGATGGCGCTCGCCGTGATCGGCGGCCTGGTATTCTCCACCGTGCTGTCGCTGGTGTTCGTGCCGGCGATGTTCATGATGATGGACGACGTCGGCGCGCTGTTCTGGCGCTTCGGCAAGAAGCTGCTGGCGTCACACGCCGAGACCGAGGAGCATGCGGCGGCGGGGCATGGCGCCGAGCACAAGGGCCCGCCGACGATCGTGCATTCGCCCGCCGCGGAGTGAGGGGGGAGCTTCCCGTGTGCTCGCATGGACTCTTCCACATTCACAGACGTCATCATCCGCGAAAGCGAGCGTAGCCCGGATGAGCGCAGCGACATCCGGGAATAGACCTCACACCGGCCCCGGATATCGCTACGCTCATCCGGGCTACGATGACTGCGCGCGTCGCTCGACACATGGTGCGTCGTGCCCGGGCTTGTCCCGGGCATCGACGTCTTCCAAATCGCACGGCACAAAAGCGAGCGTAGCCCGGATGAGCGCAGCGATATCCGGGAATAGACCTCACGTCGGCCCCGGATATCGCTGCGCTCATCCGGGCTACGATGACTGATGTCATCGCCTCACGGCGCTAACCTGAATAATCCGTTAACATCCTGCGGGTCGACATGAGCTCACTAACTGCTAAACTCGGGCCATAAACCAGTTCAGCCGCACGCTTGAGATCGATGATGACACCGGCGCACGCCTTCGCGAGATGGCGGCGGAGCGCGGGCATGAGGTGGCCGCGGCGCTGGCTGAAGTGGCGGTGCTGCTCAATTCGGTTGTCGACCTCACGACGTGGGTCGCAAGCTGGCGGTCCGCGGACGAATTGCCGCGTCCGCAACCGCGCGATCGCGACTGATCCGAAATTGACTTACAGAGATTGACTTGCAGAGCCTGGCTTGCAAGCGCGACGACGCGCATTCGCGCCATGCTCCCCGCCTCAACGCCTCCGCAACTAGATCCCCCGGCGCTGCTGATCCGCCATGGTGTCCTTGCGCCGGAGTGGCGTCCGGCGGTCGGTGCTTTCGCGCGCGTTGCGGACGAAGGCGCCGAATTTCTCCCGCGAGACGCGCGTGCGGGCGCCGAAATCGGCGGCCATCGCACAGAACCGGCGCCTCAAGCGAGCCGACAGCGGCTGCGACGTGGCGTCCGCCATCCGCGCGCGACCGGGCGAAACCGACGGTCCGAGGCCGCCGCAGAGCTGGAAGGCCGGTCTCGCGCCAAGGTTGCGGCTGGCGGCTACGGACGATTTCGCGCGAGGCGGCGTCGGTATTGGCCAGCGCGCAAAGCCGTCGCGCGTGGCCGACGATGCCGGGCGATCCGGCCAATTCGCCTGCGACGCCGCTGCGGCCGCCGGGGCAGCACGCCGGGCGCGCTTCCTGTCGCTCTCCCTGGCGGAAATATCTGGAGCAGAGAACTCCGACGACAGGCGTTCGGCGGTGTCGGGGCGCGGATCGCGCGTGCAGCATGTCGGCTCATCCTGCCGAACCGGAACGGACGCGCCTTCCGAACCATTTTCCGTAACCGCCGGAGCCGGCGACGCCGGCGGCGGCGTGGCCTTGTCCTCATCATAAGGCGGCACGATCAGGGCCGCGAAGCGCTGGCTGGCGCCGGGCTGACCGAACGGCCTCGACTGCACGGCGAACTCGGTTTTGACATAGCGGCCGGCCCGGGCGGCGGCGCTTTCCATCGAGGCGATACAGTAGGTGTCGACGTCATAGCACAGGGCTGCCCAGCCGCGGCTGGAGCTCGCCTCGCGCGGCGAGGCTTCCGTATGCGGGTAGACCAGGGACGATTGATAGACCGGATGATCCGGGCTGTAGAAAGCCATGGCGAAGGCGAGGCCATCGTCGCCGCCGATCGCGGCAAGCGCCGCATCGGACTGCTCGCGCCATCGCCGCGTCAACTCCGCTGCCGCCTGCGAATAGAAATTGCGGCCCTCGTGCAGGGGATGGCTGCTCCGATAGAAGGCGTGCAGCGGCGCCACCGCGACGACCGCCACCACCGCGATGCCGATGACGGCGGCCGCCAGATTGACCGAATAGAACCGTTCGATCGGATAGCTTGCGCCGCAGACCAACAGGATGACGAACAGGAAAAGCCCCTGGAACGCCCACAGCGGCGGCATGTCGGCTCCGAGCGCGACCGCCGTGATCGCCGGAAACGCGATAGTGCCGATGCTGACAAAAAACAGCAGCAACAGGCCCGAATGCATCGCCCAAAAATCCTCGGGAAACTTCTTGACCCGGTCTTGCGCCATCAGCGCCCATATCGCCGCCGGAATCGCCAGGATCAAGGCAACGCCGAGGATGAAGAGCACCGCTTCGAGCAGCGACGGCGCAAAGCCCTTGCCGGTGTGCTGCGCCAGTGCATAAAACACCGGCGGCGCGCCGTTCACCACCAGCCAATTCAGATGCGGCAGCAGCGCGGTGAACAGGGTGACCAGGGAAACCCAGGGCGCCCAGGAGGTGAAATAAGCGCGGCGTTGCGGATGGCAGATCGCGGCGAACACGAAGCTTACGATCAGAAACACCGAATAGTATTTACCCAGCATCGCCAGCGCCGCGGCGGCGCCGGCGGCAACCGCCCATCGGATCTCGCGCGTTTCGAACGAGCGCAGGAAGCAATAGGTGGCGAGCGGCCAGGCCGCCAGCAGAACCGAGTTGGCGTTGAAGCGCTGGGCGTGAAACTGGTAGATCGGCAGCAGCATCAGGAGCAGCAGCACGATCATTCTCTTGTCGCCCCTGACGAAGCGGCGCGAAATCAGATCGACGGTCCACAATCCGAATGCCGCATTGGTCAGCGCCAGCAACTGAAACGACCAGTTGGTGAGCGGAAACACCGATGTCCACGCCCGCGTCACCCATCCCATCAGCGGCGGATGCTTGGCGTAGCTCCAATCAAGGCTGCGTCCGAGCGTCCATGATTCCAGCACATCGGAATGCAGATCGCCGCCCAGATAGGCGAGTCAGAAACGCCAGCCAGACCGCGATGAATCCGATCAGCAGAAGCGGAATGGCCCAGCCGGCCTCGATGCCATCCATCCAGCTCAGAAACCGCCTTCGCCACCGTGCCGGGGAGATCTCCGAACGCGCGGCCAACTTCGAGAATGCAAGATCCATGGGCACACCAACTCATACGCGTAGCCTGTCGCAGGCAGACAAAATCGATCGCCGTCGCACGGCGTGCGACGGCGGCAACCCGTTTTGCAATTGCGAGGCTGCGTGTTTAGAATTGTTAAAAAATCTTAATGTCCCAAATTTAAAATATTGGTGGCTCAATTGAGGTCATGTTCGAGCACACTGCGAGCTGAAAGATGTTCGCGCGCCGCGATTGGCCCACAATTGCAAAGCCGGCGATCGAAAGCGCATGATCGGACGCAATCCGGATCGAGCGCGGCAAAATCCGGGCAACGATGTGGTGCGGCTTTGCTACTCGTTACGCGCCACCGTGGTGAGCCGATTCATGTTCAATAGCAGGATGCGGCCGCGCTGCAGATCGAGAATGCCATCCTTGCGCCAGGTCTGCAGCTGGCGGTTGACGCTTTCGCGGGCGGCGCCGACGAAGACGCCGAGCTGTTCCTGCGAGATATGCACCTCAGAACCGTAATCGGTCGCGAGCGCGCAGAGCCGGCGCGCCAGCCGCACCGGCAGCGGCTGCAGCACCGATTCCTCCATCCGCTCGCTCTGCCAGCGAATCCGCTGGCACAGCAGCTGGATGATCTTGATCGCCACGCGCGGCTCGCGCTCGAGATGGCTGAGAAAATCCTCGCGCCGCAGCACGAACAATTCAGTCGGCTCGCCGGCGGTGGCATCCGCGGTGCGGCTCTGGCCGTCGAGCACCGCGACCTCGCCGAACAGATCGCCCGGGCCCATGAAATTCAGGGTCAGGCGGCTGCCGTCGGCGGCGCCG
>Ga0209890_10001169_pt1 | contig 11920 bp, 6 predicted proteins | sample OrgsoiDNA2013049_FD_185799 | JGI IMG/M metagenome (GOLD analysis project Ga0209890, IMG submission 185799) | Permafrost soil microbial communities from the Arctic, to analyse light accelerated degradation of dissolved organic matter (DOM) -... | ecosystem: Environmental > Terrestrial > Soil >... | reverse complement strand
GGTGCGGCCGGTGCCGCCCCCGGCGCCGGAGCGGGCGGCGGAGTGCTGCAGCCCATCGCGCTAGCGAGCGACAGGACGGCAATGAACGAGCCGGTTAGTGATTTGCGCATGATAGATCTCTCTCCTTCACGGTGTTTGTCTTGGAAGCAATGAATCTTTGATGATTAGCAATCTTCAGCAAGTAAACTTTAGAAGAAGATTGCTTGCGCTCCGAGCTGGATCGAGTTGGCGGTCGGGTTGGACCCGCCGGTCGCGCTCGGGCCGAGGTTCGTATAGCTGTAGGTGGCGAGGAGCCGCAGCGCCGGGCCCTTGATCAGGTAGGACAAGCCCACGTCCAGGTTCCAGGGACTCGTGCCGGGTACGTTCCTCACCTTTTCCCACTGATAGCGGACCATGGGCTGGAGACTGCCGACGCCCACCGTGGGGGTCGCATAAGCCAACAGTGCGTAGAGCGAGTCGCTCACCCCGCCGTCATTCACGTTGAAGTGGTAATAGGCCGCGGACGCGCTGAGGTAGCTGCCGCCCCCGAGCTTCTTCTCGAAGAGTCCATCGACGCTGACCTCGGCGTAGGTCTTGTCGCCGCCGGCCACAGTCGTGCTGCCGTGGTCCCGGACCTGTCCGCCCAAGCTGAACGAGAGGATGTCCTTGTCGCCGAAATAGCTTCCATTGCCCCAGAACCCCGGCTCGGACTCGAGGAGCGCCAGCCGCAATCTCCCCGAAAAGAGGGGGCTGGTGGCGATGTTGGCGTTGTCGAACGCGCCGGCGAAGTAGCTGAACTTACCGCCCTGGATGTCGCCCCAGATGACGGCGCCGTTGTTGCGCCCCGAGGGCCCCTCCGCCGGCGCGCCGACGAAGCCGTTGCCCACTGCGAAGAAACCTGGGTAGTTCCAGGGGATCATGAAGAACGGTCCAGACGAGTTTGCCCGGTCCACGGGAACCAGAAGATGGCCGGCCCAGAGGTGAAACTCATCGACGAAGTCGAACGAGATGATGGCGTCCTCGATCGCGACGAAGCTTCCCGTCGTAAACGACGAGTTGGGGAAGGTGGCCATATTCGAGTTCAGGTTCAGCGTGACCCCGATGTTCTTGGTGACCTTGCCGCCCGCGTGGAGCTCCACATAGGCGGTGTCCATGTGCCAGTCGTTGACCTTGCTAGGGTCCTGCCCCTGAAAGACGCCGCCCGCGCGCAGCCAGGCGCCGACGTCGATCGGCGGGAGCACGTCGGGACGGGTGGCGGGCATCGCCTCGGCCGACGTAGGCGGTTTGGCCTCGGTCGCGACGGCCGCCGGCGGCGTGGCCGGCGGCACGATGACGACAGCCGGCTGCGGCGGTGGTGGCACCTCCGCAGCAGCGGGTGGAGCGGCGGGGGCGGCCGGCGGAGGGGCGTCCGCCGCCTGAGCGCGAGCCACGCCCGCTGCACCCGTCAGCAGAATTGCAAGCGCAGTTCCCCAAACCTTGGCTGGCACCAACCGTCGTCGCTCTTCCATTCTTCTTGGTTCCCATCGCGTGATCGCAGCTGTGGCAGTGACGCCGCCCGGACCCCTTCCGGGCGGACATCTCGGGTCAGCCCAGGCGATCACGCTCAGGACCGGCCGACCTCGATTCGAATTTCCTCGATCCGACTTCAAGGCCGACCATATCGAACGGGTGTTAATGGCTGATTTCGTCGGAACCAGACTTTCGTAACATCGACTTCACAGGGCTTTTCACGCGGGAATTGCGTAAATAGATCGCTCTATTCCTCGGCGGGCGGGCGCGATCCGACCAGCAAGCGGAGCATCACCGGCAGGACGACGAGGCCGAGGATCGTTGACGAGAGGATCCCGCCGATGACGACCGTCGCCAGCGGGCGTTGAACCTCGGCGCCCGCGTGGGTGGAGATCGCCATCGGAATGAAGCCGAGCGCCGCCACCAGCGCGGTGGTGATGACCGGGCGGAAGACGGTCCCCGCGGTCGCTTGAATCACGGTGGCCGCGTCGCCGGCCGACTGGGCGAAGCGGCGCGCCAGCTCGCCGGCCATCACGACCCCGTTCAACACCGCGACCCCCGCGACGGCGATGAAGCCGACCGCCGCCGGGATCGAGAACGGCAATCCCCGGAGCGATAGCGCCAGCACGCCTCCCACCAGCGCAAGCGGGACGTTGACGAACACCGCGACGGCGTAGCGCAGATCGCCGAACATCAGGAACAGCATGGCGAAGATGACGATCAGGGCGATGGGGGCCACGTAGCCGAGCCGCTGGCTGGCCCGGGTGAAGTTCTCGAACTGCCCACCCCACTCCATCGTGACCCCCTCGGGCAGCGTCACCGCTTGCGCGACCCGGGCGCGCGCCTCGGTGACGAAGCTGACCAGATCGCGCCCGCGAACGTTGACCTCGACCAGGACCCGGCGTTGCAGCGACTCGCGGTTGATCACCGCCGGTCCTTCGGTCTCACGGATCGTGGCGACCGAGGCAAGGGGGACCAGGTGCCCCGTCGATGACCCGACCAGCAGCTCGCCGAAGGCCTCCGGAGTGAGCGTGGCCGGCGGCAGGAGCAGCATGAGATCGAAGCGGCGCGACCCCTCGAAGATCTTCCCGGCGAAGCGACCGACCCTCGACGCCTCGACCACCTCCAGCACCCGATCGGCGCTCATCCCGTAGCGCGCCAATCGCTGCCGATCGGGCGTCACCTCCAGAAGCGGCAGGCCGAGCACACGCTGAACCCGCCAGTCGCCCCGCCCGGGGACGTCGCGCACAACCTTGCCGATCTCGTCGGCCGTCTTCTTGAGCACGACCAGATCGGGTCCGAACAGTTTGATCACCACATCGGCGCGCGACCCCGCCAGGAGCTGGTTCACGCGATCCTCGATCGGCTGCGACACCGAGACGAACGTCGCGGGGACCTGGGACTCCACCTGCTGCTTGATCACCTCGCCGAGATCGTCGAGGTCGTGGGCGCTGGTCCATTCCTCCCGCGGGCGCAGCTTGACCATCACCTCGGTCTCGTCGGGGCCGACCGGATCGGTCGCCACCTCCGAGCGCCCCGTGAGCGTGACGATCGATTTGACCTCGGGGATGCGGGCAAGGACATCCTCCACCTGCACGCCGAGGCGCTGGGCCTCGGTGATCGAGATCGAGGGGAGTCGCTTGACGTCGAGCGACAGCTCCCCCTCGTCGAGCCGCGGGACGAACTCCGCCCCCAACGTCGTCGCCACCACCGCCGTCCCGATGAGTGCGGTGGCGGCCACGGCCAGCACCAGCCTGGGGCGCGGCAACATGCGGTCGAGCTGATCTTCGTAGAGTCGCCGCGCCCGGCCGAACAGGCCGTCGTACTTGCCGTGCGGCTTCACGGGGCCGAGCACCGTGGCGGCGAGCGCGGGGAAGGCGGTCAGAGAAAACAGCAATGCGCCGCCAAGCGCGAGCGCGACGGTGATCGCCATCGGCTTGAACATCCGCCCCTCCACCCCCTCGAGCGCCATGAGCGGCAGATAGACGAGCAGGATGATGAGCAGCGAGAAGACGACCGGGCGGGCCGCCTTCCCCATCGACTGGGAGACCAGGTAAGACACATCCTCGCGGCTCTCAGCCCGCCGGACCGCGATCTCGATCAGCGCCACCTCCAGCATCACGATCGCCCCGTCGACCAGCAGGCCGAAGTCGATGGCCCCCAGCGACATGAGGTTCCCGGTGATGCCGATCTGGACCATCCCGATGAGCGCGATCCCCATCGCCAGCGGAATAGCCAACGCGGCGATCAGCGCGCCGCGGACGCTGCCGAGCGTGAAGAAGAGGACCACCGCCACCAAGAGCGCCCCCTCCCCCAGGTTGATGCCGACGGTCTTGAGCATGCGGCCGATGAACTCCGCGCGGTCGTAGTACGAGCGGATCTCGACCCCCGCCGGAAGCTCGCCCTGGATCTCGGCCAGCTTCGCCTTGACCCCGCGCACGACGTCGCGTGAGTTGGCGCCGGTCAGCATCATGACCGTCGCTTTGACGATCTCGCCGTCGCCATGTTTCGTCACCGCGCCGAAGCGGAGCGCCGAGCCGATGCGAACGTTGCCGAGGTTCTTGACCAGCACCGGCGTCCCGTCGACGTCGGAGGTCACCACGGTGTTCTCGATCTCCTCGATGCTGTGGAACTGGGCGTCGGCCCGGATGGAGAACGACTCCCCGTTCTTCTCGATGTAGCCGCCGCCCACGGCGGCATTGTTGCGCTCGAGGATGCTCTGCACGTCACCCAGGGAGAGGCGGTAGCCCGCCAGACGTTTGGGGTCGAGCACCACCTGGTACTGCTTGGCCTCGCCCCCCATGCCGTTGACCTCGACGACGCCGGGGACCGAGCGCAGCTTGATCGACACGTCCCAGTCGAGCATCGTGCGCAGCTCCATCGGCGTGTGCTTCTTCGAGACCAGATAGAACTCGTAGATCTCGCCGAGGCCGGTGGAGACGGGGCCGAGCTCGGGGTGGCCGTAGCCGGGGGGGATGTCGGCCTCCGCAATCTTCACCCGCTCGGACACCATCTGGCGGGCGAGCCAAGGATCGGTCCCATCCTTGAAGATGACCGTCACCGCCGAGACGGCGGTCCGGCTGATCGAGCGGATCTCGTCCAGCCCCGGGACGCCGTTCATCGCCATCTCGACCGGGAAGGTCAGGTACTGCTCCACCTCCAGCGGCGACAGCCCCGGCGCGCTGGTGAGGATGGCGACCTGCGTGTTCGTCACGTCGGGCACGGCATCGATGGAGAGACGCGGGATGGAGGCCAGGGCCGCCGCGAAGATTCCACCCCAGATCGCCAGCACCACGCCGCGCCGGCGGACGGAGATTTCGACAATGCCCGCGAGGCTCATCGGAGCAGCTCGCTCTTGAGGAGGAAGGCCCCTTCGACCGCCACCCGCTCTCCGAGCGCCAGACCCTGACGGATCTCGATCCGCGCGCCGCCGGAGGCCCCCGTCAGCACGTTCCGGCGCTCGAAGCCGTCGCCCGTTTGCACGAACACCACCGTCTTGCCTTCGATCTGCTCGACGGCGCTGCGGGGGACGGCCAGCACCTGCGCCGTTTCGAGCCTGTCGTCGGCGACGATCCGGGCCGTCACCAGCTGCCCCGCCTGGAGGGTCCCCTTCGGGTTGGCGAACTCCAGACGGACCTTGGCGGTCCGGGTGGCCTGGTCGATCTCGGGGACGATGAAGGCGACCTTCCCGCGGAAGGACTCGCCCGGCCGCGACTCGGTCCAGATCTCCACCTCCTGCCCGACGTGAACGCGGAAGAGATCCTTTTCGTAAAGGTCGAGCGTCACCCAGACGCGTGAGGTGTCGGCGAGCTTGAAGGCGTCGGTGGCGCGCTCGACCGCCTGCCCCAGCGTCACCTTGCGCTCGATGACCGTCCCGCCGATCGGCGCGCGGATGGGGACCCGCCCGGCCACATCACCGCGGTCGACGTCCAGGATGTCGGCGGCCGACAGGCCGATGGCGCGCAGTCGCATCGTCGCCGCGCGCACCCCCGCCTGCTCCGTCACCCACTGGGCGTGGGCCAGCTCGCGCTCGCGCTCCGACGAGATCCGTTTGTCCGCCAGCTCGGTCTCGCGGTGCAAGTTGGCGTCGGCCGCGGAATAGCGCGCCTTGGCGGCGACCAGATCTGCGCGTGCCTGTCCCACCTCGGCGCTTTCGATCTCGGCCAGGATCTCGCCGCGGTGGATCTGATCGCCCACCCCCGCCGCCAGCTTCGAGATCCGTCCGGCCACCAGCGGTCCGACCAGCGCGTAGTGGTCCTCATGGAACGCCACCGTGCCGACCACCTGGATGTCGCCCGCGATACGAGCCAGCTCGGCGGGCGCGACCTTGACCGGGTTCTTCTCCCTGGATAGCGCCGTGAGCTCGAGCGGTCGTGGTGCGGAGGCCGCCGGCGTCGCGACCAGCGACGCACCAGCCTGCGCGCTCGACCGACCGCGCCCGACGAGCAGCCCGACCAGCAGGCACCCGCCACCGACGACACAGACGAGGATCTTCGTTTGCGTGGTCATTCTGCACCGACCGCGCGATCGAGGTTGATGGTGGCGTCCCAGAGGAGACCGAGCGTTTCGAGATAGAGCCGCCGCGCCTCGCTCGCGTCACGCGAGGTCTGGAGCAGCCGGAAGAGATCGAACTTCCCGGCCCGCCACCCTTCGGTCATCAACGTCACCGCCCTCTCCGCCGACGGCAAGACCTCCCGGTCGAGCAGCTCGGCCATCTGTCGCTGCGCGCTCTCGGCGTTGAAGGCGCGCTCCACCTCGAGGGCCACATCCCTGCCGGCCAGCGCCAGCTCCTCGTCGAGGCGGGAGCGTTCGGCCCGTGCCACCGCCAGCTCCCCCTGCTGGCGGCGCCACACCGGGATCGGCACCGCAAGCCCGGCGCCCAGGTAGACCTGGCCCGGCAGATCGCGCTCGAAATCCACGAACAATGTAGGGCTGGGGATCGCCTCTCTTCGCAAGCGGACGATGTCGGCGTCGATCTCCTCCTGGCTGGAACCGATGACGGCCAGCTCGGCCCGATGGCTCTCGGCCCGCGCGATCAGCGCCTGCAGGTCGGTCGCGCGCAAGGTTGGCGCGATGACCGCCGCGTCGAGCGTGACGGGCCGCGCCGCCGGTAAGCCGACGAGGAGACGCAACCGGGCCAGCGCGTCGGTCGCCGCCAGCGCCGCGTCGGCCCGCGCCCGCCGCGCGATCCCGCGCTCGAGGCGGGCCAGCTCCAGGTCGACGTCCGACGAGGCCCCGCCCTGCACCCGGTTCTGAACCGCGTCGAGCAGCTTGGCGACCAGCGCCTCGCGCGCCCCTTCCGTCTCCACTCGCGCCCGCGCCAGCTGCGCCCCGACATAGGCGGCGCGTACCCGGGCCACGGTTTCGGCGCGGGCCACCTGTTCGCGCAGCTCGGCGGTGCGCAGCGCACGGCTGACCACCGCCCGGCGCGCCGAGCGTTGGCCGCCGATCTCGATCGTCTGCTCGGCGTGCAGCAGATACTCCAGCCCGTCGCCCGAGGGATCGCGCCGCGGCCCCGCCGCCCCCGACACCACCGGGTTGCTGGGGAGCAGGAGCGACGCGCCGATCTCACGCGCCGCGACCGCCTGGCGCTCGACGCGCGCGCGGCGAAGCAGCGGACTGGCGGCCTCCGCGCGAGAGAGCGCCTCCGCCAAAGTCAGCACTTCGCCGGCGCCCGCCCTGGGCGGCGTTTCCGCGGCGGGGGGCGCCGCGCCGACCGGCCGCGCGGCCGCCAGCAACAACGAACAACAGATGACGAATCCAAAGCTCTTCCGTAGCAAATGCATGAACCTGGCTCCTCGCTGAGATTGCAGATCGGCAGCCGCACGGACGTGCGCACACGCAGCCACCACCGGGCGCCGGCCTGTCGCGACCTGTCACAACAAGGGCGACGGACGACGCGGCTAAACTGACTCGGGACTAGGCGCGGGCGCGGGGCGGCCGGAAGACTTCGGCCGTGGTCAGACGCGAGGGGGGCGGCCGATGCTCGACGAACACCGACCCACTAATCGAGGGCACATGCAGCGGCTCGAGCTGAGTCGCCGGCAGGACGATCGAGATGTCGAGCGATGACGGAACGTCGTCATTGCTTTCGTCTCCGGAGAAACCAGAGCTCAAAGGATCGACGGTCAGGCAGGCCAGCAGCAGCGCGACAGCCGCGCAGGCGACGAGCAGCCTGGTGATGATCCTCACGTACCAACAGTAGCACAGGCGCTTTTCAGTCGACGCGATCCGTGACTGCCAATTTGGGGCCTCGATGTCGCGGCGCCGGTCGAGCTGGCACTGTTCACACATCGGGGCGGACCCCCAGCAGCGTCTGCCCGGCCCGCACCAGCGCGCCTCGCGCGCAGCAGATCGTCGTGACCGTCCCCGCGACCGGCGCCACCACCGGCGTCTCCATCTTCATCGTCTCGAGGACGATCAGACGCTCGCCGGCGGCGACGTGCGCGCCCGGCGCAACCGCGATCTCCCAGACGCTCCCGGTGATCGCGGCGCGGATCGCGACGGCGTCCGCCGGCAGCGCCTCGCCCTCCCCCGCCTTCTCGGCCGGGGGATCCGGCTCCTCGGGCGGCGGTGGCAGCAAGGCCCAGCGGGCGCGCTCCTCGGCGAAGGCCGCCCGCTGCTTGAGCCGAAACGCCTCGATCGACACCCGGTTCTGGTCGAGAAACGTCCGGTATTCGGCGAACCGGAAGGACGTCTCCTCGATCTGGAGGCCGACGTTGCCGCGCAGGAAGGCCGCCCGGAACGCCAGCAGCTCACGCTCGCCGATCGGCGTGAAGCGGATCTGATCGAAGAAGCGCAGCAGCCAGCGCTTCTCGCCCGGAAACGCCGCCGTCTGGTGGAACCGGTTCCACATCTGACAGGTTCGCCCGACAAACTGGTAGCCGCCGGGCCCTTCCATGCCGTAGACGCAGAGATAGGCGCCTCCGATCCCGACGGCATTCTCGGGCGTCCAGGTGCGGGCGGGGTTGTACTTGGTCGTCACCAGCCGGTGGCGTGGATCGAGCGGCGTCGCCACCGGCGCACCGAGGTAGACGTCGCCAAGCCCCAGGACCAGGTAGCTGGCCTCGTGGACGATGCGACGAACCTCTTCGACGCTGTCGAGCCCGTTGATGCGGCGGATGAACTCGATGTTGCTGGGACACCAGGGGGCGTCGGGACGCACCGACTGGGTGTACTTACGGATCGCCAGCTGGGTGGCGGGATCGTCCCACGAAAGCGGGAGGTGAACGATCCGGGAGGCGACCTCGATCTCGTCGGTGGCAGGGAGCGCGCCTTCGACCTCCTCGAGAAGCGCGAGGAGCCGCTCGCGCGGTAGCCGGCGGTCGTCGTAGTGGATCTGCAGCGAGCGAATGCCGGGGGTGAGATCGACGACGCCCGCGAGCTGACCCGCAGCCTTCCCCGCAGCCTTCCGCGCCATCAGCGCCTCTTGCAGCGCGTGGACCCGGAAGCGCAGCGCGAGATCGAGCACGGGCGGCCCGTATTCGACCAACAGATTGGCGTCGCCGTCCTGTCGGATCACCACGGCGGGCCGACCGTCGCGGGCGGCGGCGCTCGACAGGACAGGCGAGCTGGGCGATGCGGCTCGGGCGCGCTTCGACGCGGGCGACGGCGGCGGCGAGAGCGTCTCGATCGCCTGGGTCTGCGCGCGCGAGCGCTCGCGCGCCTCTTCGAGGGAGACCGGGACGAACCGCACCACGTCCCCCGCCTTGAGCTGGCCCATCTTCCAGAGCTCTGCTTCGATGATCGTGGCGGGACAGACGAAGCCGCCCAGGCTGGGACCGTCCGGGCCGAGGAGAATCGGCATGTCGCCGGTGAAGTCGATGGTGCCGATCGCGTAGGCGTTGTCGTGGATGTTCGAAGGGTGCAGGCCGGCCTCGCCACCGTCGGTGCGCGCCCAGCGTGGCTTGGGTCCGATGAGGCGAACGCCGGTGCGGCTGGAGTTGTGGTGAACGCGCCAGCCGGTGGCGTAGAGCGCGACAATGTCCTCTTCGGCGAAGAAATCGGGCGCCGCGTGCGGGCCCGGCAGGACGGCGATCTCCCAGGCCTCGGTCAACGTCGGGATGAGCGTGGGCGGCAACGAAGCAACCGCGGCCGGCGCCCTGGTGGCAGCCAGTTTCTCCGGTCGCAGCACGTCGCCCGGCTGCAGCGCGCGTCCGCCGTGACCGCCGAAGAGCCCCAGCGTGAAGGTGGCCCGGCTGCCGAGATAAGCCGGCACGTCGAGGCCGCCGCGAATCGCGAGGCTGGCGCGGCTGCCCGGACCACGCACCGGGCCCATGCGCAGCAGGCCGCCGGCGGGGATCTCCACCGCCCGAAATCTCTCCATCGGCGCGCCGTCCAGCGTGGCGTCCATGTCGGCGCCGGTCAGCGCCACCACCGCCGCCGTGTGAAAGCGCAGCGTGGGGCCGACGGCCGTGCACTCGAGGGCGGCCGCCCCTTCGGGGTTGCCGACCAATCGATTGGCCAGCCGAAACGACAGCGCGTCCATCGGTCCCGACGGTGGGACGCCGACGTGCCACAAACCGACACGACCCGGCCAGTCTTGCACCGTCGTCTGCGCGCCCCCCTCGACCACCTCGATGCTCGCGGGCCGATAGTCGACCGACCCCAACAGGCCAGTGAACACCTCGCCGGCGACGAAGCCGGGAAGGTCGAGCGCCTCGATCAGATAGGCGCGGTTGGTCTCGACACCCGCGAAGCGGCAGCGTTCGAGCGCCTCGACCAGCCGGGCCCGCGCCTCCGCCCGCGTCGCGCCGCGCGCGATCACCTTCGCCAACAGCGGATCGTAGTAGGGGGTCACCTCGCTGCCGGTGTCGACGCCGGTCTCGACGCGCAGCCATTCGGCCTTGGGGAACGCGACCTCGGTCAGCACGCCGACGCTCGGCTGAAACCCGCGCGCCGGATCCTCGGCGTAGATCCGCGCCTGGATGGCGGCGCCGCGCGGCGAGGGCGCGACGTTCAACGGCAGCGGCTCTCCCGCCGCCACCCGCACCATCCACTCGATGAGATCGAGCCCGGTCACCTCCTCGGTGACACCATGCTCGACCTGGATGCGGGTGTTCACCTCGAGGAAGTAGAAACTCTGGTCGCGCGGGTCGAGCACGAACTCCACCGTGCCGGCCGACCGGTAGCGGGCGGCCGCGCCCAGGCGGACCGCCGCGTCGTCGAGGCCGGCGCGCGTCTCGTCGGTGAGCCCCGGCGGCGGCGTCTCCTCGACGACCTTCTGATTGCGGCGCTGGAGCGAACAGTCGCGCTGGCCGAGCGCCAACACCCGGCCGGCGCCGTCGCCGAAGATCTGGACCTCCACGTGACGCGCGGGATCGACCAGCTTCTCGAGGTAGACGCCCTTGTCCTTGAAGTGCGCAGCGCCGAGGCGCACGACCGAATCGAACGCCGCGCCGAGCTCGTCGGCGCTGGCGCAGCGGCGCATCCCGATGCCGCCGCCGCCGGCGGTGCTCTTCAGCATCACCGGAAAGCCGATCCGGCTCGCCGCCGACTGTGCCTCCGCGAGATCGGCGAGGAGGCCCGTTCCCGGCAAGAGCGGCAGCCGGGCCTCGGTCGCCAGTGCCCGCGCCGTGTGCTTCAACCCGAAGGCCCGCATCTGCGCCGAGGTTGGCCCGATGAAGACGATCCCCGTCCGCTCGCAGCGCGCCGCCAGCTCCGCGTTCTCGGCCAGGAACCCATAGCCGGGATGAATCGCCTCGGCGCCGGTGCGCGCCACGGCCTCGAAGATCCGGTCGGCGTCGAGGTAGCTCTCGGCCGGCGCCGCGCCACCGATCTCCACCGCCTCGTCGGCAGCGGCGACGAACAGCGCGGTCGCGTCGGCCGTCGAATGGACCGCCACCGAACCGATGCCCAGGCGGCGAAGAGTGCGGAAGATGCGCAGCGCGATGGCGCCTCGGTTCGCGACCAGGACTTTCCTGAACATCCGCTAGCCGGACCTCCAGACGAGCAGCCGAACGGGCGTCGGATCGTAGCCGTTGCAGGGATTGTTGAGCTGCGGACAGTTCGAGATCAGCACCAGCACGTGCGTCTCGGCCCGCATCTCGACGTAGCGGCCCGGCCCCGAGACGCCGTCCTCGAAGGTGAGCGCCCCCGCCGGCGTGACCGGAACGTTCATGAAGAAATTGATGTTGCTGGGGAGATCGCGCTTGGTCATCCCGCGCCCTGCGCGCGCCAACGCCAGCAGGAAGCTGTCGCGGCAGTTGTGCATGTACTTCTTCTCCAGGGCGTAGCGCACCTGATTGCTCTCCGCCGAGCAGGCGCCCCCCAGCGTGTCGTGCCGGCCGCAGGTGTCGGCGACGATGGTCAGCAGCGGGCGCCCCTCGCTCGACATGAGGCGCGTCCCGGTGGTGAGGTAGAGGTGGGTCTGAGCGCGGATCGTCTCGGTCGCGCTGTAGCGCTCGTCGAGATCGCGGCTGTTGAAGAACAG
>Ga0209890_10001168_pt1 | contig 11921 bp, 6 predicted proteins | sample OrgsoiDNA2013049_FD_185799 | JGI IMG/M metagenome (GOLD analysis project Ga0209890, IMG submission 185799) | Permafrost soil microbial communities from the Arctic, to analyse light accelerated degradation of dissolved organic matter (DOM) -... | ecosystem: Environmental > Terrestrial > Soil >... | reverse complement strand
CACGGAACGCACTACGGGCGCATTTGTCCGATCGAAACGCCGGAAGGTCCGAACATCGGCCTCATCGCCTCGCTGTCGACCTACGCGCGGGTCAACGAGTTCGGCTTCATCGAGACGCCGTACCGCAAGGTCACGGAGGGCAAAGCCACCGCGGAGGTGGGCTTTTATTCCGCGCTTCAAGAGGAAGGCCACTACATCGCGCAGTCGAACTCGCCCATCGGCAAGAAGGGTGAGCTGCTCGAAGAGCTGGTGTCGTGCCGTCACAATACTGAGACGGTCATGTCGAAGCCCGAAGACGTCACACTGATGGACGTGTTGCCCAATCAGTTGGTGTCGGTCGCCGCTTCGCTCATTCCGTTTCTCGAGAACGACGACGCAAACCGCGCTCTCATGGGTTCGAACATGCAGCGGCAGGCAGTGCCGCTCATTCGTACGCGCTCGCCGCTCATCGGAACCGGCATGGAAGGCATCGTGGCCCGCGACTCCGGCGTGACCGTGGTTGCCCGCCGCGACGGCATCGTCGAGTCCGTCGACGCCGCCCGCATCGTCGTGCGCACCACCGGTGACTCCGACGATTTGCTAGCTGCCAAGCCCGACATCTATAACCTGGTCAAGTTCCAGCGCTCGAACCAGAACACCTGCATCAACCAGCGTCCCATCGTCGAGCCTGGCGATCACGTGAAGGCAGGCGACGTTCTGGCCGACGGTCCCGCTACCGAGCGGGGCGAGCTGGCCCTTGGCGAAAATATCCTGGTCGCCTTCATGCCCTGGGGCGGTTACAACTTCGAAGATTCGATCTTGATCTCCGAGCGATTGGTCAAGGACGATCACTTCACCTCGATTCACATCGAGGAGTTCGAGTGCGTCGCCCGCGACACCAAGCTCGGCAAGGAAGAAATCACCTGCGACATTCCCAACGTCGGCGAGGACGCTCTCAAGGATCTCGACGAGTCGGGCATCGTGCGCATCGGCGCCGAGGTCAAGCCGCAGGATATTTTGGTCGGCAAGATCACGCCGAAAGGCGAGACCCAGCTCTCCCCTGAAGAGAAGCTTCTGCGAGCCATCTTCGGTGAAAAGGCCGGCGACGTACGCGACAGCTCGTTGCGGGTTCCTCCGGGCGTGCAGGGCATCGTCATCGGCGCCAAGATCTTCTCGCGCAAAGGCACCGAGAAGGACGAGCGCAGCAAGCAAATCGAAGAGCAGGAGAAAGAGAAACTGCTCGCCGACGAGCGCGACGAGACCCGCATCATCACCGAGGCCTACCACGCTCGTATGCGGAAGATGATGCTCGGCAAGACGACAGCGGTTCGCCTGGTCGACGACAAGGGCAAGGTCCTCTGCGCCAAGGGGCAGAAGGTCGACGGCGTTCTCCTCGACGAAATTCCGGTGCGCTACTGGCCGGAGGTGCAAATCGAGGGCGGCAAGAGCGGTGAGAACCGCATTCAGCAGGTCGCCCTGCAGCTCGAAGAGGAGCTCAAGGCCATCGACGCGCTCTACAAGGACAAGATCTCGAAGCTGACCAAGGGCGACGAGCTTCCTCCCGGCGTCATTAAGATGGTCAAGGTCTACATCGCCATCAAGCGAAAGCTGTCGGTGGGCGACAAGATGGCCGGTCGCCATGGCAACAAAGGTGTCGTGTCACGCATTCTGCCCATCGAGGACATGCCGTACATGGCCGACGGAACTCCCGTCGACATCGTGCTCAACCCGCTCGGCGTGCCTTCGCGTATGAACGTCGGACAGATTCTCGAAACGCACCTCGGCTGGGGCGCGCTCCAGCTCGGCAGGCAGATCGAGGCAATGCTCGAAGGTCAGTGGCGGGGCGAAGCCCTGCGCACGAAGCTGAAGAAGATCTTCACCGAGGAGCATCACCAGAAGCTGCTCGATGGATTGAATGACGATGATCTGCGGCGTTTTGCCAAGACGGTTGGTCTCGGTATTCACTTGGCGACGCCGGTCTTCGACGGTGCCAAGGAATCCGACATCAAGGCGAACCTGGCGCTTGCTTCCTTGCCGTCCACCGGACAAGCCACGCTCTTCGATGGCAAGACTGGCGATCCCTTCGACCACGAAGTCACCGTCGGCGTCATGTACATGCTGAAGCTCCACCATTTGGTCGACGACAAGATTCACGCCCGCTCGATTGGCCCGTACTCGCTGGTCACGCAGCAGCCTCTCGGTGGCAAGGCGCAGTTCGGCGGTCAGCGCTTGGGTGAAATGGAAGTGTGGGCCATGGAGGCCTACGGTGCCGCCTACGCCTTACAGGAGTTCTTGACGGTGAAGTCGGACGACGTCATCGGTAGAACGCGCATGTACGAGGCCATTGTCAAAGGCGAGCAGACGCTCGAATCCGGGTTGCCCGAATCGTTCAACGTTCTTCTCAAGGAACTTCAATCCTTGTGCTTGAACGTCGAGCTTATCGAAGACCCGAACGCTCCGCGAAAACAAGAATCAACGATTGAGCTCATGGCTCGGGAAGTGGCGGCGAAAGCTGGCACCGGCGCTGCTGCAGCACCGGCAGCCACGGCCGCGAAATAGGTAGCGACGATCCGCCACGGGAGACATTTGCTATGACCATGAAGGACATTTTCAACTTCTTCGAAAAGCCGAAGGATCCACTTTCGTTTTCGGCCATCCGTATCTCGCTTGCATCGCCGGATAAGATTCGCGAGTGGTCGCACGGCGAAGTCAAGAAGCCGGAGACCATCAACTACCGAACCTTCAAGCCCGAGCGCGACGGCCTGTTCTGCGCCAAGATCTTTGGGCCGGTGAAGGACTACGAGTGCAACTGCGGCAAGTACAAGCGCATGAAGCACCGGGGGGTGGTCTGCGAAAAGTGCGGCGTCGAGGTCATTCAGTCCAAGGTCCGCCGCGAGCGCTTGGGCCACATCAGTCTGGCAACGCCGGTCGCGCACATTTGGTTCCTGAAGTCGCTGCCCTCGCGTATCGGCAATCTTCTCGACATCTCGCTCAAGGATTTGGAGAAAGTTCTCTATTCCGAGGCGTACGTCGTTGTCGATCCGAAGCAGAGCGGACTTACCCGAGGCGAGCTGCTCACCGAAGAGCGCTACGCCAAGCTATCGGAAGAGTTGGGCGATGACTCCTTTACCGCCGGCATGGGCGCCGAATCGATCCGCGAGCTTCTTCGTAGCATCGAGGTTCACAAGCTCTCCGAGATCTTGCGCCAGGAAATGAAGGACGCGACCTCGGAGGCGAAGCGAAAGAAGCTTTCCAAGCGCCTCAAGGTGGTCGACGCGTTCCGCGAGTCGGGCAACAAGCCCGAATGGATGATGCTGGAAGTGATTCCAGTCATTCCTCCGGATTTGCGTCCTCTCGTTCCTCTCGACGGTGGTCGTTTCGCCACATCGGATCTCAACGACCTCTACCGTCGCGTAATCAACCGCAACAACCGTCTCAAGCGGTTGCAAGAGTTGAACGCGCCCGAGATCATCATTCGCAACGAAAAGCGCATGCTGCAAGAGGCAGTCGACGCGCTCTTCGATAACGGCCGTCGCGGCAAGACCATCACGGGCCCGAACAAGCGCCCGCTCAAGTCGCTGTCCGACATGCTCAAGGGCAAGCAAGGACGCTTCCGTCAGAACTTGCTCGGCAAGCGCGTTGATTATTCGGGTCGTTCGGTCATCGTGGTCGGTCCCGAGTTGCGTCTGCACCAGTGCGGTCTGCCCAAGAAGATGGCACTCGAGCTCTTTAAGCCGTTCATCTACAACAAACTGGAAGAGCGCGGCCTCGTCACGACCATCAAGAGCGCGAAGAAGCTCGTCGAGAAAGAGCGTCCCGAGGTGTGGGACATTCTCGAAGAAGTCATCAAAGAGCACCCCATTCTGCTCAACCGTGCGCCGACTCTGCACCGTCTGGGTATCCAGGCTTTCGAGCCGCTCTTGATCGAAGGCAAGGCCATTCAGCTTCACCCACTCGTGTGCGCGGCGTTCAACGCCGACTTCGACGGTGACCAGATGGCCGTGCACGTGCCGCTGTCGCTCGAAGCGCAGATGGAAGCCCGCGTGCTCATGATGTCGACCAACAACATCTTGAGCCCCGCTAACGGCCGCCCGATCATCCTGCCGTCGCAGGATATCGTGCTCGGCCTTTACTACATGACCCGCGAGCGCTCCTATGCGCGTGGCGAATTCCGCGCGACGGCCAAGGGCGCCTCGATGCGCGGCGTGTACTCTTCGATCGAAGAAGTGCGCATGGCGTTCGACCATAGCGAGCTTGAGTTGCAGGCAGCCATCAAGGTGCGCATCGACGGACAATTGGTGGAGACCACCGTCGGTCGCGTGCTGTTGTACGAAATCGTGCCGAAGATGTTGCCCTTCAAGCTCGTCAACCGCGTAATGGGCAAAAAGCAGCTTGGCGATCTCATCGACAGTTGCTACCGCGCCTTCGGTCAGAAAGAGACTGTTCTTCTCGCCGACCGACTTCGCCACCTCGGCTACAGCAACTCGACCAAGGCTGGCGTGTCGATCTGTGTGGACGATCTCATCATCCCGAAGCGCAAGGTCGAGCTCCTGGAACAAGCCCAGAAGGACGTTCAGGAGATCGAAGAGCAATACACCGAAGGTCTCATCACCGACGGCGAGCGCTACAACAAGGTCGTCGACATCTGGGCGCAGGTGTCCGAGCTCATCGCCGAAGAGATGATGAACGAGATCGGTGCTGAGCTGGTCATGAACGAGGAGACCGGCGAAAAGAAGCGGGCGCCTTCCTTCAACCCGATCTTCATCATGGCCGACTCGGGCGCGCGCGGTTCTGCCCAGCAGATTCGTCAGCTGGCCGGTATGCGCGGTCTTATGGCCAAGCCCTCGGGCGAAATCATCGAGACGCCGATTACGACCAACTTCCGCGAAGGTCTGTCGGTTCTTCAGTACTTCATCTCGACCCACGGCGCGCGCAAAGGTCTAGCAGATACGGCGCTCAAGACGGCGAACTCGGGTTATCTCACTCGTCGTCTCGTCGACGTCGCCCAGGACTGCATCATTGCCGAGTACGACTGCGGTACTCTCGAAGGCATCGAAATCGCGCCGCTCGAAGAGGGTGGCGAGATCATCGAGAAGCTCGGCGATCGTATTTTGGGCCGCGTTTCGGTCGACGACATCTTCGATCCCTACACCGGCGAAGTTCTCGTCCAGTCGAACGAAGAAATCACTGAAGACAAGGTGCGTATCGTCGAGGATGCAGGCATCTCGAAGGTCAAGATTCGCTCGGTGCTCACCTGCGAAAGCCGCCGTGGCATTTGCATCTTGTGCTACGGGCGCGACCTGGCCCGCGGTCACATGGTCAACATCGGCGAAGCTGTCGGCGTCATTGCGGCGCAGTCCATCGGCGAGCCCGGTACGCAGCTCACCATGCGTACCTTCCACATCGGTGGCGTCGGTCAGGTTCGCACCGAGCAGTCACAGCTCGAGGCTCGCTACGACGGCGTTGTTCGCTTGGAGAACGTGGAGTACACCCAGCGCGAAAAGCACGCCATCGTGATGAACCGTCACGGCGAAATCGTCATTCAGGACGAGACCGGCCGTGAGCGCGAGCGTTACGGACTGACCTATGGTGCGCGCTTGTTCTTCGTGGACGGCGGCAAGGTGAAGCAGGGCGACCTGCTTTCCGAGTGGGATCCGTTCTCCGTGCCAATCCTCACGGAGGTTGCCGGCAACGTGAAGTTCGGCGACGTCATCGAGGGCGTCACGATGACCGAACAACTCGACGAAGTGACGGGACTTTCCCGTAAGAGCGTCATGGAGTCGAAAGATGCCGACCTGCGGCCGCGCATCTCCCTGAAGGACGACGGCGGCAAGACGCTGAAGATCCCGAATTCGGACAACGAAGCTCGGTATTTTTTGCCGTTCGGTGCGACCATCGCCGTATCGGAAGGCGATCACATGCAGGCCGGCGACATTGTCGCTCGTATCCCGCGCGAAACCACCAAGACCAAGGACATCACGGGCGGTCTGCCTCGCGTTGCCGAGCTCTTCGAATCGCGCAAGCCGAAGGAACACGCCGTCATTTCCGAGATCGACGGTATTGTCAGCTTCGGCAAGGACACCAAGGGCAAGCGCAAGGTCGTGGTCACACCCGAGCACGGCGATGCCAAGGAGTTCCTCATCTCCAAGAGCAAGCACTTGTCCGTACGCGAAGGCGATCGTATCAAAGCGGGCGAGCCGCTGATGGACGGCGCCGCCAATCCGCACGACATCTTGCGCGTCCTCGGCGAAAAGCCACTCGCCAAGTACCTGGTCGATGAAGTCCAGGAAGTCTACCGCCTCCAAGGCGTGAAGATTAACGACAAGCACATCGAGACTGTCGTGCGCCAAATGCTCCGTCGCGTGCGGGTCATCGATGTGGGCGACACGACCTTCCTCTCCGACGAGCACGTCGAGAAGTACATCTTCGAAGAGGAGAACGAGAGGGTGCTTGCAAAAGGTGGCCGTCCCGCCCAGGCCGAGCCGCTCTTGCTCGGTATCACCAAGGCGTCGCTCTCGACCGAGAGCTTCATCTCAGCCTCGTCCTTCCAGGAGACCACCAAGGTGCTCACCGAAGCTGCTGTTTGCGGCAAGGTCGACTTCCTGCGTGGACTCAAGGAAAACGTCATCATGGGCCGCCTGATTCCTGCGGGTACAGGCCTTGGCGCTTACAAGCGGCTGTCGATTCACACCGATGTCGTCGAGGGTGCCGAACCTTTGCCGCCCATCGTTCAAGCCGCCGTTCCACTCGACGAGGAAATTGCCCTCGAGGGCGATGCGAGCGAGTAGGCGGAGCATGCGGAAACGGACGCGGTCCTAGCTTCGACGATCTTGGACCGCTCTAACCGCACCGTTCGAACCGCGCGAGAAATCGCAAGTTATCGTTGACATTGGGATCTCGATCCCTATAATGCACCACTCCTCGACCCGGGGAGTAACCCGCGCAAGCCACACGCTGCAAATAGCTGTGATTCCGAGGAAAAAACACAAGATGCCCACCGTCAATCAGCTCGTAAAATCCGGCCGCCAAGCGGTGCCGCGGAAGACCAACTCGCCGGCGCTCAAGGCCTGTCCGCAGCGCCGTGGCGTTTGCGTCCGCGTGTACACAACGACGCCGAAGAAACCCAACTCGGCCTTGCGCAAGGTTGCTCGTGTTCGTCTCACCAACGGAATGGAAGTCACGACCTACATTCCAGGCGAGGGTCACAACCTGCAAGAGCACTCGGTAGTACTGATTCGCGGTGGCCGCGTGAAGGATCTGCCAGGCGTTCGTTACCACGTCATTCGCGGTAGCCTGGACACGGCGGGTGTCAGCAATCGTCGTCAGGCACGTTCGAAGTACGGCGCCAAGCGCCCGAAGTAGTGGGCGCGTTTCGTTGGAGAAGTTAAGAGATGCCACGTAAAGGTGAAGTTCCCAAGCGCAAGCCGCTTACCGATCCGAAATTCACGGATCAGACCGTCGACGCTCGTCGTCGCATTACGAAGTTCGTGAACACCGTCATGGAGTCGGGCAAGAAGGCGATTGCCGAAGGCATCGTCTACGGAGCCTTCGACCTGGTCGCTGAGAAGGCCGCCGATGATCCGGTGAAGGTTTGGGAGAAGGCGATGGCCAACGTCCAGCCGAAGATTGAGGTTAAGTCTCGTCGCGTTGGTGGTGCGACCTATCAGGTCCCCGTCGATGTTCGTCCGGATCGTGCCATGGCGCTCGGCATGCGCTGGCTCATTCACTCGGCGCGCGATCGTTCTGACGGTCGCACGATGCGTGAGAAGCTGGCGGCCGAGTTGTTGGATGCGTCTAACAACAAGGGCTCGGCCGTGAAGAAGCGCGAAGATACCCACAAGATGGCGGAAGCGAACAAGGCGTTCGCGCACTACCGCTGGTAGTCCCTACTCGAGACTAGTTAAGAACAATTCAATCAACATAGCGTCAGGAAGATTCGGGCTCGGAAGGTCGTTGAAGGGACCTGCAAAGGCGAACTGCTTTTGCTGATCCTTCCAGCCGACCGAAGAAGCCTGGACCAAATTCCCTGACCAGGTGAACAGGAACCGCGGACCCTGTGGTCCTCTGAGAGCGACGCTCGTCAGATGATCCACTCGCGCGCGGAAAACAAACGTGGCTCGGCAAGTACCCATTGATCATACCCGGAACATCGGGATTATGGCGCATATCGATGCGGGGAAGACTACGACCACCGAGCGTATTCTCTTCTACACCGGCGTTTCTCGTACGATGGGCGAAGTCCACGAGGGTACCGCCGTTATGGACTGGATGGAGCAGGAGCAGGAGCGGGGCATCAGCATCACCTCGGCCGCGACGACCTGCTTCTGGCGCGACCATCGCGTAAACATCATCGATACACCCGGTCACGTCGACTTCACCATGGAAGTCGAGCGCTGTCTGCGCGTTCTCGACGGTGCGGTTACCGTGTTTTGTGCCGTAGGAGGCGTCGAGCCGCAGTCGGAAACGGTGTGGCGTCAAGCCGACAAGTACAGCGTTCCCCGCATCGCCTTTATAAACAAGTGCGACCGCATGGGCGCCGATCCGTGGCGTTGCGTGCAGCAGATCCGCGAGCGCATCGCCGGGCATCCCGTGGTGACCCAGATTCCGATGGGGCTCGAGGATTCCTTCACGGGCGTCCTCGATCTGGTCTCGATGCGCGCGCTTGAATGGGTTGGTGATACGACTGGCGCGCTTTTCCTCGAGCGCGAGATCCCCGCCGATTTGGTCAAGGCCGCGAAGAACGGCCGTGCCGCTTTGGTCGAGGCGCTTGGGGAAGCGGACGAGGAGATGTTTTCGCTTTACGTCGAGGGCGCCGAGATTTCGGCCAAGCAGATTCGCGCGTCTCTTCGCCGGGCGACGATCGCCGGCAAAGCGGTGCCCGTGTTACTCGGCGCTGCTTTCAAGAACAAGGGCGTCCAGCCATTGCTCGATGCCATTGTGGATTATTTGCCGTCGCCGTCTGACATGCCGCCCGTGCGCGGCCATCGGCTGGATGGCGAGCCGACGACCAGACGGGCAACAAACGACGAGCCGTTCTCCGCGCTGGCCTTCAAGATCATGAGCGACGTCGTCGCCGAGCCACTCACCTATTTTAGGGTGTACTCGGGCCACGTGGCATCTGGTTCGACCGTGTTCAACGCCACCAAAGGCAAGCGCGAGCGTATCGGGCGTCTTTTGCGCATGCATGCCAACCGGCGCGAGGAAATTCGTCAGGTGACGTGCGGTAATATCGCTGCCGCTGTTGGTTTGCGGTCGACGTCAACGGGCGACACCCTGTGTGACGTGCGCGAGCCTATTGTGCTCGATCTCATTGATGTTCCACAGCCGACCTGCTCGGTCGCCATTGAGGCGAAAACCAGCGCTGACCAGCAGCAATTGCTGAGGGCACTCGAGCGACTGGCCGTTGACGATCCGTCCTTCACCCTCAAGACCGATGCCGAGACCGGACAGACGGTCATCTCGGGTATGGGCGAGCTCCACCTTGAAATCGTCGTCGACCGCCTAGTCCGTGAGCACAACCTGCGCGCCAGCGTGGGGCGACCACAGGTCGCCTACCGCGAGGCGATTACAAGGAGTGCGGAAGCCGAAGGTCGCTTCGAGCACGCGGTCGGCGGGCGTGGCCTTTTTGCGCAGGTGAAGCTGCGGATCGAACCAGGCGCCGAGCGCTCGGGGGTGACGTTCCGAAACCTGGCCTCGGTGCGCGCTGTTCCGACAGAGCACGTCGTCGCTGTCGAGCGTGGATCTAGGACAGCTCTGGCTCGCGGCGCTGTTGCTGGCTATCCGATTGCCGACGCTGTCGTCACGTTGCTCGACGGCGCTTACCATCCGCTCGACTCGAACGAGATGGCCTTCCAAATTGCGACGGCGCAGGCTATCGCGGATGCGCTCTCGAAGGCCGGGCCAGTGTTGCTTGAGCCGCTCATGTCCCTCGACGTGGTCGTTCCCTATCAGTATGTCGGAGGGGTCGTTGGTAATTTAAGCTCGCGTCGCGCTCGAATTATTGGTATTGAGCCGCGTGGCGGATCTCAGGCAATCGCTGCTGAGGTTCCCCTTTCATGCATGTTTGGGTATACAACAGATGTTCGTTCGCTGACGCAGGGGCGTGCAACGTTCACAATGGAGTTCCTGCGCTTTGCTCCAGTTCCGAACCGCGTTGTCGAAAGCATCGCCAATCGGGTTCACAGTTCGTGATCTTGAATCGCCTCTAGGAGGAAACCATGGCCAAAGAAAAGTTCATTCGTAACAAGCCGCACCTGAACGTAGGCACGATCGGGCACGTGGACCATGGCAAGACGACGCTGACGGCAGCGATCACGAAGACTTTGGCGAAGAAGAACTTCGCGACGTTTACGGCGTACGACCAGATCGACAAGGCGCCGGAAGAGCGTGAGCGCGGCATTACGATTGCGATTGCGCACGTGGAGTATCAGACGGAGAAGCGTCACTACGCGCACGTCGATTGCCCCGGCCACGCGGATTACATCAAGAACATGATCACGGGCGCGGCGCAAATGGACGGCGCGGTGTTGGTGGTTTCTGCTCCTGACGGTCCGATGCCGCAGACGCGCGAGCACATTCTGCTGGCCCGCCAGGTCGGCGTTCCTTCGATGGTTGTGTACCTGAACAAGGTCGACATGATTGCGAAGGGCGACGAGGAGCTTTTGGACCTGGTCGAGCTGGAGCTGCGTGAGCTTCTGTCGAAGTACCAGTTTCCTGGCGACACGACGCCGATCGTGCGGGGCAGCGCGCTCAAGGCGCTGGAAGGCGATCCTTCGGAGATCGGTGAGGGCTCGATCAACAAGTTGCTCGATGCCCTTGACAGCTTCATTCCCGAGCCGAAGCGCGAGATCGACAAGCCATTTCTGATGCCGGTCGAGGACGTGTTCACGATATCAGGACGTGGCACGGTGGTAACCGGGCGCGTGGAGCGCGGCATCGTGAAGGTGGGCGAAGAAGTCGAGATCGTGGGTTTCAAGGACACGATGAAGACGGTCGTCACAGGCGTGGAAATGTTCCGGAAGCTTCTGGACGAGGGTCGCGCAGGCGACAACATCGGCGCCCTTCTGCGCGGTACCAAGCGCGAAGAAATCGAGCGCGGCCAGGTGTTGGCGAAGCCGGGATCGATTACGCCGCACAAGAACTTCATGGGCGAGGTCTACGTGCTCAAGAAGGAAGAGGGAGGCCGTCACACGCCGTTCTTCAAGGGCTACCGCCCGCAGTTCTACTTCCGCACGACGGACGTGACGGGAGACGTGAAGTTGCCTGACGGTATGGAAATGGTCATGCCGGGCGACAACGTGACGATGGAGATCACTCTGATCACGCCGATTGCGTGTGAAGAAGGTCTGCGCTTCGCAATCCGCGAAGGTGGTAAGACAGTCGGCGCCGGCGTCGTGACAAAGATTATTGCGTAAGGAAACTCTGGCGGAGCGATTGCGAGCCAAGTAAAAGGGGACACCACGTGACACCCAAAATCAGAATTCGGCTAAAAGCCTACGATCACCGCCTGCTGGATCAGTCGGCAGGTGAGATCGTCGACACCGCCAAGCGGACTGGCGCAAAGGTCGCAGGTCCTATCCCGCTGCCGACGAAAATCAACAAGTACTGTGTATTGCGTTCGCCGCACGTCGACAAGAAGTCGCGGGAGCAATTTGAGATTCGAACGCACAAGCGGCTGCTCGACATTCTGGATCCAACGCAGCAGACACTGGACGCGCTGATGAAGCTCGACCTGTCGGCCGGCGTGGACGTCGAGATCAAGACCTGAGGATGGCCATGCAGATCGACGTTGTAAATCTAGAAGGGCAGAAAGTCGGCCAGGTGGATCTGTCCGACGAGGTCTTCGCCACCAAGGTGAAGGAACAGTTGCTATGGGAAGCCGTCAAGGCTCAGCAGGCAGCCAAGCGCGCGGGAACGCACTCGACGAAAACGCGCATGAACGT
>Ga0209890_10001167_pt1 | contig 11924 bp, 6 predicted proteins | sample OrgsoiDNA2013049_FD_185799 | JGI IMG/M metagenome (GOLD analysis project Ga0209890, IMG submission 185799) | Permafrost soil microbial communities from the Arctic, to analyse light accelerated degradation of dissolved organic matter (DOM) -... | ecosystem: Environmental > Terrestrial > Soil >... | reverse complement strand
GCTGACCGCGACCCGCAGTGCGTCCTCGTTGAGCGTCCAGGTCACCCTGATCCGCGAGCCGGGCAGCGGCGCCGCGTGCCGGATCGCGTTGCTCAGCAGCTCACTGACAACGAGCGCGGCGTCGCAGACCACGGATTCGTAGATGCCCGCCGACACGAGGTCGGCAGCGAGACGGCGCCGCGCGACCGCGACGCTGGACGGCGTATACGGAAGCAGTACGACTGCCGAGGTACTCACCTCCCTGTGACCCGTCCCACTCCAGCCATCAAACGAACCCGGTACGAGCGGGAAAATGCCCCGCGGGACAGGACGGGAAACCGTAGCGGTCACATTTTGTAGCCGAAACGAGAGCTGTTCAGCGGGGATTGGCTCACCTATGCAGATAAAGGCCACATAAAGTGACGGGCGTTATTCGGAAAGAGAGATACGCAACCGAAACGCGCCGGTACCGGCCACCCCTTAGGCTTGCGCTTATCCCGGGATGCGAAAGCGAGGAATGGCCGTGGCAGAGCCGATGGTGGTCGTCGACGACCTGCACATCGTGTACCGCGTCTACGGGGCGGGCGGGAGCAAGGGCACGGCGGCGACCGCGCTCATGCGAGTGATGCGACGGCAGAACCGCCCCGGGCTCCGCGAGGTACACGCCATTCGCGGCATCTCTTTCGTGGCCAACCGCGGCGACGCCGTAGGGATCATCGGGCGCAACGGCTCGGGCAAGTCCACGCTGCTGCGGGCCATCGCCGGACTGCTGCCCCCCGAGCAGGGAGCCGTCTACACCACGGGCGAGGCGTCGCTGCTCGGGGTCAACGCCGCCCTGATGGACGACCTCACCGGCGAGCGGAATGTCGTCCTGGGCTGCCTGGCCATGGGCATGAGCCCCCAGGAAGTCAAGAGCCGCTATCAGGACATCGTGGAGTTTTCCGGTGTCGGTGACTTCATCGACCTGCCCATGCGCACGTATTCCAGCGGCATGGGGTCGCGGCTCCGGTTCGCGATCGCCTCGGCCAAGAGCCACGACGTCCTGCTTATCGACGAAGCGCTGGCCACGGGCGACGCGCCGTTCCGCGCGAAGAGCCACAAGCGCATCGAGGAACTCCGGCAGGAGGCGGGCACGGTCTTCCTGGTGGCTCACAACCTCGCCGAGGTCGAGGAGACGTGCAACCGGGTCATCTGGCTGGAGCGGGGCGAGATCATCATGGACGGCGACGACGTCCCCGGTATCATCGATGCCTACCTGGAGGCATCCGGCGGAGATCGCCGCACCCGCCAGCCGGTCTAACACGGAGCCGGTTCCGGCCCCGCCGGCTCAGTAATTCGCCCCCGCGTCCCCGGCGGCCTGGCCAGCGATTGCGTCGCGCAGTACGATCCGCATCACGGTCCCGCCGCCCGCACGTGATGCCGCGTCGACCTGCCCATCCTGCGCCACAGCGAGGCGGCGCACGATGTAAAGGCCGATGCCGATGCCGCCGAACCGGCGCCGGTCGCCGGCCTCGCCCTGGAAGAAGCGCTCGAAGATGCGCTCGCGGTCGCCGTCGGCGATCCCGATGCCCCGGTCTTCCACCGTCACCTCGATCCGCCCGTCCCGGGCGCGCGCCCGCACGGTGACCTGGCCCCCCTCGGGTGAGTACTTGAATGCGTTCTCCAGCAGCTGGCCGACGATGACGTCGGTGGCCATCGTGTCGCCGTAGGCCGGCGGCAGGTCGCCCGGGATGTCAGCGACCAGCGTGTGCTTGTGCGACAGCGGCTGAAACGCGACCGCAGCGGCCCGCAGCAGTGCCCCCAGGTCGAACGGCCCGTTACGGACCGGGAGCTGGTCGGCTCCGGCCCGCGAGCCGAGCAGCAGCTGCTCGACCAGCCGGCCCAGCGAGCCGGCCCGTTCGGCGATTGTCTGCACCGCCGAGCGCCGGTCGTTGTCCGTGAGCTGATCCCAGCGCGCGGCCAGAGTGCTGGCGAAGCCCTGGACCACGGTGATCGGGGTGCGCAGCTCGTGGCTGGTGGTGGCGAGGAAAAGGTCCTTGGCCTGTTCCAGCTCTTTGGCGGCGGTCACGTCACGGAAGTCGATTACCCGCTCGTCACTGCTGGCCAGCGCGGTGCAGAGGACATCCAGCCAGCGGCCGCCCGGCAGCCGGTGGGTGAGCTTGGCGCCCGGCTCTGGCTGCGGGAACGGCGGCGGCTTGCCCATGGCGTCATCTGCGGCGACACCGGTCAGCCGGTGGGCGGCCGGGTTCCACTGCCGGACCAGGCCGGCCCCGTCCAGTACCGCAATCCCGTCAGCGCTGCCGTCGATGATGGCCCGCTCGTGCGCACGCTGCCGCAGGACCTCCTCGAAGGCCATCGCGTTGGTCAGCGCGACGCTCGCGTGCCCGGCCAGCAGCTCCAGCAGCTCCAGCTCGACATGACTGAGATTGCGCCGGCTGTAGAGGGCGTAGAGCGCGCCGTAGGGGCGGTCCCCGACATGCGACAGGCTGAGGGCGATGGTGTGCAGGCCAGGCAGCGCGGACCAGATCAGGTCGTCGAAGCCGCCGACGTCACCGGTGGTCATCATGACCGTCTTGCCAGACCGCATCAGGTCGCCGACCAGGCTGGTGGACAGGTCCGCGGTGTGGCCGCGCAGCCGGGCCGGCAGACCCGAGGTGCTGACCAGCCGGAGCATGCCGTCCTCGATGATCACAAAGCCACCGGCGTCCGCGCCCGTCAGCTCGCGCAGGCTCGCCGCGATGCGGTCGAGCACCGCTTCCAGGTCACGCTGAGCGTTCATATCAGCCACGACGTCGCCCAGCCGGCGCACGACGCGGGCCCGCTCGGCCATGTAGTGGCGGGCCACGTCGTCTTCGCCGGCCTGATGGCAGACGCTGACCCAGCCGGTCACCTCACCGCCGGAGCCAAGGAGGACGCTGGTGTCGATCCGGACGTCCAGCATGCTGCCGCCCTTGCGGATCCGGCGGGTCGCGAAAGAGATCTGGCCCCCACCGCGGACCCGTTCGAGCACCGCGTTGTGCTCGGCCTTGAGTTCTTCCGGGATGATCGGCGGCTCGAGACCGACCACCTCGGGCGCCGCCCAGCCGAACATCCGCTCCGCGGCCGGGTTCCACAGCAGCACGGTCTGGTCGGTGCCGAAGGCGACGATCGCATCGGCCGCGCACTCGATGACCGCACGGGCGGTGGCGTCGACCCGGTACTGGCCGGTTATCGTATCCGCTGGCTCTGTCACCACCCCCTCATGGTGCCACCTGATCACCACTGCGGGTCACCAAAAGCTCAGGTGAACAGGACGCCGGGGTTGAGGAGACCGACCGGGTCCAGTGCCGTCTTGATGGCGCGCATGGCCCCGATCTCCTGCGCCGAACGGTTGTTCGACAGGAGAGGTACCTTGGCCCGGCCGATGCCGTGTTCGGCCGAGATCGAGCCGCCATATGCCGCCGCCAGCCGCAGTACCACCTCATCCACCGCCTGATCGGCCGGGTCGGGGCCGAGCACGTTGACGTGCAGGTTGCCGACCCCGATATGACCGAAGACGATCATGCGGAGCGTGCGGCCCGGCGGCGCGGCGGCCGAGACGGCACCGTCCAGCGCGCCGCGCAGCGCCGCCAGGCTCGCCACCGGCACCGCGATGTCGAGCTTGTGCGGGACCCCGGCGGCACTGATCGCCTCGGTGTGCCGTTCCCGGTAGGCCCACAAGGCGGCGCTCCCGGCTGGGTCCACCGCGACCGCCGCATCCTCCAGGGCAGCGATCCGCGCCAGATGGTCGGCCTGATCAGCTGGCCCGGTCACCTCAACCAGCAGGTAGGCCGGGTAGGCGCGGGGCAGTGGCGCGGGCAGCCCGGTATGCGCGCGCACCAGGGCCAGGCCGGCGGCCTCGAAGTATTCCGCGGCGCGGACGCCGGGAGCGCGGGAGCGGATCTCAGCGAGCAGAGAGACCGCCGTCTCGATGCCGCCCACACCGGTCAGCACGGTGACGGCGTGCGGCTCCACGGGCCACAGCCGGAGCCGGGCAGCGGTGACGATCCCGAGCGTTCCCTCACTGCCGGCCAGCAGCTGGGCCAGGTCGTATCCGGTGTTATCCGCCCGTACGCCGCCCAGGCGCGAGATGACGCCGCCATCGGCCAGTACCGCTTCGACCCCGAGAAGCTGGGCCCGGGTCCCGCCGTAGCGGACGGTGTACAGGCCGCCCGCGTTGGTGGCGATGGTCCCGCCGACGGTCGCCGAGTCGCGGGAGGCGAGGCTGATCCCGTATTCGAGTCCCGCCGCGGCCGCGTGTGCCTGCAGTTCGGCGACCGTGATCCCTGCGCCCGCGGTGACCTGCCCGGCAAGGGTGTCCACCGGATCGAGCCGCCGGAGGCGGCGGGTGGAGAGCACGACGTCGCCGTTGGCGGGCACGGCCCCCCCGACCAGGCCGGTGTTCCCGCCCTGGGGGACGACCGCTACCCGGTGCCGAGCGCACACCTGCACAATGGCTGCGACCTGCGCGGTTGTCCCCGGCCGGGCCACACAGGTGGCAGTCCCCTGGTACCGCCGGGTCCAGTCCGTGGTGTAACCGGTCATCAGGTCCGGCCCGGTGAGGACGTGTTCCGCCCCGATCGTGGCCGCCAGATCGCCTGTCAGGCTGCTCATAGTGTCCAGCCTAGGGTTCCCGGGTAAGGTACTTGCTTAACGAAACAAAATAAATTCAGGAATGACCCGCGCGATACCGGGCATACCTTGCGGTAATAAGGCGGCTTGCCACGCGGTGTCACCCGCACCGACGGTACGGCTCCCGCCAGGATGCGGAACGTTGGACCAGGCAGGGGCATATCCCTCTCCCGGCCAGCCTGAGCGGCGGCACGGGCGGCCCGCCGATGGCCGTAAACGCCTGGAGCATCCGGTCGTCGTGGGTTTCGACGGCTCACCGTCCAGTCGTAACGCACTCGCCTACGCGGGCGGCGTGGCCCGTCGCCTGGGCCGTTCCCTGCTCGTGGTCCACGTTTCGGCACCGGGAATGTTCTGCGAGCCGCTGACCGGCCAGGTGATCGGGCTGCCGGAGCACACCAGTGAGCTGGAGAGGTGGCTACTCACGGAGCTCGACCGCAGCACCGATCGGAGCGGGCTCGATGTCCATGTGCGCACCGCCGGGGCAGCCCCGCCCGGGAACTCGCCGCGGCCGCCGCGGAGCAGGATGCGGACGCGCTCATCATTGGCGCACCGTCGCGGGCGTGGCACCGGATGGGTGGCTCGGTGCCCGGTTGGCTGGCCCGGCACGCCCGCTGTCCCGTCATCGTCGTCCCCTGATCCTGCTCCGGCGGCCAGCCCTGGCCCCGGATCAGCGGAAATCGCGGCTGGGCGGGGCCGCAGCGATCCGGAGCCGGCGGAGCCGGGTGGCGACCAGGTTGGTGGCCCCCTCGTTGCGCTCGACCCGGCCGTCAATGAGCAGCGCACCCGACTCCGCGCCCACCCGGCGGAAGCGCTCCCACACCTGCGGCGGGCAGATGACGTTGGCCATCCCGGTCTCGTCCTCCAGGCTGAGGAACACCACGCCGCCCGCCGTGGGGGGGCGCTGCCGGTGGGTGACCAGGCCGCCCACCACGATGGCCCCCCCGGCCGGGACAGTGGGCAGCGCCGCGATGGCCGCCACCCCCTGCTCCTCCAGTTCGGCCCGGATGTGCTGGAGCGGATGGGTACCGAAGACTCCTGTGGCCCAGAGATCGGCGATGGTCTCTTCCGTCGGGGTCATGACGGGCAGCCCCGGCGCGACCAGCCCCGGCGTGGTACCGGGCAGCTGAGCCGGCCGGATACCCGCCGCGGCGCCCGCCGCCCACATCGCTTCCCGTCTGGTCACGCCGAAACAGCCGAACGCGCCACCGGCGGCGAGGGCCTCCAGCGCCGCGGCCGGGAGCCGGGTCCGGCGGGCGAAATCCTCCAGTCCTGCGTACGGACGGCCTGCCGCGACCGCTGCGGCGGTGTCCGCACCGAGGTTCCGTACCCCGCGCAGCCCGAGCCGGATGGCCGGTTGCGGGGCGGCTGGATGAGTGCCGGGCTGCGACGGGACCGGTACTGGCCGGGACGGGACAGCCGGCGTCAGACTCCGGCCCGCGGACTCCAGCGTGGCCAGGTCGCTGCTGGCGTTGACATCCACCCCGCGTACCTCCACGCCGTGCCGGCGGACGTCGCTGATCAGGCTGGCTGGGGAGTAGAACCCCATGGGCTGGTTACGCAGCAGGGCGGCGGTGAACGCCGCCGGGTAGTAGTGCTTCAGCCACGCGCTCGCGTACACGAGGTAGGCGAAGCTGATCGCGTGGGACTCGGGGAACCCGTAACTGGAGAAGGCCAGGATCTTCTGGTAGACGTCCTCGGCGACCGGGCCGGGGATCCCCCGCTGCTCCATACCGTCCAGGAGCCGCTGACGGAGCTCCTCGATCCGCTCTGGCGCCCGCTTCGAGCTCATCGCCTGCCGCAGCTTGTCGGATTCGGCTGGCGTGAAACCGGCACAATCGATGGCCAGCTGCATCATCTGCTCCTGGAACAATGGGACCCCGTACGTCTTGCCCAGGGCGGCGCGCATGGATTCGTGCGGGATCAGCCGTTCCTCCGCACCCGCGCGGCGGCGCAGGTAAGGGTGGACCGACCCGCCCTGAATCGGGCCCGGCCTGATCAGCGCGACCTCCACGACCAGGTCGTAGAACTTTTCCGGACGCAGCCGGGGCAGGGTGGACATCTGGGCCCGCGATTCGACCTGGAAAACCCCCACAGTGTCCGCGGCCTGCAGCATGGCGTAGACGCCGGCGTCCTCCTGCGGGATCGAGTTGAGGCTCCACCGGTGGCCGTAGTGGACTTCGACGAGATCGAAGCAGTCGTGCAGGGCGGACAGCATGCCCAGGCCCAGCAGATCGAATTTGACGAGCCCGGCGTAGGCGCAGTCGTCCTTGTCCCACTGCAGGACGCTGCGGCCGGGCATCCGGGCCCACTCCACCGGGCACACCTCACCCACCGGCCGGTCGCAGATGACCATCCCGCCGGAATGGATGCCCAGATGCCGCGGGAGCTGCTGCATCTGCTCCGCCAGCGCGGCCACGTCCGCAGGCACGTCCGCGTCTTTCCCCGCGGCTTCGCCGGGACCGGCTCGCCGCGACCACGCGTCCAGTTCCGCGGGCGGGTGGCCGAGGGCACGGCCCGCGTCCCGCAGCGCCATCCGCGGCCGGTAGGAGATCACGTTGGCGACCTGGGCCGCCCGCCCCCGGCCGTAGGCACCGTAGACATACTGGATCACCTCCTCGCGGCGCCGGTGCTCGATGTCCAGATCGATGTCGGGCGGCCCGTCCCGCCCCGCGGACAGGAACCGCTCGAACAGCAGCCCGTGCCGGACGGCGTCCACGCTGGTGATCCCGAGCGCGTAGCAGACCGCCGAGTTCGCGGCGGAGCCGCGCCCCTGGCACAGGATGTTCCGGTTCTCACAGAACCGGACGATGTCATGGACGAGGAGAAAGTATCCGGGGAACTTGAGCCCCTCGATCACATCGAGCTCGTGCTCGATCTGGCGGTAGGCTCCGGGCTCCCACTCGGCGCCCGGCGGCCCGTAGCGCTTCGGGGCCTGCTCCGCGACCAGCGCCCGCAGCCAGGACATCTCGGTATAACCCTCGGGAACCCCGAAGTCGGGTAGGCCCGGCGCGAGCACGCGGAAATCGAACGTGCAGGAGCGGGCCAGCTCCACCGTCCGCTCCTGCACACCGGGGAAACGCCGCAGCCGGCGGCTCATCTCGGCGCCGGACCGGATGTAGGCGGCACCGGAAGCGGGCAGCCAGCCGTCCATCTCCTCCAGGCTCCGCCGGGCGCGGATCGCGGCGAGCGTTTCCGCCAGCCGCGCCTGCGACGGCGACGCGTAGTGCACGTTGCCGGTGGCCACCACGCCGGCCCCCGCAGCTTCGGCCAGCCCGGCCAGAGCCTCGTTCCGTTCGTCGTCACCAGGCTGATCATGGAAGGTCAGCTCCACCATGACGTTGCCGGGGCCGAACATCGCGATCTTCGCGCGCAGTTCGCGAAGCGCCGCCTCCGGGCCTCCGGCGGCCAGGGCGGCGGGAACGGCACCCTTACGGCAGCCGGTCAGCACGGCCCAGTGCCCATCGTGGGCGCTGGCCAGAGCACTGCGGTCATAGACCGGCCGCCCCTTCTCGCCCCCCGCCAGCTGGGCCGCGCTGATCACCGTGCACAGCCGCCGGTACCCCTCCGCATCCCGGGCCAGCACCAGCAGATGTTCCCCCTCCGGATCCGGAACACCAGCGCGGGTGCTGGCCCGCCCAACCGGCCCAGCGAGTCCGGGGCCGAAGGCCCCGGCGAGCGGCCGGTGAATATCGGCGAGTCCCGCAGCAGGACCTACGGCGAGGCGCTCGTGACCGGCCAGCGAGTCCGGGGCCGAAGGCCCCGGCGAGCGCCGGTGTGTCGGCGAAGTACCGCCGCGGGGCGCGGAGCGCATGCGGGGGGTTCCGGGGGGTCGGCCCCCCGGGCCAGTACTGAGCTCGGCGCCGAAAATGGTGCCGAGGGAAATTCCCGTCTGCTCGGCCTGCTGTGCCGCGGCCTGGGCGAACTGCGCTACCCCGTACATGCCGTCGTGATCGGTGAGAGCCAGGGCCTGTACTCCCTGCCGGGCTGCCTCGGCGACCAGCTCGGCTGGGCTGGACGCCCCGTCGAGGAAGCTGTAGGAGGAATGGCAGTGGAGCTCCGCCCAGGGTGGCCCGTCATCCTGGGCGGGCTGAGGACCGAAGCGGCCCTGGACCACCCCGGCAGGCTCGCTGCCGTCCTGGCGGGTCATGTCCCAGGACAGCCGCCGCTCGAGTTCTCGCCAGGGGACCGGCGGGTTGTCCCAGCCCATTTACCTCACCTCCGATCCGCGGCGGCCCGGCTGGCGCGGGGCGTCAGTCGTACCTGGCTTCGATCTGCCAGCGGCCCAGTTCAACAGCAGCCAGCCAGGCGATGCCGTCCTCGGTGACCAGCTGAAACCGAGCCCGCCGGGTCGCGTTCCGCTCGTCCCACCACCGCTCGGTCACCGGCCACGGCCCGGCCCAGGCGGTGATCGCCAGCCACGGGCTGTCTCCCACCGTCAGCGCATCGGGAGAAGCGGATACGGCAGCACGGCCGGTGACGGTCACCGGCACACCGGCGGCGTCGATGACCCGGGCTGGCCGCGGGACCGGGTACACCGTGGCCGGGGCCGGCGGGGGGATGCGGGCCGGCCATGGCCGGTCCGCCGGGTGGCGGGCGTCCCGGATGTCGCCGAACGGCACGAGCATGACCTGCTCACCCGGGCCGCGGCCGCCCGCGAGCACCGGATGTGCCACCGATTCATGCCCCAGCATGGCCTGCAGCCGGACGGCGGCACGTTCCACCCGGCCGCTGATCAGGTCGTCACCCCACAGGCCGAGCTGGCGCCCCTCGTCGGGGACCAGGTGGTCCGGGACGAGGCGCAGCATCGCGATCCCGCAGACGCTCTCGTCCGGGCCGTCTTCTGCGGACCCCGGGGACCAGCCGTCCAGCTGCCAGCGCACCCGCTGCGCCACCGCCAGGGCGGACAGCAGCCCGTCATGGCGCCACAGCCGCGTGCTCTCCCGTCCGTCCGTACCGGTCACCTCGACCCGGACCCGGGCACAGGACAGGCCACGCGAAGCGAGCCCGGCGAGCATCTGCTCTGCGAGGCCCTTGGCCGCGAACACCGCCGGCTCGGCGTGGACGGGAGGGTCGAACTCGAGCATGGCGGAAAGGTCGGCCTGCGGCGGTCCCGTGGCCAGCCGCCGCGCTTCCTGCCCCCGGGCTACCCGCTGCGCGGCGGTGCCCTCGGCACCGAACCGGCTCGCCACGTCCCGGGCCGGCAGGGCGGCGAGATCCCCCAGCGTCCGGATGCCCAGCCGGGCCAGCTGGCCGGCCAGGGCCGGGGCAGCCAGGACGTGTACCGGGTAGGGGGCGAGGAACTGCCGGGCCCCGCCGGGCGGAACCACGACACCCGTGCTGTCCGGGCGGACCGCGCGGGCCGCCAGGGCCGCCGCGAACTGGCCGGCGGCCACCCCGGTGTGACAGACGACACCATGGGCGGTCACGGCAGCAGCGATCTGCCGGGCCAGAGCGTCCTCCCCACCGAAATATCTGGCCGGGCCGCGCGCGGCGAGCAGGCACAACCCGGGCCGCAGGATCTCCACTTCCGGGCAGAAGCCCTCCACTACGGTGATGACTTCCCCGAAGGCCCGCGCTTCGGCACCGCTGGCGTCCTCCTCCGGCCAGCCGGGGCACCACACCGCCAGAACCCGGGCCGGCTCATCCGCGCCGGCCGCTTGACCCGGGGCTTTCACCGGGCCGCCCGCCTGGGAGCCGCCGCGGCGCGGGCGGCTTCACCGGTCACCGCGCTACCGCGGAAGCTGAGGTCGGCCGCCGCTGTCTCGTCCGGGGCCACCGTGCCGTCGGGGGCGGGCAGCCACAGCCACCGCCGCCGCGGCCGGGTTACGGCTCCCCGGCCTTCCGCCACCACCTCGGCGCGGCAGGCCCGGAGGCTCCCGTACCCGTCACCGATCCCGGCCCAGGATCGCCGGGTCACCCGGAGCCGTACCGGCGCCCCCTCCCATTCGCCGGCGACCACGAGTACCCCGCCGCCCCGCCGCAGCACACCCTCCAGCCGGCGGCGGGCCTCCGCCTGCGGCCGGGCGGGCGGGCGCACCACCACGACCTCGCAGGCTTCCAGCATCGACGCCACCACCTGCGGCCAGCCCGGCCCGGGATCGGGGACCAGCATCAGCCGGGCCGGCGCCGCTCCCAGGCCCGCCGCCGCGACCACGCCCAGATCAGGTACCCCAGCCACCCCGCACCAGGCTCCTGCCGCTGACGCCCCTGCCACCAGCGCGAGGCACAGCAGCCCGGATCGGTCCACTGCCACCACCGAGCCTCTGGCCAGGCCACCGGCAGGCAGCAGCTCCGCCAGCGCGGGAAGTACCGGCAGCACAGCGTCACCGGAGACCACAATGTCCCCGTAAGACCCGGAGGCTCCGTCAGGGCGGGAGAACGCAGCGGCCCGCAGAAACACAGAGTTACCAGACGATGTACCGTCGCTTGCCGTCGCGGCGGCGGCGGGAAGTCGCTCCATATGTCCGGTGAGCTGCGAAGTCTTTTCCCGCATGACCTAGAAGTATCGAATTTACGTTCGATATGTCAAGCTGCCTTATTGTAACTTTCTGCAATAAGAGGGCCGGCTGGGTGGCTCCGCCGCAGCACCCATGGGCCCCGGCCCTCATCACCAGCCTTCGCCGGGTACATGTGTGCTCCCGATGTTCTTTCAGCAGCAGAGTGGGAAGAACTTAGCCAACTCTCACAAAAGGATGGAAATCTCTTTGGTTCCCGCGCTGTAGTCCTGCCCGCCCTGCATCAAGGGAGCAACCATCAGTGAGTGCGCCATTACATAAAGACTCTGCCGGCCGATGGTCCCGCCGACAACCCACCGCGCCCCGCGCCGCCCAGATTCCAGAAATCGGGAATCCGCAACCAGCGGCCAACGGGGCCAACGGCGAGAAACCAGCCACGCCGTCCAGCCGGGCCAACGGCCGGAAACCACACCCCCACCTCAACGAGGCCAACGGCGAGATACCGGAATCGGCGACGGCGCCACGCGGGGGGCCCGGGGGGTCGCCCCCCCGGACCAGCACCGCGGACCACCGGGAAGCTGGCCATCGGCCAGCGAACAGCACGAGCTGTCTCGTGGGCGAGGAGGGATTTGAACCCTCACGTCCTTTCGGACACACGGACCTGAACCGTGCGCGTCTGCCGTTCCGCCACCCGCCCTGGGCAGCTGTCAGGTTAGCACGACCGCGAGCGCTGCCATGTCGCCTATACGATCGGATGCGAGTAGCGAGAGGAGGTACCGAGGGTGGGAGTCCTGCAGCGGTTTGAGCACCGCCTGGAGGGGATGGTCGAGGGTGCCTTCG
>Ga0209890_10001166_pt1 | contig 11937 bp, 8 predicted proteins | sample OrgsoiDNA2013049_FD_185799 | JGI IMG/M metagenome (GOLD analysis project Ga0209890, IMG submission 185799) | Permafrost soil microbial communities from the Arctic, to analyse light accelerated degradation of dissolved organic matter (DOM) -... | ecosystem: Environmental > Terrestrial > Soil >... | reverse complement strand
GGGTTACGGCCTGAACGAGCCTTTGCGCGTCGCCGGACATCACGTTCGGACTTGAGGACCACCCGTGCCGTCCTCTCGTCGGCGTTTCGCTGTGAAGTCCTCGCCCGCAATCGGACAGGCCCCAAGAAGACCGGCACGGCGAGCGAAGGGATCTCCATCGCGTGTTCCTGCGCTCGTGCTCCGTGAGTTCCTCATTTCCAATCGTCGAGAGATTCTCGATCGGTCGAGTGCGCAGCGCGCGACGAGGGAGATTCCAACTCCGGCGGAAGCCGAGATGGTGGACGGACTGGCTCGGTTTCTGGATCAACTCGTCTCCATCTTGGGTGCCGAGAAAGACGCTCGGGGTTCTGGACAACGGAACATCTCCGCCAGCGCGGCACCGAGCGGCCGGGAGCTCTCGCAGGTGGGACTGACCGTTGGGCAGGTCGTCCAAGACTACGGAAGCATCTGCCACAGCGTTAGGGAGTTGGCCGATGAACGCGAGCTCGCGATCACCGCCGACGAGTTCCACGCCTTCAACCGCTGCCTCGACGACGCCACCGCGCAGGCAGTGACCGAGTACGAACATCAACGTGACCAGGCAATGAGCGGCGACGGCGTGGTGCACCTCGGCTTCCTGGCGCACGAGATGCGCAACCTCCTCACCACATCGATGCTGTCGTTCGACGCACTCAGCAGAGGAACCGTGGGAGTCAAGGGGAGCATGGGCGCACTGCTTGGACGTAGTCTGCAGCGGATGCGGGCCCTCGTGGATCGCACGCTCGCCGAGGTTCGCCTAGGAGCCGGAGCCGCTAGACCGAAGCGCGTGTCCGTCGCTGAATTGATCGAAGAGATCGAAATCATCGCGACGATCGAAGCGAATGACCGCGAGATCCAGCTCTCGGTCGATCCCGGCCCTCGCGACGTAGCTGTCGAGGGTGACCCCCAAATCCTGGCGTCCGTCGTCGCGAATCTCGTTCAGAACGCCCTCAAGTTCACGCGCCCCCGAGGCCACATCGTGGTCCGTGCCCATGCGACCGGTGAACGTGTGCTGATCGACGTGCAGGACGAGTGCGGTGGGCTGCCGCCGGGCAACGCCCAGGACCTGTTCCGGCCGTTCGAGCAGCGCGGCGTCGATCAGACCGGACTCGGCCTCGGTCTCTCGATCAGCATGAAGGGCGTTCAGGCGAGCGGTGGCGACCTCTACGTTCGCGACCGACCCGGCTCGGGTTGCATGTTCACAGTCGATCTACCGAGAGCATTGTGAGCGTCCTGTCTACGGAAGGGGGCATGATTCGCAGAGGAGTCTCTCCGCGAAAGTCGCTGATAGCGGGCCCCCGGGTCAGGGCGGTCTCGAAAACCTGAGGGTGGTCGAGCAATTCTCGAGCCGTTCCGGAAGATTGCCCCCCAGATCTGGCGGCCGGCGCCGAGTGCGGGCGCCCTCCAGGTCTGGCATCGCGCTTGCGTTGACCATCGGACCTAACAGCGAGGTCCCCGCATGAAGCGCATTGCCCTGGCCTTGATTCTGACCGTCGGCGCCTGCAACTCCGGCCCTGCTCCCACCACCCGCACGCTCGGACAGACCGACTTCGTCTCGGCGCCGCCAGCGGGCACCAGCGTCGGTTCGTTCCGCGGGGTGCAATCGACAAGCTCCTCCGGGGCGGGCGGAGGCAGCGCTGTCCCCGGCGCCTCCGGTGCGGCGTCGAGCACGCCGACGATGCCGGCGCGCACCGTCGAAGAGACCGACCTCTACCGGCTGGAGGGCAATCGCCTCTACTACCTCAACAGCTACCGCGGGCTGATGGTCTTCGACGTGACCGACGTCGATCACCCCGCGCTGCTGGGACGTTCGCCCATCTACGGCTCGCCGGTGGACATGATCGTGCGCAATGGCGTCGCCGTCGTGGTGGTCGCCGACTGGTACGGATCGCTCGACGACGGGTCGCCGTTTTACGGCTCGATCGTGCGCGGTCTCGACGCGACCGATCCCGCCAACATCAAGGTGCTGGGTGACGCCAAGCTCGGCGGCTGGGTGCGCGACGATCGCGTCGTTGGTGACGTGATCTACGCGGTCAGCGAGGACTACGGCTGGTCATACGGCTGGGACGTGGGTTACGGCGGCACGTCGACCGAGACGGTGATCGTGTCGTCGGTCAGCTTCGCCAACAACGTCATCGCCTCCGTGGGAAAGGTGGACTTCCCCGGCTACACGGGCGTCTTCAACGTCACGCCCAGTTCGATCCTGCTGGCGCACGACGCCCCGCCCGCCGCCAACGGCAAGCCGAGCGGCCAGACCCAGCTGCTCTATCTCGATATCTCCGATCCGGGCGGCCAGATCGTGCAGCGCGGATCGCTGACGGTGAACGGCCAGGTGCAGGGCTGGGGGGCCGACAACGGCCGCTGGAACCTGGATTTCTCCGACGGGTTGACGGCGCATGTGGTCGGATGCGCGAGCGGCAACTATGGATACTGCGACAGCACGGCCGGCTACGTGCTGTCGATCGGTGACTTCTCCAATCCCGACGCCCCGCGGTTGTCCGCGGAGCTCACCATACCAACTACCGGCTGGAGCGCGGCCGCCCGGTTCGACAGCAGCCGGCTCTACCTTTCTCCGATGGGTTACTACGACTACGGGACCAGCTCATCGACGCCCTTTCAGGTTTACGATCTGACCAATCCGAAGGCCCCCGCCCTGGCGGGGACCCTCTCGATCCCGGGGACGGTCTGGAACATCCTGCCCGCGCCCAACCTGCGCCTGTTCGCGCTCGGCAGCGACTACTCGTCGTCGACCAGCAGCGACTCGGTCTCGCTCAAGTACCTCGACGTCACCAATCCGACGTCGCCGCAGCTCATCGGTACCTCGACGTTCGGACAGGGGTGGGCCTGGACGCCGGCCGCCGGCACGTTCAAGGCGTTCACCATGGATGTGACGCAAGGGCTGGTGGTGTTGCCGTTCTCCGGCTGGAGCAACACCACTCAAAAGTACAACGATGGGCTACAGCTGATCGATTTCACCGCCTCGAGCATCGCCACCGACGGCGCGGCGCTGACGCGCGGCTGGGTCGAGCGCGGGATCTTCGTGAAGAACCGACTGGTGTCGCTGTCCGATCTGTCGCTTTCGGTCGTCGACTACGCCAACCGCACGACCCCCACCGTCACCGCCGAGCTGACGCTGGCCCGCAACGTCATCACCGCGCAGCCGCAGGGGGAGAACATCGCCGAGATCTCCAGCGACTGGTGGGACAACGACGTCTCCTGGTCGGAGGTCCGCCTGGTCCCGATCGCGAACGCCGAGGAGACCACCGACACGGGCAATACCCCGACGGTGCGGGTGGAGGGGGTCAACGCGCAGGTGTTCATGAACGGCAGCCTGGCTTACATCGTGACCAACGTGCGCGTCCCGGCCGTCTGCGACGCCTACGGCCGCCCGACCGGTCCGGCGACCAATCCTGGCAGCTCCGCCTGCTACGGCCGCGCCCAGCAGATCCAGGCGGTCGATCTCTCGAGCGGCGGCGTTCGCCTGCGCGGCAAGATCCAGCTTCCGATGGATCCCTGGGGTTGGTACGGCTGGGGCTGGGGCGGGTGTTGGTTCTACGATTGGTACTGGGGCGGCGAGGTGGCACAAGTTCAGGGCAACGCGCTCGCCTTCCGTCGCTGGGAGCCGATCTACGACCCGACCAACGGCTCCTACCTCGACAGCAACAGCTCCCTTTGGGTGGTCGACCTGGCGAACGCCGACGCGCCGTCGATTGCGTCGACCACCATCGTTGACGATGCCCAGGCCTGGTGGGGAAACATGCAGGTTGTCGGCAACATTCTCTATGCCGGTCACTATGAATGGTTCGACCGGCCAGCGAGCAGCAACGGGCAGGACTGGACGGTGCGGTACTATGCCGATCGCATCGACCTGAGCGACCGCGCGCACCCGCGGGTGGGGGCCAAGATCAACGTGCCGGGGCTGCTGGTCGGTGGCTCTGCCGACGATCCCGAGTTGCTCTACACCATCGACTATCGCTGGGGCGGTAACATCGCGCGCGACGAATTCAACGTGGTGCGGGTGAGGGCAGGCGGAAGCCGGGCCGAGCTGGTCTCGACCACCGCGCTCGACGGGTACGTTGGCGCCACCTTCGTCCGCGGCAACGTCGCCTATATGTCGGCCGAGCAGTACACCGACCCGAGCACCGGCGGCACGGGCTCGACGGTGAACCTGCACGCCATCGACCTCACCGACCCGGCGGCGCCCATCGACCGCGTGTCGACCAGCGCCAAAGGGTGGGGCTGGCTCCTCGATGTCCAGGGCGACCGCGCCGTCCTGACGTCTGGGTGGGGCCAGAACGGCGTCGACATCTACCAGCTGACCGACGGTCAGCCGCCGCAGTTCCGGCAGTTCACCCGCACCCTCGGCTGGTGGTCGAACGGTGTCTCCCGCCAAGGCAACAGCCTGTTCCTCTCCAGCGGTTACTGGGGCGTGCAGAAGATAGACCTGCAGTAACGCGACGAAACGGGTGCGGGGTAGTCGGCGCCACATCACTATCGCCGGGGCTCCCGGAACGCCTATACTCGCGGTCGATGCGGCAAAACCCGGGGCTCGGGTTCATCGTCCCCAGTTTCTCGTCGGCCATGGGCCGCCGCGAAGGATGCGCTTGAACGAGCTCGCGCAGATCTCACTGTTTGAAAAGCTCGACGCCGATGAGATTTCCGGGCTGTCCACCATCGTGAAGCGCCGGTCTTTTGCAGCCGATACCGTGGTCTTCTTCGAAGGCGATCAGTCCGATTCGCTGTACGCGATTGTCACCGGGGCGACGAAGGTCTACACGACCGGGGACGACGGCAGCGAGAAGGTGCTGGCGACCTTTGGTCCGGGGGAGATTTTCGGCGAGTACTCCCTCATCGACGGACAGCCACGTTCGGCGGCGGTCGCCACCTTGGAGCCCACCGAGGTCCTCTGCATCTCGCACATGGATTTCCGGCGGTTCGTCTCCAACGCGCCCGAAGTCTTGTGGAAGGTGCTCGAATCGTTGACCGCCCGCATGCGGCGGCAGAACAGCGAGATCACCGAGCTGTCGTTCCGCGACGTTCCCTACCGGCTGCTGCGGGTGCTGGTCCGCCTCGCCGAGAAACATGGCAAACCGAGCGCCGACGGGCTGGTCATCGCGCTGTCGCTGACGCCCGCCACGCTGGCCGGGATGGTGGGCTCGAACGTCGACCGCGTCAGCCGGTTGATGCATCGGTTTCAGGGCGACGGCCTGGTGGGCCCCCTCGGAGGCTCCCGATTGCTGGTTCCGGATTTCGTGGCGCTCAAGCGGGCGCTCGAGTCCGAAGCGGATTGGTCTTGAGCCGGCTGCCCCGTCGCCTCACCTGCGCCGGGATTGTCGCGGGCGCGCTGGCGAGCCGCGCCGCCGAGGCGCACGAGCGGTTCGTCAAGCACAACCTGAAATATCCGCTCAAGCTCGAGTTCTTCGGTCGCTTCCCTGGCCAGTGGCTGGGACTGCATCCCTCCATCTTTCGCGCCGGAGTGAACGTCGCGGCCGTGCTCTTCGCGTTTCTCTTCTTGTGGTTCTCGCGCCACTCGTTGGTGCAGTGGGTGCAAGACGGCTTTGGGTCCCGCGTGGGGGGGCGCGTGCAGCGCGCCCTCCACCTGGCTGCCTGTTTCATCACCGACCGTCCGGTGAAGAACCGCGTCTGGCGCAGCCTGAGCGAGTGGGCCCTCATCATGTTCCTGCGGAGCCCCGGACTGGTCCTGATGTACTCGGCGACGAATGACTCGCTGGTGATGCCCAGCTACCCCCTCGACCCCGTGAGCGCCACCTTCTTCAAGTTCGCTCAGGTCGGTCTGGCGATCCTGATCCTGACGCAGACGGCGCTTCCCCTGTGCGGCGCGATGATCTTGGGCACCTGGTTTTATCTCATTCGTTGGGGGTGGATGGTCTCGATCGACGCGATGCCGGTCCTTTCGGTCGCGGTCGTCTACATCACCTCTCCCTGGCAGTCGCACAAGCTGGCGATCACCGAGATGAACGCCAACCAGGTGCGTTGGGTCCGGTTGGTGCTGGGGCTTGGTTTCATGGCGCTCGGATGGCTCAAGGTCTACAACCACAATCTGGTGGCCGGGGTCGCCGACAACTACCCGTCGATGATGAACGATCCGATGATCAAGCTCTTCGCGGCGGGCACCGATCCGGCCTACCGGCGCGAGGCCTGGGTCGTCTCGTTTGGTCTCGCCGAAGTGCTCTCCGGGTTTCTCGTCATGGTGGGGGTCTTCACCCGACTCTGGGCGCTGCTGATGATCTTCGTCTTCACCAAGTTGCTGCTGGTGGACTTCGGGTGGGACGAGATTCCTCACATCTACCCGATTGGCGCGCTCGCGGCGGTGATGTTCTCGAACAAGCTGCGCTCGGAGGTCTGGCGTTTCGAGGACTGGAAAGAACACGCCCGCCGCAGGGGCCTCCTTGCCAAGCAGGTGATCGCGGTGGGGTTGCCGGCGCTGGGGATCGCCTGTTTGGTGGTGTTCCCGCTGCTCTATCTGATCTCGTTCTTCGACCGCAGCAACTTATAGCCGGGTGGCGTTGAAGGATTCGAATGCGCTTCGCGAGCCTGAAACAGATTGTCGGACTGACCGTCGCCTGGGCGCTGGTCCTGTTCGCCGCCGACTATCTGAAGAATCCCCGACCGATCGCCGAGATGTTCGGCGGACGGCAGGGTGCCGCCGCGCACCCCTCCCGCCCGCACCTCAGCATCTGGATGAACCACCTCTGCTGTTCCGGCTGCCTGCGTGACGTGCAGGAGGCTCTCGCGGCTCTGCCCGGCCTCGGGCCAGCCAATCTGGCGCAGCAGCCGCAGAAGATGCCCAGCCCAGAGAGCGTCGATTCATCTGCCTCCGCCGTCGACAACGCGGCCAATCGCCTGGAGGTCGACGTCACGGACACCAAGCTGGTCGACTTCGTCGCGATCGACCATGCCCTCGAAAAGACCGGCTTGGTCGCCGAGCGCCTGGAGTTCGGGGGCGTCCAACACTTTCGCGTCGTCGCGGAGCTGAGGCATCTCTGCTGCCAGGCCTGCGTCCGGGGGCTCGAGCTCGGTCTGAACATCGCCAAATCGCTTCGAGCGACCGGACAGTTCGGCTGGATCGATAGCGTCACCGTGAGCAAAGATCATCACAGCCTGATCGTTCACGCGCGCTACGACAAGACGGTCGACGTCGAAGAGCTGATCACCGCTCTGCACCGGATTGGCTTCGCTCCGACCTCGGTCAGGATACTGACCGGCTCAGAGACGTAAGGCGCCCGAGCGGTCGGAGCGACTACGGCGCCGACGTATCGCTCAAGAGGGCGGGCGGGACCGCGGTAGCCGTCAGGCTCCCCAGGAAAGCCACGAGGTCCGACTTCTGCGTCGACGTGAGCTGTAGATTCACCAGCAACGGATCGAGCGTCCCCGAGACGGGCACTTGCGATTCCACTCCGTTGTACATGTTGACGACGTCGGCCAATGTCGCGAGCTGGCCGGCGTGCATGTAGGGCGCGGTGACGGCCGCGTTGCGAAGGCTGGAGGTGCGGAACTGTCCCGTCGTCCCGTTCGGAGGCGGCGAAACCAGCCCGTCGAGTCGTCCCGTCGTCACGTCGTCGCTGTAGGCCCCGGCGCTGTTGAAAGCGCTCCCCAGCAGCGAGGTGATGTCGGCAAATCGTCCGGTGTCGGAGGCCGGAACGTGCGGTCCGCTCTGGGGCAGGCCAAGGTTGTGAAACAGATTGTCGGTCAGCATCGGTCCGCTGTGGCACGTGATGCAGCGGGCGCTGCCCACGAACAGCTTGAGGCCTCGGACCTGCGCGTCGGACAACGCGTTCGCCGTCCCCGCCACATATCGGTCGAACGCCGAGGGCCCTCCCGTCAGCTTCCGCAGATAGGCCTCGAGCAGCTTGCCGAATCTCGCCAGGATGACGTTTACGATCTGCTGATCGCCCGCGGTCATGGCTTCCCAGGGTCCGTCAGCCGCTCCTGTCGCCTTGGGTTTGCCGGAGGGTGGAAAGCGCGTGGCGTCCGTGCCGAGCGCGGGTTCCATGGCCCCGAACAGCGCCTCATAGTCGGCGCGGTACTTATTGAAGATGAGGTGGGCCACGGCCAGCCGGTTCCCATTCATGTTCTTGGGATTTTCCACCACCGCAACGGGCAGCTCCCACTGCGCGGAAAAGCGACCGGCCCAGTTCGTCCACTTGTAGTAGGAGCAGTTGACCAGAGGCGGCGTGTTGCGCGTCAGATAGTCAGCGCCCAGCGAAACGTCGGCCGGCAGCGAGCGATCGTCGTCCATCGCCACGCCCCGGTGACAGCTGGCGCAGGCGATCCGCCCCACGGCGCCCATCGGACCCAGGCCCCCGTTCGTGCCGTCGTCGCCGACCGCCAGCGCCCCGGAGAACCCCCGCTCGAAGAACAGCCGCTGCCCCAGCGTCGCTGCCCCCGCGCTGTCCGCCATGGCATTCGTCGGATCGGGGGGCGGCGCCGCGGGCAATGGCGAGAGTGTGCGCACCACTGTCCACTCGGCGTCCGTCAGCGCCACGGACGTTGTTCCACCGACGCCGGCTACGCCGGCAGCGCCACCGGCTGCTCCAGCGCCACCGGCCGCTCCAGCGGCGCCGGCTGCTCCGCCGGCCGCTCCCGCGGCGCCGGCCGCTCCCGCGGCGCCGGCTGCTCCGCCGGCCGCTCCCGCGGCACCGGCCGTGCCGCCGGCCGAGCCATCGGGGCCGGGCAGCTTGGACGAGCTGCCGCATCCGATCGATAGCGGGCCGGTGAACCCGACGAGAGCGAGCAAGATCGTGCTGGCCCGACGGGCACGGACAGAGCGTCGCGGGGTTCCAAGCGTGCGTACGGAAGGTCCGGACCGCTCTGAGTCTCCCGAGCGGCGAGCGCAAACAACCACCGACCAGAGCGAGCGAATGGGCATTGGCAAAAGAGATTCGAGTAAATATTTCACGAGGTCAAGCGGTTCTCGGCGGTCGCGCGCCGCGCCGAGGGCGACCAGCTCCGAGGTACGCTTCGCGAGGAAGTCGGCCCTTTGCCGGCGGGAGCGGGGCCCGTCCACGTCCATGCTCCAGGAGCAATCCCGCCGTCAACAGGGACTGGTCAACAACCAGGCGTCGCTCGCGACCTTGCCCTGTTCGACGTACTTGCCGATCAGATCTTTCAGCGCGTCGATGTCGAAGGGCTTCAGCAGCACCGGTGTCACCAAGCGCTCCAGGAAGTCGGCCGTGTCACGCGTGAACGCGCCGCCGGTCATGAAGACCAGCCGTTTCAACAGCGCGGGCCAACGCGCTTCGACGGCCGCGTAGAGCTGGGGACCGTTCATATCGGGCATGAGCACGTCACAAAGAACCAGATCGAAGGTCTGGCCTTCTTCCAATAGGCCCAGCGCCTCTGACGCACGGTCAGCCACGAATACATCGTGCTCGCGTTTCAGGGCCCGCTGAAGGACGCGAGAGAGGGCCAGCTCGTCATCAACGACCAGGACGCGTCCCCGGGTCGCGGGTCTCCCGTTGGGCACGGGGACGTTCGCCACCTCGGTGGTTCGGGAGGGGGCAACGGGAAGGAAGACGCGAACGACCGTTCCCTTGCCGATCTCGCTCTCCACCGTCAGACGACCGCCGTGATCGAGGACGGTCTGGCGGCTGATGGAGAGCCCCAATCCGGTCCCCTCTCCCAGGGACTTGGTGGTGAAAAAAGGTTCGAACACCCGCGCCACCATCTCGGGCGTCATGCCAGCCCCGGAATCGGCGATCTCCGTGACGACCTCCGCTCCCTTTTCGCCTGCCTGGACCCGAATGGCGATCCGGATCTGGTTCCCTTCGGCATTTCCTTCGGGGACGGCATGCGCGGCGTTGATCAACAGGTTCAGGAACACCTGTCCCAGCGCTACGTCGTTTCCCAGAACCGGCGGGATCTCATCAAAGGTCCTCACCAGACACGCCCGATGACGAATCTGATTCCACGCCACGGAAACAGACTGTTCGACCAGTTTCCGGACGTCGAGCGTCGTGCGCGGCTCGTCCCCCTTCTGCGAGAGCCGTTGCAGGTTGCTGACTGTTTCGCGAATTCGCTCTCCGCCGACCTGGCACTCCTGCAACATCTCGCGGACGGTTGCCAGGCGGATCTTCAGCTCTTCGGGCCCGAGATCGGACCCCTTGATCGAAGGGTCGAGGGCCTGGAGCGACAGGACCAGATTCCCCATGACGAAGGCGAGGGGGTTGTTGATCTCGTGTCCGACGTTGGCCGCCAGGCGGCCGAGCGACGCCAGGCGTTCGGTGTCGTCGACTCTGCCCTTTCGCTGGCTCTCCGCCTCGGTCAGGACGCGCTCGAGGGTACTGAGCAGCGCCTTCGATCCGAGCGGCTTGCGGAGATAGGCCTGCGCCGAGATGGCCGCGGCCTGGGCGCTCCCATCCGCCGAGACGGCGACCACAGGAATGAGAGCCAGCTTGGGATCGTCCTGTTGGACGATTCTGAACTCCCATCCGTCCATCACCGGCATCCTCAGGTCGAGCAAGATGACGGAGGGAAGGCACTCGGACCGGAGCTGCCGGAGGGCCTCTTGCCCGTTCTCCGCGAATGACACCTGGTAGCCCGCCTGGGTCAGGATCGGCGCCAGCGCCTGGCGGACGAACTCATCGTCTTCGACGACCAGCACACGACCGTTGGTGCGCCATCCATTGGGGACAATCAAGCGGTCGCTGTGCGACGGGACCAATTCTCCGGACTGGGCAATCATCGAACCCTCCACTACGTCTACCTCTCCCCCTGATCGACCAATCCCCCGGAATCGCTCCCGAGTCTACAAACTGCGATAGACAGCATGGATTGATAAATAAGCTTGTCAAGCCCTGTTGCTCGAAAGCCAGGGCCAACCTCCGTCGTTGGGACTAGCTATTGATGGGGGAGGACTGGCAGGTGCAGTCGAGGCAGCCGTGCTCAGCGCAGGTCCCGCACGAACGGGCCACCTGTTTCCGCAGCGCCTCGCGCGCGCGGAAGATCCGCACCCCCGCATTGCTCGCGGAGATCCCGTTCGCCTGGGCGTAGTCCTTGACCGCGGTCTGGTCGATCTCTATCCGCCGGAGCGCATCCGAGTATTCCGGCTTGAGCGTGTCGGCGAGCTTCAAGACACAACGGCAGGCTATCTGGGCCAGCTCTTCGCCGCTGTCTCCGCTCGTCTCCAGCTCCGCGGCGAACTGGTCGAGGCGTCGATCCGCGACCGTCTGCCGGCGCTGGTGGTCGATCACGGCGTTGCGCAATACACGATAGAACCACCCGACGACGGAATCGCGGATCTCGTCACCGCGGTCGAGGCTTCGCACGAAGGCGTCTTGCACGATCTCCTCGGAGATCGCCCGGTTGCCGACGCGCCGGTCTACGAAGCGAAGAAACTCGCGGTGATTCGCGACCAGGATCTCCGTTACCTCCGGCATGACAGAGTTTTCGGTGCTCGAGGTCTCATCAGGCACGACATCTGCAGTACACCCCCCGTCCCCATCTGCCAGGCGAATGTCGTGAGCGTGTAATGAGGCGGCGGGCCCTGCGTCGTACTTGTGAGAGCGGGCAATGAAGCCCGTCTCGCAAAGGGAGAACGTCGATGGAAAAGCCGAATCAGAACGACTGTCAGTGTCAGAACGCCTCATGCGGATGCGCCGCTGCCCCGGTCGAGCCGTGCAACTGCGGCGAGCGCTGCGCCTGCAGCGCGGGGTGCCGGTGCGGTGGTGGCTGCGACTGCGGGAAGGCGAAGTAACGCCGGGAAGTAACGCCGGAAGGAGAGGACGGGAAGGGAGGCGTGCCCCCACGGCGCCTCCCTTCCGTCGTTTCATGGCCTCCATCACCTGGGCCCCTTCATCGGTTCACACTTCTCACTGGGAGGACCAGTGATGTTCTAGAAACGGTCCCTTCGAAGCAGAGCGATCCTCACTTCGGATTCGCGCCTGCTGATTGCCGCAA
>Ga0209890_10001163_pt1 | contig 11960 bp, 12 predicted proteins | sample OrgsoiDNA2013049_FD_185799 | JGI IMG/M metagenome (GOLD analysis project Ga0209890, IMG submission 185799) | Permafrost soil microbial communities from the Arctic, to analyse light accelerated degradation of dissolved organic matter (DOM) -... | ecosystem: Environmental > Terrestrial > Soil >... | reverse complement strand
TTCGCGGCTGGTTGTGTCGCCAGCTCAGCGCAGGTTCTTCCCTACCCAGTCTTCAATCTTCCCCAAAGCCTTGTTCAGGTTCTCGAGCGAGTTGGCGACGCTGAAGCGGAGATAGCCTTCTCCGTATTCGCCGAAGGCGGTGCCGGAGAGACAGGCGACACCGGCTTGTTCGAGGAGCGCGTCGGCCAGTTTCTTGGAAGGCCATCCCGTTTTCGTAATGTTGGGGAAGGCATAGAACGCGCCTTTGGGAACGCGGCAGGAGAAGCCCTTGATCTTGTTCAGTCCGGCAACGAAGACGTCGCGGCGGCGCTTGAACTCGGCATTCATTTTGTCGACGGAGGATTGATCGCCGCGCAGCGCTTCGATTCCGGCAACCTGGGTGAAACTGGCGGTACACGAGTTCGAGTTGGTCATGAGGCGCGCGATGTGCAGGGCCAGATCGGGGCGCATTACGCCGTAGCCCATGCGCCATCCGGTCATGGCGTAGGTTTTGGAGAAGCCGTCCAGGACGATGGTGCGCTCTTTGAAGCCGGGCACGCTCATGATGGAGAAATCTTCGCCTTCATAGATGAGGCGGCTGTAGATTTCGTCCGAGAGAATCATGATGTTGCGGTCGCCGATGACCTCGGCTATTTCGAGAATGTCTTTCTTGGTGAGCACGCCGCCGGTGGGGTTGTGGGGCGAGTTCAGGATGATCAACTTGGTGCGGTCGGTAACCAGCGAGGCTAGTTCTTTGACATCGACGGAAAAGTCGCGCGCTTCGCGCAGTGGAATGGGAATCGCGCGGCCTCCGACATAGTTGATCATGGACTCGTAGATGGGGAAGCCGGGATTGGGGTAGATGACTTCGTCTCCCTCATCAACTAATGCCAGCATCACAAAGAAAATAATTGGCTTGCCGCCTGGAACGACGACCACCTCGTCGCTCGACACCGGGACGTTGCGGGTGCGGCTGACGTACTCGGCGATGGCCTGGCGCAGGTCAGGCAGACCGGCGGCGGGGCCGTAGTGGGTCCATCCCTTGTGGAGCGCGTCGACTCCGGCCTGGATGACATTGGCGGGCGTGTCGAAGTCGGGCTCGCCGATTTCGAGGTGAATGATATCTTTGCCCTGTTTTTCCAGGGCGCGGGCGCGGTTCAGGACTTCAAAGGCGGTTTCGGTTCCGAGCCGCGACATACGGCTGGCTAGACGCAATTCGAGTTGAGTTGTGGTGGGCATGGCGGCGGAAGACATTATAACGCTTTGCGGCTGGCTTGGCGGTGTTTCGGTTCCACGCATCCAGGGAACTAATCGGTCCCCGAGTGCGTATGGTTCAGCATATGGAGGTGTGGTCATGAACGCAATCTACAACCAGCCGCGCCACTTGCTAATGGCAGTGTTTGCTACTCCCTTCGTAGCGTTTGGAGCCTACGTGGCATGGCTTGTGGTTCCCGTTGTCATCCGCGAAGTGGTGCCTGAAGTGGTACGAACGGTAATGAACATCTGAGCAGCTGAGGAGCACTATTCCGAGATGGTGCTCTCTTCGCTTTGCGCTCGCAGGATGCGATCGACGGAGTAGGGAGCGCGCTGGGCGGGTTCGTGGTAATGGCGCACCTGCATCTCTCCGAGCAGGCCGACGGCGAGCATGTTCAGGCCCGCCAGCAGCAGGACGGCGGAGAACATCATCATCGGGCCATGCTGGTACATGATGTCGGTGTGGTGCAGAATCTTATCCAGTATTAGCCAGAAGGAGACGGCGGTGCCGGCAAAAATGCTGAACATCCCAACCGTGCCGAAGAAATGCAACGGTCGCGAAAGATACTTGAGCAGGAAGCGGATGGTGATGAGATCGAAGAAGACGCGGACGGTACGCGAGATTCCGTAATGCGAAGCGCCACGCTCCCGGTTCACGTTCTTGATTGGTACTTCGATGATCGACGCTCCATACCAGGAGGCCAGTGCCGGGATGAAGCGGTGGAGCTCTCCGTAGAGCGGAACCTGCCCTAGAATTTCGCGGCGGTAGGCTTTAAAGGTGGTGCCGAAGTCGTGGATGTCGACGCCGCTCAACTTGGCCATGAACCAGTTGGCGCAACGCGAAGGAAAGCGGCGCAGCCAGAAATTGTCGACGCGATTCTTGCGCCAGCCGCTGACGATGTCGTAGCCCTCGGCAATTTTTTCGAGGAACAACGGGATGTCGGCGGGGTCGTGCTGCAAGTCGCCGTCCATGGCGATGATGTATTCCCCCCGGGCATGGTCGAATCCTGCGGCTAGGCCGGCGGTCTGACCAAAATTACGGCGCAGTTTGACGACAGTCACGCGACTGTCTACGGCGGCAATCTCACGCAGCAACGGGAATGTGCCGTCGAGAGAGCCGTCATCGACCAGCACCATCTCGAAAGCCTCGCCGCTCGCTTCCATGACGGACTTAAGCCGGGCGTACAGGTCGGTGACGTTTTCCTGTTCGTTGTGAAGGGGGACTACAATTGAGTACTTGAGCACAGTGTCCTGATTATACGGTAACGAGGCGCTGCTTTCGCAGTGACTTCCGTGGGACGCGGCTTCGACCGTGCTTTCAGACCGACCGGTCGCGCAGCAAAAGTCGAAACAGCAACAGCCAGCGCCGCACGTTGGTGGTCATCAGGAAGTTCTCTTTGACATGTTCGCGACCGTTCCGGCCTAGTTGCGCGGCGAACTCGGGATGGGTTAGAAGATACCGTATCTGATAAGCACATCCTTCGACGGAATGAACCAGCATGCCGGTCAGCTTCTGGATGATCTGGCTGGGAATGCCTCCGACCGCGCCGGCGATGGTGGGCTTCCCTTTCCACAGCGCCTCGGTAACGGTGAGGCCGAAACCTTCCTTGATGGATTTCTGGATCACGATGGTTGAGGCCCGCTGCAGGGCATTGATCTCAAGCGCGCACCAGGGCGGCAAGTCGAGGATGATAACGTCGGGGTCGTCGCCGACGGCCTCCTTGACCTCTTTGAGCACGAGCGCACCTTCCGGATCGTCGCTGGCGCCGCCGCCGGCCAGGACCAGCTGGCAATCGACGTATTTTTTGGCCAGTTTGAAAGCCTGCACCACGCCCACCGGATCCTTCAGTCGGTCGAAACGGGATACCTGCGTCACAATCGGGCGGGAGCGATCAATGCCGAATTCGTCGCACACTTGTTGCACGAAGTTTTCGTCGAGATCTTTGTTCTTCTCTGACAGCGGGTCGATGCAGGGGTAAAACAGATACTGGGGTATGGGCAGCTGCCGGGCAAACGACGGCGAAGAAAAAATTGCAGCATCGTATTGTTCGACAAACGGGCGCAGAAAGCCCCACACTTGGGGATTCGGGCTCGACAAGTCGATGTGGCAGCGCCACACCCAGCGCGCGTGCGAGTCCTTGCGCGAGGCAATGAGCGCGGCGGGCTGCGGGTCATGAATGACGACTATATCCTCAGCGAACTGCATGCGCTGCCGGTTTTGCTCGTTGTAGGCCAGGAAGATTTCCTGCGCCGCCCGAGTCAGGTGGTATTCGGAACCGTGCAGGGCGTTATGAAAAGCCTTGGTTACCTCGAAGAAATCGTTCCCGCCTGTAATTACATCCCAGTGGGTTGTGACTTCGAGTTCTCCCAGCATGGGAACGAGACGATTCAGCATTTCGGCCACGCCTCCACCGACGGCGGTGGAGTTGACCATCTTCACCGTCTTCCCCTTGAGCTCGCGGGCAAGAAAGCGCAATTCGTCGATCTCGGCCGCGCCGACAATCTTCTGGTAATCATCGAAGTGCGGCGCTGGAACCGGGGCTGGAGGCGTTTCCCACGTTCGCGGAGCCATGCGCCGCTCCGGATGCAGGGGCAGGGGATGAGCGTAGAGCGCCGGTTCGTCGTGTTCCCGCTGCGAGGAAAGGGCGGGTGGCGATTCCCTGTCGGGTGCAGTTTGCGGCTTCAAGAGTTTCATTGTGTGTTCATCACGTAAGTCACGTTCCATCGCTTAGTCGATACTGTCAAATCAATGCCCGTTCCACGACGCGAACCATTTGCGCGCGCACATCCTCGAGCGTCGCTGTATAGATATCGATCCGGTTTAGTGCGCGGGCCGCGTCGGTCAATCCCATATCCTCCTGCAGCCATTGTGAAAAATCATTGGACATGAGGTGGAGCCGCAGGCGCGCCTCAATGAAATGATGATGGATGGAATGCAGGCTTACCGCTCGCAGGCCTTTGGCGAAGTCCTGCATCGTCTCGGCCACAAAGTTGGTGGGCAGCACTACGATGTCAGCCGCGCAAAAATAGAACGTTTCTTCGGCCGTTCGAGGGCCGTCCGCGGGATTGAGCTGGAGGTGCTTCTCCACAATCTGGACGAATCGCTCGCGCAACTCGCCGAGGGACGTGAACTCACGGACGTCCACGCTCGCTAGCTGTTCACCCAGACTGGGCTCGTTACAGGCAGCCAGCGCCCAGTGCGCGAAGTCGTTGGAAAACCCCTCGCGAATAAAATGATGCTCCTGCAGAGTGCGGAAGGTGTGTTCAAAGATGGAGTCGTCCGGACAGCCCCGCAAGGCAGCCAGAAACTCCGCCAGCGTATTCGCCTTTTGCGTGGTGATGCGCAAAAGATGTGCCGACGTATTAAAGTAGAAGGGTTTCACCGGCGATCGTAGATGAGTTAGCTGCGCTGTGGTTGTCATCCAATCACCGCCGCGGCCGCGTCGTTGCCAAGGGCATCGTGTCCGATACAGGTCTTCAGCCATAGTCCGAGAAAGTCGAGAAGTTCGTCGGGTGGCTTGAGCCATAATTGCGCCGCGGTCTGCCGCCAGTTGGGACGCACCAGCACGCTGATGCCGCGGCCCTGCATGGCCCGGAAGGCGGATTCGTCGGTGGTGTCGTCGCCCAGATAAGCCGCGGGCGTGTCAGGACTGAGTTCACTCAGGAAAATTCGAACCGCATCACCCTTGTCGGCCTCGCATGCGCGAATTTCTATGCCCCCGTCGAATTCCAGCAGGTCGAGCCCGCTATCCGCAAGGGGCCGCCAGCCGAGCAAGACGCGGGACCGAAGATTCTCCGCGTCGCTTTCGCTCAGCCCGCGCCAATGAACAGCAACGCTTCCGGCCTTGAACTCCGCCGTATGGCGCAGTTGCTGGTTGCCGAGCCAGCGTTCGGCATCGGACAAGGCATTGAGAGTTCGCTCATCGAGGCGCGGCATGTCCATACTCCCGTCGGTCTTCATGCGCTGTAGCCCGTGGATTCCCCAGACTTCGGGACGTGGGTAAATGTTGAGAAGTGGGAGCACGTCGGCCGCATCCCGGCCGGAGATGACGACGACTCGCGTCCGACCGTTGCGCACGATCTCTTGCAGGATGAGGGAAACTCCGGGATACGGGTACGCCTGGTCTCGCCTGGCCTGAAATGGTGCCAGCGTTCCGTCGTAATCCAGCAGCAGTGCCGCCTGCGGTGCCCGGGCGACAGTTTGGAGAAACATCATGAGCTGGGATTGCACTTCGGGCCTCAACGCGATGCTCCTTTCTTTTCTTGATGGCTCATGAAGAGTGGAATCAACCCGCGGACACGCTGGCGCGAAGTCTCTCCTGCGTATCCTCAGGCGCGTCCAAGCGGACATCACAAAGTTCGGTGATCAGGTTCCCGGCCCAGCGATATATGTTGTGCTCCTTGATGATCTTGCGCATGCGATGGACGCGCAACTGCTTGTCTTCCGGCTCCATCTCTAAAGCGGCGCGGATGGCTTCGGCGGTCTGATCGATGTCGTAAGGATTGACCAGCAGGGCGTCGCGTAGTTCGCGGGCCGCACCGGTGAACTGGCTGAGAATGAGCACGCCCCGCTCATCCCGGCGAGCTGCGAGAAATTCCTTGGCTACGAGGTTCATTCCATCGTGCAAAGAAGTCACCAGGCAGAGATCGGCGGCGCGGTAATAGGGCTCGATCTCCTGATGGCTGTGCTGGCGCTTGAGGAAGACGATGGGCTTCCAGTTTCCGCTCTGGAAGCGCCAATTGATGCGTTCCGCCTCGGCCTCCACCTCGGCCAATAAGTCGTGATAGCGCTTGATGTGCGTGCGGCTGGGCGCACCGATCTGCACAAATGTGAATTTTCCCTGATAGCTGGGATATTTCTCGAGGAAGCGCTCGATCGCCAGGAAGCGCTCCAGAATTCCCTTGGTGTAATCAACGCGATCGACACCAATCCCCATGAAGGTCGCCTCCACACCCAGACCACGCAACAGAGCTGAACGCTCGAGGTAGTTGGAGCCCTGATCTTTGTTTTTGCCGGCATCATCGTCGGTGAGGGCAACGCTGATGGGGAAAGGCCGGACCATGGTGCGGTGGTCCTGGCGGAGCACGGAAAAGTGCTCCCAGTCCACGCGCGACTCGACGACGCGGTCGACGGTCTGCAGAAAGTTGTTGCAGTGCGACTGAATATGAAATCCGATCAGGTCGGCACCGAGCAGTCCATCCACTAACTGGCGCTGCCAGGGGCAAATGCCAAAGGCTTCTGGATTCGGCCACGGAATATGCCAAAAAATCGCGACGCGGGCATCCGGGCGCTTTTCCTTGATCAGCCGCGGCAGTAACGCAAAATGATAATCCTGGACGAGCACCACGGGTTTCGTGACATTTTCGATTTCCTGGAGCACAGCGGCCGTGAACTTGCGGTTGACATCCTGGTAACACTGCCAGTCGGCAGCCCGAAAGAGCGGGCGGGTGTGCGCGATGTGGCAAAGCGGCCAGAGCCCCTCGTTCGCAAAGCCGTAGTAGTAACCTTCCTCTTCCTCTTTGGTTAACCACACACGGCGTAAGCTGTAGCGGGGATCCTCGGGAGGAACGCGCAGGCGGTCGTGAGCGTCCACGACTTCAGCGTCAGCATTGCCGCTGCCATGCGCGATCCAGGTGCCATCGCAGGCGTTGAGCACGGGTTCGAGCGCCGTGACCAAACCGCTCGGTGGAACAACCACGTCGATCGCCTTCCCGTTTCGCTGATGCATGTACGGCTCACGGTTCGAGACGACAAACAAGCGGCCGTCGTCCAGACGAGTGCGGAGTTGCACCGAGAGACGGTCCGCCGTCCACATCGATTCCCCAGCCTCGCGCAGGCGGGCCTCGTTTTCGGCTGCATTGCGGGCGTGGTTCAGGCTCTCGGCCATGGTGGCAACTTCGCGCGCCAGCGGCCGAAACATGGCGAGATCTGGTACTTCCTGACGAAACGAAACTTTTCCCGTTCGGAGCGCTCGCATCCACAGCGCCGCCCGTGCAATCGGACCCGTAATGCTCCAGCGGATCATCAGCAATGTAATCAGAACGATGAGGAAGACCTGAGCCAGCACACGAAAAAAGGCCTGGCGCCAAACAAGAAGGCTTTGCGTGCGGATGTAACTCACATCGTGCACTACGGCCAAGCCGCCCAATATTTCATCTTGGCGGCGAAGCGGCAACGCAAGAATGTGAACCGGCACGCTTCCCAGTCGGACGAACGAGCTCTCTTGGTGGCCCTGTGTGATGGCCTGCGTTAGCGGAGGCGGACTCACGGTGAGCGCTTTCGCAAGTTCCGGAGTTATCGCGACCAGTAAGCCCTTCCGGTCGTAGATGACGACGCCCAGCAGGTGTTCCCGGTTGCCGAAGCGTTGCACCAGTCGCTGCAGTTCCTTGTCCGAGCCAGTATTCAGCAACCGCTCGACGTTGCCGACGAGACTTTCGCCAAGCATCTCGGCGCGACGCTCCACGTCACTGCGCAGAGCGCGCTTTTCACCTAATACTTCGTAGTAGGAAAAGCCAGAAGAAACCAGTGCGATGCCGAGAATCAGAGAAACAATGAGACGAATGCTCAACAATCGCATGCATAGTCCTTATTCTGCCGTGATTTGGACGCCGCCGAGGCCATCTGGGTTGTCCGTTAGTTCAAACCTCAGCCCGAATAAGGAATAAAAAGGTGGACAAATGAAAGCGTGAGGGCGGAAAAGGAGGCGGCTATGCACCGCCCCTTCCCGAAAGTGCCACTGTTGATAGGCACCTTTAGCTTGGTGGCGATCAGACTGGCTCGATCGCGTTAACGCGAATGGTCCCGGTGGATACGTCCAGAACTCCGGTTACCTTCACGCTTTTGTTGAGGAAGTCCTGGGCCTTTTGCTGGTCGTCGAGCTGATAGGTGGTCTTTTTGGTGATGTCCGTAAGGACAAGTTTGTCTCCGGATTTCATGATTTTTCCGCTGAAGGTCTTTACGGAACTCGCGGTCTGATCGTCCGGTTGCATCGGCTGCTGTTGAGCTGTCGGGTTGCGCGAAGAGTCGTACGTACTCTGCGCAAACGTCGACTGGCTCGTGAAGCACAAAGCAGCAGTCAGCGCCATCGCTGGCAACATCGTTGAAAAAGCGAATTGTGTTTTCTTCATCGCAGTCTCCTTAGGGGGAGGGATTTTGTATCTACGACTTTGGCGATGCACGTCCTCTGCCAACGGAGGAGACGTCCCTTAAGTTATTGATACACCACTACGTCAGGTGGACTGAGAGAATTCGCACAGTGCAAGGATGACCGGTCGGGAGAACATTGTTCCGCGCAAAGTTGTTTGCAGGAAGAAACGAAGCTAGATGCTAACTTCAGCGGACAATTCAACAAACCTGCCGTTTTCGTTCGATGCGAGGAAAGGGGTTGGTAGCCCCGGCAGGAATCGAACCTGCATAGTCAGTTTAGGAAACTGAAGTCCTATCCGTTGAACGACGGGGCCGCTAAGAGTCAGGTTAGCAGGTTGCGAAACGGGTTGCCAAACCTGCCCATCCGCCCCCAACGAAGTGGACGATCTCCAGCCGATCTCCATCGTGCAAGGGAGTCTGCGGCCATTGGTCCCGGGGGACGATCTCTCGGTTCAGCTCAATTGCCACTCGATCGGCCTTCATGCCCAGTTGTTCGACGAGCGCGCCCAGAGTCTCAGCGGAGTAAACCTGCGGCTCGCCGTTGATCGTTAGATTCATCGGAGCAATTGTCGCATCTTGCAAGCCTTGAATGAGGGGGACTTGCCTTGCCCGCAAGGGGCATCTGAAATTGAATTTACGGTATTGCTAAAGCGATACCCTGATACGAAACCCTCGCCCCACGGCGGACCTTGAAGCTGCGACCTCCCGAAATGAGTTGCGCTAGAGCTTCTAAATGGCGGCGCGCAGTTGGAACTTGCGTGTGGCAGTTCGTCCGTTGAAGCTCGCTTGCACGACAACGGATGAATCCGAGAGCGACTTTTCATCCACCTGAACGCTCATCTCGGCATTGCCCTTGGAGTCGGTGAGAACCTGCGCATAGTACGGCGGGGCGTCGGGCCGGGCGAAGCGGAGCGTGAGGCGAGCACCCTCGACTGTGGCGCCTCCGTCGGTGACCCGGATCTGCATCGTCAAAGCACCGCTTGAATGCACGGACTTGGCGTTGATCCACTCCAGGTCAAGCTCTTTCACCGCCGCCAGCGTTTCCGGTGTATCCCGCTTGTCGAAGATGGAATCAAGCTTGCCATCGCGGATGGCGTCGAGCACCTCGCGATGTAGTTCGCGCAGCAGCTTCTCTTTATCATGGTCGTTGGTCGGAGAGCCGGTCGGAGAGCTGTTCTGCACGCTGATTTTGCCTTCGGCCCCGCTGGAGCCGTAGGGAACTGCGCGCTTTCCGATGCAGCGGCCCCGAACGAAAACCTGCGTCTGCAGCAACTGCTCGCCTTCGCGGGCTTCGCTCTGCACGTGGTAGACGGTGTCTTCGTGTCGAATGTCGGTATTAAAGCCAAAGATCATGCGGTTTAGGATTTCCCGGTCCTGTCAAAGTCCTGTCGACGTCCTGTCAAGCCAGGTTCCGCCGGATGAAACTACTGTTAAAACGCGTACTTAGCTTGACACTTCAGTCAGCCAAAACTAATCTAGAACGTTTACTGTTGTGCTTGTCGCAGATTATATATAGCTCCTCCTATGCCGGACAATTATTTCGCTCGCTACCTGCCCCTCCTGATGCATTTCGGCATCGCCACGGCCCTGGCGAGCGTAATTGTGATCCTTTCCCAGCTGGTTGGCCAGCATAAACCGGGTCGGGCGAAGACGTCGCCTTATGAGTGCGGCGTCCAGCCCATCGGCGATGCTCAGGGACGATTCTCCGTCAAGTTCTACCTGGTGGCCATGCTTTTTATTTTGTTCGACGTGGAAGCCGTTTTCCTTTACCCCTGGGCGGTTATCCTGCGCGAACTGAAGATGTTTGGTTTCTGGGAGATGATGGTGTACATCGCGATCGTGTTAGTCGGCCTCTTTTATGTATGGAAAAAAGGCGTGCTCGACTGGGGACTGACGGCCGCCAAGCGGGGTGATGCCTGATGCCTCTGGCTCCCCCTATCACTGATATCGAGCAGTTGAAGTCGCATCCGGCACTGGGCCGACTAGTGGAATGGAACGCCTCCGCGGTGCAGGCGGTGAAGTTCGATCGCGACGAGCTAACGATCTGGATCGAAAAGGACGCAATCCGCGAAGCTTGCGCCATTTTGCGCGACTTTGAGGATTGCCCATTCAATTATTTATGCGACGTCACCTGCGTGGACTGGTTTCCCTCGGAGCCGCGGTTTGAGGTGGTTTACCATCTTCTTTCGATTCCGAAAAAAGAGCGGGTGCGTTTAAAAGCCCGCCTTGACGGTTCCAGTCCGGCCCTCGAATCGGTCACGTCGGTTTGGCCCGCGGCCAACCACTATGAGCGCGAGGTGTTCGATCTGTTTGGTGTGCGCTTCACCGGACATCCCAACCTGCAACGCATCATGATGCCCGATGACTGGGAAGGCCATCCTTTGCGGAAGGACTACCCGGTGGAAGGTTACCGGTAGGCCATGCCGCAATTCCCCGCTACTGTCGCTACACCCGGCCAGGACCGGACGTCGGATGACCGCACCTTGGTCCTGAACATGGGGCCGCAACATCCCTCGACGCACGGGGTGCTGCGGTTGGTGCTCGAAATCGATGGGGAGACGGTGTTGCGGGTTAAGCCGGAGATCGGCTTCCTGCACACTGGCATCGAGAAAACCTGCGAAGCCAAGTTCTACCAGCAAGTTGTGCCGCTGACGGATCGCATCGACTACCTCTGTCCCATGACCAACAATCTCGCCTACTGCCTGGCAGTGGAGAAGTTGCTGGGGTTGGAGATTCCGCCGAAGGCGCAGTGGATGCGGGTTTTGATGAACGAGTTGACCCGCATCAATTCGCACCTGGTCTGGCTGGGAACGCATGCCATGGACTTGGGCGCGATGACGGTCTTTCTCTATTGCTTTCGCGAGCGCGAAGACGTTCTGCGCTTCTTCGAGATGGTCAGCGGGCAGCGGATGATGACTTCTTATTTCCGCATTGGCGGGCTGGCGCTGGAGCCGCCGCTCGGATTCTTCGAGAAGGTCAAAAAGTTCGCCGACCGCTTCCCCGGGAACGTGGATGAATATGAAGGCTTGCTGACTGGCAATCCGATTTTCGTGATGCGCACCAAAGGCGTAGCTTACCTGAGCGCGGAAGACGCGATTGCGCTCGGCGCGTGCGGTCCAACGTTGCGAGGCAGCGGGGTTGATATTGACCTGCGCCGCGATGCTCCGTACACGGGCTACGAAAACTTCAAGTTCAACGTGCCGGTACGGACGGAAGGCGATGTGTTCGCACGATACCTTTGCCGGGTTGCTGAGTTACGGGAATCGATTGGTATGGTGCAGCAGGCGCTGGCGGGAATGCCGGAAGGCCCAATAAAAGCAGACTCACCCAAGGTCGTGTTGCCCGACCGCGAGAAGATGAAGACGCAGATGGAAGCCCTCATCTATCATTTCAAGATCATCACCGAGGGTTTCACGGTTCCTGCGGGCGAGGTCTACCAGGCGATAGAATCGCCGCGCGGCGAGATGGGCTACTACATCGTCAGCGACGGGACGGCCAAGCCGTATCGCGTGCACATGCGCGGGCCGTCCTACGCGAATCTGCAAACTCTGGCCAAGATGTGCGAGGGACAACTGATTGC
>Ga0209890_10001162_pt1 | contig 11967 bp, 15 predicted proteins | sample OrgsoiDNA2013049_FD_185799 | JGI IMG/M metagenome (GOLD analysis project Ga0209890, IMG submission 185799) | Permafrost soil microbial communities from the Arctic, to analyse light accelerated degradation of dissolved organic matter (DOM) -... | ecosystem: Environmental > Terrestrial > Soil >... | reverse complement strand
AAGGCCGAAACGGATGGGTCGCATGGATCAGGGCTCCGAACCCCCCGATAGTAGCACATAACGAGGGAGAAGAATTCCAAACCGCTGCGCGTCGGTTGCGAGTTACCAGATTTTCTCAAGCCCAGATGCAGGGCCGTCTAGGTGGCCTCTGTCGGAGGAACCACGTCCCGAGGCACCTTATCGAAATATTCCTGCTCCTCAAGCTTTCCAACAACTTTTGAAACGTCCCTTTCGCCCGGATGATCTTTTCTCAAATCACGTTTAATCCTGATCGTCGCGATAATCTTTTTCAATTCCTCCCGTTCCCCGCCCGTAGGGAAGACTGGAACACTTACACCGGCCCCGGTAAAACCAATTATGTGCCCCCGTGCGACGTATTCTTTAAGTTCAGAAAAAGTCGATGTGTTACCAGGAAAGACGTTTTCCCGAAGAATCGCGTCGACAGTTTGAGACATTTCGATTCTCCAAATAAATTTGTTAGATATGTACAACGGTTAGATGAATATTGTAGCGATACTTGTTTCTAGTTGTAAATGGGTGCGGGCCCTCACACCCTCTCCACAAAACTATCCACCACCCGCTTTTCGCCCGCATGGTCGAACTTGATCGTCAGCTTGTTGCCGTCCACGGCGGTGACGTTGCCGTTGCCGAATTTCTGGTGAAACACGCGCTCGCCGACCGCGAATAATGAGGCGGCGCCAGTGGATTTGGCCACCAGTTCGCCTTCGATGGTGAGCCCGCCGTCGCGCTTCGCGCTATGGCGGGTAAACGCGCCTTTCGCCGCTTTGTCCGGTCGAGCTTGCCCGCCGGAGCCGTCTTCGGCGGAGGCCGGGTCGTCAAACACCCCATCGGGCACATAACGCGGTTTGCCGTCCTCGCTAAATCCCCCGCGCCCCTTGCGCGCCTGGGCGCGCTGCCAGCCGGGCGTGGTGTAGTTCGAGCCGAACGAATTCATCTCGTCAAAACGCGAGGCGCCGTAGCCCGACATGCCGAAGCCGCCGCTGCCGCCCGCCGGCTCCTTCACCTGCACATGCGCCTCCGGCAGCTCATCGAGAAAGCGCGAGGGCATGGTCGAGGTCCACAGCCCGTGGATGCGCCGGTTGGTGGCGAAATAGATCTTGGCGCGCTTGCGCGCGCGCGTCAGCCCGACATGGGCGAGGCGGCGCTCCTCCTCCAGCCCGGCGCGGCCGCTTTCGTCGAGCGCGCGCTGATGCGGGAACAGGCCTTCCTCCCAGCCGGGCAGGAACACGGTGTCGAATTCCAGCCCCTTGGCGGAATGCAGCGTCATGATGTTGACCGCCTGCTCGCCTTCGGCGCTGTCGCGGTCCATCACCAGCGAGATGTGCTCGAGGAAGCCGGCCAGGTTCTCGAAATCCTGCATGGAGCGCACCAGCTCCTTGAGGTTTTCCAGGCGGCCGGCGGCGTCGGCGCTTTTGTCGTTCTGCCACATCTCGGTGTAGCCGCTCTCGTCGAGCACGATCTCGGCCAGTTCAGTGTGCGGCATCGAGTCTTTCTTGGCGCGCCAGCGCTCGAAGCCCGCCATCAGGTCGCGCAAGGCGAGCCGCGGTTTCGGCTTCATCTCGTCGGTGGCGGACAGCGCGGCGGCGGCTTCACTCAGCGGGATTCGCTGCTTGCGCGCGAAGTCGTGCAGCATCTGCACGGTGGCGTCGCCCAGGCCGCGCTTGGGCACGTTGACGATGCGCTCGAAGGCGAGATCGTCGGCCGGCTGCGCGATCACGCGCAGATAGGCCAGCGCGTCCCTTATTTCGGCGCGCTCGTAAAAGCGCGGCCCGCCGATCACGCGATAGGGCAGGCCGAGCTGGATGAAGCGGTCCTCGAATTCGCGCATCTGGAACGAGGCGCGCACCAGGATGGCGATCTCGTCGAGCGGATGGTCAATGCCCTGTTCGCGCGCATCGCGTTGCAGCTGCTCGATCTCCTCGCCGATCGAGCGGGCTTCTTCCTCCGAGTCCCAGCCGCCGGTGACCTGCACCTTTTCGCCGAGTTCGTCCTCGGTGCGCAACGTCTTGCCGAGCCGGCCTATATTCTGGGCGATCAAGTGGCTGGCAGCCGCCAGAATATGGCCTGTACTTCGGTAATTACGCTCTAGTCTGATGACCTTGGCGCCGGGGAAATCGTGGTCGTAACGCAAGATGTTGTCGACCTCCGCCCCGCGCCAGCCATAGATCGACTGGTCGTCATCGCCCACGCAGCAGATATTTTTCGGCGGCTCGTCGCCCGTGCGCTGCGCGAGCAGACGAAGCCAGAGATACTGCGCGACGTTGGTGTCCTGATATTCGTCGACCAAAATGTATTTGAAGCGCTGCTGGTACTGGCGCAGAACATCCGGGTTCTGCCGGAACAGCCTAATGTTCTCCAGCAGAAGATCGCCGAAGTCGGCGCAATTCAGCGTCTTCAGCCGCTCCTGATAGGCCAGGTAGAGCTTCTTGCCCTTGCCGTTGGCGAATGATGCGGCTTCCCCTGCGGGAACCTGATCGGGGGTCAGACCACGGTTCTTCCAGCCGTCGAGCAACATGGCGAATACCCGAGCAGGCCATCTTTTTTCGTCGAGCTTCTCGGCTTCTAAGAGCATTTTGATCACGCGGATCTGGTCGTCGACGTCCAGAATCGTGAAATTCGACTTCAAACCGACCATTTCCGCGTGGCGTCTTAGAATTTTCACGCCAATCGAATGGAAAGTGCCCAGCCACGGCATGCCCTCGACAATTTGCCCGACCATCTGGCCAACCCGTAGCTTCATCTCGCGCGCCGCTTTGTTGGTGAAAGTCACCGCCAGGATTTCCGCCGGCCGCGCGCGGCCGAGATTCAAAATGTGCGCTATGCGCGTTGTAAGGACACGCGTTTTTCCGGTTCCCGCGCCGGCCAAAACCAGCACCGGCCCGTCCAAGGTCTCCACCGCTTCCCGTTGTTCGGGGTTCAAATCGGCGAGATAGGGCGCACCTCTTGCCCCCATCGCACGCGCGGCAATGCCGCCCGCCGCGGGCGGCGCCAAGTCATTGTGGGCAGGCAGCTTTTTCGGTTCGGCCATTTTGATCCGGGTGATTCCTTCCGACCCAAGATGGCACTCATAGGGGCCAATTGGGAGGCCTGTCTTGTCGCCATTGTTCTGCGGAACTAGCGTTTGGTCACCGGCGTGATCGCGCCGAACTCGCCGTGTTCGCCCCCGAACTCAATCTTCTTCTGCCTCTTCTGGAAAGGAATGTTCTGTGCGCCTGAAAAACAAGGTTGCCCTCATCACCGGCGGCGGCCGCGGCATCGGCCGCGACATCGCGCTCGCCTATGCCCGCGAGGGCGCTCATGTGGTGGTGGCCGATATCGACCCCGCGACCGCCGCTGCTACCGCCAAGGACGCCGCCGCGCTCGGCAGCAACAGCCTCGCCATCGTGGCCGACGTCGCCAAGTCGGCCGACATCGCGCGCATGATCGACAGCGTGATCGCCGAGCGCGGCCGCATCGACATCGTCGTCAACAACGCCATGAAGATCGTGCCGGGCAAATTGGAAGCGCTGCCGGAAGCGGCCTGGGACACCACCATGAACATCGGCCTGAAGGGCGCGTTCCTGGTGAGCCAGGCGGCGGCCAGGCACATGATCGCGCAGAAGGCAGGCGTCATCGTCAACATCGCGTCGGTCGCCGGGCTGTTTCCGTACAACTGGGCCGGCGCCTATTCCGTGGTGAAGGCCGGCCTCATCATGCTGACCAAGCTGCAGGCGATGGAGTGGGCGCCCTACGGCATCCGCGCCAACGCCATCACGCCCGGCTATATCCGCACGCCCGGCACCGAGGCGATGTATGCCGATGCGGAAATCTACGAGGGCCGCCGCAAGGGCGTGCCGATGGGCCGCGTCGGCACGGGCGAGGACATCGCCGGGCCGGCGATTTTTCTGGCCAGCGACGACGCGCGCTATACGACCGGCAGCGTGCTCGGCGCCGACGGCGGCCAGGCGGTCGGGTATTTTCTCAGCGTGCCGGGGCGAAGGTTTTCGGGCGGGAGGATTGATTAGGCGGCGGGCAGCTGGAGTGAGGGGATTGGTCGTATTGAACCGCGTGGAAAACGCAAACACGTAATTGTCAACTTGCGCGTGCGTCGCCGCGCCAGTAGCGTCTAAATCAGGGGACATACTGGATGGCCGACAAAAACCTTTTCGACCGCTATCTTCTGGCGCTGCGCAAGACGCCGGTCGACGAGAAGACCGAGCCTTCTGACCGCGGGGCTCTTCAGTCACTATTGCAAGCAGTTGCAGATGACAGCACGAGTGGCATATTGCCCTAGGCACAACCCGGCGCGTCGAAGAAGGAGAATTTCGGCACTCGTTTATTTATTCGCTATTGCCGGATTGGCATTCGGTATCTTCGAAGGAGACAACTCACGTTTTTCCATTATTTCTTAAGGCGAATGCTTCAAATAATAATAAGAGCGAAAATCTTACTTCCAATTTCCGTGCGTTTATTGACTCACAATATGAGCATCACTACACGCCGGAGGAAATTCTTGGCTACATTTACGCCGTATTGCACGCGCCGATCTATCGTGCGCAATATGCGGAGTTTCTTCGTACCGAATATCCGCGTGTGCCGTTTCCCGAAGCGGCGGATGATTTTGAAAAATTGTCAGGCCTCGGTTGGGCACTTGTACAGGCGCATCTGTTACGCGAGCTGCCTCGGCCGAAATTGGCTGCCTATCCCGTTAAGGGCGACCACACGGTCGAGGCGGTGCGCTATTCGCCCGAAGAGCAGGCAATCTGGATTAATAAAACACAGTTTTTCAAGCCGGTGCCGCTGGCCGTGTGGGAGTTCCACGTCGGCGGGTATCAGGTGCTCGACAAATACCTGAGGTCGCGCAAGGGGCGAAAGCTTTCCCTCGACGAGATCAATCAGATCGGCGCCATTGCCGACAGTTTGGCCTTTACCATCGAGCAGATGGCGAAAATCGATGAAGCTTACAAAGCGGCCTTTGTAGAGCGGGGATAATTATGAGGTAACGCACGTCCGGCTCAGCGCGTTGGCGCAGTATGCGCTTGATTCGTCTCTCCGAGCGTAGCGGAACCCATGACTCCTACCGACCCTCCCGACGACAGCGAACCGGAAATGCAAACCGATCTGTTCGGCGCGGACCCTGTTCCGGCCTATCGGCCGGACCCCGAAAAAGTTCGCTCGCGGCTGCATAAAATTCTGGCCGAGGCGCGGGCGGCGAAGACGCTCCCCTGGGAGCAGACCACGGTCTCGCTTTATCGCACCATTTTTCCGCAGATGACGAACTGGTTGCCCGAGGACGAGGGCGCGCAATTGCGTTTCCAGTTCGAAGAGGAACTGGCCCGCCTGGAAGCGGCCTGAGCCCGCTCACGGACCGCAAGCGGAGACAAAGCAGCCTGCCGCCTCAGCGCGAATTTCCGGCAACCTGCTCGACCAATTCGACGATGCGGCGGCGCAGCTTGCCGTTCTTGATCTTCATGAACGACTTGGTCAGCGCGAGACCGTCGGAGGTGGCGAGAAAGTCCGACACATAGGCCGGCGAGGGCGCTTCGCTCATGCCGGAATGTTCGGACAAATGCGGGCCGCCTTCGAAGAAAAACGAAACCGGCACTTGCAGGATGATGGAAATATGCTGCAGCCGGCTGGCGCCGATGCGGTTGGTGCCCTTCTCGTATTTCTGCACCTGCTGGAAGGTGAGGCCGAGGGCGTCGCCGAGCTTTTCCTGACTCATTTTGAGCATCATCCGGCGCATGCGCACGCGCGCGCCGACATGCTTATCCGTCAGGTCGGGTACTTTTTTCTTCATCATGCGGGATCGTTTCCGGTTGGGCCAAGGCGGCCGATGGAGCGGGGCGTCCAGGCCGCCGGGGAATTTTATCCTTTAACAACAATAACTTAATGTTGCCGCGGAGGATCCCCGCCGTCCTAGACCGGGCGGAGCAGAGGGTTGCGCAAGCGCCGCCCTCAGCCCGCAGGTTGTCTTTATTCATTTCACCCCGTCACCGGTCTGTCATTAAACTAGAACCGCTGTTTCATTAGATGGCATCTAATGAAGCAAATGCGCCGGAACGGCGCAACGCGGACGCGGCATCGAACCATGGCCAACACGGAACTCCGGCTGTTCAGATATTTTGAGGCGCTGTGCGAGGAGCAAAACTTTTCGCGCGCCGCGGAACGCTTGGCGATCACCCCGCCGACGCTGACGCACCAAATTCAGAAACTCGAAAAAGGACTCAATGTCCGTCTGCTGATCCGCAAAACGAAAATGAAGATTCAGCTCACGGAGGCCGGCGCAAGATTTCTGGAAAGCGCGCGCGACGTCCTGCAGCGGGCCGACCAAGCCGAAAAGACCGCGCGCAAGGCGGCGCGCGGCGAAATCGGCCGGCTGGAAATCGGCTACATGATTTCGACCGCCTACTCCGGTCTGCTGCAACGGCTGATCGGCAACTTTCAGAAAACATACCCGGCCATCGATATCGCGCTGCGGCAGTTTTCGACCGTGAATCTCATCGACGCAATTTTGTCGAATGAGGTGGATGCGGGCTTTGCCCGCGTGCCGAACCAGTACCCGTCCGGTTTGAGCGGCTTCCCGGTTTACCGCTCGCCGGTCATTCTCGCGCCCCGTTACGCCGCAGGCCAACACCATGGCGCCGATCGAGCCCGGATTTGATTGCGCAAGGTCGGCGAGAATGACCGTGCCGTAGGACGTGGCGATCCCAACCGCGCGTTCGATAGCGAGTGCGTCCATGAAACGCCGCGCCAAGGCGCTGAAATCGCGCGTCGCCGCCGCCGGTATCACCGGCAGATTGGAGCAGCCGAAGCCCGGCATGTCCCAGGCCACAACGCGGTGGCTGTTCGAGAATGCGGCGAACTGCGGTTCCCACGATGCGGAATTCCCGCCCAGCCCGTGCAGGAACACGGTAGGCGGCCCGCTGCCTGCTTCTCGATAGGCGAGCCGCCGCTCTTCGATTGAAACGTATTTCACCGGGACGGACATCTTATTGCGGCTTGTACGCCTCGCGCTTGTTGTTGGCGATCTTGATCAGCGTGCCGGGGCGGCGGTTTTTGGGTGGCCGCATCGAAAAGGCTTCAGATCAAATAGATTCGGTCGCGCAATTCATCGCGTTTGGTTTCGCTGCACGGGAAGTGCCGCGCCAGTGCGTCGCCGCATTTCTCGATCGCCGTGATGAAGCCGTCGGCAATGCGGCCGTCGCGCATGTGCGCCACCAGCGCGTCGATGGCGCCCTGCCATTCCGATTGGTGCACGCGGGCGGCTATGCCCTCGTCGGCGATGATGCGGGCATAGCGTTCGGAGAGCGAGACGAAGACCAGAATGCCGGTGCGCTCTTTAGTGTTGGCGATGCCGCGAACGGCGAATTGCTCCAAAGCGGCGCGATGCGCGATGGCACGGCGCGCCGCCCGCGGGATGAGCGCGACGCGCAGGCGCGGCAAACTGAGCAGCGCGGCGGCGGCAAAAAATAGCACGACTTGCAGCGACAAAATCCGCAAGACCGGCATCGCCGTGGTGGCGACCAGGAGCCAGGGCAGCGCGAGTGCGGCCACGGCCGCGATAAAAATCGCGAGCGCCGCGGCATCGGAAGATTTCTCCGCCAGCACGCAGACGATCTCACCCGACGTCTTGCTTTCGGCGGCGCGGATGGCGGCCGCTATGCGCTTGCGATCCTGTTCCGGAATTCTCATCACCAGCTCCCCGATGCCCCGCCGCCGCCCGATGACCCGCCGCCCCCGGAGAAGCCGCCACCGCCGGAAGAGCTCCCGCTGCTTGAACTTCCCGAGCTGAGCAGAATGTTCAGCGCCACGTTCAGCACAAACCAGCGGAAGCCGGGAAAGACAACGCACAGCGCGGCGACGACAAGCAGGACCGCGAAAATGATCCAGTTGGTCGGATCGCTGGATGGCGCATTATCAAGCCGCAGCGCAGGGCGCGGCTGCCAATCGGCGGAGTCAGTGGTGAGCACCGTGATGATGTCGTCGACGCCGCGCGATATGCCGCCGGCGAAATCGCCGGTCTTGAAGCGCGGCGTGATGGCGTTGCTGCTGATGACCTTGGACAGCGCGTCGGTGAGCGTACCCTCCAGCCCATAGCCGACCTCGATGCGCACCCGATGCTCTTTGGGCGCGACGAGGAGCAATACGCCGTTGTTCTTTTCCTTCTGGCCGAGCTTCCAGGTCCGGAACAGCGCGTTGGCATAGGGTTCGATCTCCTGGCCTTCGAGCGAGGTGACGGTGGCGACGACGAGCTGGATCCCCGACTTGGCTTCGAGATCGGCCAGCTTTTGCTCGATTGCAGCGCGCGTCGCGGCCGGGATGATGTTCGCCTGATCGACGACGCGGCCGCTGAGCGCGGGAAAGTTGACGGCGAATACAGCGACGATCGCGCACAGCAGCGCAATAAACCCGCCGGCCACGCGCCGGCCACCCGTGGCGAGGAGCCGCGTGGTGCTGCCTGCGGTCATTGCGGTCCCGTATGCGGGCTTGTCAGAATTTCACTTGCGGCGGCGTCTGCGCATTTTCGCCCGCGGCGAACTCCGCCATCGGCTTGTTGGCGCGGAAAAATGTCGCCGCCCACAGGATGCCGGGGAAGGTCTTGAGCGTGGTGTTGTAGACCCGCACGGCCTCGATGTAGTCGCGCCGCGCGACGGCGATGCGGTTCTCCGTGCCCTCGAGCTGCGACTGCAGCGCAAGGAAGTTCTGATTCGACTTGAGGTCGGGATAGTTTTCGCTGACCGCAAGCAGCCGTCCGAGCGCGCCGGAAAGCTGATTCTGCGCATCCTGGAACTGCTTCAGCTTGGCGGGATCGTCGAGTTGCGAGACGTCGATCCTGACCTGGGTCGCCTTGGCGCGCGCCTCGATGACCGCCGTCAGCACGTCCTTTTCCTGTTTGGCGTAGCCCTGCACGGTGGCGACCAGATTCGGGATGAGGTCGGCGCGGCGCTGATAATTGTTCTGCACGTCCGCCCACTTCGCTTTGGCCTGTTCCTCGTAAGTCGGAATGGCGTTGTAGCCGCAGGCCGCAAGGAACAGCCCCAGAAAGGCCACGGCGGCAACGGTGCGAAGGCGCGATACGGATGCGGACATGAGGGCTCCTACGGGCTGCAAGGTTCAGCCGGCGTTTCGCGGGAAACAGGCCCGGCGGTTGGGCGCTGATGCGGATGCTATCGCCGCGGCGCGGCGATGCGCAAGGCGATACGCAAACGGTCAACCCTTCCCCGGCATCTCGATCCGCCGCCCCGCGCCGTCCGGCGGCGGCAGCACCGCATGCGCGGCTTTCATGCGTTCGAGCGCGCGCAGGACGCTGTCGTGAAACGGCGCGACCTTCTTGGCCGTCATGTCGACGCTCAAGGTCATATTTTCCGAAGTCGCCGACACCCAGCCTTCGGTCGCGTGCTTGAGCTGCTCGAACAAATGGATGCGCTTGGCGTCGTAATCGAGCAGCTGCACGGTCACGCGCACCGGATCGTCTTGATGCAGCTCGCGCAAGTAGCGTACATGCGCTTCGGCCACCATGGTCGAGTGCTTGTGCCGTTCGAGATAGGCGGGCCCCAGCCCGATGAGCTCGTAGACTTCGTCCACCGCGCGATCGAACAGCACGTTGTAATAGGCCACGTTGAGATGGCCGTTGTAGTCGATCCATTGCGGCTCGACCCGCATCAGCGAGGAGACAAACGGCGCGGCGAAAACCGGTTCGGCGATCATGCGCTGATGGGATAAACCGCCTTTTCGCCGCTGAGCACGCGCGCGACGTCGGCCGCGCACTTGGTCTCCAATTCGTTCAACGCCTCGATCGAATAGAACCCGGTGTGCGGAGAGAGGATGACATTGTCGCGGCCGAGCAAAGGGGAATCCTTGGCCAGCGGTTCGGCCGTCACCACGTCGAGCCCGGCGGCGCCGACCTGGCCGGCATCGAGAGCGGCAATCAGCGCCGGTTCGTCGATCAGCGGGCCGCGCCCGGTGTTCACGATGAAGACGCCTTTCTTCATCTTGGCGAAGGCGGCTGCGTTGATCATGCCGCGCGTCGCCGGCAGCAGCGGCGCGTGAATGGAGACGTAGTCGGAGGTCTTGAGCAGCGTGTCGAAGTCGACGCCCTCGACCTTCGCCGCCTTGAACACGTCCGGTTTGACGAAGGGGTCGTGCACGATGACCTTCATGCCGAAGGCCTGCGCCTTGGGCGCCACCAGGCGCGGGATATGGCCGAAGCCGATGAGGCCGAGCACCGTTCCCTCGATGCGCCGGATCGGCACCACCGCCGGCATTTCCCAGCGGCCGCTCTGCACCAGTTTATTGGAGAGCGGGATTTTGCGGATCAGCGCCAGCAGCAGCGCCATGGCGTGGTCGGACACCTCGCGGATGCAGTAGTCAGGTACGTAATTGACGGCGATGCCTTTTTCCTTGGCGGTGGGCAGGTCGATATTGTCGACGCCCAGGCCGAAGCGGCCGATCGCCTTGCATTTGGTGAGCTGGCTGAGGATTTCGCGCGTCAGCTTGGCATAGGTCACCAGGATGGCGTCGGCATCCTTGGCTACCGCCAAAATGTCGTCGGCGGTGACGCCTTTCGACATGCGATAAGTCGGATTGAGCCGCGCCAGCGCCGCCTTGGCGAGATCGAGCGACGGAAACACGCTGTCGGTGACAGCAATAACAGGGCCGGCCATTGGAGACTCCCAAGTTCGGTGGGGCGGGATGCGGCGGAACCTACGCCAGCAGTGTTTGCCAGTCTATCGCCGGCCGACACGAGCAAATTGATAAGCATCAATGACTTGGGCCCCATTAACCAAAAATTAACGATGGCTGCCCCGGACCGCATCTCTTGGCTATGCTGAAAAAAAACCAAGGGAGGCGGGGCCATGATCGGCAGGTTGGCGCGCGGGGCGTATATGCTCGCTGTCGCGGTGATGATCGTGGTGTGGGCCATATCGGCCGGCAAAAGCAGCCCGGCCGAGCCGAAGAACGACCAACCGGTTGTTTGGACCTGGTACTGCTGACGCGTTGCCGCTGACGGTTGCGGTAATTCCTTTCACAATACGTATTTCTCGCCGCGGCTGCGGCGCGCCCCAGCTCCGCAGCGCGGGTGCTTGACCTCGCCCGTCATCCCCGCCACGTTCGCCGCCGATAACCGGGACAACAGCCGATGGCCGGCGCGAGCGCAGCAAAAAGGAATGCAAGCGTGCAGGCGCGCGATGCTTCCGCGATCGCGGCGGCGATTGCCGCGCTGAACGCTGCCTTCGGCAACCGCGTCGTGACCTCGCTAGCCGTGCGCGAGCAGCACGGCAATACGCTAACCTGGGTGCCCAACCAGCCGCCGGACGCGGTGGTGTTTCCACAGAACACCGGCGACGTGCAGCAGATCGTGCGCATCTGCGCGGACAAAGGCGTGCCGGTCATCCCGTTCGGCGTCGGCACCTCGCTCGAGGGCCACATCAACGCGCCGATCGGCGGCGTATCGATCGATTTCCGCGACATGAACAAGATGCTGACGGTGCACGCCGAGGATCTCGATTGCGTGGTCGAGCCCGGCATCACCCGCAAGGCGCTCAACGAGCATCTGCGCGACCAGGGCCTGTTCTTTCCGATCGACCCCGGCGCCGACGCCTCGCTCGGCGGCATGGCGGCGACGCGCTGCTCGGGCACCAATGCGGTGCGCTACGGCACCATGAAGGACAATGTGCTGGCGATGAAGGTGGTGATGGCCAATGGCGAGCTGATGACCACCTCGCGCCGCGCGAAAAAGTCGGCGGCTGGCTACGATCTCACGCGGCTGATAGTCGGTTCGGAAGGAACGCTGGGCATCATCACCGAGCTCACGCTCAAGCTGTCGGGAATCCCCGAAGCGATCGCTTCCGGCGTCTGCCCGTTTCCCTCGGTCGATGCCGCCTGCAAGGCGACCATTCTCACGATCCAGTCCGGCATTCCGGTCGCGCGCATCGAATTGCTCGACGCGTTGCAGATCAAGGC
>Ga0209890_10001161_pt1 | contig 11975 bp, 13 predicted proteins | sample OrgsoiDNA2013049_FD_185799 | JGI IMG/M metagenome (GOLD analysis project Ga0209890, IMG submission 185799) | Permafrost soil microbial communities from the Arctic, to analyse light accelerated degradation of dissolved organic matter (DOM) -... | ecosystem: Environmental > Terrestrial > Soil >... | reverse complement strand
GGTATCGAAGGGAGTTGTCGATGATCGAGGTTCAATCACTTAGCAAGCACTACGGCGCCACCAAGGCCGTCGACGATCTGACGTTTTCGGTGCGCCCAGGGACCGTCACCGGCTTCCTCGGACCCAACGGTTCGGGCAAGTCCACCACGATGCGCATGATCCTCGGCCTCGACCGGCCGACGAGCGGCTCCACGAGCGTCAACGGTCGCGCGTACGGCCAGATCCGGCGTCCGTTGTTTGAGGTTGGGGCCTTGCTCGACGCGAAGGCGATGCACGGCGGCCGCAGTGGCTACAACCACCTGCTGTGCGTCGCGCAGAGCAACGGGATTGCCCGCCGCCGCGTAACCGAGGTGCTCGAGCTGGTCGGTCTCGGTTCGGTCGGACGCAAGCGGGCGCGCACGTTTTCTCTCGGTATGGGGCAACGCCTCGGTATTGCGGCCGCGCTACTCGGCGACCCTGAAGTACTGCTCTTCGATGAGCCGGTGAACGGCCTCGACCCCGAAGGCATCTTGTGGATCCGCACGCTGCTGCGCAACCTCGCCCGCGAAGGCCGCACCGTGTTCGTCTCAAGCCACCTGATGAGCGAGATGGCACTCACCGCTGACCATCTCGTCGTGATCGGCCGCGGCCGACTCATCGCCGACACGACGACGGCTGATCTGATCAGCAGCAGCTCGCAGGGCTACGTCCTCGTACGCACACCGGACGCCGACGGGCTGGCGCGCGTGCTGCGGGCAGCCGGCGCGACGGTCGGGGTCACCGACGATGCGGTGCGGGTCACCGGAGCCTCGTGTGCGGCGGTCGGCGATCTCGCCGCCGAACATCACGTCGTCCTGCACGAACTTTCACCGCACGCCGCATCGCTGGAAGAGGCTTTCATGGAACTGACGAGAGACAGCGTCGACTTCGGGGCCGACTTCGGCACCGCAATGGCTGACGCCGCTGCAGGAGTTGGTCACTGACATGACGACGACACTTGCTCCGGCCCTTGCGCCGGTACGCCCGACCACGATTGGCGTGGCGAATCTCATCCGGTCGGAGTGGACCAAGCTGCGCAGCCTGCGCTCGACGTACTGGACCGCGGTCGCGGCCGTGATTGCAGCGATCGGCATCACCACCATCGGTGCGATTGAATACGTGCAGCACTTCTCGCCCGACCAGCTCGAAGGCTTCGATGCGGCCAATTTCTCGGTGCAGGGTCTCTACCTGTCGCAGATTGCACTCGGCGCGCTTGGCGTCATGACGATCACCGGTGAGTACGCGACCGGCATGATTCGCACGACATTGACAGCCGTGCCGCAACGGCGAGTGCTGATCGCGATCAAGGGTCTGGTCTACCTGATCGCGATCTTCGTGCTGAGCGAGGTCATGTCGTTCGCATCCTTCGGCGTCGGCCAGGCGATCTTGCATCGCAAGCATGCCGGTGTCTCACTGTCAGACCCGAACGTCTTGCGCGTGGTGTTCGGAGTTGGCCTGTACCTCACCGGGGTTGGATTACTCGCGTTCGGCTTGGGTGCGCTCGTCCGGCGGACGGCGGGTGCGCTAGCGGCGTTCTTCGGTGTGCTGTTCTTGCCGTCGGCGCTCATTGATTTGCTGCCGAGCTCGTGGCATCAGGTCGCGTTGAAGTTCGCGCCGGTCAATGCCGGTACGCAGATCGCCAATACCCACCGCGTCGACCACATGCTCGGGCCGTGGCAGGGCCTCGGCATCTTCACGCTGTACGGCGTCGTGATCGTGCTCGGCGCGTTGTTCGTCGTTGGCCGCCGCGACGCGTGATCGCCCGGTACCGTGGCGCGATGAAACAGCGGCAGTTGGGGCGTAGTGGCCTCGCCGTCTCGTCGATCGGCCTCGGTACCGCGACGTGGGGCCGCGACACCGACGAACACGAGGCCGCAGATCAGCTCACGGCGTTTGTCGAGGCCGGTGGCTCACTGCTCGACACGGCCGACGCCTACGCCTCTGGTGACAGTGAGCGGGTCATCGGCCGGTTGCTCACGAAGGTGGTCGATCGGGCCGACGTCGTGATCGCCACGAAGGCTGGTGCCGTCGCTCCAGAAGAACGAACCGATGGACGCCGTCGCGACATGTCGCGTCGCCACCTGCTGCAAGCACTCGACGACTCCCTCGACCGGCTGGCGGTCGACCACGTTGACCTGTGGCAGCTACACGGATGGGACCCGTCGACTCCGATCGACGAAGCCCTGTCGGCACTTGATTTCGCCGTCACGTCAGGACGAGCGCGCTACGTCGGCTTGTCGAATTGCAGCGGCTGGCAGACGGCGAAAGCCGCTGGCTGGCAAGCCGCCTGGCCAGGCCGCGTGCCCTTGGTATCAACTCAGGTCGAATATTCGCTGCTCGAACGCGGGGTCGAACGCGAGGTCGTGCCAGCCGCCCTCGATGCGGGTTTGTCGGTACTCGCTTGGTCGCCCCTGGGTCGTGGCGTGCTCACCGGCAAATATCGCACCGGCATACCGGCCGACTCGCGCGCGGCGAGTGACCACCTCGCCGGGTTCGTCGAGCCGTACCTCGATGACGTGCACGCTCGCGTCGTCCAGGCTGTTTGCACTGCGGCTGAAGGCCTTGGCGTATCACCGCTGGCGACGGCGTTGGCGTGGGTGCGAGATCAACCCGGCGTTGCCGCGCCATTGGTCGGCGCACGTACGGCTGCTCAATTGCTGGGCATCTTGGCCGAGTCGGATGTCGAGTTGCCGGCCGAGATTCGCGACGCGCTCGACGACGTGTCGGCCCCGGCGATGGGCTATCCCGAACGTGGGCCTGGGCAAGACTGAGACGGCACGGCTACTCGGCTTCGGGTTCTTCCCACTCGAGTTCGTCGTCGTCGTCTTCGATGTCGGCATCCGACTCGACCGGCCCGAACGGGGTGACTTCTTCGTAGGCAGAGAACAGGGCGTCGTCGTACGCCTCGCCAGCTGAAGCCAGCGCATCGTAGGCGGCCTGCACATGCGGGTCGTTCTCTCCGGCCCTCGCCTCGACGGCCGCGAGGTGCGCATCGAGGGCAGCCTTCAGGCCCTCAATCGCGGCGCGAACTTGCGCTGGCGTGGCGGGAGTCTCGTCGGGCATGGGAGGAACGGTACCGGCCTACCCCCACGTCGGCGCAACGGCAATCACGAACCGTTATCAACGATGCCGTTTTGGGGGCGCGGCGGGCACAATGAATGCCATGCCCGAGTACGAGTTTCGCCAGCTGTCGCTCCCCCGCGGCACCTCGCGAACCGCGGCCTGGCGACTGCTCACCGAGCAGGCCGAACATCACGGGTGGGAGCTCGACCGGTTGCGCCTTTATCCGGACGGAACGCGGTGGATTCGTCTGCGCCGCCGGGTCCTGCGAGTGGTGCGCACGCTTTAGGTCGTGGAGCGGTCGTCAGCTATTCGACAGGAAATGGTCGAGCACGCGGGTGCCGAACTTCAGCCCCTCCGTCGGAACGCGCTCGTCGACGCCGTGGAACATCCCGGCAAAGTCGAGATCCGGTGTGAGGCGAAGCGGCGAGAAACCGAAGCCGCGAATTCCCAGTAACGAGAAGGATTTGTCGTCGGTCCCACCGAACAGGCAGTACGGAATTGCCTTGCCCTGCGGGTCTTCGGCCGAGATCGCGGATTTCATCGCCTCAACCAACGCGCCGTCCCACTCGGTTTCGAGGGCGATGTCGCCGTGCAGCGTCTCGCGACTGACATTGGGGCCGAGTAGTTCGTCGATGGTGGCGAAGAATTCCTCTTCGTAGCCGGGCAGGAAGCGGCCGTCGACGTGGCCACTGGCCTCTTGCGGGACGACGTTCACCTTGTAGCCGGCCTCGAGCATCGTCGGGTTGGCGGTGTTGCGAAGCGTGGCGTCGATCAGTGCGGTCATGGTGCCGAGCTTGGCGGCAACCGGCCGCAAGTCGTGCGGGTCGATCTCGATGCCGATGGCCTCGCCGATCTCGCTGAGGAAAACCTCGACCGTCTTGGTCAGCCGCACCGGCCACTGATAGCGACCGATTCGTGCCACCGCGTCGGCCAGCTCGGTGACCGCATTTGCGTGGTTGACCAGGCTGCCATGGCCGGCGCGGCCTTTCGCGACAAGCTTCATCCACGCCATGCCGCGCTGGGCCGTCTGCACGGGGTAAAGGCGCAGGTCATCGCGGATTTGAAGGGAGAAGCCGCCGACTTCACTGATCGATTCGGTGCAGCCCTCGAACAATTCCGGCTTGTTGTCGACCAGCCAACGCGCGCCCTTCGAGCCGCCGGCTTCCTCGTCAGCGAGGTAGGCGATAACGATGTCGCGTGGCGGCTTTCGGCCTTCGCGCATCCATTGCCGGACGACGGCGAGCGACATCGCGTCCATGTCTTTCATGTCGATCGCGCCACGGCCCCAAAGGCAGCCGTCCTTGATCTCCCCGGCGAACGGGTCGACTGACCAATGCGCAGGGTCAGCCGCGACGACGTCGAGATGCCCGTGAACCAGCAGCGCACCGCGGCTCGAGTCGGTGCCCTCCATGCGGGCGACCACACTCGCCCGGCCGGGCTCGGACTCGAAGATCTGCGGCGTGAGCCCGACCTCGGCCAGCTTCTCGGCGACGTACTCAGCCGCCGGTCGCTCGGGCTTGCCAGGGTTGGAGGTGTCGATGCGGATGAGGTCTCGGCAGAGGTCGACGACCTCGTCCTCGGCGCGGGGGCCCGGCTGCGGTGGGCTCATCAGGTCTCCTCGGGCTCGTGCGACCAGCAAACGGCGCGGACGCCGAGTGCCATCCTGCCGCTCTCCGCGGTGATCATGCACGTAGTTGGTACCGCGAGCCCGTTTCGTAGCAATCCCGCGCATGATCATCGACGGCGGCCAGTGAGCGCGTCGCGTTCAGCTGAACGCGATGGGGTTTGGGCGCGTTCAGCTGAACGCGGGCCACTGTCACGGGTTGGTATGGTGTTCGCCGGTCCTGCACAGCGGGACTCCACGTCCGGGTGGCGGAATTTGGCAGACGCGCTAGCTTGAGGTGCTAGTGCCCGAAAGGGCTTGGGGGTTCAAGTCCCCCCTCGGACACCGAGTTGAACCCCCATGGCACCGAGCGCACTCCCCCAGGCTCGAGGGCTGTTTGCCAGGCGGAACCACGGCTCGCCAGCGCTTGCCTCGCTCGACTTTGAGACACGGCCCAGGCTCGCGCGATCGGCTTGCGGCGACGCGGATAACGTGCCCCTATGCATGTGATTCGGGTGCCCTACCACCTGGACGAGTACTTGCCCGATCTCGACCTTCCGCTTACACCGCAATCATCGGTGGTCACGCAACTTCCGGCCGGCGACGTATGGGAGCGGCTGGCGGCGCTGTACAGCGACGTTGCCGATGAAGTCGTTTCGGTGGTGGGTCGCGGCGATCGTCCGCTGGTGGCGGCCGGAGATTGCACGACATCGCTTGGCATAGTGGCTGGGCTGCAGCGGGCTGGCCTTGACGTCGGTGTCGTCTGGTTCGACGCACACGGTGACCTGCAAACTTTGGAAACCACGACGTCGGGCTACTTGGGCGGGATGCCGTTGCGGTTGCTGGTGGGCTACCGGCCTGAGCTGATCGCTGACCGACTCGGTCTACGGCCGGTACCCGAGCAGCGTGTCATGTTGGTCGGCGCCCGTGACCTAGATCCGCCGGAGATCGAATTTCTTGCCGGCTCGCAGGTCATCCGCAGCGACGTTGAGGGCCTCCGGGTTGGTGACGCGCCAGGCGGGCACTTGTACGTCCATCTAGATGTGGACGTCTTGGAGCCTTCGTACTTGCCTGGCTTGCGGTTTCCCGCTCCCAGTGGTCCGTCGATGGATCGCGTAGTCGAGTCACTGCGGGCATTGCTGGACACCGGTCGAATAGCCGCGCTCGGGCTTGCTTGCACTTGGTATCCCGGCAGCAGCGCCGGTCGGCGAGTCAACGTTGCGCTGCAGTTCCTCACCGATGCGTCCTGACTGTTGGTTCTCGAAGGTTCGCGGCGTTACCACGGCAGCCAGGTACGCCCGGTAGGCGACGAGGAAGAACACTCGCATCGCACCCGCTGCCATGGCAGCCGCAAGTAGTCTACCGAAGGTGAGGCGGCCCAGCAGCGAGACGGACTCACCGGCCCACCGACGGCGGAAATCCCGCCGCTTAGGCACGTTTAAGGCTCATCACTTCCGGCGTCGGGCCCTTTCATGTTCTGTGTTGGGTAGCCGTAGCCGTGCCAGTTGGTGAGGACCTTCTGCTGGACGCGGGCGGGCCAGCCGTTCTCGAAGCTGCCTTTGACGGGCCGATGTTCTTTGGGGAATCGGTCAGCGAGCAGGCAGTTGTAGATCACCTTGCCGGCCCGGTAGCTGTGTTGTTCGTTCTCGTCCAGGTAGATCGAGAGGGCCGCCGTGGCTTCGGCTGGGAAATGGGTTTCGCCGTGTTCAGGGTGGGTGCGAGTCGCGAAAGCCCACACGACTTGGTTCACATCGGTGATATCGATGTCGTCTTCGACGAGCAGGATCTTCGGAACGCCGAAGCCGGCTTTCCCTGCGAACACGACGTGACCGATCTTCGTGGCGAGCTCGTCCGCGGGAATCCTGAGCGTTTCGTACCAATCCTGCTTGACGGAGACGATCAGCCAGTGCAGCGCCGATTCGTAGGAGAACCAGGTCGAGGCGACGGGAAGCGCCGCTTGGCGGAGTTGGTAAAGAATTTCGGCGGCGTGCATGGTGCCGGTACCCGTGTGGTCCTCTTCAACCGGTGGGCCGGCGGCCACCACAGGAAGGATCGCGCCATCTCGGTAGGTGATCGCGCTGACGTGGAACACCGGTTTGGGTGAGGCGTCGTCGGCGTTGTAACCGGGGTACTCATTCATCGGCCCTTCCATGACGTTCTCATCAAACGCGACGTGGCCCTCGATGACGATCTCCGCGGTCGCGGGCACGGGCAGGTCAACTGTTTCGGCGGTCACCACCTCAAGCGCTTCGCCGAATAGGGCACCCAAGAAATGGCTCTCGTCGTCGCCTTCAGGCAACGGCATCGCGCCCGCGTAGGGAAGACCTGGCTCGACGCCGAGTGCAACCACGATCGGCATCGGCTGCCCGAGTTTGGTCCACTGCGCGCGGATGATGCCAAGGTGCTGAGGTCCCGGGATGAGGCACCCCAGGGTGTTCTTGCTGGCGATCATCATGCGGTTGATCGACCAGTTTGTCCATGAGCCGTCCGGGGTCTTCACGATGTTCATCCCGTACGTCTGGATGTAACGCCCGCCGTCGTTGGCGTGGATGAGAGGCGTGGGGAACGCGAACAGATCGATGTCATCGCCGAGCATCTTGTTTTGTTTGCACGGCGCCGTGTCGGCCGCGACCGTCCTCGGAGGGATGCCTGGTTTTGCGCGCGCGGCGACAATCGCGGCCATGATGTCTTGGCCCGTTGCTGTCGCCGGCAGCCCGAGCGCCAACGCAACACGAACCAGCGGGTGGTCCGCGCTGCTTAACCCACCGGGCGCCCCCAGCACGCGGAAGCCTGACTCGGTGTAACCAGTGATCGCATTGAAAAGCGGTGCCCGGGCGCGAAGGTCGTAGGAGTGGCGGATGATCGCCCCGATTTCGAGTTCCCACTCGACTTCGCGTTCCACGTCTTGGAGATCCCCAAGAGCGCGCAGCGCTTCGATAAATTGTCGGAGGTCCTTGATGTGAGGCCCTGCAGGCAGCTGACTCGATGTGTCTTGACGGCCGATAGAACTCATCGCGGTGTCCTCTTCTTCGCAGTCACGGATGGATCGTCTAGGGCGACGCCGTGCGCCCCCCAACGGGGAATGCCAACGTCGATGTCGAACAGATCAAGGACGCGCGCGACACTGTGCGTCACTAACTCGTCGATGCTCGTGGGGCGGCTGTAAAACGCCGGAACGGGCGGCGCGATGATCCCGCCGCTTTCGGTCACCGCGTGCATGCTTCGCAAGTGCGTCATGGTCAGCGGCGTCTCACGAACCATCAGCACCAAACGGCGCCGCTCCTTCAGGGTTACGTCGGCGGCCCGGGTGAGCAAGTTCGTCGTCGTGCCGTAAGCGATCTCGCCCAACGTATGGACCGAGCACGGGGCGACTATCATCCCCATCGTACGGAACGAGCCACTCGCGATCGCGCCCCCGACATGGCCCACCGGGTAGTCCACATCGGCCAAATCGCGCAGCTGGGTCGCCGACAGATCCGTCTCATGCTCGCGGGTCAAACCAGCCGCTTTGGTGACTACCAGATGAGTCTCAATATCGCTTGCTGTAAGCAGTTCGAGCAGCTTGATGCCGTACGCGATGCCTGTCGCCCCACTGATGCCGACCACCAGCCGGCGAATCATGAGCCGCTCAGCGGCCGCGTCACGGCCGGCCGGTTCCGGCGGGAACGGTGCCTCGCAGGCGAGCAACCGCCGCGACCGCGTCGCCGTGGTGATATTCCTCCCCGTACAAGGCGCCTTTCGGTTCCTGGTGACCGACATCGTTGCGCGCGAGCGTGCCGTTGCGAACAGGGTCGAAGCCGATCGACTCGATGAGCGACTCAACCCGGCCAGTCACCTCGTCGTAGTCGGTCGCGTAAAACATCACCACCCGGTCCGGGCCGAAGCGGCCGGCCGCCGATGCTTGGAAGCCTGCGGTCAAAGTGTTGAACGCCTTAACCCACAGCGCGTTCGGTGCCTTCGCTGCGTTCGTAGCCGCACCGGAAAGGCCACCTAAGTCGAGCACGCCGTAGGTGCCCGCGACCTGACCGAACTGGTTCGTGGTGTCGATAACCAGCTTTCCGCTGAGGTCACCCGTCGCCTGGAGTGCAACGTCAACCACGCTCCACGGCACAGACAACACCACGACATCTGCCGCCGCCGCGGCGTCGGCAGGGTCCGCGACTGCGGCCCCAAGCTTCGCGGCGAGGCCAGCGAGTTTGCGGGCGTCCGTAGAAAAGCTGACCGTTACTTCGTGACCTGCTGCGACGAGCAGCTGCGCCAGGTTGCTGCCGATGTGCCCGGCGCCGACGATACCGATACGAGCCAATGCTCATCCCTTCCTTGTCTGAACGATGCGGGTTCGTCGAACACTTGGCGTCGCGTCGGGGCGTGTCAGACGCCGAGCATTTCGAGAACGATCTGAGCGACTTTCCGGCCGGAGTATTGCTGCTGACCAGTGACGAGACGGCCGTCGCGGATGGCGAATTCCTTGAACAATCCTGCGGACACGTAGTTGGCCCCCCGGTCCTTAAGCAGCGGCTCCAAGCGCCACGGCATGATCTCGACACCAGACGCCTTGTTGCTGTACTCCTCTTCGATGTCGCTGAAGCCCGTCACGGTTTTTCCGTAGACCAGGAACGAGCCGTCGGACAGCTTTAGGTCGACGAGCGCGGCGACGCCGTGGCAGTACACCGCTACCGGCTTTTCCTGCTCGTAAAAGGTGCGAATAGTCGCAGCGAGTCCGTCGTGCGCCCGGTAAGTGAACATCGGAGACTGGCCACCGGCGACTAGCAGCGCGTCGTATTCAGCGGGGTTCAACGAGCTGACTGCGGGGGTGCTCGCCAACTTTGCCACGAGATCGGGGGTGTTGAGGAAGCCCATCGAGACCAGATCCTCACTCGACCAACGACTTGGATCGCGTGGATCGGACAGTGCGTCCGGCTCCACCTTGCCGCCGTCCGGGCTGGCGATGGTGACCTCCACGCCGCGCTCGGTCAGCTCGTAATACGGATGCGTCAGCTCCGCGGCCCAAAAACCCACTGGCCACCCGTGCTGGTTCGTGGCGGGGTTGGCGACCACCAGCGCCACCCGCTTCGGCCGGCTGGAGACGAAGTCGTTGCGCATCTGGTGGGCGCCGCCTTCGACCGCACCCACGCTGGTCTTCCTCATCGAGCCATCCCATCTGCAGCCGTAGCTGCGAGGCTATCTCTATCAATGCTTGAGTCCAAGCATCTTTCCCGAGGATTCACGTTACGATGAGGCCGTGAGCGCTCCCAAGGATTACGTCGACCGGCTGTTGGAAGACTGGGCCAGCCAGCAGCTCGATTTGGATTTCACGCCGGTAGCCGTCGTGGCCAGGTTGGCGCGAGTGCGTGCCCACCTCGACACCGCACTGAGGGAGGTGTTCGCGCGTTACCACCTCGGCGCCGCCGACTTCGTCGCCATCGTCTCGCTGCGCCGGGCAGGGGCGCCGTACCACCTGCCGCAGGCCCAGCTCATGGTTCGGCTGGGTCTGACATCCGGCACAGTCAGCGTCCGAGTCGACCGCCTCGTACGGAGGGGCATCGTCGTCCGCGAAGACGACCCTGAAGATCGCCGAATCCAGCTCGTCCGGCTCACCGAAGAGGGGCTGCGGATGTTCGACGAGATCGCACCCGTGCACCTGGCCAACGAAGACCGGCTCCTATCGGCCCTAACCCCCGCCGAACAGCACCATCTCGCCCAACTGCTCCAACGGCTGCTGTTGTCGTTTGAAGAAAGCACCGCCGAACTCGGCGCGCCGCTAGGCGTCGACCTCCACCCCGCACACGTCTCGCGAAGCCTGCGCGCCACCGTCGGGCTGACCGACCCACCCGGCCTGCTCGTCGCCTCCGCCCCGGCTCCCGGGTCCCCCGCGGCGCAAGCCGGACTGCTACAAGGCGACCTGATTATTGCGATAAACGACCTCGAGACGCGCAGCAGCACGGCGCTCGCCGAGCTTGTCTCAAACCTTGCGCCCGGCGCGCCTCTACGCATCGCAATCTTGCGCGGCGAACAACCGCAAATACTCAACTTCACCCACCCCGCAGCCAAAAGCGTGCGCGCGAGGCAGATGGCCTTGCAACCCGGAGCATGACCCGGTTCCGGACGCGTCGAGACCGGCCACACTCGGACCGTGGGGCGCAACCGCCGTCCTGGCCACCGAAATCGCCGTGATACTCCTCTGCGGCGCCGACCTCCTCGCCCGAACCGACCTCTAGACCAAAGCTGAACGGGTCCCGACCACTGTCCCGATTACCGATTACCGGAAGGAATCGAAACATGTACGCAGTGCTCATCGAAGTCGACGTCGCCGGCGTTGACCGCGACGAAGGGATCGCAGGCCTGCACGACCATCTGATCCCCGCCATCAAGCGAATGCCCGGATTTGTATCCGGAACCTGGCTGCTAGGCGGAGCCGACGGCCGGGGCCTCTCGCTCACCGTCTGGGCCACCGAGGACGACGCAAACGCGTTCGCGACTCGATTCGAAGTCGGCACAAGCCCGCAAATTGGCGCTGCGGTGACGCGCAGCGAGGTTCGCGAAGTCGCAGCCTCCGAGTAGCGAGTCGGCCCGCGACGCGCGACCCGGACTATCCAAAATCAAGGTTGGCCGAGCGCTTGACCCACCTGGCCTACGCAATGAGCGGACGGGTTGCGACTCGCCAACGCCAACTCCACGCGCAGGGCCCATGTAGGTATGGTGTGTGTCCCCCCTCGGACACAAGGTGACCAGTTTGCACGGCGAGACGTTCCGTAGCCCAGGAATTGCGCCTCACTGGGACGTGCGACCCGGGCACTACTCCGATGCCTCGCCCAGCGTTGTCTGAGACCATTCGAGCTGTGCGAAATGCCGACATCCCCGCAGCCAACCGCGGATCGCTGGTGACGGACGTCAAGGACCTTCTGAACCACGAGTCTGTGCTGGAGCGGTCAATGCGTCTCGTCGCCGCAGATGCAGAGGTTCACCGCAGCTTCGATTTCGGCCGCACGTCGGGGGAACCGCGCCAGTCCGGGTCATCGTGGGAAGCTTGGCGCCGCGCGGTGCCGCAGCTCCGTGCCGCGATGCAGGCTATGTACCCGGACCCCCTGTGGGCTGAGGTCAAGACGCGCTTGGGCGGCGGAGACCCGACAGCACGCGAAGCAGCATTGGTATTCCTTGAGGTTGATCCTTGGTGCTTCCGCTCGGGGTACGAAAAGGCGGATCTCATGAAGGGACTCGCGAAACTGGAACTCGACAACGGCGACAAAGGACGGGTCCGTCGGGTGGTGCTTCATGTCATCCAGCAGCCCCA
>Ga0209890_10001158_pt1 | contig 11988 bp, 14 predicted proteins | sample OrgsoiDNA2013049_FD_185799 | JGI IMG/M metagenome (GOLD analysis project Ga0209890, IMG submission 185799) | Permafrost soil microbial communities from the Arctic, to analyse light accelerated degradation of dissolved organic matter (DOM) -... | ecosystem: Environmental > Terrestrial > Soil >... | reverse complement strand
CACATCGCACGTGTCAGGCCGAGCATCCATGCTCCGGTTCCGATTGCGCTCGCCAACAGAGAAGCCTTCAAGGTCTTCACAGAAACAGCTCCAGCGGAACACGTCTTGCCGTCAATTCAGGATACGCTAAGCGAAGTCAGTGTGTTCCGTGGAAAATGCCCGTCAGTTGGCGAAAAATCTCCATAGCACTCATCTGCCCCGTGAGGGTATGCTCTAGGCCGAAACCTCGAAATCGGCGCAATAGAAGGACAAGGTAAGGTCCTGCTCTCCGTTGAAGACACGGTAGCGAATTCCCTCCCATTGGTCTTGCGCAACCGAAAGAATTGTCGGTAAGCACAGACTGCCCGGACCAAGGTCTGCTAGGCGCAACTGCTGCAAGCCTCTGAATCTGAGCAATACGGTCTGCTCAGCCTTCAGGAGTTCTAAGGTGAGCGACTGGCCCGCATGGCTTGTTGGAGGGATGGTATGACGAATCGTCAGGGCCGCAACGGGCAAATATCCCAATCTGAGTGCTTCGTATTTCTCTACCTTTGCATCTGTGCTCATTGGTTTCGGGGCTCCACAATCTACGCTCCCGAAATCATATATCGGCAGTGGTTGGCGAAAAATCGCCATAACGCTCATTGAGGGGTTTTGAGTGTAATGGCCTGTTCTAACAGTTATGATTCTGTGCTCCTAGCACCTCGTATTCGCCGTCGGCTATTTGCGCGGATTCTTCCTGCGAAATCTCAGTTGGTATCCGTTTGTTTATACGATAGTGCTTTGATCACGTCATTAACAGCTTTCCATGAAGGAACGATTGCCCCTAGCAGATCGCTAACCACCGAAATCACTCCGGCTATCGGCCACCATTCGTATACGGTGACTTGAGTCAGAATACCGGCAAGAACCCTGTCCAACAAGGCGTTACACTAACAATCCACTTGGTACAAAAGATCGGTCAGGTCACAAATTGATTTACAGGATGATACGACAGGTGTGGCGAAAAGGCTCTCCGTAGCGGGTTGTGCCAATATTCGACCTATCTTCAAGGCGCTGCCGGAGTGCCTAATCCTGCAATGGGAAACGTGCTTGCCATCATACCGGAGCCGACGGAACCAATCGGCGGGTGTCAGAATGCAGTCAATACTACCGGCTACGACGTCATCTATATGCACCTGTCTTCATATTATGACGTGACCACGGGTGAGGTCATGCGGTGCACAAGTAGCAAAACCAGCGATTGCAACTCTGGAGCGAAGATAGTGTCGTGTCCCAAATGCGCGCAACAGTATGAATGGGTTTCGACGAATCGTACCAACCCCATCGGATACACGGGGAACTTCTTCGTTATAAAAACCGCTCCCCAGGGGTGGGGAGGGGTAGGGGCACACTTACATTTCGAAGTCGACCAGGCTCTCGGAACGACACCTAGAGGAGTAGACCCCTACGGATGGTGCGGTGGAGCTTCTTCCACTGATCCCTATACACGGTTCACGGGTTTGGTGAATAGGAATTTGTGGAGCGCTTTTGTGCTCACATGTCCCAATGCTGGGCGATGGCGGCCTTAGCGGTGTGGCAGAAAAATGCGAGATTAGACTGGCAAGCAAGCCGCGCAGCAGCGGCATTTGAGACCTCGCCTCGCGGGCTCTTGGCTCAAGCCGAACCCCTCTTCCCTTTTCTAGGGCGTAACCTCCCATACAACACCGAGATTGTGGGCGCCGCCAGTATAGGTCGGGCCATACAGATTCCCGCCAGTGAGCAGAATCTTTTTTTGATTGTCTCCGTCGGCCCCAGAGAAGGTATGAAGTACCTGTTCGGTCCAACCTGCGGTATCAGGAGGAAGTGCAAACACAGTGCCGCAGCCACCGCCCCCGCACTCACTGTTCAGCTCGCCGCCACTTGTTGTGCCATAAAGAACTCCACTCGGTCCGAAAACAATCCCCGGGGATCTCTTCCGTAACCAAAGGCTGTAACAATCTCCTGAACCGCTCCTCTGCTATCGTTTAAAATTGTGTCAACTCAAGGGAGCCCACAAACCAATGACCCCGCTTTCTGTCCGTAGGTATTCCTCTGTCTTGCCTCTGGCCATCACTTTTTTCCTCGCTGCAACTTTATTCCTTTTCTCCAGGCCCGCCGCAGCACAATCAGCGTCAGCCACCGGACGCCTAGAAGGAACTGTGACCGATCCTTCGGGTGGGGCCGTCCCCGAAGCAGACATCGCGGTACGAAACCAGAACACGGGGGTTTCCACAACGGAAAAATCCAACGAGGAGGGCGAGTTCACCGTACTCTATCTTGAGCCTGGTACATACGAAGTTACGATCGAGAAACCCGGATTTCGAAAACTCGTGCTCAACAATGTCACAATCACGGTGGGGACCAGAGCCATCCTTCACCCGAAGCTCACGATGGGCGAGGTCAACATCGCGATCACGGTAAGCGCCGAGACACCGCTGGTGGATACGGCCGAATCGTCGCTGGGCACGGTGGTGGACCAGAGTGCCATTCAGTCTCTTCCGCTGAACGGAAGGAACTTCACCGACTTTGCACTGCTGACCGCAGGAGCGACCACCGATGGCGACTTCGGAATGGTCAGCTTCAACGGTATTTCCGGCAACTTCAACAACTACACGGTGGATGGCGGAAATAACAACAACGCTTTCTTCGCGCAGCAAATCGGGCGCACCAGCATTCCTTATCAGTTCAGCGAGGACGTGATCCGGGAATTCCAGGTGACCAGCACCGGGTTCGAGGCCGAGTTTGGCCAAGCGGGTGGCGGCCTGGTGAACACCGTGACCAAGAGCGGCACCAATCAGGTTCACGGCGACGGCTATTACTACATTTTGGATTCCGCAACGAACGCGAATGATGCGATTAACGAACGCAACGGGATCGCGAAACCGCATGACCGCAGGCAGCAGTTCGGAGGAACGGTGGGCGGGCCTATCGTCCATGATCGCTTCTTTTATCTGGCGAATTATGAAGGGCAGGTGCGGAATGAGCCAGTGACGGTGAATGACTCCTCCGCCTTGGCACAAGCAGAAAACATCGACCCCACCTTTCTCGCCGACTTTCCGGCACTGGCGGCGCAGGTTGCGGCGGCGGCGGGATCTTTTCCGCGAAGCTTTAACCAGAACGCGGTCTTCGGGAAAATCACCGGCGTATTGAACGACAAGAACACCTTCAACGTTACTTACAATTACCAGCGCTTCCGCAGCCCGCACGGGTACTTCAATACACCCACGTCAACCGGGGACGGCTTGTCTTTGACCGATGGAGCCACCAGCCAGTTCTTTCAGGCTTCATTGCAAACTGCTTTCACCGCGAGAACCATAAACGAATTCCGCTTTCACCTGGGCAGCGACTATCACTTCGATCTTCCGGCCACCCCGCCGACTTCACCTGCGGTCACGATCCAGAATCCGGACACCGGTTTTGTTTTCGGCGGAAACCGGTTTCAGCTTGCCAATACCGACAAGCGCTATGAGTTCACCGACAACTTTACGAAGATTCTTGGCAACCACACGTTGAAGGCCGGCGTGGATATCAACATCAGTCGCAACGCGGATTCCTTTACCTATGGGCCAAAGGGCGAATACCGCTTCGCTAATCTGGTGGATGTGGCCACGGGGAATTACGAACTGTATCTCCAGTCGTTCGGACAATCGACCATTCACCAGACCTCGCCGACATACTCGTTCTTTGCGCAGGATCAATTCCGGGCGACTCAGCGCCTGACGCTGAACTACGGCTTGCGCTACGACCTGCAAGTGCTTCCGCAACCCAAACAGTGCAATTCGGCGTTCTCGCTGACCTGCCACATTCCTTATAGCAAAAACAATGTGGGGCCGAGGGTGGGTTTCGCATACGCGCTCGACAGTAAGGGAAATACGGTGGTGCGCGGCTCCTTTGGCTTGTTCTACATCCAGGAGGATTTGCTGGACGTGTCCCAAGCCTTTGCTTCGAACGGAATTACCAGGCCATTCTTAGTCGCGGTTGGACCGGCATTTTGCCCTCCTAACATCTGCCCTCCTGTGGTGAACTACCCAGACAGTTTGACCGCATTTCCGTCGGGCATAGGTGGGACACCGTCGATCGTCGTATTTTCTCCGACATTCCGAAGTCCTTATGTTGAACAGGGTAGTCTGGCGGTGGAACGCCAGTTCGGCGCGCAAACCGCTCTAAGCGTCGGATACGCGTACAGCCACGGGTTGCGGCTATTGGGAAATTCGAACGGCGTCACGCGGCAAGCCAACGGGAATTTCGGGTTCGATCTAAACCTCGTGCCTCCCGACCAGCAGCCTGTCTTTTCCCCAGGAGCATTGGCCACAGGCACGGTCACGTTGCCGAACGGAAAAACCTACACCACGCCGGACTTCAGCGCGATCGACGGCTTTCTCAATCCCAACTTTGGAACGATTAATGCGATTGACAATTCGGGACTGTCGATCTACAACGGCCTTCTGGTATCTCTGCGCCATCACTCGCGCCAGTTTCTCGGGTCGGTTGCTTACACGCTCTCTCGCACCACCGACCAGGGCACGGGTTATTTCAACCAGTTTGACCAGGCCTCGCAGCGCGGCCCGTCACAATTGGATCAGACTCACCGCTTCGTGACCACGGGTGTATGGTCTCCGCAAATGCGCGGTCTTAAAGGCTTCGACGTCAGCGGCATCGGCACGTTGGCGAGCGGCCGGCCTTACACGGCGGTATTCGACAGTTCCGAGCTTAATTTTTCCGTCGTGCCCGGAGAGAAGTTCAATTCGTTCCGCGGGCCGACTTTCAAAGATGTTGACTTCAGTGTGGCTCGCGCCTTCCGCTTGGGAGAGCGCTACCAGTTAAGTTTCCGGGCGGAGGCCTTCGACTTGCTGAACCATGCCAACTACCAGCAGAACGTAGTCGACAACGTGCAGTACAACGCCACCGGCCCAAACCCGGATCCCAACAATCTCACCAACGGACTGTGGACCGTTACTCCCAACCCAACCTTCGGTCAGCCGGGTGCTATTGTGCCGAAGTTCGGAGCCCGGAGCTTCCAGTTCTCCACGCGCTTTAGCTTCTAGTAGCGTGCGGGGGACAACTCGGACAGAGCTCTCCGCAGGTGCGGGTCGTCGAGCGGGCAAGAGTAGAAGACCCCGCTGATGCGGTGGGCCAGCAGATTACGGATGGTATCAATCGTTGCGAACCTTGCGTCCTGGGGCAGGCTCCCAATCAGTCCTGCCTCACCACAAGCTTTTCTGCACTTCGAACTCTACAACTGCGGCTACAACTTCCCCACGGTCAGTAACAAGCCCCTGACTCCCGTCCGGACGTCCTTTGACACCAAGTCGTCCTCGCCTGACGGCACGATTGCAGACCAAATCCTCGCCAACGATGCCATTCTCTGCGGCGGAATCGCCTCTACTCAGTGGCGCGTGACGCTGATGAAGGATCAGCAGACGGCGCTACAGCCGACGCAGCCCTACTTTATTGCGACCAACGATGTCTGGACGCCGGGTACGCAACCGGCAACCCAACCTCCTCCGATGCCCATCTTGCCTACGAGAGTACATTCCCTTTCTTAACTTTTCGTTCATGAGTCAATGGCTCAACCAGAGGATCGTCGGCACCGTGATTACCAAAGCGAGTGTCGAGACGAGAAGCATAGAAGCTGCTTCTGATTCGACTGCTTTGTACCGGGCTGCAAATAGCACGACCACGGTTGCCAGGGGAAAGCTACAGCACACCAGCGCCTCACGCGCGAACGGACTAACAACATGCAATAAATGGAGTAGAGCGAACAGAACTGCGGATTGCACCGTGACACGGGCAAGCGAACCGACCAATACGGCACGTGAAAAACGAACCGGATGAGCCGCTAAAACGAGGCCCACTGCAAAAACTGCTACGCCGGAAGTGGCCGAGCCAATCAGTTCGAAACAGCTAGCTACCACGGCTGGCAGCTGAATGCTCAAAAGGACAACAGAGATTCCGAGGATCGGCGCCCATAGGAGTGGTGATTTCACGCCGGCATTCAATCCCGTTACGATGGCGCTCGGTTTCGAAGGATCCGTGGTGCCCTGCTGATGCTTCGTTGCTGCATCCATCTCCAGAAGGATCACTGCCGGAGGTACCGTTAGATTGATCGCCAAGGCTACGAGTCCCACTGCACCCCCGCTGGTTCGGCCTAGAAGAGGTTCGAGAACGGCAAGGCCAAAGACTGGGGTGGCAGAGGTTGCGAGCATAAGCGCATAGACAATGGAGGCCGTCCCGCTGAGCGATTTCACAAGCCGCAGGAGCAGCCAGGCAACCAAAAACAATCCGGCATGGGAGAGAATCAGTGCCAGGACAAGACGACCCTGCTGCAGCAGAAGATCTTTCGGAATTTCAGTCATGCTCACGAACAGAGACGCTGGCAATGCAAAAGTAAGCGCAAGTTTGCTCAAGCCCGCGGACTGGTCGGCATCGAAGGTATTGCGCTTGCCGGCGAGGTAACCGAGTGCAAGGACAAAAAAGACGGGAGTTAGCGCTCCGAATAATCCGCCGATGTTCATAAATGACCTCCTCGAAACCTGCTCTAGAACTCCACCTTGGTTCTGAATCCGAAAACTACGGCGCGCTGCGCTCGTCCACCCACGTTCGCGTAGTACTGAATGACCGGCTGAAGGAGGAGCATCGGCAAGGGGTCCAGAAGCGTGTTGAATTCAACGCCTTGAACTATAAGAAAATCAAAATTCGTTTTCGAGGGTGTTAAACGAAGCGCAGCCGCTTTCGTTGGATTTTTGGCTGCTTTGGAAATCTACCCTGTGCGGTCTTGCCTCGGTGAAACGGTCCCCCTTCCGTAGGGTACGCCGTCAACGAAGAGATGAAGCCCGCAGAGGTAGAGATTTCAATTGCGGGAAACGAAACTGGTCGCTCTTTAAAGTGCTCACATTACTGGACGACAGTTCTTTCCCTACGAACCCAGTGCATCTCGTGTCCACGACTGTCCAGCAAAGGATCGAAGCTGAAGTATCTCAGCAGTGAGTCCCGCCAACTCAACCGCGGGGGACGGGCTTTTATTTCTTGACCGAGCGCCACAAACAAACCTGCCCAGTTCTTGCCTTTAGCTCTAGGCGCTAGCAATCCGAAATAGCGAATCCCGTGTCGGTACAGATCCGGCACGTGTGGTGCCAGCAGGCGAACAAATTCTGGTAGTGGGCATCGAGTTCGGACGAGCCGCCCCGCTTTGGTATGCTTCGCCACAAATTCAACATCGCGGTCCGTAACCTCCAGCAGACGCCAACTGGCAATCGGTGGACGGCGAACGTAGCGTGCCGCATATCGCAGAAAGTGTGATTTCGACGTAATTGTCTGGAGGAAGATGATCCATTTCGGGTGGCGTACATCTTGGTATGCAGTTGAGAGAAGCTTGCTCAGGTCCTCTGTTCTCAGTTCGGACCTGAGCACACCGGCCCTAAGCGCGCGGTGGAGGTGATCGATCACTGCATAGCGCCACCTCCGCATCAAAGCATCCTTTTCCAATCGCAGGTACGGAATCCAGCGGCCTGAAGACTCGTGGAATCCCCCCGCAGAAATCAGGATGTGAAGGTGACTGTTGAATTTCAAGTCTCCTCCGAAGGTGTGGGGAACTATCATGACCAGCACGTTGGCACCGTATCGGCTTCTTATCCATTGCTGAATCACGCTGGCGCCCAGTACAGGGAGATCGTGGAGGAGATGACGGTTTCTTCTGAAGATGCTCCACAGTTCGCGCGGCATGGTAAACACAATGCCCGCGTAAGGAATGTCGGGAAGGGCCGCCTCCTGCTGTTCCAACCACAGAAGAGTGGCACGATATCCACAACTCGGGCAGAACCTCGATCTGCACCGGTGATAACAGCGCTTTTCTTCGGAGTCGGAAGCGTAGACTTCCCAGCCGAGCGCAGGCGTCCCGCAATCGATCACCGCCCTAAAATTATTGCGGACGGACGGGCGAGTCCCAGGTCGATCCCACACGTTCCGGGTCGCTTCCAGGATCTGCTTTAGCAGGTTCACGTTTCGCATTTTGACTCCTCGATTGATTTCAGCGTGCGTAGAGCACTCTTGGTGAAATACGCGATGCTTCCCGATGTATCGACCTCAGCTACAACAATCGAGTCGAGCCGCGCCGACCGATCAGGAACAAGGGGTTTGAGGAGATCGCCTAGACTGGGCGGAATCAATTGAGTTGGCGAGAGTCTCGCGACATGTTTCTGGATCAATCGCCGACTCGTCTGGCTCGTGCCTTTGCGGTTTTGATAATCCTCCAACTCGCGTATCTGTTCTTGGGGTGACAAGCGGCTCCACTGCCACCCCTTGTGGACGCTATTCTCACCAGCCCTCACGATCTGCTCCACTTTAGGATGGGCTGTCTTCCGTAACTGTCTGACCTTCGTCACGTTTCCTGTAGACACACCAGCAACAGCGGCAACTTCCGACCTTACGTCCAGCCTTTGAGCTTCCGTCAAATTTGAAGGGTTTTTGTGTTGACCCCCAGCTCGTTGGTTTGCCCGAGCTTGTTGTTGGAGGAAAGGCTCAAGATCCAAGGCGAGAAGCGTTCGACAATAAGAGTTCATTCCTCTTGAGGGACGATGACTCTGAATGAGCCACCGGAGAGCTTCCTCCTCGGTCAAGTCATATTCTAGGCAGAGAATTTTTGGGCGGCCTTGTCGCCGAGCCAATTCCCATCGAGCATAGCCATCAACGACGATCCCGCTTTGCGAGATGACAATCGGTTCTCGACACGCCAACTGTCCCAGGGCCGCGAGCGACGATAAGTGGGAGGCTGAAACCCACATCTGATGCTGGGCATAGCTGGGGTGCGGTCGCAGTTGATCCAGACGCAGGGAGATGAGGCGGCAATGGGCACTGTCCGCCTCGCTTTCTATCTGGCCTGGTTTGTGATTGTCGGTTAACACTGCGTTTCTTCGGGCCGCTACATCCCGTGTAAACGAGAGCTTTACGAGGCCGCAAGAGCACGAGTGACCGCGAATGTCAGCGGATGTCCGAAAGGCGGAGAACTACGAGCGGTGGGAAACAGTTTTGATCGGTGCTTTCATTGAGGAGCACGTGCCTGCTGGCAGTAAGTTGGGTTCTTCTTGCAGCGCGGAAGACTGGTCAGTTGTGCCCAGATTGTGCCCAACGAGAAGGAACAGGACGATTCCGAACGTCACCGAACGCAACGGCCCATTTCTGTAAGCCGTTGTAATCCCTCAGAATAAAGGGGTTTAGGAATGAATGTAGTAGGTCTCAAAATCCGCCGACCTTCGGGTCTTGGGGGTTCGACTCCCCCTCCCGGCACCAAGCCCAAAAGCCCACAAAATGAGTGGCTAGATGCCGCTAGCTCACCGCATGAGGCGCATTCTGCGGCAGACGCAGCGGATTTCGCGCCATATATAGTCACGAGTGCAAAATCTATCACATTGAAATCCATAGGTTTATGGACAGATGCTGTAGGAGGCGGGGCTTACACGTCAGTTACACATTTTCAGATTTGCACCACCTTCCAAGGGGATGAAGATGGCGGGACAACGCATCAATCTTGGCGGCAAGGGTCACTTCTACAGGCGTCCAAACAGCAGCCTGCGGTGCTCAGACTATTTCGCAGACAAAAATCGGCGACTAAGCCAAGGCTTGAGCCGGGAAGTTGTAGACACTATGCGGGCAGCACCTAAGCTCCGGATTACCGAGACACGGTGAAAGGTAATCCAGACCGCAACCGGACACTAAAGCGTCGCACGGCATCGGCAGCGGCGAAATCCGCAGAGCCCAAAAGGCCTGTGGGAGTTCGACTCTATCCGCGCGCACCATGTTTTGCTCCGGCGTTGAGTTGTCGTCACCGACATCGATATGTGTCATCAGTTCCTAGTGTGGAATGAGGTATTGCAACTGCATCCACTGCGCCCCGAAGACCGCGAAAATTCGAGTCACGCCCACAAGCAAGACATTGGCGCAGCAACAAGACGGTCGCCGAAGGGGACCGGCCTTCCGCCATCGGAGAGAACCACTCCCAGCTTGAAGTTATCGCCGCAGGCCTCCGCCAACTTTCGGAGTCCCTTGAAGTCACCAGCATTCACGGTAGCGCTCGCCTTGACTTCGATACCGACCAATGCGCCACTTCCCGTTTCAATCACAAGGTCAACCTCGTCCTGATCTTTGTCCCGGTAGTGGTATAAAGCGCAGCTCTCACCAGACCAAGACGCCTGTTTCAACACCTCAGAGAAAACAAACGTTTCCAGCAACGGTCCGAAGATCGAACGGTCTTTCGCGACCCGCTCCGCCCTAGCTCCTAAGAGTGCGCCAAGCAGGCCGGAGTCAAGGAAATGCAGCTTGGGCGTCTTTACCAAACGCTTCAGTTGGTTCCGAAACCACGGTTCCACCCGACGAACGAGAAACAACTGCTCCAGAATGGCGACGTATTTCCTTGTGGTCTTGTCGTCAAACCCCAACTTGGCCGCCTATCTGCGTGAAATTGGTGAGCTGGCAGAATGGTGGGCAAGAACCTGTAGCAGACGCGGCATTTGGTCGAGTTTTTCCACGTCGGCAACCTCGCGCACATCCCGCTGCACGTTGGCCCTTACGTAATTCGCGTGCCCATGTCTGGCGTCGTTTTGGATCTCCGCGTTGCAACATTTCGGGGTAGCCGCCAATCAGCACGGCTTGTACTAACATGAACGAACTGTTGCAAGGCATGAGGATGATTCATCAGGTGCTGCCCGCCGTCATGAAAGAGATGGGCATGACCAAGGACGATTTCCATTGCGATAGCTCGGAATTCTCCCTGCCCGTCAATGCTCAGGGCTTCATCGACCACCCGAAGCAAGAACCAGAAGATGAGGATGGAGACGAGCGGCAGGTGCTGCCCGAGCCAAGGAAACCTTCCTAACGGTTGAGCTTTCGTCGCTGCTAGAAGCCATGTGGCAGATGAAGATGAACCACGAACCCAACATCTACGGAGCTGACGGAGGTACTCGCAAGGGAGCCGCCGAGATACAAGTTCGGATCGAGTTCGGGAAGGTGCCATCATGTACCTCACACCCAGGTCACGCGCCACGAACCGGAATGAGTCCCAGTACATGTCCAGCGTTCCGGATCAGCCGAGTCTATAATCCGAAATAGACGGGACATTAATCCGAATTAGACGGAGCCTTCACCCGGCATGGACGATACCGATCACGCTCTCTTTCCTCGCTTTTCCGGCGAACTGGTGGCCACCGCGCTCAAGGACACGCCGGTTGTCATGGTTACCGGCCCGCGTCAGTGTGGCAAGACCACATTGGTTCGCGATTTGGTCGCGGGCAATCGCGAATTCATCACCATGGACGACGAAACAGTTCTGGCCGCGGCACGCAGCGATCCCACTTAGATGTCGGGGTGAATCTGCGCCGGGCGATATCCCATGCCCGTGAACTCAGCCTCACTGCCCAGCTCTCCGGCAGATTGAGACACCAAATCCATCACCTCGACCGGGAGCGGAATTTGGGCTTCGTAAGCCATTTTTTTTCAGCTTTGTGAGCCACCGCGTAGTCCTTCGTGATCTTCCGCTGGAACAGTTCAAACTGCTCTTTCGTGACTAAGCCATTGGTGTCCTCGAAATCAAGTTTGGACGCCGCCAGCGAAAGCAAATTGCCATCAATCTCTTCGAGTTCCCAATGGCTTGACCCGATGGCGTCCAACGCACCCTTGCCGACGTCGTTGTAGATCAGGGGGTGAAGGTTCGCAGTAAAAAATGCGGACACATCAGTGTACGATCTGTAGATCGAATCAATCAGGTCTGCGTGCGGACTGCTAGAAATCAGATTCCTAGCTTCCGATGAGGCTTCCTTCAAGTCGCTGTATCTGAATCGCCCGTCCAGAGCACCTCAGCGGACACCTTTCCACTCGTGGGCGCTTTAGATACAGCACTAAGACTTATGGCCCGCAATGACTTCCGGGTTGCCCGTGATCTCGGAGTTGTGTCGCTGCAGGACGCACCTCAATAGATGATCTTTAGCGAAAACTGAATTT
>Ga0209890_10001155_pt1 | contig 12007 bp, 11 predicted proteins | sample OrgsoiDNA2013049_FD_185799 | JGI IMG/M metagenome (GOLD analysis project Ga0209890, IMG submission 185799) | Permafrost soil microbial communities from the Arctic, to analyse light accelerated degradation of dissolved organic matter (DOM) -... | ecosystem: Environmental > Terrestrial > Soil >... | reverse complement strand
GCTTGGGCGTGGAATCAACCACGCCCGGCGCCGCGCGCCTTGCATCCGCTCCCTTGCAGAGCCAACGCGGCTCACGTGGAATACTCAGACAGGCTCCTAAGCCCAATGCCGCATTTCTCCCTGGGTACACTGTTCGGCGCACTGGCGGGATTGCTCGTCCTCGCGGCGTTCTTCGCCGGCAGCGAAACCGCACTCATGAGTTTGAACCGCTATCGCCTCAGGCATCGCGCCAAGGAAGGAAATCGCGGCGCGCGGCTGGCGGAGAAGCTGCTCGCTCATCCTGATCGTTTGATCGGATTGATCCTGCTGCTCAGCACCATCGTCAATGTGGCGGCGCCGATGTTGGTGGGCTTCATCGCCCTGCGATTGGGCGGCGAATTCCTGGTGGCTTTCGGGGCCGCGGCGCTGACATTGGTGCTGCTGATCTTCTGCGAGGTGGCGCCGAAGACGTTCGGCGCCCTGCACCCCGAACGGCTCGCACTGCCGGCCGCCTACATCTACGCACCCCTGCTGAAGGTGTTGTATCCGTTCGTGTGGGCCACGAACCTGATGGCGAACGGCGTGCTGCGCCTGCTCGGCGTGTCGCCGCAGCAGGCCTCGAATTCCTTGAGCAGCGAAGAATTGCGCACGGTCGTGGCGGAAGCCGGCGCGATGATTCCGCATCGCCACCAGCAGATGCTGGTCAGCATTTTGGATCTGGAAAACGCCACCGTGGAGGACATCATGGTGCCGCGCAACGAAATCGTCGGCATCGATGTCGACGATGATTGGGACAGGACCGTCGAGCAGCTGCGTCAGAGCCAGCACACGCGCTTGCCGGTTTATGAGGGGGAAATCGATCGCATCATCGGCGTGCTGCACATGAAGCAGGTCGTACACGAGCTGGCGCGCGGACGGCTGGATCGCGAGGCATTGATCGAAGCGGCCGGCGCGCGCGAGGCGTATTTCGTGCCGTCGGGCACGACGCTCAATACGCAATTGGTGAATTTTCAGCGCGACAAGCGCCGCATGGCATTCGTGGTCGACGAATACGGCGATATTCAGGGCCTGGTCACGCTCGAGGACATACTCGAGGAAATCGTCGGCGAATTCACCACGGATCCGGCGACGATGATGCACAAGGACGTGCACGCGGAGGCCGACGGCAGCTTCGTCGTCAATGCCTCGACGACCATCCGCGCGCTCAATCGCTCCATGCGCTGGAACCTGCCGACCGACGGCCCAAAGACGTTGAACGGCTTGATCGTGGAGTTCCTGGAGACCATCCCCGAACCCGGCACCACGCTGAAATTGGCGAACTACATGCTGGAAGTGCTGCAAACGGGCGATAACGCCATCAAAACCGTGCGCATCCGCCCTCCCCAGCCCTAGGAGCCTCTTTACATAACGCATGTGAGAGGCACGGGCAGAAGGTCATTTTGAGCCGAACTTCACAGTCGGCGGCTGTTGCCGCAAACTGCCGGGACAATACGACCGATACTTGAGCCTATGAATGAAACTGTTACACGGCCGGACGACACCGCGTCGCAAGTCGATTTGATTTGGCAGCAGCGCGTCGACGCGCTGGCCTGCGGCAAGTGCAGCGAAGAAGATTTCCTCGCGGAATTGTCGAGCTTGCGGCAGATGGGCGCGGATTCAGCGTGGAACGTGATCGCCCTGCTCGATCAACGATACCGGCGGGGACAATTGCCGACCGCGCTGTTTCGCTCGATCGAGGCGAAAATTGCACGGCGGGAACTGGGTGCCCACGACAACGGAACCACCATCGAAATGGATGCCCGCTCGCCGCCCCCGGCGGCCCGCGAAATCAGCCCGGCCGACACCGTCGATATTCTGACCGTCGATTACCCGGTTCAAATGGAGCCGGTGGCGCGCGCCGCTGCGCCTCCGGCGCCGGCCAATTCCGTATTGCGCGATCGCTACGTTCTTGAAAGGCGGCTGGGCAACGGCGGCATGGGTACGGTATTCAAGGCCGTGGATCGCTACCGCTGCGATCTTCCGCAGGCCAATCGCATCGTGGCCATCAAGTTTCTGCATGAATCAGCCGGGCACCCGGAGGTCGTGTCGAGACTGCGGCGCGAATTCTACTGTGCGCAGGCTCTGTCGCATCCCAATATCGTCAAGGTGTACGAGCTGGACCGGGATGACGACGTCGAGTTCTTCACCATGGAGTTTCTGGAGGGAGAGCTGCTGAGCCGCGTGATCGAGAAGCTGGACCCCATTCCGCTGTCGAGATCACGAGCTTGGGCAATCATCCTCGAGGTGGCGGCCGCCATCGCGCACGCACATTCGCGCCACGTGGTGCACGGCGACTTGAAGCCGCAAAACATCATGATCACCAACTCCGGCGAGACACGGATACTCGACTTAGGCGCCTCCAGCGCCGAGATCGCACAGAAAAGCAATTCGAGCGCGATGACGCCGGCATACGCCAGCTGCGAACTCCTGGCGGGACAGGCGGCGGATGCGCGCGACGATCTCTTCGCACTCGCCTGTCTGTCGTACGAATTGCTCGCGGGACAGCATCCGTTCCAACGCCGGCGGTCGAGTGTGGCGCGCGATCTGGGGCTCATCGCCCCTCGGCCGCGTGGATTGACCCGGCAACAATGGCGGACCCTGAAACTGGGTCTTGCTTGGCGCCGGGAGGAGCGCTCGATGTCGGTCGCTGATTGGATTCGTGAGCTGCGTCCCGCGTCCACGGCGGTGCAGCGGGCAAGGGCATGGTGGGGCATCATCGCTCTGGCCGTGCTCATCGCCGGCGTTGGGCTGGCGGCACTTTATAATCGTCATCCGTTCGAGAAAAAGAGCGCCGGCGATGTTGCGGGGCCCACGACCGCGGCTGATGTGACATTCGCTCCCGGCCCCGCTGCGCCTGATTCCTCCGCGCCTGCCGCCCAAGCTCCTCCAATTGCCTTGGCACCTGCAGCGCCCGCCGCGGCGCCGCAACCGCCGCCGCGCAGTGCAATGCGAGGACCGCGCCCAGCGCCGGTTAAAGCGCCCATTGACTCCGTCAGCATGGCCGCCGGTTACTACAAAATCGGCGCCCACAAGAATTTTGCGGAAATCCATGTGCGGCGCTCCAACGGATCGGGTGGCGATACCACCTTTGCATGGTGGACCGAACCCGGCACAGCGTTGCCCGGCACCGACTACGTGGCTCCTGCCCGGACCATCCAGGTGTTGTCGGAGCGAAGCCAGATGGCCAGTTTATTCGTCAGGCTCGTTCCGAACGTCGCGAGAAAGCATCGCGTGGTGTTCTACGTCGTCATCGGCGAGCCGGGCAGCGGCGCCTCTCTGGGTCGCGTCACGCGCGCCCAGGTAGTGCTGCCGGCGCAGTGACGCCGCGCTCCGGCCGGCGCCGGGAGCCTGTCTAAACCGCGTCGAGCGCCTGATTCAAGCGCGTCACGCCGCGCACCGACATTCCCTCGGGCGGCCGCTTCGGCACGTTCGCTTCCGGCACCACCGCCGATTTGAAGCCGTGTTTGGCCGCTTCGCGCAGGCGTTCCTCGCCGAACGGCACCGGGCGGATCTCTCCGGCCAGACCCAGCTCGCCGAAGGCGATGAGGGAGGTGGGAACCGGCGTATCCCGCAAACTCGACCGCGCGGCCATCACGATGGCGAGGTCACCGGCAGTCTCCGCCAAGCGCACGCCGCCGACCACATTGGCGAAAACATCCTGGCCCGCCAATTGCAATCCCGCGTGGCGATGCGCCACGGCCAGCAGCATCGTGAGGCGGTTGGCGTCGATGCCGACCGCCACCCGCCGCGGATTGGCGCTCAAGGCCGCATCCGCCAGCACCTGCACTTCGATCAGCAGCGAGCGCGTGCCCTCGCGCATCACGGTGACGACGCTGCCCGAAACGGGTTCAGCGTGACGCGATAGAAAAATCGCCGACGGATTCGTGACCTCGCGCAATCCCTGTTCGAGCATGGCGAACACCCCGATTTCATTGGCGGCGCCGAAGCGGTTTTTGACCGAGCGCAGCACGCGGAACCGGCTGCCGGTGTCGCTCTCGAAATATAGAACGGTGTCGACCATGTGTTCGAGCACCCTGGGCCCCGCGATTTGCCCTTCCTTCGTCACGTGGCCGACCAGCAGCACCGCCGTGCCGCTGGTCTTGGCAAAGCGCACCAGTTCAGCCGTACACTCGCGCAACTGCGAGACCGCGCCCGGCGCCGACTCGATTCGTTCCGAGTGCATGGTTTGTATGGAATCCACGATAAGAACGCGCGCTGCGAGGCCCGATCCTGCGCTCACGATCTCCTCCACGCAGGTCTCCGCAAGCAGCCGCGCGGTGGCAGCCTCCAGCCCCAAGCGCCGGGCGCGAAGTGCGACCTGCCTCAAGGATTCCTCGCCGGTGGCGTAGAGCACCGGCCCTGTGCCGTTGAGCGCGGCCGCCGCCTGCAGCATCAGGGTCGACTTCCCGATCCCGGGATCGCCGCCGATCAGCGTCACGGAGCCCGGCACCAGCCCGCCGCCCAGCACCCGATCAAGCTCCGTCGAGCCGGTGCTCAGCCGGGGCTGCTCGAGAATGGCTTCGGCGGCCAACGAGGATGAGAGATCCGTACGGGGGGCTCGGGCCGGTCCCACCCCTTTGCGGGGGCCGGCCGCAGCGACTTCTACCAGCAAGGTGTTCCACTCGCCGCACCCGGCACACTGCCCCTGCCACTTCGGAGAAGCTGCTCCGCAGTTCTGGCAAATAAACACCTCTTTGGACTTCGCCATGGGCTTCCTTCGCGTCGATTTGTGAGCTTAGCATTGCTGCTATGACGGCCCGATCACCTATACTGCCGGGCTTCTCGACCTGGATTATGTTTATTGCATGCGCAAATTTGGGCTGATCGTGGCAATTGCGGGCTTCGGAACCGTGGCGGCGAGTCTATTGCTGCAGGTAACCGCACATTTGGACACTTGGGCTTGGCTTCCAGGCATCGTTCTATTGTGTGCGGGCAGCGCGCTTCTCCTGTGGTGCCGGTTCGCCGCCGCCGCTGCGACGCCCGCACCCAAGATCCAGCGGCCCATAGGCACCGATACCGCGCGCCTGCTCGACAACTTCGAACAGCGCTTCGCGGAACTCAAGGGCCGCAAACCGAATGCCACCGTGCTGAGTGATTTGTACACTCTCGGCTCCCAGCTGGAACAACGGGGGCGGGCGCCGCAGGCCACCGCCGTGTACCGCCACTTGGCCCGCTTCGACAACACCTATCGCGATGTCGCCGCGCGCCTGAAGCGCCTGATGGACGCCGAACGTGCCAAACCCAAGGCCGCGCCCCCCACGCCCGTCATCGCCGGTGCGACCCCGGCCCCTGCCGCGGCGCCGGCCGGCAGCGCCACACCGGCGAGCGCGGCTCCCGAGGCGCAGCGCCTCGGCCGCTACCAGCTCGAGCGCGAGATCGGACGCGGAGCGATGGGGATCGTCTACCTGGGACGCGACACAGCCATCAACCGCATGGTGGCGATAAAGGCCATACCGCTCGCCAGCGAATTCAGCGACGCCGAACTCGTCGAGGCTCGAGCGCGCTTCTTTCGGGAAGCCGAGACTGCCGGCCGCCTCAATCATCCGAACATCGTGACTATCTATGATGTCGGCGAGGAGCGCGGGCTCGCCTATATCGCGATGGAATACCTCAAAGGGCGGCATCTGAGCGAGTTTGCGAAGCCCGACAATCTCATGGAGCCCCGCAAGGTGTTTGAGATAGTCGGCCGCACGGCCGAAGCCTTGGGGTTCGCCCACAAGCAGCAGGTCGTCCACCGCGATATCAAGCCGGCGAACCTGATGTACGATCCGGCCACCGACATATTGAAAATCACGGATTTCGGCATCGCGCGCCTGTCGGATTCCGGCAGTACGCGCACGGGCATCGTACTCGGCACGCCGTCATTCATGTCCCCGGAACAGCTCGAGGGACGAACTGTGACCGGCCGCTCGGACTTGTTTTCTCTGGGTGTTAGCCTGTTTCAATTGTTGACCGGCCAGCTTCCCTTTACCGCCGATTCGATGACCGGCCTGATGCAGCAGATAGCCGAAGCGCCGCATCCGCCGGTGCGGGCATTCCGGCCGGATCTGCCCGCCTGCGTTCAGAGCATCCTCGATCGCGCGCTCGCAAAGAACCCCGATCAACGCTACGACTCTGGGGCCCAAATGGCGGCAGCCTTGGAAGATTGTCGGTCGCGCATACCGAGTGGGCTGCCATGATTGGACCAAGCGCATGAGTTTGAAGGGGAAAATCGCGAGCGTCGCTCTGACCGACACCGGGAAGGTGCGCGAGCACAACGAGGACATGATCGGCACCGAAGCCGACATCGGTCTTTTTGTGCTGGCCGACGGTATGGGGGGCTACAACGCGGGTGAGGTCGCGAGCGGTATCGCGGTCAAGACCATCGTCAATTTGGTTCGGGATTCGATCATGCGCGAGGACTTGAGCGTGCCCGACCCGGAGACGGGGCTGACGCGGCCCAGCATCATCTTGCGTGATGCGATTCACAGGGCCAACAAAATCATCTACCACACCTCCAAGACCCAGCCTCAATGTGAAGGGATGGGAACCACGGTGGTGGCGTGCTTGTTTCACGACAACAAAATGTCGATCGCCCATGTCGGGGATTCAAGGCTTTACCGCCTGCGCGACAACCGTTTCGAGCAAATGACCCTCGACCATTCCCTGCTGCAGGAGCTTGTGGACCGGGGCTTCTACTCGCAGCAGGAAGCGCAGCGTGCGGCCAACAAGAATTATGTCACCCGGGCCTTGGGGGTCGAGCAAAACGTCGAAGTTGAGATCCATGAGCAGCCGGTGCAGAAGTCCGATTACTACGTGCTCTGTTCCGACGGCCTCTCCGACATGATCGAAGATGAGGATATTCATTTAACAATCAGTACCTTTAGTGCTAATCTTGATACGGTAGCTAAGCAGTTGATACAGCTCTCCAACGACAACGGCGGGCGGGACAATGTGTCGGTGATCATGGCGCACGTGGCCGAGCCGTTCCCGGCGCACCGGCGTATATTTGACAAAATCTTGGGATGGTTCGGTTAGGGAAATGGAGTCTAAATGGCACGCCTGATGCTCAGCCTGGATGGTCAGATCCTCGCGGAATACAACATGAACAAAGAGCGCTACACGATCGGGCGCCTTCCGGACAACGATATTCGTATCGACAATCCGGCGGTGAGCGGTCATCACTCGCTCATCATCAATATTCTGAATGATTCCTTCTTGGAGGACTTGAACAGCACCAATGGCACTTACGTCAACGGCAAGCTGATCAAGAAACACGCCATGCAGCACGGTGACGTCATCACCGTCGGCCATCATCAGCTGCGGTTCGTCGACAGCCACGACGGCGAAACGGAGCAGGACGAATTCGAAAAGACCATGGTCATCACCCCGAGCTCACAGGGTGAGGAACGCATCCGGCGGGTGGGCGTGGCGGTGGATCAAGCGGCCAAGGCCGTCGCCAAGCGCCCGGGCGTACCGGACAACGTCACGGCGCTGCCGAAGGCCAAACTTCAGGTGCTGAGCGGCGCATTCGCCGGCCGCGAATTGGAACTCACCAAGGCGCTCACCACCCTCGGCCGTCCGGGCGTGCAAGTGGCGGCCATTACCCGCCGTGCCGAAGGCTACTTCATCGTGCATGTGGACAGTGGCAAGGAAAACGATTACCCGCAGGTCAACGGGGTGCCGATCGGGCCCCAAGCTCGACGGCTCAACGACAACGATGTGGTGCAGCTGGCCGGCGTGAAGATGGGGTTCTTCGAAAGCTAGCCCGGTCCTAGGGAGTAATCCCGCGAACCTTGAATTCGTCCGCAACGGTACTTGAAAGCGCCGTTGCACGGGCGACGTCGGCCTCGCGTCCGCGATTTTCGCTGCCGCCGACCAGGACTCGACATGCTGTAGAACGCACCGCTATCCAGGGCAAATCGCGCATCCACGCCGTTGACCTTCGCCATGATCGTCGGCCGAACCAAAGGCTCTGGTCAAAGCTCAGCGCAGATTCAACGAGACACCCTTAGATGACGTAATCCCCGGCGGTCCTCGTGATTTTTCGGAGTCGCGGCAAGTTGAGCTTGCGGAAGACGGGTTTCATCAGCACGCATGCGGCCGAGGTGAGCACGACGACCAGGCCGACTCGCAACGTGAGTTCCATCCACAGGAGCGTACCCTGCGCGGGAGAGTTGGCACCCGGACTCCCGACACCGAAGTACATGGCCGTGAGAACGCCGAGGTGACTGACGGTATATCCCGCGACCGCAGCCATCGCCGAGTCGGCCATCGATCTGCGCCGATATTGACGCATGATGAGGGAACACAGAAATCCCGTGGCTCCGAGTTCGCCCATCGCGAAAAGAGTAGTCACGCTCGCCGGTTGCGCCGGCCCAGCCGCCAGCATCAGCACACTCAAGGTACCGAACAACAGGGCATGTCGGATGCTACATATTGCGATCTTCATTACCGGCTCCGTTGTAAAACGCCCGAATTGACTTAAGGCAAATCCTTATGAACGACATAATCTCTCAGTGTTTTCTTCAATGCCATGGCCTCGATCACACGACACCGGCTCCGCAGGGTAGGCATGTCTCAGTTTTGCGACTAACGCGGCCGTCCGGCCGCGTTGAACGCCGCGAACGCGGGTGCGACGCATGCGTCGCCCGGGTAGCCATGGAATGGCTACCCGGGGCTTGCGCGCAGCAGGGACAGCGTAGCGCAATGCCCGAAGGGCGGCAGGAGCACCGAGTACTAACGCAGGTCTACCGCCACGCGTTGACTGATTCCGCACACCAATTCATACGGAATGGTATCGGCCCACACCGCGATTTCCTCCACCGGTAGTCCGTCTCCCCACAGGATCACGGGATCCCCCAGTCGGGGCTCGCCCTTCAAATCGGTGACGTCGATGCCGATCATGTCCATCGACACCCGCCCCACCAGACCCGCGCGTTCGCCGTTCACCAGCACCGGCGTCCCCGACTCCAAGTTGCGCGGATACCCGTCGCCGTAGCCCACCGCCGCGACTGCCAGGCGCGTGGCGCGGGACGCGGTCCAATTGCCGCCATAGCCGACCTTTTCTCCCGCGGCAAGATCCTTCACCGCGATCAGGTGCGAGCGCAGCGTCATCACGGGTCGCAGTCCATAGTCGGCGCCGATCGCGCCCGCAATCGGCGAAACGCCGTACAACAACAGGCCAGGACGAACCCAATCGGCCTGTGCGTCGGAGAAGCTCAGCATGCCCGCCGAGTTGGCGATACTACGCTCGCCGGGAAAGTCGCGGGTGGCCGCGACGAAGCAGGCGATCTGGTCGGCGGTCGTGGGCAGTTCGGGTTCATCGGCGGACGCCAGATGGGTGAACAGATTCACGGGAGACTGCACGGCTGCCAGGGTGCTCAGGGCCGCGTGTGCGGCTGCGAACGCCGCGCCCTTGAATCCGAGGCGATTCATGCCGCTGTCGAGCTTGAGCCACACCTTGAAGCGCTGGCCCGGCTTGGCCGCGCGCAACAGCTCGATCTGCTCGGGCGTGTGCACCACGAGCTCGAATTGGGCCGCCGCGGCCGCATCCTGCTGCCCGCGATCGAAGACGCCTTCGAGAAGCACCGTCGGCGAATCGATGCCCGCCGCGCGCAGGGTGAGCCCCTCGTCGACCCGCGCCACCGCCAAAGCATCCGCGGCTTCGAGAGCACGCGCCACCGAGACGAGCCCATGGCCATAGGCATTGGCCTTGACGACCGCCATGACGCGCGACTTCGGCGCCCAGCGCCGCACGACCTGCAAATTGTGGCGGAGCGCGGCGGTATCGACCGTCGCGCTGACCATGGGGGTCACGGGGATCTCACCGCGAAGTCACCGAAATACGCCCTCGGCGTACGACTCCGGCGCGTAGTTTTCGAACTTGGTGTACTCGCCCAAGAAGGTCAGCTGAAAGTCGCCGGTCGGGCCATTGCGCTGCTTCGCGATGATGATGTCCGCGATGCCCTTGCGAGTCGTGTTCTTCTCGTACACCTCTTCGCGGTAGATCATGATGATCACGTCAGCGTCCTGTTCGAGCGCTCCGCTTTCTCGCAGATCCGACATCACCGGCCTCTTCTCCTGCCGCTGCTCGACGCCTCGATTGAGCTGCGACAGGGCGATGACGGGTACTTTCAGTTCCTTCGCCAGCGCCTTCAGCGAGCGCGAAATCTCGGAGATCTCGGTCGCGCGATTCTCCTTGGTGCCAGCGACCTGCATGAGCTGCAGGTAGTCCACTACGATGAGATCGAGGCCTCGCTCACGCTTCAACCGCCGGGCGCGCGCCCGGATCTCAGTGGGCGTCAGCGCCGGAGTCTCGTCAATGAAAATGCTGGCGCTGCCGAGCTGCGTCATCGCGGAATCGATGCGCGGCCAATCGTCCTCGTGCAGGCGGCCGGAGCGCAGATTGCTCTGGTTGATGCGGCCGAGCGAAGAAATCATGCGCAAGGTGAGCGATTCGGCCGACATTTCCATACTGAATATCGCCGCCGACTTGTTCGACCCCAGGGCAGCGTTCTCGGCAATGTTGACGGCAAGCGTGGTCTTGCCCATCGAGGGTCGGCCGGCGACGATGATCAAATCGCCGGCCTGCAGACCCGAGGTCATGTCATCGAGTTGTTTGAATCCGGTCGGGATACCGGTCATCTTGCCGTCGGAGTGGTACAGCTCGTCGATGCGATTGACGACCTCCGGCAGAATGCTCTTGACCGTTCTGAAGCCGGCCTTGCCGCGGGAGCCGGCCTCCGCGATCTCGAACACCGCGCGTTCGGCATCGTCGACGATTTCGCGCGCTTCACGCCCTTCCGGCTCGAGCGCGCTGCCGACGATGAGATTGCCGGCGGTGATGAGCTGGCGCAGCACGGAACGCTCGCGCACGATGTCCGCGTAGGCTCGAATGTTGGCGGCGGTCGGCGTGTCGCGCGCCAGCGACCCCAAGTAGGACAAGCCGCCCACTTGATCGAGCAATCCCTGGCTCTCCAGGTGCCCGGACAAGGTGACGGCGTCGCAGGGTTGGTTGCGCTCGATCACGCCCGCAATGGCTTCGAATATCAGCCGGTGATCGTTGCGGTAGAAATCCCCGGCCCGGACGCGGTCGGCGACCTGGTCCCAAGCCACGGCATCCAGCATCAGTCCGCCGAGGACGGATTGCTCCGCTTCGATGGAGTGAGGCGGCAGGCGCAGGCCGTCGCCGGCGGCTCCGCTCGCCCCGAAAGAACGACTGCTGACGCGACCGGCCATGCGCAACCCCTGGCAGACTTTTTAAGTGTTCCGCGTGAGCCGCGGCCGGCCGCTACTCTTCGGCGACGATGGTGACCGCCAAGGTCACATCGACGTCAGTGTGCAAATGCAACTGCACCTGATGTTCGCCGGTGACGCGGATGGGTCCCGTCGGCATGCGCACTTCGCTGCGGCTGATAGGCTGCCCCGCTTTGACCGCCGCTTCCGCAATGTCGGCGGTGCCGATGGAGCCGAACAGCTTGCCTTCCGCGCCGGACTTGGCCGTCAGCGTCAGCTTGAAGTTTTCGAACTTGACCGCGCGCGCCTGCGCCGCAGCCTGTTCATGGTTCGCCTTGGCTTCGAGTTCGTGGCGCTGCGCTTCGAACTTCGCGATGTTGGCGGCGGTCGCCATCGTGGCACGGCCCGTGGGCACCAAGAAATTCCGCGCGTAACCGGACTTCACCTTGACGAGATCGCCGATTTGGCCGAGGTTCGCAACCTTCTGCAACAATATGATTTCCATTTGCTAGCCCGCCGGTTTAGTGCTGATCGGTGTACGGCAGCAATGCCAGAAAACGCGCGCGTCTAATAGCAAGCTGCAATTGACGCTGATAGTGAGCTCGCGTACCCGTGATGCGGCTCGGGACAATCTTGCCGGTTTCGGTGATGTAGCTCTTGAGCGTCGTCAGATCCTTGTAGTCGATCTGCTTGACGTCGTCGGCCGTGAATCGGCAGAACTTCTTGCGGCGAAAAAAACGTGCCATGTTGCCTCCTTCCTACCGTGCGCCCA
>Ga0209890_10001154_pt1 | contig 12021 bp, 12 predicted proteins | sample OrgsoiDNA2013049_FD_185799 | JGI IMG/M metagenome (GOLD analysis project Ga0209890, IMG submission 185799) | Permafrost soil microbial communities from the Arctic, to analyse light accelerated degradation of dissolved organic matter (DOM) -... | ecosystem: Environmental > Terrestrial > Soil >... | reverse complement strand
ATCACGGAGTTGTCGGCGGTCTTGAAGATGGACAGACAACCGCGGACTTCTCCGCTGGGATTGTTGACATTGCCGATGCTGGTGCAGTTTTGCGATCCGACGAAGATCTGGCCGTTCGTGGTCATATCCATGCGCCAATGGTAGCCATCGGTGATCACGGCGCTGCCGGTGACCGTTCCTGAACCCAAGTCCACGATGTCCAGGATTCCGCAGGTCGCCGCGGCGGTCTTTTGCGAGGCGGGACAGGGATAGTTTGGTGGTGTGCCGGCGACGTAAAGGGTTGTGCCGCTGAGAAGAGCCATGGTGGCGGAATCGACGTTAATGGTGCTCGTGATCGTTAGAGCGGTTAGGTCGAAGACCGCAATGCTGGCCTGTTTGCCGCCGCACTGGAGACCGCAGTTCAAGATGTATGCGGTGGTGCCACTGACAATGGCATTCACGGGCCGGTCGAACCCGAGGACAGTGGTGCACACGGCATTGTTCACGCCGCTTAAACAACTGGTGTCGACCGGGGGCACGGCAATACCGGGCGTGAGCACGGTGACAGAATCGGAGTCGTTGCTGAAGACGAGGAGTTGTATACCGGTCGAATCCGCGACCACGGTTTGAGCATTGCTGACAGCGATGGTGGTGAGCGCGGAAGTCGAGAAGTTCATCACGTCCACAGCACCCAGCACCGAGAACCCATTGATGGTGGCGGTGGGGATGGCGGCATATCCGATGCCGGTGGCGGTGGGGAACGTCATACTGGAGGTAGGACCAGGAAGATGCACGTTCCCGATTCCCGTTTCTCTGACGGTATCGAGGGCGTAAACGGAATTACTGCTGGCATCGAAAGCGGCCACGATGTTTCTGGACGGCGTGATCACCATCAGAGTGGGGGAACTCCCGGCGCTCAATCGCGAAACCGGAGCAATGGTGTCGTTGAAACCATTCAGAATCGCGACCCCGCCAAAATTAAAACTCGAGGTTACCCCTTGCGACGCCAAAACACGATTCTGCAAACCGCTGGGCGGGAACTTCGGCTTACTATAGCCACCGCACGCAATGAAACCCAGGCCAACCCACAATCCGACCACTAGAACGAGGATATGTCTCTTCAAACGACAAGCTCCTAACGACATGAAAAAGGGAGATTTAATTGCGAAATGGTGGATTATAACAGACCCGGAACGTGGCCTCATGCGGGGCACGCGGGATAGAACCGGGAAACCGCTGCTTCTTTCAATCTTTCCTCCACAACGTCATGAGATGCACGAAGCGGCATTGATCCTGTATTCTCAGAAACTATATGGCGTCTGACTTTCTTGCCCGGCTCAAGCAATCCCCGGTGTTGTGCGATGGCGCGATGGGGACGCTGCTTTATGCCAAAGGCATTTTCATCAACCGATCCTACGATGAACTGAATCTCTCCCAGCCCGACCTGATTCGTGGGATTCACCACGACTACCTACAGGCGGGAGCCGAGATTATTGAAACCAATACTTTTGGTGGCAACGCTTTCCGCCTGGGACGGCACAGCTTGGCGGACAAGGTCCGCGACATCAATCGAGCCGGTGTCCGCCTGGCCCGTGAAGCCGCCAAAAGCTTCGATGTATGGGTAGCGGGATCGGTTGGCCCGCTGGGTACCAGAATTGAGCCCTTGGGGAAAACATCGTTTCAGGAGGCGCGCGAGGCATTCCGCCAGCAGATTGAGACCCTGGTGGAGGGCGGCGTCGATCTGCTGATTCTGGAGACCTTCGGATATCTGGAAGAGATTCACCAGGCGATGCTGGCCGCGCGGGATGTCAGCAAAACGATACCGCTCGTGGCTCAGGTCACCATTGATGAGGACGGAAACTGCCTGGACGGCTCCGACCCGCAGGCGTTCGTTTCGAAACTCGAGGAATGGGGAGCGGACGTGATTGGCTGCAATTGCAGCGTCGGTCCGGTCGACATGCTGGACGCGATGGAGCGAGTGCGGGCGGCAACTTCCCTTCCCCTGGCAGCGCAGCCGAATGCAGGCATTCCACGGTCGGTGGACGGCAGGAATATTTATTTGTGCTCGCCGGAATACATGGCGAGCTATGCACGTAAGTTTGTGGCGGCGGGAGTCCGGCTGGTAGGCGGGTGCTGCGGAACAACGCCGGAGCACATCCGGGTGATGAAGTCGGCTCTGCGGGTTGGCGAAGCCAGAGGAAAAACGGCTTCGGCCCATGCGGCGGGCCCGTCCGCGCCGAAGGCAGTCGCGGCGGTGCCATTGCAGGATCGGTCGCTTCTGGGCGCCCGGCTGGCGCGCGGCGAGTTTGTCACGATGGTGGAGATCGTTCCTCCGAAAGGGATCGATATTGCCAAGGAGGTCGAGGGGGCGCGGTTTCTGAAGTCGGTGGGCGTGGATGCGGTGAATATCCCGGACAGCCCGCGGGCCTCGGCACGCATGAGCAATCAGGCGTTATCGCTGCTGATTCAGCGCGACGTTGGGATCGATGCGATTCTGCACTACACCTGCCGCGATCGCAACGTGCTGTGCATTCAGAGCGATCTGCTGGGAGCGGCCGCGGTGGGCATCCGGAATCTGATTTGCATCACGGGCGATCCGCCGAAGATGGGGAACTATCCGGACGCGACTGCGGTGTTTGACGTGGACGCAATCGGACTGGTCAACATCGTGCACAACCTGAACCGGGGACTCGATCTTGGCGGAAATCCGATTGGAACTGGGACTGGCTTTGTGATCGGCGTGGGAGCGAACCCGGGGCTGACGGATCTGGATGAGGAGATTCGGCGGTTCGAATACAAGGTCGAGGCGGGGGCGGAATATGCGGTGACCCAACCTGTGTTTGACCTGCGGCTGCTGGAGAATTTTCTGAAGCGCATTGAGCACTGCAGAATTCCGGTGGTAGCCGGGATATGGCCACTCGTCAGCGTGCGCAATGCGGAGTTCATGAAGAACGAGCTGAGGGTGTCGGTGCCAGACGCGATTCTGGAGCGCATGGCGCGGGCGCAGACCCCGGAGTTGGCCCGAGCGGAGGGTGTCGCCATCGCGAGAGAAATGCTGATGGCTGCGAGGCAGATGGCACAAGGGGCACAGATCAGTGCGCCCCAGGGGCGATACACGTCGGCCGTCGATGTTTTGGAAGCACTCGGGACGAATGCGTCGGTCGCCCTTCCTGGCAAGGACAACACCGGCGCTGCCTAAGTTTCCGCTCCCTGGTATCAGAAAATCGTTATTGCGGAACTGCGTTCCGCTCCGGGAATGAATGCTGCATTAATTTCGATTGGAAGCAGAAAAAAGACTGGACTCTTCTTCGAAATAGTTGCATTACAATAAGAGACGGAGCGAAACCCCGTTGCCCAAGTTTGAAGAGTGCCTCCAGCGACTGGAGAAGATAGTTCAGGAACTGGAAAAGGGAGAGGTGCCACTGGAGACTTCTCTCACGCTTTTCGAAGAAGGCATGCAGCTTTCCTCCTCCTGCCGGAAGGAATTGGAACAGGCGGAAGGAAAGGTGGAGATTCTGTTGAAGAAGAACGGGAAGCTTCAAGCTGAACCATTCGAAGCGCTGACAGAAAAGTCGCCTGCACGACGGTAGGTGTGCGGATTTCTGACCGCGGTTCGAGAGCTTTAGATGTCTGTGGCGTCGTGGTTTCCCAGCCACCCCGCAGCCCTAGTCCAATGTCGACGTCCGCCGTTGACGACGGTTGAAGATCGGGGGAAGTATGCCGCAAAGTGTAGTTGTTCTCGAGAAGGATCCTAAAGTGGCCAGGTGCCTGGCGGGTGGACTCCGCCCGCATTTCTCGGTGCACGTAACCCGCTCACGCGAAGAATTGCGGGACAACGTAGTTCGGAATCATCCGGAAGCCGTGGTTCTGAACATAGAGTTCTGGCGACTGACGGATGTCGAAAGTTTGCACCGCGACTTTCCGGGACTGCCCATCGTTTGCACGCACCGCATTCCTGATGAAGAGATGTGGATGGCCGCGCTCGCGGCCGGCGCCAGCGATGTATGCCCCGCGGATGATGTGGCCAATGTACTAACTTCGGTTCTGCGAAGTATGGCAGTTTCGCGAACCGCTGCCGCGTAGAGCAATCCTGTACATAACCTGCAATAAGAAGACGCCCAAAAGGGCGTCCTTTTTATTTGCGGGCTCGGTTGCGCCCCCTGCCATTGCTACGGACAATTCCCACATCCGCCGCCTTGTTATACTCACTGCTTCATGCTCACCGAGACTCTCGAACAAGGACGGCAGTTGACCGACGCCGCGCTCGACCGGCTCATTCCGCTGGAGACGCAGCATCCGGAGTCGATCCACAAAGCCATGCGCCACAGCGTGTTTGCCGGCGGCAAGCGGCTGCGGCCAGTGCTCTGCATGGAAGCGGGACGCATGGTTGCGGGATCGCTGCCTGCGCGTATTGAAGAACTGGGCGCGGCGCTGGAAATGCTGCACACTTACTCGCTAATTCATGACGATCTGCCGGCGCTCGACAACGACGATCTGCGGCGCGGACGGCCTACCTGTCACAAGGCGTTTGGCGAAGCCATTGCGATCCTGGCTGGAGACGCGCTGCAGACACAGGCTTACGAAGTTCTGGCGAGGTTGAAGTGTCCGGCCGAGGCGCGTGTGCGCATCATCGAAGAGATCGCCCGGGGTACGGGAACGGTCGACGGCATGATCGGCGGGCAGGTCGTCGATCTGGAGGCGGAACACACTCGGCCGACAGCGGAGATGCTGGAGTATATTCACCGGTCGAAAACCGCAGCTCTGATCACGGCGAGCCTGGTAAGCGGCGGGTTGTACGCTGAAGCGAAAGACAGCCAGGTCGCGAAGCTGCGCGCCTTCGGATTAGCGATCGGATTAGCGTTTCAGATTGTGGACGACGTGCTCGACGTAACCCAGACGTCGGAACAACTGGGGAAGACGGCCGGCAAAGATACGGCGTCTGAGAAGGCGACGTATCCGGCTCTGTTTGGAATTGAAGCGTCGGTGCGCAAGGCGGATGCGCTGGTGAACGAAGCATTCGCGGAACTGGACAGTTTCGGCGAACAAGCGGAGCCGTTGAGGGAAGTGGCCCGGTTCTTGGTGGAACGGAAGAAGTGAGGGCGCGGCCGCCTGCCCTCAGGCGTCGGACCTTGGACCTTAAGTTACTGGGCTCCTCAGGGCCTCTGTGATAGAAAATAAGTACGGCGATGGAGTTCGCCATAACCGCCTGCGTAGCTCCTGGGATGCAGGCTGATAACTCCTACAGAATCTAATCCATTTTTGTAGGGAGCTCCGTCGTGAAAGATTTCCTCGCTATATCCGTCGCCGCGATTGTCGGCGCCAATCTGCGGTATCTCCTGAGTCGTCTGGCCGCCAGAGAGTTTGGCCCCGTCTTCCCTGTCGGGACTCTCGTCATCAACATCCTGGGCAGCTTCATCGTCGGCTTCTTCGTCATATGGACCAGTGAACGCGTGCTGGTGGATCCGCGCTGGCGATTGCTGGTGGTCGTGGGGTTCTGCGGCTCGTTCACGACGTTTTCGAGTTACGCGTTCGAGACCATGTCTTATTTCGAGCAGGGGCAGTGGGGACTGATGCTGAGCAATGTCCTCAGCAACAACCTGCTCTGCCTGGGCGGCGCGCTGGCCGGCATGGCACTGGCGCGGGTGCTGTAAAATGGCGGACGCGATGGCTGTTCAAGTCACCATCTACCTGAACGACGCAGACCAGTGGCACCACCGGCCGCTGCACATGGAGATCCTGAACTACCTGCGCAAGGAGAACGCTTACGCGGCGATCGCGATCCACGCCGTGGCGGGCTTCCTGGGGCGGCAACGCGTGGAGACATCACATCTGGTCGAGGCCGGGGGGAAACTTCCAGTGATCATTATTTTCGTCGACACCGACGAACACGTGAATCGCGTCCTTCCCACGCTGAAGGAAATGGCGGCGCACCGGTTGATCGTGCGCGAGAACGTGGTGCTGGAGCAGGGAAACCTGGACTGAGCGCCAGCCTCATCCGATGCTGCGCGCGACCAAGCCGGCAACTATGCCCAGACAGACTACGGTGGCATAAGTAGCGCCCGCAATCCTCCAGGAAATTGTCTTCCCCATTACCGAGAGCGAATACACGCTGATAATTCCGAGCGTGCATAGGATCGCCGCCACATATGGAAGCGGAGTGCCGTGGGCCATCAGAATGAAGGCGATGGCGACATCAAATGCCATGGGCACCGGCAGGAAGGCTGCAATCAGCGCAACCGCCACAATTCCGATCACGCTGGCTTGACCGGCGAGGGCCTGTGCCGGTATCAGTTCGACCGCGAAGGCGCCCAGCACTGCGGCCAGAATCATCAGCGGAAATGCCAGGCGGAAAATGATCCAGAAGCTCTTGGCATACGAGCGTGCGACCGCGATCAGGGCCTCACCCCACGTTTCAGCCATGGGAACATCGATCACGCAATTGACGATTGGCCCCGGCACGGCTTCCCGAGGAGATATGGCCGGGACGAAAACGAGAATCAAAAACAGCACCGTCGCTAATTTCAATAAGGCCAGTGGAAGCGGGAACAACGCGAAGGTCATCGCCAGCACAACCACATTCAAGGCGGGCGAGGAGAACATGGCGGCCAGCACCGACTCCGTACTCATACCAGAGGTGTACATGCCGCGCGCGATGGGAGCGATACAGTTGCTGCAAACCCCTAACGGCATGCCCGCCACCGTTCCCAACAACGTATTCAGATAGCGCGACTTGGTGCGGCGCTTGCGCAGGGTAGCAAGAAATGTCAGGGCGGCCGGGCCGAAAAGAAACGAGAACGTCATCCCTACACGGTTCGCGTCGAGCCAGTTGACCGTGGTCCGCCAAACCCGGTCCGGGTAGGGCATCGAAGGATCCACCCGATATATCGTTCCAAACGTGAGTGCGCCCGTAGCCTTGACCTGGCTGCCCGCATGGTATCGCTTCAACAGTGCCGGGTAACGGGAGTCCACCCAGAACACGGTGGCAATCGTGACCATAAGGACGATGATGAGAGTGCGGCTGCGCCATGTGCCTGCGTGCGCAACCGGCAAGTCCATGTTCAAGGCTGAGGTCTGGACGGCCAATGCAATTCTCCTCGAGTCGCTGACGGGAAAGCCCCACAGATTCGCTGGACTTTATAGCAGTCGCGCCCAGACCCGAAATAGTATGAAAGCACTAGCAGATGGAGTTGGTAGACTTAGGTGGACATGATCATGCCACTCGACATTCTGGCCATCGCCGCGCACCGCGACGATGTAGAACAGACCTGCGGCGGCACGCTGCTGAAAGCCGCACGGCGTGGGCAGAGCACGGGCATTCTCGACCTGACGCAGGGCGAAATGGGAACGCGGGGTACGGCGGAGGATCGCGCGCGCGAAGCAGCCGACGCGGCCAAGATTCTTGGCGTCAGTTGGAGACGCGCGCTCGATATTCCGGACGGGCGCGTAGAGAACACCTGGGAAAACCGGCTGAAGGTCGCAAATGTGATTCGGGAGACGCGACCGCGGGTGATCATTCTGCCTTACTGGAAGGGGCGGCATCCGGATCACTACACCGCTTCGGTGCTGGGATACGAGGCTTGCTTTCTTGCGGGGCTGGGAAAACTGGATCCGGCGAAAGTTCTCAGCTCTCAGCCGTCAGCTGTCAGTGAGAACTCTGAGAACCTGATGCGCCCCAGCGAACTGAGGGTGGGACGCCCTCAGGACAGCCGGCAGGATGCCGGCGCTACTTCCCTTCCTCCCCATCGGCCCTTCAAGATTATTTACGCTACGCTGTATTACGACATTCGGCCTTCGTTTGTTGTCGACATTGGCGAGCAGTTTGAGGGAAAGTTTGCTTCTATTCTCGCGTACAAATCGCAGTTCAGCGACCAGGAGGCGGGTAAGGACCTGTTCCCTGCTCACGACGAGATCCGCGCCCGTGTCGAGGCGATGGCGCGCTTCTACGGCATGCTCGGCGGCGTGACCCTCGCGGAGCCATTCCTGCAAAAAGAAGTCGGACTGGTTGAAGACCTATTGGCCATTCCGGTTAAATCCATTTAGCATTGCTGCATCCGATTACTCTCAGAGGAGAACTTGCACCTATGTCTCGTTTTGTATTTACCCTCATTGCCGCATTCGCGATGGCAGCCACCGCCGCAGCCCAAGCCGGAACCTGGCAGATCGATCCCAACCACTCGGCGGCGCAGTTTTCCGTGCGCCACCTTGGAGTATCGACCGTGCGGGGCGCGTTCACGAAAGTAAGCGGTTCGGCGAAGCACGATCCGGCAGATCCGTCGAAGGATTCGCTGGATGCCACGATCGACACCAACTCGGTGGACACACGTGTGGAAATGCGCGACAAGGATCTGCGCAGTCCGCACTTCCTCGATGTGGACAAGTATCCGGCCATCACTTTTCATTCCAAGACAACGAAAGTGGTGGGGGCGGGAAAACTGCAGATCACGGGCGATCTGACGATTCACGGCGTCACCAAAGAAGTGGTGCTTGACGTGGATGGTCCTTCGGCCGCGATCAAAGACCCTTGGGGCAACCAGCGCATTGGCGCGTCGGCGACGACCAAGATCACCCGCCAGGATTTTGGCGTGAGTGGCGCTCCCGGCGTGGTGGGAGATGAGATCACCATCACGATTGACGTGGAGTTGATCCAGCCGCAGGCAAAGTAGCGCGGGCCGCTACCCCGCCAGCAGGTAGCTTCCGCCGGACAGCAAATGGCCGGCGGCGCTATCGGCGGCTATTTCTTCAACGCCACCGCCAGGCCGTCGCGGATGGGCAGAAGAGTTGTGTAGAACTCTTTCGAGTCGTAGAGTTTGCGATTGAAGTCGAGGATGGCCTTCGTCCTCGCATCGGTCGGATTCTTTTCGGCAACCCGTCCACTCCAGAGCACATTGTCGGTGATGAACAAGCCACCCTTGCGCAGGCGGGGAGCTACCAAGCGGAGGACGCGCGGGTAGTCTTCCTTGTCGACGTCGTTGAAGATAATGTCGAACTCCTGCTTCTGCTCGGAGAGGAATTCCAGCGCGTCGCCGGTGTGCAGCGTGATCCGATTCGCGATGCCGGCGCGCTGGAAGTAGCCGCGGGCGCGCTCTGCATTCTTCGAATCGCCGTCGGTGTAGATCACGCGCCCTTTATCGCCCACGGCTTGCGCCCACCAGATTGTTGAATAACCGATGGCCGATCCCAGTTCGAACACCGTGCGGGCGTTGATCATCCAAGCCAGTTGCTGCAAAACACTCGCAACGGCCGGGCCTACGATGGGAACGTTGTGCTCGGTCGCGTAGTCTTCCATCTCGGCCAGCACTTCATTGCGCTTGGGCAGCATGGAATAGAGGTAATCGTCGACGGGTCCTGCAGTTGTGAAGTTGTAGTGTCGCCAACTGGCGGCGGAGTCTTTCTTCTTGGCTTGAGTCACGCGCTTCCCTTTCCGAGTGCAATGATACTGGCTTCTATCCGCCGACGGTGACGCCGGGTTTCATCTCATAGACTTCAACCCCAGGAACCAGTTTCTGCAAGGCGCCGGGAGTTCCGGTCAGCACCGGAAATGTACCAAAGTGCATGGGGATGACCGTTTTGGGCTTCAGCAGATTGATCGCATACGCAGCTTCGCGAGGTCCCATGGTGAAAAGATCACCCATGGGCAGCAAGGCGATCTCGGGCGTGTAAAGCTCACGGATGATGGCCATGTCGCCGAACACGTTGGTGTCGCCGGCGTGATAGATTTTCACGCCATTCTCAAACTCGATTACGTAGCCACAGGCCTCGCCGCCATAGACGATCTCGTCACCGTCCTGAATGCCGCAGGAGTGGTCGGCGTGGACCATGGTCACTTTGATGTCGCCGACGGTCTGCGTGCCACCTTTGTTCATGGGAGAGATCTGCTTGGCGCCCTTCTTCCCCAGCCACAGGCAGAGTTCGTAGATGCCAACCACAACCGGGTTATGCTGTTTGACGATTTCGACTGCGTCGCCGATGTGATCCCCGTGGCCGTGGGTGCAGAGGAGGACGTCTACCTTCTTCACTTTCTTGTCGGCCTCGGGACACATGGGATTGCCCATGATCCAGGGATCGATGATGACGGTCTTACCGGCCGGAGTCTCGATACGGAAAGTAGAGTGGCCCAACCACGTGAGTTTGATGCCTTTCAGATTCATCCAGTTCCTAGCTCCTAGCTTCTAGCTCCCAGCTATCAACAGTCGGCATTCAGCGAGAAGCCTTCTGAGAGTGCTTTTCCCCTAATCAACCCTCCTAGTTTAATATGAAACGCCATGGCTGAACTCAAAGTGCTGATTTCGCGGCAGGACATTGCAAAACGCGTGAGTGAAATGGGCGCGCAGATCACGAAAGACTTCGCCGGGCAATCGATCATTTTCGTAGGCGTGCTTAAGGGCGCGGCCATATTTCTCTCTGATTTGGCACGGCAGGTCGCTCTCGACTGCACGTTCGACTTCATCGGAGTCTCCAGCTACGGCAACCGTCCCAGCCCGACCCAAGAGCTCAAGAGCGGGTGGGACTCCACCGGGGAAGTAAAACTGACCAAGGACGTCGACCAGTCCATGAAGGACAAGAATGTGATCGTGGTGGAGGACATCCTCGACACAGGGCTGACGCTCACGGTTCTCAAGAAGCTACTGCTGGCGCACCAGCCAAGAACCTTGAAGATCGCGGCGCTGCTCGACAAGCCGTCACGGCGCAAGCTTCCGCTGGAGGGCGACTATGTCGGGTTCAAGATTCCCGATGAATTTGTGGTCGGCTACGGACTGGATTACGCGGAGAAGTACCGCAACCTAGCCGACATTTGCGTTGTGCCCAGAAAATAGTGCGGCGCGAGTAGCGCCGAGTTGAGTCTACGACACGCCTTTCGAACCGCCGAACCTGCGAGCGAAGAGGAACGGGGAACGCGGCTGCTATCATACGAACGAATGGGTTCTGTGCTTTCCAAACCGGAGCGGTTGCCGGTCGAGTCGCTGCTGCTCGACGTCGCGGACGTGTTGGCGACGTCGCTCGACCTGGATACCACCGTGCGCCGGGTCGCTGAAGTCGTCCGCAAAGTCATTGATTACGAGATTTTTGCCATTCTGCTGCTCAACGAAAAAACCCAGGAGCTGCGTTTCAGGTTTCAGGTGGGATATCCGCCGGAATTTATCGAGCGCAGCCGGATCAAGGTGGGCGAGGGAGTCACCGGGCAGGCGGCCCAATCGCGGCAGGCGGTTCTGATTGACGATGTCACCCAGGACCCGCGCTATATCGAGGCGGTTCCCAACGTGCGTTCGGAACTTGCGATCCCGCTGATCACCAAGAATCGCGTCATCGGCGTGATCGATATCGAAGCGCGGGAACCGGGCTATTTCAACGAAGAACATGTCCGGGTGCTGACGCTGGTCGCCTCGCGCATGGCGGCTGGCATCGAAAATGCCCAACTGTATGCACGGACGACCAAGCAGGCCCGCATTCTGCTGCTGCTCAATGAAATTGCACGCGAACTGACCTCAATTTTGAATCTGGACGAATTGCTGGGACGGATCGCGGAACTGATACGCCGGCTGATTGACTACCAGATGTTCAGCATCCTGTTGGTCGACGCTGCCGGCGAGAAACTGCAGCACCGGTTCTCGCTGCGCTTCAACGAGAACATTCACTTAAAGCATGAAATTCCACTGGGGCGAGGACTGGTGGGGCACGCAGCCGAGAGCAAACAGGCTGTACTCGTACCCGACGTCACGAAAGATGCGCGCTACGTCGAGGCAAATCCTGAGACGCGCTCGGAATTGGCAGTCCCACTGATCTATAAGGGCAAAGTGATTGGGGTGCTCGATTTGGAGCACACGCGGCGCGGATTTTTTACCGAAGAGCACCAGCGCACCATGACGACGCTGGCGGCACAGATTGCGATTGCCGTAGAAAATGCGCGGCTGTACGAAGAGATCGAGCGGCAGGAGCGGCGACTGGAGCGCGATCTGGCGCTGGCGCGGGAGTTGCAGGGACGACTGCTGCCGCAAACGAATCCCAAGCTGGCCCACCTGGACGTGGCTGCGAAGTTTGTTCCGG